>Ga0116121_1001363_pt1 | contig 10359 bp, 10 predicted proteins | sample June2015DPH_13_1_FD_89725 | JGI IMG/M metagenome (GOLD analysis project Ga0116121, IMG submission 89725) | Peatland microbial communities from SPRUCE experiment site at the Marcell Experimental Forest, Minnesota, USA - June2015DPH_13_10 | ecosystem: Environmental > Terrestrial > Soil > Wetlands...
ATGAACAGAGCGTTTTGGATTGGCGTATATCCCGGGCTCACGCAGCCGATGCTGGACTACGTTTTAGAGACCATGAACGAAATCGCTTTGAAAGGGGTACTTTCTGATGCCACACGAAACTAATAACCATTCCTCCGGACCGTTTTCTGAAGTTCGATTCGGGTCCAAGACGATCGGACCGGGCAAACCTTGTTATGTGGTCGCTGAAATCGGAATCAACCACAACGGAGACATCGATCTCGCGAAGAAACTGATCAACGTGGCATTGGGCGCTGATTGTGACGCCGTCAAGTTTCAAAAGAGAACGATCGATGTCGTCTACACGCCGGACGAACTGGCCAAGCCTCGTGAAAGTCCTTTTGGGAACACCAACGGCGATTTGAAGCGCGGCCTCGAATTCGAGCGCGAAGAGTATGAGGAGATCGATCGCTATTGCCGCGAAGTCAAGATGGACTGGTTCGCCTCTTGCTGGGATGAGGCGTCCGTCGATTTCATCGCTCAGTTCAATGTGCCCTGTTTCAAAATTGCCTCGGCATCGCTCACCGATGACCACTTGCTGCGCCATACTCGCGCCGTCGGCAAGCCGATTGTGTTGTCGACGGGGATGAGCACGCTGGAAGAGATCGACCACGCGGTGGAAGTTCTGGGCAAGCAGGACCTCGTTATTCTGCATGCTTGCAGCACGTACCCTGCGTATTACGAAGAACTGAACCTGCAGGTGATCGATGTACTCAGAGAGCGGTACGGAGTGCCTGTCGGTTACTCGGGCCATGAAACTGGGCTGCCGTCGAGCGTTGCGGCTGCGGTGATGGGCGCTTGCATTGTCGAGCGGCATATCACTCTCGACCGCTCGATGTGGGGCTCGGATCACGCTGCGTCGCTCGAGCCCAATGGAATCACCCGTTTGGTTCGGGATATTCGACTGATCGAGAAATCCAAGGGTGACGGTGTGAAGCGTGTGTTGGAACGTGAGCAGCCGATCATCAAGAAGCTGCGTCGCGTGGGAGCGCATTAGTGCCTGAGCTCCTAGCGTCCAAGATCAAGGCCATCGGGATGGATGTGGATGGCGTGCTTACCGACGGCGGAGTCTGGTGGGGGCCAAACGGCGAAGAATGGAAGCGCTTTCATTTTGCCGACATCATGGGCTTATCGTTGGCGCGTAAATCGGGAATGGCTATCGCTCTGATATCGGGCGAGGACAGCCCGCTCGTTGACCGGCTCGCGGCGAAACTCAGCATTGGCGACGTTCACAAGAACTGCAAGGATAAGGCAGGCGCGCTGCGCACATTCGCGGAACGGCATGGATTGCGGCTGGAAGAGGTCTGCTTCATCGGCGACGATGTCAACGATTTGCCTGCGCTTAGCATCGTCGGTTTGAGCGCGTGCCCTGCCGATGCGCGGTCTTCCGTCCGAGAGCGGTGTCAGTTTATTGCCAAGCTCAACGGCGGTAACGGCGCGGTGCGCGAGGTGGTGGACATGTTGCTCTCTGGCGCGCACCTGGCGCCAAAGCCTCTTCATTCGTAAGGGCATGGGTTCGCAGAGCATGAGAAGGAAATCATGAGACTCGCTGACTACGTTATGAGCCTTGTCGCCAAGCAGGGCGTGAAGCACGTCTTCCTTCTGACGGGCGGCGGGGCCATGCACTTGAATGATGCGCTTGCACGTAACAGCGACTTGACCTTCGTCTGCAATCATCACGAGCAAGCTAGCGCCATCGCCGCGGAAAACTACTCGAAGGCGACGAATAATCTGGGCGTCGCGATGGTGACGACGGGACCTGGCGGGACCAATGCGATTACTGGAGTCGCGGGCGCTTGGCTCGATTCGACGCCGATGCTTGTCATCTCCGGGCAAGTGAAGCGCGCCGACCGCATGTATCGGGCTGATGGAACTCCGCTGGGAGTGCGGCAACGCGGGAGCCAGGAAGTCGATATTGTCTCGCTGGTGAGGCCGATCACCAAATATGCGCTGACAATCGACGATCCTCAGAGTATTCGGTACCACCTTGAAAAGGCCATTCACCTGGCGCGCACGGGAAGACCCGGACCGGTTTGGATTGACATTCCAATTGATGTGCAGGCTGCGCCGATTGAGCCGGAGTCTCTGAAGGGATTCGATCCGGCTGAGTTGGCAACGAACAATGCAGAAGTCACGACAAACGCGCTGGACTCGCAGGTGCGCGATCTGCTCGATCGGCTGAGTCGCGCCGAGAGGCCGTTCCTGTTTGCGGGCAATGGAGTGCGAGTTTCGGGCGCTGCCGCGGTGTTTGAGAAGCTGGTCCGGTTGCTTCATGTTCCTGTTGGGCTGACTTGGTTGGCTATGGATTTGCTGGACGATGAAGATCCGCTGTTTGTGGGTCGACCTGGCACGCTCGCTTCCCGGGCTGCGAACTTCGCGCTGCAGAATGCCGATTTCGTGCTCGTGATCGGAACGCGGCTGGATCCGCCGCTGATGGGCTGGGATCCTAAGCAGTTCGCGCGCGGAGCTTATAAGACTGTGGTCGATATCGATCCGGCCGAACTGCGCAAGCTGGAAGGAGCGATCGACAATCCGATCTGCGCCGATGCTCGCGGCTTTATTGAGGTCATGCTCAAGCAAGCCAGCTCGAACTCTAGCCAACAGAAGGATCGTACTTCGTGGATCGCGCGCTGCCAGGATTGGAAGGCGCGTTATCCGATCGTGTTGCCGGAGCATCGCGCTCCTGGACTTGTCAGTCTCTACAATCTGGCGGAAGTCATCGGGCAGGAAGTTGGGCCGAATGACCGGCTCGTTTCCGGGAGTTCTGGGAGTGGGATTGAAACGTTTCTGCTGGCTTATCGTGCGAGAAAGGGACGTCGCGTTTATCACACGGCTGGACTCGGCGCGATGGGATATGGAATCGCCGCTAGCATCGGCGTGTGTTTGGGAAGCGGCGGAAAGAAGACGATCTGCGTGGATGGCGACGGCGGATTGCAGCTCAATATTCAGGAGCTGGCGACGATTGCGCACCTGAAGCTGCCGATCAAACTGTTTGTCCTGAACAATCGCGGATACGCGTCGATTCGGGCGACGCAGCAGAACTTCTTCGGCGGTCCGAACATCGGATGCAATTCCGAGACAGGAGTGACGATTCCCGATTATCGAAAGGTCGCTCGAGCTTATGGGTTGAAAACGGCGGTGATCGAGGATCAATCCGATTTGCCTTCGGCGGTTCGGCGCGTTTTGCGCGGGCGCGGAGCGGTCGTTTGCGATGTGAACATCATTCCGGAAGAGGCGAGAGCTCCGCGCGTGACTTCGATTCAGCGGGCTGATGGGTCCTTTGTTTCCAAGCCTTTAGAAGATTTATGGCCTTTTTTGGAGCGGGAGGAATTTGCGCGGAACATGATCGTGGAAGCTTTAAAGGAGTGATGTTTACCAGTTGGTACTGGGGTACCCCCCCTCCCCCGGTCTTTATAATTCAAAGACTTAGGGGGAATTTCGTCCAGGTCTTTGAGTTTAAAGGAGTTAACTTACAAAGTATTCAAAACAAAGGAGTTATTGGCGCGCTGCGGACAATTTATCCTTTAGAATCAATGATTTGCAGCGAGTAAGTCGCGCAAAGTATAGATTTCAAATAACTTAGAAAAACTACCCGTCGCCTCGCTGGGCTGCACAGTAACTTCTATTATAGCTCTTGGTGTCAAGCCGTGGAATGGAGTTCGCTCGCGTGCGAAATGCAAATTGTCCGATCTGCTCTTGTGGGACGGAACCGGTTCTTCAGCTTCGGTTCGGCAAGAAGCTACAGTTGCCGACGGAGCTAGAGCTGCGACACTGCGGGCGTGACAATTGCCTTTTCATGGCCAGGGGCCACCAAAGCGACTATGACCAGTATTACGCGATGGTCGCCAATGATTCGTGTCACCAGGAGGTCTCGGGCGGTATCCCTCGTTCGCCGATTTCTAAGCTACAGAAAGATCATCTTGTTGCGGCGCTTGCGGGATTTTTCGCCACGCCACGCAAAGTACTGGACTTCGGCTGCGGAGGAGCGAGCCTGCTGCTCGAATTGGCTGCCAGCTTCCCGTCATCGGCTTTCTGCGGATTCGATCCCGGACCTGCGGCGCAGAACGGAGCCGACAACGCCAAGCGCATGGGCCTGCCCAATCTCTCCATTGCCGATCTGAGTGAATGCACCAAGCGTGGCCCTTACGATCTGGTCATCGCGTCGCACGTGATCGAGCACGTGCTTGATCTCGACTTGATTCATCTACTTCATGGTCTGGTTGCTGATAACGGACTCCTCTATGTGGAGGTTCCCGATTCACTGCACTATGAGACTCAACCGCGCCTCGAATTTCTCTACTATTTCGACCGTTTGCACGTCAACCACTTCACACCTCAGTCCTTAGCCAGACTGGTGGGCGGCTATCATTTCGGGTACGTCACGCACTTTGAGTACGCCTTTCCGTACCGCGACGGCGGGGAGTATCCTGCGCTCGGAATGCTGTTCAGGAAGGGCGGAGCAACCGTTGAAATAGTATCTCCGAGCATTCTCGATGGAGCGAATCGTTACTTACAGCAAGAGAAAGAGAGAGCTAGACCGGTTGCGGCAATGCTCGATACTTTCGAGGGCGTGTTGGTTTGGGGGGCTGGGGACAATTTCTACCGATCAGCCGAAAACGGAGGCCCGCTGTCGAATTTGCGTAACATCGTGGTGCTGGATCGCCGGCCCCACGAGGTCATGATAGGAGACCGTAAACATCAGACGTTAGAGCCGGAAAGTGGCATCCGAAACCACCCTTGGCCAGTGGTAGTGACTGTATCCGAGGGAAGAAAAGAGATTAGCAGCCAGGTTGCGGACATCGATCCCGGCAGGCGCGTTATCTACATTTAGCGCCCAAATCGTGTAATAGATGTGAAGAGATGAGCCTCTCAGATTCAGCAAGCCGATGGAGCACGTCGCTCACGCGCCACGTTCCTCCCGGCCAGTTCGGGCGGTATCTTCTGGTCGGGGTGTGGAACACGTTGTTTGGATATGGGACGTTCGCGCTGCTGACGGCGGTTCTGACTCCCATCGTGCCGTACAGTTACATGTGGGCGTCGCTTTTTTCCAGCCTATTGAATATCACGGTCGCATATCTTGGCTACAAATGGTTTGTCTTCAAAACGAAGGGCAATTACCTGCACGAGTGGCTGCGGTGCGTGGCGGTGTATGGCAGCGGGATTGTGATCGGGCTGATCGCATTGCCGGTGCTGGTCACGATCATCCGGCACAAGACGCGATTTGTGGCGCAGGCTCCGTACATAGCCGGTGCGATTCTTATGGCGGTCACGGTTGTCTATAGCTTTTTAGGGCACAAGAAGTTCTCGTTTCGGACCTCTGCCTAATGCGAATACTGATCACAGGCGGGTCGGGATTCATCGGGCGAAATCTGGCGGAGCAGCTTGCTTCGTCGTATCAGGTGTCGGCTCCTTCGTCGGCGGAACTGGACTTGCTGAACGAGAATGCGGTGCGCGATTATCTCGGCGCTCACCACTTTGATGTCGTGGTGCATGCGGCGACTACACGGTCGAATCGGCGGGTGACGGCTCCTGCGGACATGCTGGACCGCAATTGCCGGATGTTCTTCAATCTTGTCCGCAACCAGGGGCGATTCGGCAAAATGATTCACTTTGGCTCGGGCGCGGAGTATGAGCGGGCGGGGCTTCCGGCGAAGGTGCTGGAAGATTACTTCGATACGCGCGTGCCTCGGGACGCTTACGGATTTTCGAAGTATATTTGCGCGAAGTATATCGAGCGGGCGGAGCGGATTGTCGATTTGCGGCTGTTCGGAGTGTTTGGTCCTTATGAAGATTACACGGTGCGGTTTATTTCGAATGCGTGTTGCAGAGTGCTAAAGGGATTGCCGATTGTGCTCCGGCAGGATGTGCTGTTTGATTACCTGTATGTGAAAGACCTGGCGCGGATCACGAGTTGGTTTATTGAGAACGAAGCTCGGCACACCGCCTACAATGCTTGCACTGGGACTCCGGTCGCACTTACGGAACTGGCGCGGATCGTTGCGGAGGTGTCGGGAGTAAATCCGGTTGTGTCAGTCAAGACCGGTGGGATGGGCGGCGAGTATACCGGGGACAATTCGCGGCTGGTGGGGGAGGTTGGCGGATATCAGTTTTGGGAGTTAAGGGATTCTATTGCGGAGTTGTATGTGTGGTACGCGGGGAATGCGGATCGGCTGGATTCGGCGGCGTTGGAGTTCGATTGACGTTTTGGAGAAGCGAACCAGCTCACTTTAGTACAAAGTGAGCGATGGATTTGGGAGCGAGATGAAGACGATCACAGTACTCACGCCATGCTTTAACGAGGAAGAGAATGTTCGCGAGCTGTATGAACGGGTTCGATCTGCCGTCGCCGCGGCGGGAAATTACAGGTACGAGCACATCTTTATTGATAACGCCTCGACCGACAACACGCTGGGTGAGTTGAAGGCGATTGCCGCGAAGGACAGAAACGTCAAGGTGATTCGCAACACACGAAACTTTGGGCATATACGGTCTCCGATGCATGCGCTGTACCAGGCGAGTGGCGATGCCGTGATCGGGATTGTGGCGGATTTGCAGGATCCTCCGGAGATGATCGTGGACATTATCCGCAAATGGGAAGAGGGTTACCCGGTCGTGATTTGCGTGAAGGTGACGAGCGGGGAAAGCGGATTGATGTTCTGGATCCGGAAGCAGTACTACAGGCTGGTGCAACGGCTTTCGGGAGTGGAGACGTACGAGAATTACACGGGGTTCGGGCTTTATGACAGGAAAGTGGTCGAGGTGATTAAGAGCTTCGACGATCCGTATCCGTACTTTCGCGGGATGATTGCGGAGGCTGGGTTTAAGCATTTCGATATTCCGTATCATCAGCCGGCGCGCAAACGCGGAATCACGAAGAACAATTTTTATTCGCTGTATGACATGGCGATGCTCGCCATTACAAACCTGTCGAAGGTGCCGCTGCGGATGGTGACGTTTTCGGGATTTGCGGGCGCGCTGTTTTCCGTTCTGGTCGGGTTCGCCTACCTCCTTTACAAACTGATCTTTTGGAGCCGCTTCAGCGTTGGCATCGCTCCGCTGGTGATTGGGTTCTTTTTCTTTGGATCGATGCAGTTGCTGTTTATGGGGATCGTTGGTGAATACATTGGGACGATCCACACTCTTGTGCAGAAGCGGCCGCTGGTGGTTGAGCAGGAGCGGATTAACTTTGAGTACGGGATGAGTGAGCCGCTGCGGGAGGGTGAAGTTAATTCGGGTGGGACTTCTTAGATGCGAGAGCGGCTGGAGAATTGATGGGCAATGAAGCATGGCGGGAGTACGGGGATTCTTTATGAACGTGGATAAGGCGCAGGCTGTGGCCATTGGGCGAGTTCGCGACTGCGCGGCGGTTGTGCAAAGGCTGCTCGATTCATCGGAGTATTTGAATTCGGTGGTTGCTGCCGCGGACGCAATGTCGAAGTGTCTGCGATCAGGCAATAAGATACTTTTCTTCGGAAATGGCGGAAGCGCGGCGGACGCGCAGCACCTCGCGGCAGAGCTGAGCGGGCGATTTCTGCGGGAACGGCCAAGCCTGTCGGGTTGGGCGCTAACGACCAATTCTTCGGCAATGACTGCGATTGGGAATGATTACTCGTTTGACGAGGTATTTACGCGTCAGATTCAGGGGATTGGGCGGCCGGGGGACGTCGCTTTTGCGATTTCGACGAGCGGGAACTCTCCTAACGTGCTTAAGGCTGTCGAGTTAGCTCACGAGAAGAAGCTTGTTTCGATCGGGCTGGCCGGGAAGAGCGGCGGGAAGTTGCGCGGGTTGGTCGATTATTGTATCTGCATTCCCAGCGAGGAAACGCCGCGAATTCAAGAAGGACATATTTTGACGGGGCATATTCTTTGCGAGCTGGTGGACGAAGAGTTGTTTGGAGACCAGAGAGTGGTTTAGGTGGTCCGACGGTGATTCACCGCAGCAAGTGTCGGTAACGCCGAAAGGAGTCTGCGACTGTGGCTCAGCAAAGGGCTATCGAATCGCAGCAGGAAGCGATACGATTGACGCCGGAGAATGTGAACCGCTGGCAAGCGCTGGCGAGCATTTACGAGACAGCCGGACGGAAAGAACTGGCTGAGGAAGCACGGCAGAAGGTGCAGTCCCTGTCCCAAAAGCAGGGACTGAAAACGGTGAGAGGAATGTGCGGGAGGACTTAGGCTGCGCAGATGTAGACGGGACGAGAATCCATCCGCGATGCCATCAATTGGGTCAGCCGATGAAATCGGTTTTGCTCTGCCTATGCACTCGCCTCTTTAGGCTTCTAGATCGGCGTCGGGGACCTAGAACATCCGATCGAAGTTTGCTCAGGATGCTTCGCTGAGCTGGTTCTAGAAGATCTAGACGCCGACGATCCTCTTGGGGCAGGTTACCTCTTTCCCGATCACATGAACTGACTGCCAGTTTGGTCTTGTTATTGCTATGTTCTTGGGGGATGATTTGGCTGGTCCTATGCCAGTTCACCCTGGAGCAGAACCGATACTGGCCGGTGCAAAAATCGTACTTTACGGATCTATCGAGCAGCCGTTAAAGGCCATTCTGCGGGGACATCAGCCGCTGAGCATTGCTCGCCCGAGGGAAGCGTAAATGGAGGATTTACAAATGACCACACTGCGAACTTGCGAGCTGTTTACCTTCGCACCGGCGCGAGACCGGGAGCGGGCTGGTTTGGACAAACTCATCGGGTGGAAAAGGACCTGCGCCCTCTTTATGCTTTGTGCCGCTGCAGCGATAGCCTCGCCTGCGCAAACTTTCACCAGTCTGTTCAGTTTCGACGGAACCGACGGTTCTGATCCCTATCTGATGTCGTTTTTGGGACTCAACGGGAATTATTACGGAACGACCAACGCTGGTGGGGCCTACGGCTATGGCGCCGTCTCCAGTATTACCGCACAAGGCGTGGAGACAACGCTTTATAGCTTTTGCTCTCAAGCGAACTGCGCGGACGGCGCTCAGCCGCAGGCAGGGCTGGTGCAAGGCATCGACGGGAACTTTTACGGGACAACTTACGCAGGCGGGACCTACGGTAACGGCACGATCTTCCAAATCACTCCCGGGGACACACTGACTACTCTTTATAGCTTTGGCTCCCAATCGAACGACGGCGCCAACCCTCTCGCGGGACTCATTCAAGCGATCGACGGGAACTTTTACGGGACCGCGTCGGAGGGCGGAGCCCACGGCGGCGGCACAGTCTTCGAGCTTTCGTTCGACAACGGCACCTGGACAGAGACAGTGCTATACAGCTTTTGCGCACAAGGTTATCCGTGCAATGACGGCGTCAGCCCTTATGCCGGCGTCGTGCAAGGTACCGACGGGAATTTCTACGGGACTACGTCCCAATTCGGGGTCTATGGCGGTGGCACGGTCTTCCAACTCATCCCTGGAGGCACGCTGAACACGCTGTACAACTTTTGTTCCAAGGGTGGCGAAAATTGCACTGATGGAGACTACCCGACGGCAGCCTTGGTGCAAGCCATCGACGGGAACTTTTACGGGACCACTTATGACGGCGGTGCGAACGGTTTTGGCACAGCTTTCCAAATCACTACCGGCGGTGCCCTGACTACGCTTTACAGCTTTTGCTCCGGGGGCGGTGGCACGTGTTCCGATGGCGCTTTCCCATCTGCCGGGCTGATTCAAGGCACCGACGGGAATTTCTATGGAACCACCTATTACGGCGGCGGAACCTACGGCGACAATGGCACGGCTTTCGAACTCACTTCCGGTGGCACGCTGACCACGCTATACACTTTTTGCTCGCAAGGTGGTGCCGCCTGTACGGATGGCTCCGAGCCGTTGGGTGGGCTGTTTCAAGACACGGACGGGACTTTCTACGGGACAACCTCCATTGGCGGGGCTTACAACGATGGAACGGTGTTCAGCCTGGCTACCGGGCTTGGCCCGTTCGTCGAACCACAACCTGCGGCCGGCAAGGTGGAAACTGAGGTCATTGTCCGCGGAACCAATCTGACGGGCGCGAGCAGTGTCAACTTTAACGGCACCAAGTCCACATTCACGGTGGTATCGGGTTCTGAAATCACGACCACTGTGCCCGCCGGGGCAACCACCGGCCCGGTTAGCGTCGTGACACCCAGCGGCACTCTTTACAGTAACAAGAACTTCATCGTGAACTCGGGAGCCACGATCACGTTCACTCCCGCTTCGCTGAACTTCGGCAATCAAGTCATCGACACGACAGGCGCTGCCAAAACGGTGACTGTCACCAACACTGGCTCGGCCACGCTCGACATCAGCAGCATCACCGTCAGCGCCAACTTCGCCGTTTCCAAGAACACGTGCGGAGCGACGCTGGCCGCAGGCAA
>Ga0116121_1001366_pt1 | contig 10339 bp, 7 predicted proteins | sample June2015DPH_13_1_FD_89725 | JGI IMG/M metagenome (GOLD analysis project Ga0116121, IMG submission 89725) | Peatland microbial communities from SPRUCE experiment site at the Marcell Experimental Forest, Minnesota, USA - June2015DPH_13_10 | ecosystem: Environmental > Terrestrial > Soil > Wetlands >...
GAGGGCATGAGCCAGCGCGGTCATTCCAGACGAGTGGTGTTTCGCCTTTTCGCGGATCGCGATAAGGTTTGCTTCCGACCCGGTTAGGGGAACGTCTGGCTGCCAGATGGTCGGGAAAGTCCCGTAGGTGTAGACGACGGAGGCATCGATAGGCCGTTCGGCGAGATGGTCCACCGCGTCGACCGGGATGATAATCGCCACCGGTCCCTCCCGCGGAATCACCCCGTAGACCTCTAGGTCGCAAAATGTGTCAATGGTCCAGCTTACGTAACCCGTCGAGTAGGTGATGTTTTCCTGACTGGAAGCGACGAGTGCGTCTAGCCTCCGCTCTGCCATAATCTTTCGTGCCCGATCAATATTGAGTAGCACCGGATTTCTCCTTCCAACTAGATGGTCATGGCCGCTGTAGTAGACCGCGATTCAGTGGCGTCAATAACGTACTTCCGAACCTCGGCTTCATCGATGTCAATCCCCAGACCGGGCCCCTCCGGCATCAGGAGGTGCCCACGCTCGCACCGGAGCGGTCGGCGGTTAAAACGTGACGTCATTTCATGCATCATTGGCTGATATTCCAGGTAGAGCAGTCCTGGGCAGGCGAGGGAGACGTGAATCGACGCGGCGAGGATCGACGCTAAGCCAATGCCCCAATGCAGCGCGAACGGAACATGAAAGACCTCACCGAGTTCGAGAATGCGGCGGATCTCCGTAATACCTCCGGCCCGGCCGATGTCAGGCTGGAGAACATCGCCCGCGCCGGCTTGGAGTATCGAAAGAAATTGATAGCGAGTGCGGTAGCTCTCGCCGATGGCGACACGCAGATCAAGCGCCTCCGCGATTCTTGCATGGCCTGTGATGTCCTCGGGATCGGACGGCGTTTCCAACCAAAAAACCCCGTACTTCTGGAGCGCGCGCCCGAGTTCAATAGCAGTTGAGGTATCGTAGAGCCATTGCACGTCGACAAGCAGGGTGACGTCGTCCCCCAACGCCTCCCGAAGTGCGCGGACATTCTCGACATCTACGGCGACGCCCTTGCCGAGAAATATCTTCAACGCCTTGAATCCCTGGCCCACCATTTCCCGCGCATAAGCAACCCGCTCTTCAAGCGTCGGGCGGTCCAGTCCGGATAGGTATACCGGAACGGACTTGCGTCGCGCTCCGCCGAGCAATTGGTAAACAGGGACGCCGAGCGCTTTCCCAGTGAGGTCCCACAAGGCAATATCTACGCCGGCAATCGCCTCCAAGACAAACCCCGGGACGTTGCCCCGGTCCCGCATCGCGTCGTACATCACGCTCCACAGGGCGTAAATGTCCCGCGGGTCACGACCGATCAAAAACGGGCTAAAGAGCTCCTCGATAATGTTCGTGCCGATTTGCGGGGCGATCGGTATCCCCGACTCGCCCCACCCCACGAGACCGTCTTCCGTTGTCACTTTCACAATGACCGTCTCGATATTGTCCGAGAACATCGCCCGGTACTGGCCGACAACGTGATAGTGCTGTTCCTTTCCAGTTTCGGCCTCTCGTGATACGTCCAGTCCGGCGGTCACAGACGTGCCCTTTGCCGGGGGAATTCTCAACGGTAACGCCTCGATTGATGCAATCTTCATGAGCGAATCCTCTCTCGTTTTTTGGCCCAGCCCTATCGCTGCGCGTTAGCCTGGATTTAGGCGCGATGCACCCTGCGCTTACTTCAGTGAATAAGTTGTCAGAATGTCAGCTTCAGAGACATCTGGAACTCCCGATTGTCAATAAATGTCCCGGTGATCGCATTCGCATCTGGCAAACCAATCTGCCCCCAATCGCCATTGGAGCGAAGCTCGAAATTTGGCGAATTGATTATGTTGAATGCCTCGGCCCTATATTCCAATTTGAGGTTTTCTTTGATCGGGAAGCTTTTGGCCAAGGCTGAGTCGAAGTCTATCGTTCCTGGCCCACGGAGTGGAGTGCGGCTTACATTGCCGTAACGGTCTGTAGGAGGCGGGACAAAACAGGACGTCTTGAACCACGCCGACGGGCCGGGATGATCAAGTTTTCCTGAACAGACCTGGTCAGGCCAGCTTGTGGCTCCATTGGTCACTCCAGTAGCCAGATTCACGCTGAAGGGAATACCGCTTTCGAGCGTACCGATGGTGGAGAAATTCCAGCCCCCGACAACATAACTCAGGATGCCGGTGGGTGCCAGATTGTGTCCAGGTCCGAAAGGTAACTGGTATATCCAGCTCGCTACAAGCCGATGCGTGAGGTCAAACGTTGAGAGGCCATACCCAGCCTTCATATTCGTGATAGTCTGCGGAGAGGACACCACGCCGCCGCCACTATCTACGCTTATGTTGTAGTCGAGCGATTTCGAGTAGGTATAGTTAACGAGAAACTGCATTCCACGGGACATGTTCCTTTGTGCCTTGACCTGCAAGCTGTTGTAATTCGAACCATTTCCGTTCCACATGTAATAGATTTCGTTGACATTGTTGAGTGACTGGATCAGACGCCGTGAAGCCATCGATCCTGGGCCAGGTTCGACCTCATTAAGATTCATCGCTTCCAGGATATGGATCCCTCGGCTGCCCGCGTAGCCGATCTGCAGGAGTGTATTGGGAGTGATCTGGCGCTGCACGTCGAAAGTATAAGTTTCCATGTAAGGAGTCAGGTTGCTAAAGTTCTGACCGAGCACATAGGGGTTGGCCGCGTTCAATTGCGCGGTATTAGTCGGCTGAACAATCACGGGAGGGCCGAACGGATCGGCAATGGTAGGAACCGAAGCCATATCCGTTCCGAGGGGGTATTCGGCCGGCGAGTAGCTTTGTGACATAAGCCATGGGGCCTGGACGCCCAGTTCTTCGGACGCCCCGGGTGGCACCGGGAACCGGACGACAGCATAACCGCCCCGAATCACTGTCTTGCCTCTGCCTGTTAAGTCGTAGGCGAAACCGACACGCGGCGCAAAATTGAGATAGCGGGTTTGCAGACCGGCGGCGCGGGAGGTCCCGTTAACACCTGCGTAGATCATTTGGTTGGTGTTCGGGTCGAAGTTGGCAAACCGGTTGCGCTTTTCAACCGGAGGATCGAAAATGTCATAGCGAACGCCTAGGTTCAGGATCAGCTTTGAACTCACCTTCCAATCGTCCTGCAAGAACGCGGAATATGAGTTAGCCGCCATATAAAAAGCTCCTTGATCGAGAAACCCTCTCGCGCCGCCAGTTGAATACCCGAGGAGCAGCGTGGCAATGCCGTTGCCGGACTCGGCGTTGGGGTTTGTCGGGTCGTTGGTGAAGTTATCATTGAAATAGATGTCACCACGCGTCGACTCGTTTGCTTCCTGCATATCATCCGTATGGACTCCTCTGAACCCGAACGTAAGCTGATGGTGCGCCTTCAGCCACGAGATGCTATCCTCAATTTGCGAGTCAGTATCGAGAGGGTGAGCAGGAAGCCAATCCGGGCCGCCTCCCAGACCCGTATAATCCTGAATCCACAAATTGGATAATCCACTCGTGAATTGCGACAGGTTGACGTTCTGGATACCCAACCCGGTATCAGCATTGTGGCCGTAATCGGACCCGACCGAAATGGTGCCGGACCGCGCATACCCGGCGCGAAACTCATTCACCAAGGTGGGCTTAAAAATGTGGGTATAATTGGCTGCCACACCGTTCGCAGTCAGAGAAGTTTTCTGTATTCCCGATACATATGGGCCGAGGTCATATAGCTTTGCTTGGGCCGGATCCGAAGGGAGGCAGCAGGCGGATCTCCCCTGAGGCGCGACTAAATCATAGGCCTCGTAGCTAAAGCGCAAGAAGAATGAATCGTTCGGACCGAATGTATGGTCCACGCGGAGGTTGCCCCCATTGTCGTCAATAGTTCGATTCGCCGTATTGTAATAGTTCTGGAAGTTGCCGGGGGCATTCGGCATAGGATAGATGCTGGCCACCGTCGCTCCCACCGCGTTGATGAGGCCCGGCGGAATGATGTTTCCCTGAAACTGCTGGCGTACCGGTTGACCATCGACAATCGTGGTCGTGAGAGGGTTGTAGATCGGGATCACGTTGCCGGAGCTATCCGTGAAATTGCTGAAATCTCCTTGCCGCACTGCGGCGGTGGGAACTGAGTCTACATTGGAGATACCCTGAATCTGACGCAGTCCGAAGTAGTCGATGAAGAAGAAAGTATGATTGTGTCCGTCGTACAACTTCGGAATCACCAATGGCCCCCCGAATGTGGTCTCGAACTGGTTTCGAATATAGGGGGGCTTACGCTGGGTAGGAGCGGCAAAGTAATTCCGGGCGTTGAAGACGGTATTGCGGAGAAAGTCCATGGCGGAACCGTGAAACTTATTGTTGCCCGATCGGGTGGAGATAGAAACAACACCTGGCCCGCGACCAAACTCTGCCGAAAATGTGCCAATGAGTACTTTAAATTCCTCGATGGATTCGATAGATGGTTTGACCAGTATTGTGTTGAAACTATACTCGTTGTCGACGATTCCATCGACCAGCCAGGCATTTCCATTCCCTGTGCTGCCCAGCGCATTGAAATCGGAGGTGCCGCGGGGGTTGAAAGTACTGAAGCCTCCGAGATCTGTCCCCTGCACGCCTGGGGTGACCCCGGCAACTAGATACACGAGATTCCCAAAATCTCTTCCATTCAAGGGCAAGTTTTCCACTGGAGCTTGTGTAATAACTTGGCCCAGCGACGAATTTTGGGTTTCCACCAGCGGTGGCGCCGTTGTTACGGTGATTTCTTGCGTGACTACTCCGACAGTCAAGGTAAAGTCAATCCGCACTTGCTGGTCCACTTGCAGGGTTATACCGGTACGAGTCTGGGGCTGAAACCCACTCTTCTCCACCCTAACGCTGTAAATGCCGGGAATCAGAAAAGGCGCATTGTAGAGGCCACTTTCATCGCTTTGATAAACCTCTGACGTGCCCTTCTCTGTGTTGGTGATTATTACTTTCGCCGCTGGGACGGTTGCTTGCGAATTGTCCAGGACCGTGCCCATGATGGTGCCCGTGGTCACCTGCCCGCCGGCAGAAACCGTGAGCAACAGAAGAGTCCCAAACGTCAGCATCCATAGAACGAACCTGTGTTTCATTTCGCCTCCCGCTATTGGCCGTAAACCGAATGGTCTTGGATATATCACCGCGGAATGTACGAATGCAAGCTTTTTTTGAACATTCTGAAAAATAGTTCGCATTTTATCTATTTCATCTATATTATGGAATACATTTCTAAATCATCGACAATGGGTCGTTAGAACTCCAAGTAGACCGTTGCCTGGCACTTCGTTTCCCACAAGGGTGGCGTCCGTTCACTCAGCACCACCATCGGGAGCGTAGGGGAACCGAGAGATCTGTGGTTCCACCGGTTGACTGTGGAGGCTCACGAAGTTAGTTTCGCCATTTGCGGTCAGCTGGCTTGAGAACTGAGACAGAGGGGCGCGTGTACTTAGAACAAGGGAAGTCGATCATGTTAATGAACTTAAGGGGAGGGGCCGGGAGGGTCTGGGCGGTCATCAAATTAAGCGGGTACGGCCATCAGCAAGTACCTTCCGGCCCCGGGTAGCCGAACGGTATTGGGGCCGCAAATTTCTGTTTGGGCGGTTGGAGCCTTTCTCGGCTGTACTCACTGCGGATTTTTAAGACTTCGCCAGATCCATGGCAAGTTGCTCGGCCGCTGCCCGGACCGAGGCGATGATTGCCTCTTCATGCGCCTTGTCCTTCAGCCGTGTTTTAGGCATCGACGAGCTGATCGCTGCTGAAACCTGCCCGTTCAGCCCGAAAATAGGTACGCAGAAGCAGACCCCGCCATCGTTGCACTCTTCCCGATCAATCGCGCACTTCTGCAGCCGTATGTGCTCGTACTCTAGGTTCAAGTCATTTCGATCAGTAATGGTGTGTTCCGTAAATCGATAAGCCCCAAAGCTCCGCAGCAGCCTTTCCCGTTGGTCTGGAGACTGAAACGCGGTAATTGCCTTGCCCAGAGAGCTGGCGTTTGGGGGTAAGATGTGCCCCACAACGTTGCTCATTCGGATTGCATAGGGACTCTCGACCACCGCTATCACTTCGACCCGGTTGTCGAATAACGCGGCCAAGCTAGAAGTTTCGGAAAGTTCCCGGCTGAGCGCCTCCAGATAAGGCACTCCGAGGCGATGCAGCTTGCCCAACCACTGCATAGGGGTGACGGCATGGATTCCAGGGGCAAGCACGTATTGACCCCGCGCATCGACGGTTACGCACCCAAGCGTTTCTAGAGTATGCAGAATCCGGAATGCTGATGTTTTTGAAAGTTGAATCCGCTGAGCAATCTCGTTTAGGGATTGCGGCTTCAGCTCAACATGTAGAAACTCAAGAACTTCCAAAGCCTTACCCACGGCACGCGAGAAATAATGAGCACCGCCGCGCGGCCCCTTGGAAGTCGCGGTCTTAACCAATCTTTTGCTCCCGCCCATCGATCGTAAACTCTCTATTGGCTTCATGATATCGAAACCTGCCCGTGTCGCGTTTGATTTATTTCCTCCAATGTTGTTAGGGCAGCGACATCCGGGCTACCTTTCCGTTGTTGAATTTTGATCGCTATAGCCACCGAACAAGGATACATTCCGAAATCAAATAGGGTCAAGCAAAATTCGGAATCAAAAATACAAAACTGAACCGAAGTGCGCTATACTGGATGCTCCTTTCGTAAAATAGCAGCGTCAGGATGAAATCGCGTGCCACAAGATCTCCTGCTATCCGGTTCCAACTTAGCCTCGCAGCGTGCCCGAGTTCAGATGCTGGTTGTCGCTTTGATGCTTGCCTTCAGCGTGATGACCTATTTCGACCGGACAATCATGTCTATCGCCGGGCCCGGTATTATCAAGGAATTCCGCCTCTCTGAAACAGAGATGGGAAGCGTTTACTCAGCATTCATTCTGAGCTATGCCCTGCTGATGATTCCGTGCGGATGGCTTACGGATCGCCTTGGACCGTGGCGAGTGATGACAGTGATGGGTATTGGTGCCGGGCTTTTGACGGCGCTCACCGCTTTAGGCGGGAAGCCTGGCCTCGGCGTTTTATTTGGGATCGTTCCCTCATTCATCATTATCCGGCTGGCCCTCGGAGTTTTCACCGCGCCGATCTACCCTTGCTGCGGGCGAATGATCTTCAACTGGTTCGAAGTGACAAAGCGGGCGCGGATCTGGGGTATAGTCGCAGCGGGGGCAGGAGTAGGCAGCGCCACCTCATCGATCTTATTCGCCTGGATGATCGCCCGTTACGGCTGGCGTTTCTCCTTCTGCCTATCGGGTGTGGCTACGGCAGCGCTTGCCGGGTTATGGCTCTGGTATGCCCGCGACTACCCCCGCCTGCACCCGGCACTCTGCAATTTTTCCGAGGCAGTGAGCGAGCCGGTGACCGATTCCGCGCCATCCTCTAACCGTATACCGCTCCGTACACCTTGGGGCAGAATATTGACCAGTCGTAATCTACTCTTGCTCTGTATTGGATATTTCACCGTCGGTTATTTTGAATATATCTTTTTCTTCTGGATCTATTATTACTTCGGCCAAATCCGGAAAGTTGGAACAATCGAGACGGGGATGTATACAAGCCTCACCTTTATCTCCTGGATGATCATGTCTCCCCTTGGCGGATGGGCTTCGGACCGGTTGGTCGAGCGCCTAGGCCGAAAGTCAGGGCGGCGTATCGTCCCTCTCGTATGTTTGATCGTGAGCGCCGCGCTATTGGTCATTGGCATCAACCTGACGAGGCCTCTTGCCGTGGCGCTGGTCCTCGCGCTCTCATTGGGTTTCGCTTCCGCCGGAGACGGGCCGTTCTGGGCAACGGTGCTTGATATGAGCGGTGAGAACGGTGGCGCGGCCACCGCTATACTCAACACCGGCGGCAATCTCGGAGGCTTTTTCGCTCCAGTCGTGACACCTTTCATCGCCTCCTATTTTGGGTGGCCCTGCGGACTTTACGCCGGGAGCGCGCTGTTAGCTGCCGGAGCGATGCTGTGGTTTGTAGTAGACCCGGCGACAACGATTACCGAAAATATCGTTTCCCCCACTTGCACTTCCACACCCGGAGAGTTTGTGCAATAGACAAACAAACAATCTGTCACGGTGCCTCTACGAAACTGATCCGTTACTTTCCATTCTGGGGCGCTCTCAACTGCCGCGGAAACCATTTGATTTTCGGGTAAGAGACCTAGCTTGGACATGGACACAATTGCGATTCCTAAAAGCTCACGCCGATGGGATGTATTGAGCTTGGTTGAAGTGATGCTGCGGCTCGATCCCGGCGAGAGCCGCATCCGCACAACGCGGCAGTTCCAGATCTGGGAAGGCGGCGGCGAGTATAACGTTGCGCGGGGATTGCGCCGCTGCTTTGGGCTTCGCGCAGGGATTGTGACGGCGCTGGCGGATAATCCTGTGGGCCGGCTGGTTGAAGATTTCATTCTGCAGGGCGGCGTTGATGTTTCGCTGATCCGATGGGTTGCTTATGACGGCGTTGGCCGCACGGTGCGCAACGGCCTGAACTTTACCGAGCGCGGTTACGGCGCGCGCGCGGCAGTGGGCTGCTCAGACCGTGGAAACACGGCCATCAGCCAGGTAAAGCCCGGCGACTTCGACTGGGAGACGATCTTCGGCAGCAAAAACGGCACGCGGTGGTTCCACACAGGCGGCATTTTTGCGGCCCTCTCAGCTTCCACGGCGGAAGTTGCGGTAGAAGCGATGAACGCGGCGCGGGCGGGCGCACGAGCGGTTAAGGCTTTGTTGACGTGCGGAGGACGTAGCGGTTCTCTGCGGGTTGAAAGTCGTACATTTTGAAACTTCCAATCGCACCACTGTTCTGCGTGGTGAAACAAATTGAGTGGAAAAGCTTAACGGCTAGTTATGTTAGCCGAACGAAGGTGGGAGAGCTTCGCAGGGACAACACCGTTGCACCTGATAGAGGAGAACCGATGGGTGACCCATGTGAGGCAAGAGGAAGTCCCGCTCGACGCGTTAGGTGGAACCCAGTTTCAGGTGCCGAATGGAGGCCACTGGGATTATAGGCCGGGGAAGAATACCGCAGGCGGGGAAGAATTCATGTCCATCAAGAAGGCGAGTTTTGACCCGCACCATTGGAGCCAAGTGGAAATCTTGGCGGATTCTAGGAAGGGCGAGGCACGCATGGCTGTGGCCCAGCCTGTCGGAACGCGAGCACTGGAGATTCTCGATTTTCGGGATCCGGCAGCTGGGAAGGTTGGTCCTATCGCTTGGCAGATGCACAACTCAGGATTGTTCGACGAGTTCAAGGATGTTGTCATTGAAGTGGATCCTGAAATCGATGATCTGATCACTGTTCAATGAAAAAGGACTCAACCGAAATCGTTAACCAGATGCTCCTGAACTGCAGTCACGGCCCACGGAACTGCATTCGCTTTTCCGCTCCGGTGTTGTTTGTCGCTGCAAGGTGCCGGTGAAGTGTCCGATGTTTTGCACCAGCAAGATTGTTAACGTAGCGCAGTGATCGGCCCCGTCATTTCTGAACCAGACAGGAAGTCTGGAGGATTCCGGTTCTTAACACAGAAGACCAATCTTTCAGTCCGAATTGTCATGCCGCGGTCCTTCCAGTATCCTGGCTGACGGTGAAGGCAACGGATACCCTTTCTTGGCCAACTCACTTCCAAGATCCCAGCAGTCCGAACGACCGCCACGATTCCATCCCAATCGATGACTGCAACGGCACCGCAACCCGGTCGGGTTGTCGTCGAGCTTACGTGACTCTATCGTCATTGAATGAGAAACGCCGAATCACATTGAGTAGTAAACTGGACGAAATAAAGAGAATCAAATGCCTAGCGTCCTTCCGGAATACTACGGTCAACATTTCGATGCGCGACGCACAAAAGACGCGCATGGAGATATGGGCATATTGCAAGGAAACTTCGTAAGCCTGACCTTGCCTGCCGGGTCGACGCGCTTTGATCATTTGATGGAGATGAGTCGTTCGTCACATAGGCCATTTCCAATTAAGTTTCTCTCCGAGAAGCTGAAGGAGGGGCAATTCATTCGGGGCCATGTCTATTTTGGTAAGCTTGGTCGACAGATCGAAGGGATTCTTCTCAATTACCCACACTTGCGCTGGTGGTTAGATAAAGACGGCCTCGTAGTGGATGAGCCACCTTTCGAATTAGGCCCTCTTTCCGATTTTGATCGTATCGCTGGGCCGCTTTTTATCGAACATTGGAAAAACGATGAACTTTCTGCCTCTTCCTTAGAATCCATTGCGTCGACACTGGACGCGGAGGGCTTTCAGCTCAAGGATAATCTGCAGCCAGCGCAATGGAAGCCAATCTCGGAATACAACCAAAAGCA
>Ga0116121_1001369_pt1 | contig 10328 bp, 8 predicted proteins | sample June2015DPH_13_1_FD_89725 | JGI IMG/M metagenome (GOLD analysis project Ga0116121, IMG submission 89725) | Peatland microbial communities from SPRUCE experiment site at the Marcell Experimental Forest, Minnesota, USA - June2015DPH_13_10 | ecosystem: Environmental > Terrestrial > Soil > Wetlands >...
AAAGAAGATGAATTCGTGCCCGGTCTGATGCATGTCAACCTGGGCGGTTATCATATCTCAGATATCAACTTTGTGGCCGCCTTCGATATTGATAAGAACAAGGTCGGCCTGGATCTGGCCGATGCAATTTATGCCAAACCGAACAACACCATCGTTTTTGATAAAGTCCCCAAGAGCGGCGTCATCGTCAACCGCGGCATGACCAACGACAGCCTGGGTAAATATCTCTCCCAGGTTATTGAAAAAGCCCCCGGCCCCACCGCCAACATCGTCAAAATCCTGAAAGATACCAAGACCGACGTCGTGCTGAACTATCTGCCCGTCGGTTCTGAAATGGCCACCAAGTGGTATGTCGAGCAAATCCTGAACGCCGGCTGCGCCATGGTCAACTGCATCCCGGTTTTTATCGCCCGCCAGAAAGACTGGGGCGAAAGATTCGCCGAAAAAGGCCTGCCGATTATCGGTGACGATATCAAGTCACAGGTCGGCGCCACCATCGTCCACCGCGTCCTGACCAACCTGTTCCGGGAACGCGGCGTCAGGCTGGAAAGAACCTACCAGTTGAACTTCGGCGGTAATACCGATTTTCTGAACATGCTGGAAAGGGAAAGACTGGAATCGAAGAAGATTTCCAAGACCAATTCCGTCACCTCACAATTGGATTACACGCTTGACCCCGGTGACATTCATGTCGGACCCAGCGACCATGTGCCGTGGCTGCTCGACCGCAAGTATTGCTACATCGATATGGAAGGGCGCACCTTTGGCGACGTGCCGTTGAAACTCGAACTGAAACTGGAAGTCTGGGACAGCCCGAATTCCGCCGGTGTCGTCATCGATGCCATCCGCTGCTGCAAACTGGCACTGAATAAGGGCATCGGCGGACCGCTGGTCGGGCCGGCCTCTTACTTCATGAAATCGCCGCCGGTCCAGTACACCGACGCCAAGGCTCATGCTGAGACAGAAAAGTTTATCGCTGAGAATGCTTTAAGTGCAGGTGAAGCTAAAAAATAATAGTTATTGACCATCATTGAGGCTACCGAGAGGCCGAAAAATGATATACGAAGGCGCACGGCCAGTCACCCCTTTACACCGGGAAGAAAGATGATTCTCCTTCCTTAGTTAGCAGGGATTAAGGGAGAATTAACTTTTATTATGGAGGAACTTACCTTTCAATTGGCGGCCGAAAACGACCTGCAAACGATGCTGTAGCTTTATAATTTCTATATCGTTAATACAACCGCCACATTTGACCACGGCCAAATAACGCCGGAGGAATTCCGGCAGCGCATATTCATCGGGCATGAAAAATACGGGACATACCTCATCCGCCTGGATAAAGAAACGGCAGGGTTTTGCTTTTTAACGCAATACCGCAATAAAGCAGCTTATGACCGGACCGCAGAAATCGGACTCTACCTGAAGCCGGAATTTACCGGTAAAGGCATCGGGGATACGACAATAGATTTTCTGGAAAAAGTTGCGGTCAACAAAGGAATCAAAGTGATTATCGCTTCGATTTCCGGGGAAAACACCGCCAGTCTAAAATTACTTCAAAAAAAGGGTTATGAAAAATGCGCCCATTATAAGCAGGTGGGCGAGAAATTCGGCCGTTTCGTAGATGTCATCGACTACGAAAAAGTACTTTCAGATTAAACCACCAGGCATGATTCAGGCCGTGATTGCCGCTCACAATTAATGAATTTGCAAAATACCCCGTGAGGCAGATATAATTTCGCTCACAGGCGCTAAACATGCGCGGAAATCAGAAGGGCGGAAGGTTTCGATGACGACAGACGGTACACGGCCCCGGGTTATCATCCGGGCTTGCGATGCTTACCATGTCCCCACAATCAGGACGATAATCCGTGAGGGCTTGCAGCAACTCCAGATTCGCCCGGCTGGACGCACCTTATTGAAACCGAACCTCGTCTCCAGCGGCAACCTGTTCGACCATGCTTTTACCCGCGCCGAGTTCACCGAAGGTGTTCTATTGGCCCTGCGCGATGTCAGCGGCGACACGATGACCGAATTAGCCGTCGGCGAGCGTAGCGGCATTACCATCCCCACACGCTATGCTTTCAGAGGCGCCGGCTACGACAAAATGCTGCGGCGGCTGAAGGTCAAACGTTACTGCTTCGATGAAGAGCAGCAGGTGGAATACCAATTGCGGCATGAGGGAAGGCTGCGCGCCTATATTTTCATCCCGGAAGTGCTGACCAAAACCGAATTTTTTATCAACTGCCCCAAGTTCAAAGCCCACCCGTGGACCACGGTGACTTTTTCTATGAAGAATTACATCGGCCTACAGGACGACCGGCACCGGCTGATTGACCACGATACCCATCTGAATCAAAAAGTGGCCGACCTCCAGTACATCATCCAACCGCAGTTCATCGCCGCCGATGCCATCATTGCCGGCGAAGGCCGGATGCTGACGCCGCTGCCTTTCGATATGAAACTGATTATTATGGGTGACAACCAGGTGGCTTTTGATGCCGTCTGCTGTCAAATCATCGGGGTTGACCCGCTTTCGGTGGAACATATCCGACTGGCCTATGAACGCGGTTTCGGGCCGGTTGACCTTGCACAAATCGATATCAGCGGTGATGTTTCACTGGAGGCCGCCAGGCAGCGGGCGCACGGTTTCCGTTCCGGGCTGATTCGGGTGGAGGACTATTTCCGGGAGACGAAGATTAAAACCTATGCCGGCGTGCCGGATGAAAAATCAGACTGCGATTACTGCTGGGGCGGCTGCCCGGGCGCGCTGGAGGAAGCCATCGAAATCCTGCGCCTGTTCGACCCTGAAACCGACCGGAAGATGCCGCCGCTGCACCTTGTTTTCGGGGCGTACAAAGGCCCGATTGATGCCAAACCCGGGGAGAAAGTCATTTTCCTGGGGAACTGCGCCGAATGGCAAGGCACCATCGCGGGAGAACCGGTGGACATCAAACGGCTGCCGTCCACCCGGGATAAAAAAGACCCGCAATACGCCATCCCTTCGGATATTTACCAGAAGATGGCGGCGGTAACGCTGCGCCTGCTGCGTTCGAAAAAGAAAAGATATCTGCGCCTGCCGGGATGCCCGGTAAGCGTGGCGGAACAGGTGCTGCTGCTGGCGGACATCAGCGGCGCGAAAAATCCCTATTTCGACCCCCGGACGGCGGTGAACTTCACCAGGTCGTACCTCGCTTTCCGCACCGCCAATATGTTCAAATTCCGGTCTTACCAGACAAAAAAGGGCGTGAAATCCAAACATTCAAATAATCAGGTGCAGGGAGGGCCGTCCGGATGATACAGCTGAACCGTGAAGACGTGTTGAAAATTCTTGATGAACATAAAAAGTTTTTCGCTACCGGTAAAACCAAAAACATTGATTTCCGGATAGAACAGCTGCGCAAACTCCGGCGAGCGATAACAGACAACGAAGAAGCGATTATTGACGCATTGCATCAGGACCTGCACAAATCCCGCTATGAAGCTTTTACTACGGAAATCGGGCTGCTTTATACCAGCATCAGGATTATGACTAAAAACCTGAAAAAATGGGCCAAGCCGCAAAGAGTCCCCACGCCGCTGCTTTTTTTCGGCGGACAAAGTCACATTTACCACGAACCCTACGGCACGGTGCTGATTATCGGGCCGTTCAATTACCCGATGAACCTGGTTTTTGAACCGCTGATCGGGGCGATTGCCGGCGGCAATTGTGCGGTCATCAAACCGGCGCAGATGACACCGAATGTCTCCAAAATCATCGGCAAAATCGTCAGGGAAAATTTTACAGAAGATTATATCCGCGTGATTGAAGGCGACCGGCAGGCGACTTCGGAGCTGATTAACGCGCCGTTTGATTATATCTTTTTCACCGGCAGCTTGAGCACCGGCAAGATGGTGATGACCGCGGCCGCCAAAAATATGGTGCCGGTGACGCTGGAATTGGGCGGGAAAAGCCCCTGCATCGTGGATGAAACGGCAAATCTCGATTTAGCCGCGAAAAAACTGGCCTGGGCCAAATTTTCCAACGCGGGTCAAACCTGCGCCGCGCCGGATTATGTTTACGTGCACAGCCAGGCGAAAAAACAGCTGCTGGATAATCTGCGCAAATACATCCTGCATTTCTACGGCCCCAATCCTAAAGAAAACAATGACTTCGGACGAATCGTGAACATGCAGCACACCGAAAGACTGGCGAACCTAATCGAACGGGACAAGGTCGTTATCGGGGGAGATTATGACATTGCAAATCAGTGCATCGCACCGACCGTTTTAGACCGGGTTGGCTGGGACCACCCCGCAATGGCCGGTGAAATCTTCGGGCCGGTCCTGCCGGTGCTGGAATATGAAAACCTGGAAACATTGATACTGGAAATCAACCGCCGGCCCAAACCGCTGTCGTTATATCTGTTCACTACCAGCAAAACAACGGAAAAAAAGATAATTGACAATATCTCCTACGGCAACGGCTGTGTCAACGACGCTTTTATTCAGGTGGGCAATCCATACCTGCCTTTCGGCGGGGTGGGGGCTTCGGGAATCGGCGCTTACCATGGACGCCGGAGTTTTGAGACTTTTTCGCACCCGAAGGGGGTCTTAAACCGGAAGTTCAATCCGTTCCCCGACATGATTTACCCGCCCTCCGACGCAAAGAAAGAAAGCCAGGTCCGAATGTTTTTAAAGTAACATTACGACAGGCTTCGCCGTTTTGGAGCTTTGCCAAATTACTGAACCGGCCTTGAAATTACTAAATGCCAGGGTGAATTACCGGCAGGGTACGTCTCAAAATTGGTCAATGCACCGGTATTTTGGTTTATCCGGTAGGATACAATCCGGCCGGACGCCAAACCGGCAATATAGAGGAAATTGCCGTCAGGGTCCAGGCGTAACGACCGCGCTTCCGCTTCCGCGGGGACTCTTCCGATGGGTGTCAGGCGTCCGTTTTTAATATCGGCGGAAAAACAGGCGATGCTGTTATGTCCCCGGTTATTGACATAGAGAAACTTGCCCGACGGCGAAATTTGAATATCAGCACATTTGCTTTTCTCCCGGTAACCGTCCGGCAATGTCGAAATAGACTGGATGGCGCGCAAAGTACCGGCTGCGGCATCCAATTTATAGGCGGTGACGCTGCTCCCTTCCTGATTGCAGAAATAAACCATATCCAGGTTGGGGTGAAAACAGAAAAGGCGCGGACCGGCATCTTTCTCCGGAATAACTCTGTCCGGGGTATTCGGCGTTAAATGACCGGTAGTTTCATCAAATTTGAATTGCAGGATTAAATTAGGGTCGCTGCCGGCGATATGAGGAATGAAGGCAAACCGGTTGGAAGGGTCAGTCTGAATCGAATGTATTCCCCGGTAAGTGGTCAGCCATTCCACTGCGAGCGTTTGCAGGATGCCGTCGCGGCCGATTTGGTGAACGGCCAGCCGGCCTTCACTGATATAGGTCGAAAACAGAAATCTGCCCTTCCGGTCGGTCGCCAGGTAGTCCGGTTCGAGTCCGACCGGCACGGTACCGGCGAGCGATATCGCTCCGGTTTCACTATTTCTGCGGTACGAAGAGATGGACCGGTCGGCTTTGCGCCCGACGTAAATAAATTGCTGACCCGGGTCAAATGCCATGTTTGCCGGGGAACCTGATACCTGCATTTCGCCTTGAGCCTGCAGTTTTCCTGTTTGCGAATCGGCCGCGAAAATCAGGATTTTATCTTCCCGGAACAGTGAAACATACAAGTGGCATTTCATGCTTTACACCCTCGTTTTACAAATTAATCAACAGTATAACACAACGCGGTCCGGTCATAAATTATTCTGCTGCGAGGCCTGTTCTTCATGTAGAATAATGATAGGACATCTATCCGAAGATATTTTCTTTAAGGCTGGGGTTGGGCCGCAATCTGACTTTTAGCGGTAAAAAAGCCGGTTAACCCGGAGAGATGAGTGAATATGCCGAAAAAATTACTGTCAAAATCGAAATATTTGAACGGGCTGCAGTGTCTTAAATATCTCTGGCTGCTTTATAACGACCCCGGAAAAATCCCCGCGTTTGACGCTTCCACACTCCGCATTTTCGACCAGGGGCATCAGGTCGGGGAACTAGGGAGGCAACTGTTTCCGGGCGGCATCAACATCCCGGATGGTGATTTTATGGGCAACCTCAAACTGACTAAAAAACTGCTGGCGGAACGCAAGCCGCTTTTTGAACCGGGTTTTTACCAGGACAACCTGTTTTCCCGGCTGGATATTTTAAATCCCGCCGGTGACGCTGCCTGGGACATCATCGAGGTGAAAAGTTCGACCTCTGTCAAGGATGTGAATCTGCAAGACGTTTCTTTCCAGCGGCATTGCGCACAAAAAGCCGGCGTAAAAATCAACCGCTGTTTTCTGGCGGTGGTGAATAATAAATACATCAAGAACGGCGATATCAATCCTTCCGAATATTTTACATTGCATGACATTACCGAAAAGGTTGACCAGGCAGCACAGGGCATCGAGGAGAGAATCGAAGAGATGTTCAGGGTCATAACCGCACCGGCGTGCCCGAAAATCCGCATCGGGGAATACTGCTCGTCGCCGTACGGTTGCCCGGTCACTCTTTGCAGCGCCGGGCTGCCGGAGAGCAATATCTTCGAATTATACCGCGGCGGCAAGAAATGCTATCAGATGTTTTATGACGGCATTCTGAAAGTGGAGGATATCACCGCGGATTATAAGCTAAGTGAAGCGCAGCAGATCCAAAAGGAGTGCACAATCAGCGGAACTCCCCATGTTGATAAAAAAGCGGTCCGGGAATTCCTGAGCAAGATAAAACCGCCGGTTTATTACCTTGATTTTGAAACCGTCAGTCCGGTCATACCGCTGTTTGACGGGACCAGACCGTATCAAAGAATACCTTTTCAGTATTCCTTGCATAAAGTAACCGGGAGCGAAATTAAACATTATTCTTTTCTGGCGGAAGGCAAGGACGATCCCAGGCCGGCGCTGTTAAAGCAATTGAAAAAAGAAATCGGCACAAAAGGCAGCATCCTGACCTACAATCAAAGTTTCGAAGAAGGAGTCATCCGGGAAATAACCGAGGTTTTTCCGGAATATGCGGAATGGTCGGAAGCAATCTACCCCCGCATGCTGGATTTACTGCAACCGTTTCAGAGTTTCAGTTACTATCACCCGGAGCAGCACGGCAGCGCCTCGATTAAAAAAGTCCTGCCGGCGCTCACCGGTAAAGGTTATAGCGATTTGGCAATCGCGGAAGGAGAGGCGGCCAGCAGCGCCTTTTTAACAGTTACTTTCGGCGAAGCCGCCGAAGCGGAGCGCCTGCAGGTGAGACGGGACCTCGAAAAATATTGCGGCTTGGACACGGAAGGAATGATTTGGATTGTGGACGCACTGAAAAAGGCGACCGATGGAAAAAAGCAAATTGGCGTTCAGGGGAGACTGGCTGGATTATAAAAGAGCGGCCGTCCGGTAAATCGCACTTTTGATTATTTCTCTTCCATTACCGCCAATGCCGCGTTTACGCGGCCGGCTTCCAGAGTCAGTTTTTCCCATTCTCCGTTGACCTGGAGAATATCGCTTTTTAGTTGACGGTGTTTTTCCATCGTGGCCTGTACTGCTTCGCTTTCTTTGTAAAATCATTCTTAAACAATCGCCAATCAATTTGCCAGCTTCTGATTTTAGTTTTATACTTAGTTCGAAAGTATATGAAAAATAAGATTTTAATCGTTGAAGACGATGCTAATATCTTGGAAGCGCTCAAGTATAATCTGATTAAAGAGGGTTATGATACGCTCACGGCGGTTGACGGCGTTCAGGCTCTGGAAATTGCCCGGGCCGGCAAACCCGACCTGATTGTCCTGGACATCATGTTACCCCATATGAGCGGTTTCGAAGTGTGCCGCATTTTACGTACCGAGATGGCGGTGCCAATTATCATGCTGACAGCCAGAGATGATGAAATTGATAAAGTAACCGGTCTGGACATGGGCGCGGACGACTACGTGACTAAACCTTTCAGCATGCGGGAGTTAATGGCCAGAATCCGCGCACTGTTGAGGCGGATGGAAGTTAAGACGGTAATTCCGGAAACGCCGGTCAAATCCGGTGACCTGGAAATTGACATTCTGCATCACGTGATTACCCGAGCAGGGATTACGTTGAGTCTTTCGCCAAAGGAGTTTGACCTACTGGTGTTTCTGGCCGGTAACAAAGGCCTGGTCTTCAGCCGCGACCAGCTGCTGGAAAAAGTATGGGGATACGAATATGCAGGAGACACCCGGACCGTAGATGTACACATCAGATGGCTGCGTGAGAAAATAGAAAATAACTCTGAAGAGCCCAAGCGCCTGATAACAGTAAGGGGCGTGGGCTATAAATTTGAGGGGTAAAGTTGTCGCGTAGTATCTACTGGAAAATAACTGTTCCCCTGATTGTCCTGGTTTTACTGGGCATGGGATTCCTGGGCGTGTATGTTACCGTTTCTGCCAGGAATACTCAGGTTAATCACTTAAAATCCCAGCTGGTTAACGAAGCAAAGCTTGTTGCCAATATCAGCATGTCAAATTTTGCAGACCCTAATCAACAAACTAATCTCGACGCCATGGCCCAAACAATCGGGACCGAAATCAACACCAGAATAACGTTTATTGCCCTTGACGGCACGGTTCTGGGCGATAACGACCATGCCGCTGCCAGTATGGAAAATCACGCTACCCGGCCTGAGGTCGAAGCCGCGCTCGCCGGCGGTATAGGACAAGATACCCGCTACAGCACCACGCTTCATGAATACATGATGTACGCCGCCGCGCCTGTAATCAGTCAGGGGCAGGTAATAGGCGTTGCCAGAGTCGCAGTTCCGTTATCTGCGGTAGAAAGCTCATTGAACAATGAGGTATTTACGATCATATCCGCCGTAGTAATCGTTGCAGTACTATTTATTCTGATTGCCGCTCTGATTGCCCGCATGATAACGCGGCCGGTACGGCAAATCACCAAAGCCGCCGTAGGAATAGCCGCGGGCAACCTGGGTCAACAGATAGAAATCAGGACCAATGATGAAATTGGCCGGCTTGCCCATGCGTTTAATGAAATGTCACAAAACCTGAAAACGACGATGGCCGCGATAGTCAACGAAAGAAGCAACCTGGCGATTGTATTAGCCAATCTGACTGACGGTGTTGTAATGACCGATGCCGAAGAGAAAATTTTGTTAGCCAATCCGGCAGCGGAGCATCTTTTCGATTTCAATAAAGTAACTGTCACCGGTCATCCGCTTATCGAAGCGGTGCATGATTATGAGATTGACGAAGTAGTTAAAAAAAGCTTGAGTACGACACAGGAGCAGACCGCGCAACTGGAATCAAACGGCCGGTTCATCCGGGTAATAGCCGTCCCAATAACAACCGGAAAGTCTTATTCTATTCTCGTCCTGTTCCAGGATTTAACGGAATTGAGAAACCTCCAAACGATGCGGCGGGAACTTATCGGGAATATCTCTCATGATTTAAGAACACCGATTGCAGGAATTAAAGCTATGGTAGAAACCCTGCAGGATTCAGCACTTGACGATAAACAGGCGGCCTTGAATTTCTTAAGCCGGATTATCCACGAGGTTGACCGGTTAACACAAATGGTCACCGAGCTCACCGAGTTATCGCATATCGAAAGCGGTAAAGCCGAACTCAGAAGGGTGCCGACAAACCTGAATAACCTCATCGAAGAAATTACAGCTCAAATGAATCCGCTGGCAGCAAGCAGACCGGTAACCATTGCGACGGACCTAAATCCGAATCTGCCCGTGATAAAAGTTGATAAAGACCGCATCCGTCAAACCATTACCAATCTGGTGCATAATGCCATCAAGTTTAATTATCCCGGCGGAAAGGTAACAATTTCTACTAATTTTAACAACGAATCCGTTAGCTGCAGTGTGTCCGATACCGGAATGGGAATATCCAAAGAGGACTTACCGCATATTTTCGAACGTTTCTACAAAGCCGATAAAGCCCGCTCCCAGGGAGGCAGCGGACTTGGATTGGCGATTGCCAAACATACAATTCAAGCCCACGGCGGCAGCATCTCGGTTAAAAGCGAAGAAGGCAAAGGCTCTACCTTTAGCTTCACTCTTCCTTTCAACACCGGCACAAATCTATAACCCCCAAATTTTAACAAAAATTTAACAATATCTTAAACGGTTCTTAAACTCTGTCCCTTATTGTGATGGTAGAGGGAAGAACGGTATAAGGAACTTTCCTTAGGCCACGTGAACTTAGGGGGCGGTATGAAAAAAGTTTTAGCCCTGATTGCGCATGATGCCAAGAAAGACGACATGATTCA
>Ga0116121_1001371_pt1 | contig 10313 bp, 11 predicted proteins | sample June2015DPH_13_1_FD_89725 | JGI IMG/M metagenome (GOLD analysis project Ga0116121, IMG submission 89725) | Peatland microbial communities from SPRUCE experiment site at the Marcell Experimental Forest, Minnesota, USA - June2015DPH_13_10 | ecosystem: Environmental > Terrestrial > Soil > Wetlands...
GTCAACGTATCAGCAGTTGTGGGGGATGCTGTCGATAGCAGCCCGATGGTGACCTTGAGGTATCTCCCATACACATTCACTCCAGACATGTTACATGAAGTCGGCGTACAACTGTCATTTTCCGTGTTGGTCGTACCGAATGTGATGAACCTGTTTTGAATCACGCGATAGCTTATTGAAACACCGTTAAAGATCTTAGTGTATTCCTGTCCTTCCGAGCCGATCTTGGTCTGTAAGGCCACCAAAGGCTGGTAACATGTCCATGTAACACCGCCATCGGAAACTGTTGAGCCTATCGTTGTAGGCCAGGACGGTTGAGCGGTGCCGCTTGTTCCGGGAGCGGTACAAATAAATTCATACCCGTTGGCAGGATAAACAACCGCATATTTGGTATATGCCGTACTTGCTGCCCAAGCATTTGGCGGTATAAGGCCGCCGTTAGTCCATGTAACACCTCCGTCGCCGCTAATCGTTGCACCGATAGTCGTCGCATTGTTCCATGTCGGTTCAGTGGCGCCGCTTGTTCCGGCGACGGAGCAAATATACTGATATCCGTTTCTGTTGGCCTCCGTGGGAAGAACGACGGTGGGCGGGGCTGTGCCACTCGTGTAGGCCGTGCCCGGACTCCATGTCGTAGGAGCATTATTATAGTCGCCGGTTATTTTCTCCATGATCTGGTTTAGATTTCCTGCCGCCATTAGTCTGGAAATGGGCACAGAGCTTTGAGTGTATGATGTTCCGAAATATATGGCTATCATGGCTGCGACAACCGCGACCACAACAAGGGTAATGATCACTTCTATCAATGTGAACCCGTATTCGAAAATATTTTTCCCCGTTTTCATGGTGTAATATATCCTGTATTTGCTGCAACGGTAATGGCAATTGTCTGAGTACCCTGAGTCAGATTGACGACCGCGTTGCTCCCGCCGGCCCCCCCCCATCTATCGAAAGTAATCGTTATAGCTGAACTTACCGTGACATCACTGGGGAAATTATGAGTGTTGGAACTTTCAGACGGTAGCTGTATTGTCGGTGAAGGACAGTTTGAACCCGCGCATGACAGTGAATAGGAATGGGATGTAAAAGCCATACTCCATGTATTGACATCATCATTTAACGCCTTCATCTGGGCAAATCTCAGGTGTGTTTTCACAGTATCTGCCTGAGGGTAAAGATCATTCTGTGTAGACATGCCGCGAGTGACAGCGACGGCAGCTATAATGGCGAGAATGATCAGTACGGCAATCATCTCGATCAGCGTAAAACCACCGTTATTTTTCAGTCTATTTTTAATGATTTGTTTTTTTTTCATCATACAGGTCTTAACCCCATTCTCTGTAGAGGCAAGGGCAATCGAAACAGTCCTTCTTTATATGTTATTATACAACTTTTTTGAAAAAATAGTTAAATTATTTAATTTTTCATCATTTTTTTCAGAGACTCCGGTTACCGGCAAATGCTCATTTTTGCCCCGTTGAAAGTTTTACCGGTAACTTCAGCTATCTCTTCCACGGATCATTCTGATGATATTTCGTAATCAAAAGGTTTCTTAAGTTCATATGGCGCCTGTAACAGGCAAGAGCATATTTTTCCGATCCTTGATGATATGCCGCACCCGCCATTGGAATATATGTTTAATAATATTACCCGTAACATTAAATATCAAGTAATTTATAATGTTACAATGAAATTAATTTGGACAAATGATCATAAAAATAGTAAGTTGCAAACCTGTCAGAAAATTGGAGCCGTTTTCAATGTTGTTGAATAAAACCGTTGCCGTTGTCGTTCCCGCGTATAATGAAGAGAAACAAATCAGACAGGTTTTGGAAACAATGCCTGATTTTGTCGATCGCATTATCGTTGTCAACGATTGTTCCAGCGATAATACAGGAGCCAAAGTTATTGATTATATTAACAAACAGAAGCCTGTTCAATCAATTATTAATAATACCGGCAATATTTACCAAAGCAAATATAACCGCGCGGAAAATCTGCTCAAAGAAAAACAGCAAACGGACATGGGATATTATATCCCTTCAGAAATAGCCAATTTAAGCCCTGATTCCGATCGGATAATTCTAATCAATAATCTAAAAAACGGAGGTGTGGGTTCGGCAATCGCCCGCGGCTACAAATGGTGCCTGGATCACAGTATCGATTGTACTGCCGTAATGGCAGGTGATGGTCAAATGGACCCGGCGGAATTGGAATCCATATGCACCCCTATTCTCACCCAAGACATTGATTATGTAAAAGGCAATCGTCTTATTCACGGCGGCGCAAGGCTTGTTATGCCTAAAACCCGATTTTTCGGTAATTCAATTTTGTCCATATTGACCAAAATTGCTTCCGGTTACTGGCACGTTTCCGACACTCAAACCGGTTATACCGCAATTTCTCTTTCCGCTTTAAGCGCGATTACGATTCATGATATTTATCCCAGATACGGCATGCCCAATGATATGCTCGTAAAATTAAATATCGCCTTCTGCACCCTGAAAGAAGTTAAAATAAAACCAGTTTATAATATAGGCGAAACATCCAAAATGAAAGTGCATAAGGTTATTCCCCGCATTTCATGGCTGCTTTTTAAGTCTTTTTTCAAAAGACTGTGGATTAAGTATCTTTTTCGTGACTTTCATCCGCTTTTTTTGCTTTATCATTTTTCCTTTTTCATTGGCATTTTTGCTATACCCTACGCTTGTAAAATAATGTCAATAATGATCTCCGGCGGCTCTGTTTCACCGGCAACCATGCTTGCTTTTTTCTTTCTGTTTACCAGCAGCTTTCAGTCGCTTCTATTTGCCATGTGGATGGATATTCAGGATAACGAACGTCTTTATAAATCTTAAACACGCATTAGGGAAGAGCTTAAAATGACAAAAAAAATAAAATTAAATATTGCCGTTATCGGCGCGGGTTATTGGGGGAAAAATTTAATCCGCAACTTTTTTGAACTGGGTTCGTTAAAAGCCGTCGGTGATAAGAATTCATCCGCCTTGAAACAAATCAAAGAACTCTATCCTTCCTGCGAAACTTATATATCTTTAAAAGATGTAATTTCCCGCAAAGGTATTGATGGAATCGTCATCGCCACACCCGCGGAGACTCATTTCCTGCTGGCGAGGGAAGCCCTTATGTCCGGCAAGCATGTTTTTGTGGAAAAACCGATGACTCTGACTGAAAAAGACGCCGAAGAGCTGATCGCTCTGGCGGCAAAACAAAAGCTCGTATTGATGGTGGGACACCTTCTCCGGTATCATCCGGCTTTTGTCAAAATAAAGCAAATGGCATCCGCCGGGGAATTGGGACGCATCAATTATATTTATTCCCACAGGCTCAATCTCGGAAAAATCAGAAGAGAGGAAAACATTTTATGGTCGTTCGCACCTCATGATATTTCGATGATTCTTGCTCTTGCGGGTGAAGAACCGGAAAGTGTCCTGGCCACCGGCGGATATTACCTGCACAAAAAAATCGCGGATGTCACCACAACCCATCTGGAATTTTCTTCCGGCCTCAAGGCGCATGTTTTTGTTTCCTGGCTTCATCCTTTCAAAGATCAAAAACTGGTTGTCGTCGGAGATCAGAAAATGGCCGTTTTTGACGATGCGCTTCCATGGGAAGATAAATTGCTCATCTATCCTCATCACGTCAACTGGGAAAACAATCTTCCCGTGCCGTCCCGCGGAGTTCCCGAGCGCGTTTTGATTTCTTACGCCGAACCGCTAAAAGTAGAATGCCGGCACTTTCTCGATTGCATCGCGGGGAAAAAACGACCCATAACGGATGGCATAGAAGGGTTGCAAGTGCTTAAAGTTCTCAATGCCGCACAACATTCTTTAAATGAAAACGGTTCCAGAATAAGGATGAAAAACAGCGCTCTTCATAAAACTGAAAATGATAATTCTGTTTGGATTCATCCAACGTCGGAAATTGACAATGATGTCGAAATCGGCGCGGGAACAAAGATATGGCATTATTCACACATAATTTCAGGTTCCCGTATCGGTAAAAACTGCTCAATCGGCCAGAATGTTGTCATCGGCCCCAATGCTGTCGTCTGTAACGGCTGCAAAATCCAGAATAATGTTTCCGTATATAAGGGCGTAACTCTGGAAGATTTTGTGTTTTGCGGGCCCTCGGTCGTTTTCACCAATGTGATTAATCCACGCTCTGAAATTCGCCGGATGGATGAGATCAGACCCACTTTAGTTAAGAAAGGTGCGTCACTCGGCGCCAATTCAACTGTAGTCTGCGGACATACCATCGGAAGTTATGCTTTTATCGCCGCCGGCGCCGTTGTGACAAAAGATGTCCCCGATCACGCTTTAATGATGGGCAATCCCGCAATCCAAAAAGGCTGGATGTGCGCCTGCGGTTATCAACTCAATAATCGATTCCAGTGTCCTGCATGCGGCAGCCGTTATAAATTAAACAATAAAAAAGCTCTGGGTAAAATAAAATGAAGATGCTGCTGCTGACGAGCAGTTTCCCCCGATTCGGACGAATCAGCGGCGTGTTCATTCCCGATACAATCCGCATTTTAAATAATCAGGGTGTAGATATCCATGTTTTAACTCAAAACTGCGACTCCCGCGAGACGTATCATGAAGTATTATGGCCCGGCTGTCAGGTGACATATTTTGGATGGCACGGGGGCGATACGCCTCTTGTCTCATTGTTTAAAAATAGAGGACTTCATGGGATTACTCTTGCACTTCAATATTTTCTGCATGGTTTCAAGACAGGCCGATCCATATGCAGCCAGTGGAAGCCTGACATCCTGTTTGCCGAATGGCTGATTCCGGCGGGATTCCTCGCGCGATTATTGTCTTTTGCGACAAAGATACCTTACTGCTGTCGCGCTTTAGGCTCAGACGTCTACCTGGCAGCCGAAAATGCAATACTTAGGCCTGTTATCAAAAATGTCGCGAAAAACAGTTCTCTTCTTTTTGCCGACGGATTTGATTTATGCGAAAGGACGCAGGCCCTGTCCGGAGGCAAATCTTGTCATTTCGCGGCAACGGCAAGATATCTGGAAAACAAAAGATCGGATTTCTCTTTTCCTGATGATTCAAATCGCTTTACTTTCTGTTGCATTGGCCGTCTTCATTCTGTCAAAGGACAGGACATTCTTATTAAAGCCTGCGATATACTGCGTCGTAAGGGAATTGCGTTTCGCTGTTATCTTGTAGGGTCCGGCGAGGAATTGGATAATGTCAAAAGGCTCATCGAAAGTTTTTCCCTCCAAAATGACGTGATATTAACCGGGCAACTCGAAGACGGAGATGTTACATATCTGTTGCAAAAAGTGGATAGCATTGTGATACCGTCGCGCTCGGAAAGCATCCCCATGATCATGCTGGAAGCCGTAACTGCCAGGAAACCTTTGATTGTAACCAGTGTGGGAGACATGGGATTTCTTGCTCAAAAGTATAAATTAGGCTATGTTGTTCCATCGGAAGATTATGATAAACTTGCAAAAGCTTTGGTTTCCATGAGCGATTCAAATATGCGGGATTCGTTTTATGATAAAGCGAGATATGAAGCGCTGGCATCGGTCCTGTCTGTGGAATCCGGCGCGAAAATCATTTATGAAAAAATAAAGGAGTTTCTGCAAAAGACATGAGCGCAAAAAAAGTGCTGGTTACAGGCGCGGGGGGATTCATCGGCAGCCATCTAGCGGAAAGACTCACCCAACTGGGATATGACGTCCGGGCTTTTGTCCGCTATAATTCCGCAAGCGACTGGGGATGGCTGGAAAATTCTCCGCGCATCAGGGATATGGAAATATTCAGCGGCGATATACGGGATTTCGATTCAGTCCGCCGCGCCATGAAAGGCTGCCGGGAAGTTTTCCATCTGGCCGCATTGATCGGCATACCCTATTCTTACGATTCACCGCTGGCCTATATTAAAACAAATATTGAAGGAACCTATAATGTGCTGGAAAATGCACGCGATTTAAATATCGACAATATCATTGTCACATCCACCAGTGAAACCTATGGAACCGCGCAATTCGTACCGATCACAGAAAAACATCCACTGGTTGGACAATCTCCCTACTCCGCGTCGAAAATTGCCGCCGATCAACTGGCGCTCAGTTATTGGCTTTCTTTTGGCTTGCCTGTTAAAATCGCCCGGCCTTTCAATACTTTCGGCCCACGCCAATCATCAAGAGCGATCATTCCCACAATTGCCGGCCAGATTCTGACCGGCACCCGGAAATTAAATCTGGGTAATCTTTCTCCCACAAGGGACCTGACGTTTGTGACAGATACCGTGGAAGGCATGATTAAAATTTCCCGCTCCAAAAAACTCAACGGCTCCGTCACGAATATCGGCTCCGGATTTGAAATATCCATAAAAAATCTTGCCCTGGAAATAGCCGATATATGCCGGGTAAAAATTAATTTTCATCTGTCGAGGGACCGTCAACGGCCAAAACAAAGTGAAGTCGAAAGACTTTATTGCGATAATAGCAGACTTGTGCAAAACACAAAATGGCAACCGCAATTTACTTTGCGGCAGGGACTCGAACAAACTATCGACTGGATCAAAGACAATCTACATCATTACAAAACAGATATTTACATCAAATAGGTGAATTATGCAGGCGATTATTCTGGCTGGAGGGAAAGGCACAAGATTAAAACCTTACACGACAGTTTTGCCCAAACCGCTCATGCCCATCGGCGATAGTCCGATTTTAGAAGTCGTTGTTAAACAGTTAAAGAAAAACGGATTTAAGAAAATTACGATGGCTATCGGACATCAACATGATCTTTTTGTCGCCTTTTTCGGCAACGGCGAAAAATGGAAGATACCTATCGAATATTACATTGAAAAAAAGCCATTGGGCACGGCCGCGCCGATCAGGCATATTAATAATCTTGAAAATGATTTCTTAATGATGAATGGAGATATTCTAACGGATTTGTCCTTAAAAAAACTTTTTGCAATTCATAAAAATAAAAAAGCCGACTTAACCATTGCAACCCATAAACGAATACAAAACGTAAATTACGGAACTTTAGAATACTCAAAAGATGGAAAATTAACCAGTTTCCGGGAAAAACCATCCTTTGATTTTAATGTCAGCATGGGAATTTATATTCTTTCCCGCAGGGTTTTGCCTCTTATTCCGGCAAAAGGCCGGTTTGATTTTCCCGATCTGGTCCAGAAACTTTTATCTCACAACATGTCCATCCATTGTCATGCCTATGACGGATACTGGATGGATATCGGCCGTCCGGAAGATTATGAACAGGCTATTGATGATTTCGAGAAAATGAAGGATGTTTTATGAGCGGATACAATCCAACGATACCTCTTTTCGATCTCAACTATGGACAGGAAGAAGAGGAAGCCATGCTGCGTGTTTTACGCAGCAAATGGTTGACCATGGGGCCGGAAACGGAGGCATTGGAGATAGAGTTTGCGGAATTTTGCGGAGTAAAACATGCGATAGCCCTCAGCAATTGCACAACAGCCCTTCATCTGGCGAATCTTGCTGCCGGAATTAAAAATGATGATGAGGTTATCTGCCCTTCCCTTAGCTTTGTCGCTACATCGAATTCGATTTTGTATGCGGGAGGAAAACCAGTTTTTGCCGATATTAAATCTTTGAATGACTGGACAATATCGCCCCGCGATATTGAAAGAAAAATATCCGATAGAACAAAAGCGATTATTGTTATGCATTACGGAGGCTTTGCCTGCGATATGGATGAGATCATGCGCATTGCCGCCAGGCATTCTCTTTTTGTCATCGAAGACGCGGCTCACGCTCCCGGCGCGACTTATAAAGATAAGCGATTAGGCGCACTCGGCGATATTTCATGCTTTTCATTTTTTTCCAACAAGAATATTTCCACCGGAGAAGGCGGCATGATCTGCACTAACTCTGACGAATACGCCCAAAAGATCAGGCTGATGCGCTCGCATGGCATGACCAGTCTGACGCTGGATCGCCATAAAGGACATGCCTACAGCTATGATGTCGTCTGTCTCGGATATAACTATCGCATTGATGAAATTCATGCTGCCCTGGCAAGAGTTCAATTAAAAAAACTATATGATGGTAACAATTTACGTCTAAAAGCAGCCGGAATCTATAAAAAAGGATTAAGTAAAATTGATCAAATAACGATTCCTTTTGCCGGCAAGGCCGACCAGACCAACTATCACATATTCCCCATTCTTTTAGACAAAAGCGTTAACAGGAATGATTTGATGACTTATCTTCGGCAAAATGGTATTCAAACAAGCATCCATTACCCGCCTATTCATCAATTCAGTTTTTTTAAGAATTTTAATTTTAAACATGAGCTGCCGCTTACAGAATATGTTGGAGAGCACGAACTGACACTTCCCATGTACCCGGGTATAACCGGATGCCAACAAGACAGTGTTATTAATTTTTTACTTAAGTATTTCAAAAAATAAACGCGCCGGTTGGAGATATGCTTGTGACATATCATGACGTCAACATGGAGGAATGGGAAAAACGCGGCATTTTATATGGCAGCTCCTGCAAGAGTGTATTATTTAAAAACATGCCGGAGGCAGCCAACAGGCATTTCCATTTTTCTCATCTTAATTTTATATGTGATAGTATTCATCATATAAAAAATAATTGCAGAATTTTAGATGTAGGCTGCGGCTACGGCAGGATAACCATGCCTCTGACGCAAAAACTGCCCGAAGCTGAAATTATCGGAATAGATATCAGCCCTGCTTATGTATCCCTGTATAAAAAAAATACCGGAAAGAATGCTTTTGTGGGTTCAATAGAAGCAATGCCTGAGGGCATGGGCATGTTCGATCTGATTATATCGGTTACTGTAATGATGTACGTCCAAATCAATCAGCGCCGTACCATGGTAAAAAATCTATTAGAAAAATTAAATTCCGGCGGCAAATTAATCATGATTGAACCTGACATTTCAGGAATTAACTATCAAACCGGTTTCGGCATTTTAAATTTTATAAAAAAAAATACTTCATCCGGAAATATTCATACAGAAGGCGAGTGTTTTTCGTCTGCTGAACTGGCTAATCTGATTCAAGACTCGGGAGGATTAATTATCAAAGAGGAACGGATACCTGCTACAACTTTTTTCTTTCTCCCTATGTATGTCCTGGGAAAGTTATTCCCTGAAAAAATTGCCGCATTTTTTTTCCGGCCTCTGAATTTAATGGATAATATTCTGAAAAAATACAGGCTTCCGACGTTATGGTTATTCTATCTGATTCAAGTGAAATAATATATGCTTACAGAGCCGGATTTATGTTTGTAAGAAATTCTCCGAGATTAAATATATTTCAGAAAATGCACAAGAGTGAATGCATCAATGATGAAGCTTAATAAATTAATAATTTCTCCAAATATCAGAAAATGGTACAGTAGATTACTTTTGCTTCTGGTGTTTTTTTTCGTCTGCTACTATATTTTTTTAAATTTTTCGGAAATACGCCGCTTTAAATATGATTTAGAGTGGGTCTATTTATTCTACAGCATATTATCCTTTCTGATATCTTACCTGTTACAGATATTCATCTGGTTTCATCTGGCCTCATCTTTCGGCCTCAAAGCTTCTTTTCTGCCAACAGCCAAATGCTGGAGTTTATCTCAACTTGGGAAATATATACCGGGCAAAGTCGGTTTATTCCTTGTGCGAATGGATTTATATAACCATGCGAGCAAACGGGTTGTTGCCTTTGCGACCGGAGTCGAATTCATTACTTCGATGACGGCGGCTTTTATTATTATTTTAATCTCCATAGCCTTTCTTCCTGAAACCATTCCGGCTTATATCCGTTCGACTGCGATCTCTTTTGTAATATTTTTTCTACTGATATTATATCCTCCCATTCTGAAAAAGATTTCCGCCATTATTTTTAAGTTCATCCATAAAGAACCGCTGACTGAATTGCCCACTTACGGATTGCTGATAAAATTCGTTCTCGCCAATATTATAATCGGTTTGCCTTATGGTCTGGGAATTTATTTTGCTTTTAATTGTTTCCACCATATCGGCTGGAATCTTTTTCTCACTTTAACCGGCGTTTACTTTGCCGCATCGCTTGTCGGCGTAGCAGCTTTTTTTGCCCCTGCCGGCATTGGCGTCCGCGAGGGCTTTGCTCTCCTCATTCTTCCGGCATTTATGGCGCAACCGGTGGTTATTTTTGGAACGATCCTTACCCGTTTTTTGATAACATTTGTGGAAATAATCCTGGCCGCATTATTTCCCATGGTCGAATATTTTTCCAAATCCGGGAAGAGTAATCTATAATTA
>Ga0116121_1001375_pt1 | contig 10287 bp, 8 predicted proteins | sample June2015DPH_13_1_FD_89725 | JGI IMG/M metagenome (GOLD analysis project Ga0116121, IMG submission 89725) | Peatland microbial communities from SPRUCE experiment site at the Marcell Experimental Forest, Minnesota, USA - June2015DPH_13_10 | ecosystem: Environmental > Terrestrial > Soil > Wetlands >...
CAGCGGCCGGCAGATTTTTTCCTCGATTAGATCCGTTGCCGGGCGTCCGGTTTTCTCCGCAATTAAATAACCGAGCAGGCCCGCGCCGAGATTGGAATAAACAAATTCCGGCGGTGTTTTGGGCTGCGGCCGCGCGTGGCGCAGGTATCTTTGCAGATATGGAATGGTGAGGCAGGCGTAAAGGTTGTGGCCCGTGACGAAATAGCCGAAAAAGGAACCGAGCCGGGTCAATGGCAGCGGCTCGCGCGGCAGACCGCCCGTGTGCGTGGCCAGTTGATGCACCGTCAGCCGTCCCATCTCAGTGCTTACGACCAGATTCGTGGGCAGGATGTCGCGCACCGTGTCGTTGTCGTGCATTTGCCCCCCGGCTTCAAGCTGGATCAACAGCGTTTCCATGAACAACTTCGAAAGCGAGCCGATTTGAAACAGGTCGTCCGGGCCGGGTGCATTCGTGTCGCCGGCGCGTCCCGTCCGTCCGTAACCAAAACTTTGCGTGGCTCCGTCCGGCGTGACCACGCCCACGACCATCCCGAAAACTTCGCCTCGAGCCAGCAACGGTTTCACCAGCGCGTCCGCTTCGGCCCGGACGGTTCCGCCTGCGCGCAGCCGCGCGACGGCCGGGGCCGGATCAGAAATTTGACGCGTAGCGGCGGTGCGGCAGCCCGTTCCCGCCAGCCCGGGAAGAATCAACACCATCGCGCCGCTGATGGCGGCGAATTGCCGGATTACGCGCGATGGGTATCTTGACACGATCCGTTTCAAGGCCTCAAAGTGCGAATCGGATTGAAGACCAGCCCCGTTTCATCGGCCGGCTGGCGGCGGTCGGAAGTTTCCCGCAGACAATCATAATGAGGAAATAACTTTGTCATCTGCCGTTTCAGCGAAGTGATTTCGGTCGCCAGCGGATTTCGGCCGGTGTGGGTCAGTGCGCGGCTGGCGGCGGCGGCTTCGAGATCGTTCAAATCAATCAACTCTGTCGTCAGATTTTCCTCTGCGATCTGGGCGCGCCATTCCGGCGCGGCATCTTCGACAGCGATGAGAAACAGCACAATGCCCCATGCGGAGAAACGGTCCAGGTTCAACTCAAGCCATTCCAGAAAACGGCGCGGCCCCTTTTTGCGGTCAAGCTCCAGATGGCTGCGCACGGCCACCGGAAAGTCCTCGTAGCCCAGATAATCGTAGCCGGAACCATCGCGGCTGCGCGCCGTCCAATCACGGAACAACTGCTGGACGCGCAGGTTGAGCCGGTAAAACTGATCGAGCAGGCGGCAGTAGCGATCGAGATGCTTGTCCTCGAAGAAAATGTCCTGAAAAAACACCTGGCAGATGAAAACCCAATACGAAGCGTTGTCCCAAACAACTTTCGCCGTCATCACTTTTGCGCGGCCAAATGTCGGATATTGGTCGCGGAAAACATCGGTGAAGGCGCGATGAAGCAGCAACATCGTGGCGTTGCTTTGCTCCACGGCGGCGCTCGTAAATGTTTTTTCAAAATGCCGCCGGATGAGCTGCGTCACCATCGTGTTGCCCATCGCGATGAAATCCGAGCCGGGGCTGTAAAACGGGTCGAGAAACGCCGCCGCCTCGCCCACGCACGCCCAGCGGCCGGCGGAATAAAATTGTTTGGTCTCATAGCTGAATTCCTTGAAAAACAGAAAATCCATCACGCTGACCCCCCCAAGATTCTGCGCTACGACCGGTTCATGAATTTTCAGCCACGCGAGCGCCTTCTCATAGGTGTTCATGTTCGCTATCGGATGAATTCGCTCGTCCACAACGATGCCTATGCTGGTGTTGTCGGACGAAAGCGGAATGAGCCAAACCCAGTATCCGTGGCCGACGAGATGGTTCGTGGAGCGGTGACGGATGCCGCCGGGAACTTGTTCGTGCCACGCGACATTATCCGCCGGCACAAAGTTTTCCACGTTGCACTTTCCCTTCACGCGGAACCAACTCGCGCTGTGCTTCAACGGACTGGGCAGGCAGAGATTTAATTTCTTCTGAAGGATCCGCTGGCGCCCGGTGCAGTCCACCACCCAGATCGAGCGAAGGGAAATTTTTTTGCTGCCGTTGCATTCCAGAATGACTGTCGTATGCGGCGCATCATTGTCGCCGAGCGAAATTTCCTGCACGCCGAACCCTTCCAGCAACGTGATACCCGCAGCCTGATTAAGATCGCGCAAATGGTTTTCCAGTTTGCCGCGATCCAGTTGGAACGACGAAACGGGCGGAAACTGGCGCGGTCCGTATTCCGGACGATCTTGCAACGGGCCTTGGGCGTCGCCAAAAAAAAAGCGGAGGCCGTTCTTCAGCAGATGCTCGCGGTTGAGGTAATCCTTGAGCTGAAGTTTGACGGCAAAATAATGCGCGCCGAGTTCCGAGGTGGCCTCGCCGACTTTGAAGGCGGCTTCGGGCAGGGGACGTTTTTCAAAATCAATCACGGCCACGGACAGCTCCGGCCGGGCAAGCCTGAGTTGCCGCGCGAGGCATTGTCCAGCCAATCCGCCGCCGGCAATCAGCACATCATAAATTTGATTGTCCGCCATGGCGGCGGGAACGTGCCAAATCACCACACGATTGTCAAATCGGACAGCCACAATCGGGCAGCCACAAACTTTATTTGCGGCAATAAACTCTTGACCCGTTTGTGCGGGCAAAGTTCATTAGTGCGGATATTGTTTGAAACCTTTTTGCACCATTGCTCTATGAAAGTTTTGCTTGTGCGCGGCAATCCGCGAAAAAATGGGTTCACGCAGTATCTGGTGAACCTGTTCGCCACCGGCCTGATAGAGGCGGGAGCGAGCGTTACCGACGTGGACATCACCACAGACGAATATTCGCTCAAGCCTTGTCTGGGCTGCTTTTATTGCTGGCTCGTCAAGCCCGGTCAGTGCGTCCATCACGACCCGATGGAAAAACTCCTGCCGGTCATCCTCGAAGCCGACGCGCTGGTCTGTGCCACGCCGGTTTATTATTTCGCGATGAGCAGCTACCTGAAGAATTTTTTTGAGCGCACATTCCCGTTGACGACCGTGGGTTTGGAGACGAGCAAAATGGGAATTTTACGGAACCGCCTGCGCGAACCAGCGAAGTGGGGGAATAAAAAATTTATTTCCATTACGGTCGGCGCGTTGCGAGCACGCGAAGCCTACGATCCAGTGAACCAGACGTTCCGCCTCATCGCGGACACGCTGGACATGGAATTGGGCGGCCAGTTAACGCGGCCTGAATCGCACCTGCTGCCTTTCAAATTGTCCAAGCCGCTGACGCTCAAACGTGTCGAGTCGGCGTTTGTCAAGGCCGGGCACGAGGCCGGCACGACCGGCAAACTTTCCGCCAAAACCGTGGCGGACGCGGAGCTGATGTTGTCGCCGGACGATAAATATTTCTGTACTTACTCGAACATTTATTGGGAACACGCCATTGCGATGGACGCGTCGAACACCAACAGCGTCAAATTGCAAAAAAAGGTCGGCAGCGACCCCGACATTCTCATGCGCGAGATGGCAAGGTGCATGAACCCGAAGGCCACTGCGCGATTGCGTGCCGTGCTGCAATTTGATTTCCCCGACTGCCAGCGGCACTACCGTTTCACCGTGGAGAAGGGGCATTGCGAATTGGAATTCGAGCCGACGTCCAGGCCCGACTTGCGCGTGACCTGCACCAGGGACACGTGGGTGGCCCTATTCACGCGCCAGTTGAACGTGCCCGCCGCGCTGCGCCAGGGCGTGATCGCGCTCGAAGGCGACAAAAGCCTGTTCACCCGGCTGGACCGTTACTTCCCGCTGCCTTCGGTTTGATTTTCCATGAAGCCAACTGAAGTTGACGTTCTAATCATCGGCGCCGGCCCGGCGGGTTCGACCGCCGCGGCGTTGCTGCATCAGCAAGGTTTTCAATTATTGGTAGTGGAGAAACAGACTTTTCCGCGGTTTGTAATTGGTGAAAGTTTGCTGCCGCACGGCATGGACCTGTTGCAGGAAGCCGGCCTGCTCGACTCGATTCAGGCGCAAGGCTTCATGCAAAAATTCGGCGCGGTGTTTTTGCGGGGCAAGCAGGCCTGCAGCTTTGATTTTTCCGACCAGTTCACCTCCGGCTGGCCATATACTTACCAGGTTCCGCGCGCTGATTTCGACAAGTCGCTGGCCGATGCCGTCGCGGCGCGTGGCGTACCGATTCGTTACGGACAGGGAGTGACGGCGGTTGAGTTTCATGAAAGCCATGCCAGCGTGGCCATCGAGCAACCGGACAAGGCCATCGACAAAGTTTCCGCCCGGTTCGTGCTGGATTGCAGCGGCTACGGGCGCGTTTTGCCCCGGCTGCTATGCTTGGAAGAGCCAACCCGCTTTCCTGTGCGCGAAGCGCTGTTCACCCATGTCACCGGTGATCGGCGTCCATTGGGCCGGGAGGAAGGAAAAATCTGGGTGTGTATTCATCCCGGTGGCGCGTGGATTTGGATCATTCCGTTTTCCAACGGCAAAACCAGCGTTGGAGTGGTGGCCAAGCCGGAATTTTTCCGGCGTTATCCTGTCGAACCCGAAGCACAACTGCGCGCCATGCTGATGAGCGACCCCAACGCCGCGCCGCGGCTGGCCAATATGCAATTTGCGTTTCCACCGCAGCGCATCAGCGGCTACGCCTGTGCCGTCAAAAAACTTTACGGCCCGCAATTTGCGCTGGTGGGAAACGCCACGGAATTTCTCGACCCGGTTTTCAGTTCAGGCGTGACACTGGCGCTGGCCTCGGCCAGCCGCGCCGCCCGGGTGCTGACCCGGCATTTGCGCGGACAGCCCGTTGATTGGCAGACCGAGTATGCCGATTACGTCATGCAAGGGATCAACACCTTCCGCGCCTATGTGACCGCTTGGTACGACACGAGCCTGCACCAAATCCTTTTTGCCGCGCATCGCGACCCCGCCATCATGAAGCAAATCTGTTCTGTTCTGGCCGGTTATGTGTGGGACAAAAGCAATCCCTACGTTTTACGGGCGGAACGGGCGCTGCCGCTGTTGGTCAAAATCGTCCAAGGGCATGCCCGGCTGTCTTTGGATGTTGACATTGAACTCAATCAAGCGAAGATGCAGACATGACAACACAAGCTTGGTCCTTTTTTTTGTGTTTGGGCCGAAAATTCGAAGAGTTATGAGAATCCGTGGCATTGTCCTGGCTTTGTGGCTCTTTTTGGGGGCGCCTGGAACTGACTGGCTATCCTTCTCCGCAGTGGCTGGGGATGAAACGCTCACCAACCAATCCGTCATCTTGATGCAGCAACTGGGCTTTGGTGATGCGGTGATTCTTGAGAAAATCAAGACATCGAAGTGCGATTTTGACGTCAGCCTCGACGGCCTCAAACAACTGAAAGAGGCAAAAGTGTCAGATGCGGTGATCCAGGCGATGATCTCGACGAAATCAACCGCGCCTGGCCGCGACGCCAAATCCGCTGTGACAGGGGACCCCAACGATCCAAACGCGCCGCATGAATCTGGCGTCTGGCTGTATCAGGAGGCTGACGGAAGTAAGAAAATGACCAAGGTGGAAGGGGAATCCTATCGGCTGTGGTCGGGAGCCGGACCGTTCGGTGGCGCAACCCGTGCCGTGCTGTCCGGCATCAAAGCGCAATTGCAAGTCTCCTCTCACCGTCCGGTGTTCTACATGTACTTCGGAGATGCGGGCCAGGGAATCATGGGCACCATGAATCCCAATGATATGCCTTTGGCCAAGCTCGACCTCAAAGAGAAAACGCAGGAACGGCTTCTGGTCATCGGCAGCGTAGCGCCCTTTGCCGGATACAACTCCGGGATCAAGAAAGAATCGCTTCGAGCCGTGGACGCTGTCAATGTTTGCCCGGGCGTTTACAAGGTCACGCCCCAGATGGATTTGGCAGACGGTGAATACGCCTTCTGCAACTCGGTCACGGGTGGCATGGCTGTCGGAAAAATGTTTTGCTTCGGAATCCACTTGAAGTAGAAGAACGAGTTGCCGTCGCGCGGCCACATTGAATACCATCACCCCACGATGATTCAACTCACCGGACACGGCCTGACGCTGCGCGACGTTTGGAAAATAGCGAGCCGCCGGAGCCACTGCGAATTGCCCGGCTCCGCGCGCAAACTGATGCGCGCCAGCCGAGCGCTGGTCGAAAAAATCGCCGCCGAACCGCGCGCCGTCTATGGCATCAACACCGGCTTCGGCCCATTGAGCGGCACGCGCGTCCTGCCGGCGGACTTGGAGCAGCACCAGTTGAACCTGCTGCACCACCTCTCGGTCGGCCAGGGCGGCCTTTTTTCCGCCACGGAAACCCGTGCCATCATGGCCGCCCGCGCCAACGCGCTTGCGCGCGGCTTTTCCGGCATCCGGCCCGAAGTCGTCGAACTGCTCGTCAGCGCGCTCAACCGCGACATTCTCCCGGAAATTCCCAGCGAAGGTTCGGTTGGGGCCAGTGGCGATCTGGTGCCGCTCGCGCACATGGCGCGTTTCCTCGTCGGACTTGGCCACGTCCGCAGCGGCGCAAAACGTCTGCCCGCCGCCAAAGCGCTCCAGCAAAATGGATTGAAGCCCGTCACGCTCCAGTGCAAGGAAGGTCTGGCGCTCGTCAACGGCACGTCAGTGATGACCGGCCTTGCCGCGCTTGCCACACACGAAGCCGCGCAACTTTTGAGTTGGATGGAACTGCTCTCCGCGTGCCTGTTTCAAGCGCTTTGGGCGTCGCCGGAAGTTCTCTGCGAACAGGTTCACAAAGCGCGCGGGTTTCGCGGCCAATCCTCCGTTGCCGCCCGCATCGCCGCGCATCTGCGGACGCATCCGAAATACCAGGCGGAAATTGACGAACACCAATGGGGTTCCCATGCCAAGCCCGTCGCGCCGGGCGTCGAGATTCAAGACCCCTATTCCGTCCGCTGCTCGCCGCAGGTGCTGGGCGCGTTTCAGGAGGCGCTCTGGCACATCGAACAACTCGTCGAGCGCGAACTCAACGCTTCAACCGACAATCCGCTGGCGTTCCCCGAAACGCAATCCATCATCCACTGCGGCAATTTTTACGGCCAGCAAATCGCCATGGCCTGCGACTACCTCCGCATCGGCCTCGCCAAATGCGCGCTGTTGCTCGAACGCCAGTTGGAACGCCTCGTGAACTGGCGTTACAGCCTCGGCCTGCCGCCTTTGCTTTCCGGCGGCGACCCCGGCCTGAACTCCGGTTTCATGGGCGCGCAACTGCTCGCCACGTCCCTCGCCGCCGAATGTCGCATGTTGAGCGCGCCCGCCTCCGTGCAGACGATTCCGACGAACGCCAATAATCAAGACGTCGTCAGCATGGGCGCGATTTCCGCCCGCCTGACCCGCGATCTCACCGGCAAAATCTGGAAGCTCGCCGCGATTCAAGCGCTCGCGCTCGCGCAGGCCGCCGATTTGCGCGGCGGCGATTTGATGGGCGGGGATTACGCCAGGCTGCGCCAACTCATTCGCGGCGTCTCCGAAAAACTGTCGGTGGATCGCCCGCTTTTCGACGACATCGCGCGCGTCCGCGAACTGCTCGAATCCGATGATGCGCAGAGTCAACTGCTTCCTCCCCGGCCGCCGTCGCCGTGGAAGTTATGAGCGGCGGCAATCCCTCTAAAAATCCTGCGGTCCGCTGGTCAGGCCGCACGCGCGGCGGCTGGTTCGGAAACTGGTTTTTCGTCCAGATCATCCGCTGGCTGGGCGTGCGCTGGGCCTGCGGATTTCTGGTTTTCATCGCCGCGTATTTCACGCTCGCCAATCCCGGCGGCTACAGGGATTCAAAGGACTTTCTCCGCCGCGTCCTTGGCCCGCAGCCGTTCTGGAAATGGCCGCTGCTCGTCTATCGCCACTTTTTTTCCTTCGGCGTCACGCTGCTCGACCGCCTCGCCGTCATCATGGGCCGCGCCAAAATTCAATGCACTCATGAGGGCGAATTCCTGTTCAAGGATTATCTGGATCGCGGCCAGGGCGTCATCCTGCTCGGCGCGCACGTCGGCAGTTGGGAAATCGGCGGACACCTGCTGGGCCGTCTCGGCAAGCCCGTCAACGTCGTGGTGCTTGAAAAAGATGAGGCCCGGATACGGCGGCTTTTCGACCGCGCGCTCGCGTCCAAAATGTTCAATCTCATCGCCACCGACGGCCATCCGCTGCGCGGCATTCCCATCGCTGCCGCGCTGCGGCGCGGCGAAATCGTCGCGCTCCTGGGTGACCGTTCCTTCGGCGGCGCGGATGTCCGCGCGCCGTTTCTCGGCAGCCCCGCGCGATTTCCCGCCGGCCCGTATCTGCTCGCGGCGGTGAGCGGCGCGCCGGTTTTTCAAACCTTCGTCGTGCGCGAACGCCGCGGCCACTACCGCTTTTTCTCGTTTCCCGCCAAATTTATCAGCCGCGACATCTTGCGCGCGGGACCAGCGGCCTTGCAGCCACACGTGGCCGAATACGCCGCCCGCCTCGCCGAAGTTGCCAGACAATACCCGTTCCAGTGGTTCAATATTTATCCATTCTGGGATGAAACGCCGGCGGCGGGAAAAGCTGAAACCCCATCCGCGCCCGTTCCGGCCGGTTCCACGCCATGAATCCACACGCCAGTTCCGCCCGCAGCCGTGCCATCCAGCGAAGCGCGCCACGCGCTTTCATTGAGGACAAAACCACCGTTCTCGTCCGCTTCAACGAAGTGGATTCGCTTCACATCGTCTGGCACGGGCACTACGCCAATTATTTCGAGGAAGGCCGCCGTGCGTTTGGCCGGCGGCTCGGCATTGATTATCCCACGTTCATTGAGCAGCGCGTCGCCGTGCCCGTCATCCGTCTTGAACTGAACTTTTTCGCTCCCGCCAGATTGGCCGACACGCTGGTGGTCATCACCCGCCTGCTCAAATCCGACAGCGCGCGGCTGGACTTCAACTACGAAATTCGCCGCGAAACCGGCGATACGCTGCTCGCCACCGGCAACACCAGCCAGGTCTTCACCACGCTGGCGGGCGAATTGATATTGAACTGGCCGCCGTTCATGCTGGAACGGATCGAGTCATGGAAGACCCTGTGGAAACTGCCGTGAACGAATCCGCCGCCGCCATCGCCGGTTGTGGCGCGCTCTCCGCGACCGGACCCGGACTCGAACCGTTGCAACGCGCCGTTGCATCGAATGCCAGCGCCCTGCGGCGCCGTGAATGTGACATCGGCAATACCAGCCAGTCCATCGTCGCCGGTTTTGTGCCGGATGAAATCGTCGGACAACTTCGCGCCGCCGATCCAGTGCGCGCCGATTCACGCGCCTTTCTTTTCGCCGCCGCCGCGTTGAAACAAGCCGCGAAAAATGCCGGGGAAATTTTGGATTCCGTTCCCGCCGCCCGGCGCGGATTTGTCCTTTCGACGACCAAGGCCAACATTGAGGCGCTGGACAAACTCGTCCGGCGCCAATCTGTTTCCACCGTCGCTCAACGGCAAATCCAGCCCGCATTTCTCGCCGCCGATCTCGCCGGACAGTTTGATTGTCGCGGCCCGGTGCAATGCGTTTCCGCGGCGTGCATTTCCGGCTTGAGCGCGCTCCAGCAAGGCGCGGCGCTCCTCCGGCGCGGCCAAGCCGACGCCGTTTTCGTCGCCGGTGTGGATTTAATTTCTCAGTTCGTCCTGTCCGGCTTTAACTCCCTGAAATCACTCGATCCCGAAGGCTGCCGCCCGTTCGACAAAGCGCGCATTGGCTTGAGTCTGGGCGAAGGCGCGGCGGCCATTGTTCTGGTAAAACGCGAACTGCTTTCGTCGCCGTCCATTTTGCTTTCCGGCTGGGGCTCGAGCAACGACGCCAACCACCTCACCGGCCCGTCGCGCGACGGTTCGGGTCTCGCGCTCGCCATCCAACGCGCGCTGGCGAAGGCCCAAATCGCGCCGGACAAAATTGATTACGTCAACGCCCACGGCACCGGCACGCCTTACAACGACAGCATGGAATTGCTCGCGCTGCGTTCCGTCTTCGGCGGCCGCGTGCCGCCGTTCAGTTCGAGCAAGGGCCTCTTCGGACACACGCTCGGCACGGCGGGCATTTTGGAAACGGCGCTCTGCGTTCTTGCCCTGCAAAACAATCTGCTGCCCGGCACGCCGCGCTTGCGCGAACGCGATCCGGTTGCGCCGGAATCATTGCTCGGCGAACCGCGAGCCACGGCGAAACTCAATTGCGTTTTGAAAATCAATTGCGGCTTTGGCGGCACGAACGCCGCGCTGGTGCTGGAAAGGGTGTTGCCATGAACGATGTCGTCATTCATGCCGCGAGCTGGCTCGGCCCGGAAGGTTTTGGCAACGACC
>Ga0116121_1001388_pt1 | contig 10246 bp, 8 predicted proteins | sample June2015DPH_13_1_FD_89725 | JGI IMG/M metagenome (GOLD analysis project Ga0116121, IMG submission 89725) | Peatland microbial communities from SPRUCE experiment site at the Marcell Experimental Forest, Minnesota, USA - June2015DPH_13_10 | ecosystem: Environmental > Terrestrial > Soil > Wetlands >...
AAGTTATTGAGTTTTCCCGCTTAACGGGTAAAATAGGCCATTATGCGTCTTTCTTTAAACTGGCTGGCGGATTTTGTGGAACTCAGCGTGGCCCCCGAGGTCCTGGCGGATCGCCTCACCATGGCGGGCCTGGAAGTGGAGGCCATCGAGCGGGCGGCCCCGGATTTTTCCGGGGTGGTGGTGGCCAGAGTAACCGGGGTGGAGCCCCATCCCCATGCTGATCGCCTGCGGCTGGCGGAAGTGACCAGCGGCAGCCAGGGCTACCGGGTGGTGTGCGGCGCCCCCAACCTGGAGGCGGGCCGTCTCTATCCCTTTGCCCCGCCCGGGGCGGTCATCTCCGGCGGCCAGCGGATTAAACCGGCCAAACTCCGGGGCATCGCCTCCGAGGGGATGCTGTTGGCGGAAGACGAACTGGGGCTCTCACCGGATCACGTGGGCCTGATGGATCTCCCCCAGGACCTGCCGCTGGGCCAGGATCTGGCCGCGGTCCTAAACCTCTCCGATGTGGTCCTGGAGGTGGCGGTGACCGCCAACCGTTCCGACTGTTTGAGCATCCTGGGTCTGGCCCGGGAGGTGGCGGCCCTGCTCGATGTTCCCCTGCGCCATCCGGAGGTCAGGGTGGCGCCGGACTCGGAGGGTAAGCCCCTCCATGCCAGGGTCAGCATTCTCGACCCGGGCCACTGCCCCCGCTACGCCGCCCGCCTGTTGACCGGCCTGGCGGTGCGGCAGTCACCCTTCTGGATGCGCCGGCGCCTGCAGGTCTCGGGGATCCGGGCCATCAATAATCTGGTGGACGTCACCAACTACGTGCTGCTGGAGTTTGGCCAGCCCCTGCACGCCTTCGATTTCCAGCGCCTGCAGAATGGAGAGATCGTGGTGCGCCTGCCCAGGCCCGAGGAGGACCGATTCATCACCCTGGACGGCCAGGAGCGGCGATTGGACCCGGAGACCCTGCTCATCTGCGACGCCGGCAGGCCGGTGGCCCTGGCCGGGATTATGGGTGGACTCGATTCCGAAGTGACCCCGGAGACCAGCCAGGTACTCATCGAAAGCGCCTATTTCAACCCGGCCACCGTGCGGCGCACCGCCAAGAGGCTGGGGCTGAGCACCGAGGCCTCCTACCGCTTCGAGCGGGGGGTGGACCCCGAGGGGGTGATCCACGCCCTGGAGCGGGCTGCCCAGCTCATGGCCGAGGTGGGGGGCGGGCGGGTGGCGGGTCCCCGGTTGGATGAATACCCGGCGCCCCTGCAGCATCCTCGCCTGGGACTGCGGGTCTCCCGGGCCAACCGGGTGCTGGGGACCGGCTTCTCCACCGAGACCGTCGCCGCTTTGCTGAAACGCCTGCACCTGCCGGCGGTGTGCCTGGACCGGGAAAATTTGGCGGTCCAGGTGCCCTCTTTCCGCAACGATCTGACCCGTGAAATTGACCTGATCGAGGAGATCGCCCGTCTGGCCGGCTTCGAAGATATCCCGGTGACCCTGCCCCGGGGTCAGGTGGACACCCGCCGTCCCGGGCCGGAGGCGCGCCTCCGGGACCAAACCCGGCAACTGCTTCTGGGACTGGGTTTCTTCGAGGTGATCAATTACGCCTTCCAGTCGGAGCAACTGGCAGGCCTGGCCGCGGCGGCCGGCGGGGCGCCCCTGGTCCTGGCCAATCCCTTGAGCGAAGAGCAGGCGGTGATGCGCACCTCCCTCATCCCGGGTCTGCTGGACAGCCTGAGGCGCAACACCCTGAAACAGGTCCAGAATCTGCGCCTCTTTGAAACCGCCAAGGTCTTCCTGCCCCAAGCCGGGGCTGACCTGCCCCGGGAAGAAGGCTGGGTAGCCGGGCTGATGTACGGGGCCCGGGAGGAGGATTCCTGGGCGGCGGCTTCCCGGGAGGCGGTGAATTTCTTCGACCTCAAGGGGGTGGTGGAGAGCCTGCTGGAGGGTCTTAAAATCCCTGACGTGAACTTTCGCCCGGAAGCGCTGCCACCCTACCTCAGCCGGGGCGCCAGGGTCTATGCCGGCTCCCGGGAATTGGGCTGTTTGGGAGAGGTGGCGCCGGAAATCGGCGAAAGGTTGGACCTGGAAGGGGCCATTTTCGTCTTCAGCCTGGCCCTGGAGACCCTGGCGCAGACCGCCGCCTCGCCGCTCTTCACCCCTCTGCCCCGCTACCCGGCGCTCTACCGGGATCTGGCCCTGGTCCTGCCCGAGGCGGTGCCCGCGGCCCAGGTGTCCGAAGCCCTGTATCGCCATGGCCGCCCCTGGTTGGAGGAGGCCCGGTTGTTTGACGTCTATGCTGGAGACCAGGTGCCGCCGGGGAAGCGCAGCCTGGCCTTTCGCCTCACTTACCGGGACCAGGAGCGGACCCTGACCGACGACCTGGTGAATCCGCTCCATGAGGCCCTGGTTGCCGCTGTGACCAGGGAGCTTAAGGGGGAGCTGCGTTAGCCGGCGTGGAAGAAGACACCCCTCGCAAGGCCTTCTACACCATCGGTGAAGTGAGTCACCTCACCGGGGTGCGCCCCCATGTGTTGCGCTATTGGGAAGAGCCGGGGAAGCTCCTCAAACCCAGCCGCCGGCGCTCCCGCCACCGCCTGTACCGCCCCGCCGACATCCAGCTCATTTTTGAAATCAAGCGCCTCCGGGAAGAAGAGAAGCTGAGCCTGGCGGCCATGCAGCGCCAGTTCAACCGCCGCTCCCAGCCCACCCTGCCTCTTGACTTTCCCCCCTTTTCTCCGCCTGCCAACCAGGTTAATTCCCTGCTCCGGGCTATCCGGGATGAACTCCTGGCCTTGAAGGAAATGCTGGATTAGGCTGAATTCCGGTTTGATTCCGATTCCCACTGTTAGCGTTTTCTGTCCCAAGTGTAGGGGCGGCGTCTCAGTGGCACAGGCCTCTGGCCTGTGAATTCGCCCTGGCAGGGAAACCCTGCTCCTACATCACAGAAAACAATTTAACTTGGGAACCGGAATTAAAATCACCCCATGCCCCCTGGCCAATCACAAATGGATGTTTATTTTGGGGAAACTTGAAAAAAATTCGCCATTCTTGCCTTAAGTCAAAGCCCCCCCGGCCATCGGCGTTAGATTGATATCCAGCCGGGAAGCAAGAGGGTGTTTTGAATCCCAGCAAATTAATGATTTTATCCCAGTAAATTTAGGAGCAGACATCATGTTCTGTTACCAATGTGAGCAAACGGCAAAGGGCGAGGCCTGCACCATCCAGGGAGTCTGCGGCAAGAACCCCGAAGTGGCGGGTCTGCAAGACCTGTTGATCTATACCTTGCAGGGGCTGTCCCAGGTGGCGGTGGCGGGGCGCCAGCTCGGAATCAACAACCGGGAGGTCAACCTCTTCACCGTCAAGGCTGCCTTTTCCACCCTGACCAACGTGGACTTCGACCCCCAGAGGTTTGTCGGCCTCATCCAGCAAGGCGTCCAGCTCCGGGATTATCTCAAGGCCGAGGTTCGGGCCGCGGGCGGTGGGGTCGATTTCCCTGCGGGTCCGGCCACCCTGGCCCCGGGGGCCGATAAAGAGGCCATGCTGCGGCAGGCCGAGGCGGTGGGCCTGAAATCCTACCCGGCGGCGGACCCGGACGTCCTCTCCTTGAAGCATACGCTACTGTTCGGCCTCAAGGGGGTTTGCGCCTACGCCGATCACGCCCAAATCCTGGGCCAGGAGGATGATAAGGTTTACGCCTTTGTGCATGAAGGGTTGGCGGCCACCGCAGCCGAGGACCTCGCCGTCGCCGATCTGATTCCTTTGGTCTTGAAATGCGGTGAGATCAACCTCAGGGCCATGGAGCTGCTTGATGCCGGCAATACCGGGAGATACGGCGACCCCACGCCCACCCGGGTTCCCCTGGGACACAAGAAGGGCAAGGCCATCCTGGTCTCGGGCCACGACCTCCTGGACCTGGAGGAAATATTGAAACAGAGCGCCGGCAAGGGCATTTACGTTTACACCCACGGCGAGATGCTTCCCTGCCACGGCTATCCCAAACTCAAAGAGTATCCCCACTTTTACGGCCACTACGGCTCCGCCTGGCAGAACCAGGCCAAGGAATTTGCCCGGTTTCCCGGAGCCATCCTGATGACTACCAATTGCATCCAAAGGCCCGGGGAGGTCTATGCCGACAACCTCTTCACCTGCGGGCTGGTGGGCTGGCCGGGGATCAAGCATATCCCGGACCGCAACTTCCAGGCGGTGATCGACAAGGCCCTGGCCCTGCCGGGTTTCCCCGAAGACGGCGATGGCGGCGCGGTCAACAGCGGCTTTGCCCGGACCGCGGTGCTGGGGGTGGCCGGCAAGGTGATCGAGGCCGTCAAAAAACAGCAAATCCGCCACTTCTTTCTGGTGGGTGGCTGCGACGGCGCCAAGCCCACCCGCAATTACTACACCGAGTTCGTGGAGAAGGTGCCCCGGGATTGTGTGGTCCTGACCCTGGCCTGCGGCAAGTTCCGCTTCTTTGATAAACAACTGGGCGACATTGGCGGCATCCCCCGGCTCCTGGATATCGGCCAGTGCAATGATGCCTACTCCGCGGTGCAGATCGCCGTGGCCCTGGCTGAGGCCTTCGGGGTGGGAGTCAACGAGCTGCCCCTGTCCCTGGTGCTCTCCTGGTATGAGCAGAAGGCGGTGGCCATCCTGCTCACCCTGCTCTACCTGGGGATCAAGAACATACGCCTGGGCCCTTCACTGCCGGCCTTCATCACCCCCAACGTCCTTTCGGTGCTGGTGAAAAACTTCAACATCATGCCCATCACCACCCCGGATGCGGACCTGAAGGCGATGCTGGGATAGAAGCCTGCGGCGGGGCCGGGGCCTGGGATATCCGGCGCCGCCGGGGAGAGCAGGGTCCATCCGGGCCCTGCTTTTTTTTCTTTTTGGGAAGGTTTCCTAAGCATCCGGACCTGATATCAGGCCCGCAATGCTGGGCTGCGGAACGTTAAGTCTCCCTTGGGAAAGGGAGGGGTCATTATTTGCAAACTGAGACCACATTGGATGATTGAAGTTGACGCTGGATATTTGTTTTTAAATACCTATCTTTAAAATTATCTACATGCTCTGGTGGCCGCAGGCTTTAGCCTGCGCTCATTTTATTGAGGGCTTTCGCAAGCTAAAGCTTGCGGCTACATTTTAACTGCCTAAAGATGATGGACCTAATCTGAAGCTTAACATTAGGGGCTATTGCCAAACCTGATTTTATTGTCATCTTGAACGAAAGGAAGGATCTCAAATCACTAAAAATACGAGATGCTTCGCGGCGCGGCGGCATGAAAATTTTTAGGCGGACCGGGGGCTGGCATTAGCTTCTAGAGTTGATCAGCCCGCATCCCGGCTGGCTGCCAATTCCCCGCATGGAGGACCATCATGAAGCTATCCTGGCAAAATATCTCCCTGACTTTTGCAGCCGGCTGTTGCGGAGGGCTGTTGAACGCCTTGTTTGTCTGGTTTTTTGGAGCCAGCGGACTGAGCGGGGCCCTGGGGGTGAAAATCGCTCCGGCCCTCACCCCACCCTTCCTCTACCAGAAGCTGGTGTGGGGCGGCCTCTGGGGCTGGCTCTTTCTCTTGCCCCTGGGGCTTTCCTATCCGGTGCGGGGTCTGCTCTACAGCCTGGGACCATCATGCGTGGCCTTGCTGGTGGTCCTTCCCTTGCAGGCTCATAAAGGCTGGTTCGGCTGGCAACTGGGCTACCTGACCCCGGTTTTGGTGCTTTTCTTCAATGCGGTCTGGGGGCTGGCCGCCGGCTGGTGGCTGCAACTGACGGCCAGCGAGTAGAACACCCCTGGCCCTTGAGATAAGGTATCTTAAACTGCCTTAAAGTGGTCAAGTATGGGAAGGCATGCAGGGTGGGCACTGCCCACCAATACCAGGGATCTTTTTGATGTTAGGCGGGCACAATAGCTAATCATTTCTTGGAATTTACAAACTATTTCCCTCGCCCCCTTGGGGGGAGAGGGGAGGGTGAGGGGGGTATGGAACGGCCTTGTAGGGGCACACCCACGTGAGCGCCCCCTACGAAAGTGGGGGCAGTGTAGGGGCGGGTTTTAAACCCGCCCCTACGGAAAACCATGCGGAGCGATCCCTCACCTTACCCCTTACAAAAACCCGCCTCGCCGGTATGGGGGGCGTCTTAGTGGCACAAGCCTCTGGTCTGTGGGTTTGCCAGGGCGGGGAAACCCCGCCCCTATGGCAGGGGAGAGGGTGTTTTAGTTGTATCTGGAATATGTTGAAATCGTCGATATTACCATGATCTAGAGTTTATCTTCGGGTAAGTAATCTCTTCCATCCAATTTGGTTGCCGGACACTACTGGTGGAGTATGGGCATGCGGAGTTCGCAGGCGCTGCGCACCCTTGAACTGGAGGGCGCCCCCCGAGAGAGAGGGCGGCGCCACGGGCAGACCCTGGGCGCTGAAATCCGGCAACTACGCCGGGCCCTGCTGGCTTACCTGGCCCGGGTCAGCCTTTATGCCGGGGCCTTGCCGCTCTTTGGCGGGCTTCTCCTCCTGGCCCGGTCTTTTCTCCCCCAGACCCCGTCGCGTCTCAAGCAGGAGATGGCCGCCCTGGCTGCCGGGGCCCAGGTGAGCCCCGGATCGGTCCTCCTCATTAACGTGCTCGACGACCTGGCCAACAGCACCCCGCGCTGTTCGGCCCTGGCGGTGGGGGAAGGGCACACCCGGGACGGCTGCTATCTCATGGGGCGCAACCTGGACTACCCGCTGTTCGTCGACATTCTGGCGCGTCTCCAGATGTTATTTCTCCTGGAACCGGATGAGGGTCAGGCCCTGGCGTCCCTGGCCTGGCCGGGGTACGTGGGGGTGTGCACCGGCATCAATAAGGCCGGGGTCGCCCTGGCCCAACTCTCCGTCCCGAGCCGGGACCGCTCCCTTACTGGCATGCCCGCGGCCCTGCGCTTCCGGCTGGCCCTGGAAGGGGGGGCCAGCGCCGCGGCCGCGGCCGACCAGGTCCTGCGGCTTCCGGGCACCATCGGCAACAACCTCATGCTTTGCGACGCCAGGGAGGCGATGGTGTTGGAGCTCTCCGCCCGGCGGGGGGCGCGGCGCCGGCCCCGGCAGGGCCTGATCACTGCCAGCAACCATTATCAGAGTCCGGCCATGCAGGCCCTGAAAGGCCGGTTTCCGCCCCGGACCCCCTATTCGCCGCTGTCCCCCTACTATTTTACCGAGGCCTACAGCCAGGCCAGGGACCGGCGGTTGCAGGAATTGGCCGCCGGCCGCCGCCTGGCTCCCTCTGACCTGGAAATAATTCTGGCAGATGAAGCCGTGGCCAATGCCGGCACCGTGGTGTGCGTGGTCTTTGCCCCTGGGGAGAGGACTATCTGGGTGGCCCGGGGGGAAAAGCCCCCGGTAAACCGCGGGCCTTTCATCGCCAAAACCTTGTGGTAATTGCCAGGCCCCCAAGTTTTAGCCAAACTCATCCCGGGAGCGGGGCGCTCTTCCCCTCCTTTCCTCACGACCTGCTGGCAAACTGACAAGATTGTCCTTAATATAAGCATTGGTATTACATAATTGTACTATTAGAGACCCCAGGGACCCTCCAAGGCTAGCTGGCAGAGAGAGGCGGTTCTTGTAACTACTGATAATTATTGGGGCTGGCCGGGTGAGCCGGGACAGGCATATTTCTTGCTTCTAAAATTGATCATGGAAGCCGCCCTCCCAGAACACCAAATCCAGGTTCTCCACGAGGTTGGCCAGGGCCTGGGCCAGGCCCTCAATCTGGAGCAGGCCCTGGAAGCCCTCCACCAGATTCTCTGCCGCTCCACGTCCTTGAAACATGTTAGCGTCACCCTCAAGGACACGGAAAACGGCCAATGGCACTGCCGCGCCTCCCGGGATCTCCTTCCCGAAGGGCAGTCCCGGGCCGGCTGCCGCCCGGGGGGAGGGTTGCCGGGATCGATCCTGATGACCGCCCAACCCTTTGTCATCCCGGCCAGGGGCCAGGAGCCGTTATTGGTAAATCTGACCCGGGCCCGGCAGCTCCCTAAGGAACAGATCTCCTTTATCGGCGTACCCTTGCTGCGCCACGGCTCGCCCCTGGGGGTGCTGCTGGTGGACCGCCTGTTTGGCGGCCAGGTCTCCCTGGAGGAAGACGTGCGCTTCCTCAGCATTATGGCCGCGCTCCTGTCCCCCTTTCTCGGCCCGGAGGAGATGGAGAGGGTGGGGGAGGAGAGCCTGGAGCTGGAAAATCCCGCCCTGCGCCTGGAACTTTCTGGTAAGGCTCGAAATTTTTCCATCGTCGGCCAAAGCCCCGCCATCCTCAAGGCGCAGCAGCTGCTCACCAAGTTGGCGCCGGGTCGGGCCCCGGTCCTGCTGATCGGAGAATCCGGCACCGGCAAGGCCCTGATGGCCCGGATGACCCACGCCTTGAGCCCCCGGGCCCGATATCCCTTCCTCAAGATCAATTGCGCCTCCCTGCCGGAAAACCTGCTGGCCGCGGAGCTCCTGGGCTATGAGAAGGACGCCATCCCCGGGGCGGTCAAGGCCAGGCCCGGCCGCTTGGAAGAAGCGGACGGAGGCAGTATCTTCCTGGAGGAAATCGCGGCACTGCCCCTCAACCTCCAGGCCGGTCTGGTGCGCTTTCTGCAAGAAATGGAGGTCCAGCGTCTGGGCAGCAGCCGCACCCGGAAGGTGGATGTCCGCCTGCTCGCCGACACCTTCCAGGATCTGGACGCCGCGGTCCAGGCAGGCTCCTTCCGGGAAGACCTCTATTATCTCTTGAGCCATGGTTCGGTGCGTATCCCGCCCTTGCGGGAACGGCGGCCGGACATTCCTCTGCTCCTTAATCACTTCCTGGACAAGGTTTCCAAGGAAAACGGCCAGAGGTTTTATCTGACCCAGGAGGCCCTGGAAATTCTCCAGGATTATGCCTGGCCCGGCAATGTCCGGGAGATGGAAAACCTGGTGGAACGCCTGGGTATGGTGGTTGCAGGCCCCGAAATCGGGGTCAAGGATCTGCCCCCTTATCTGGCCCCGGCCCGGAAGGCCCAGGCCGCCGACCAGGCCTTTCTGGCCCGCTTGAAAGACATGGAAAAACGGGAAATCCTGGCCGCCCTGGAGCGCAACCGCTGGATCCAATCCCAGGCGGCCATGGACCTGGGGCTGACCCTGCGGCAGATCGGCTATCGGGTCAAACAGTTCGGTCTGGAAACGTTCATCAAGGAGCAGCGGGGCCAAAACCGATCAGAATAGTCTGAAAATCCCAGTAAGCCGCCAGATATTTTCAGGCTCCCAGGTTGAACGGGGGAGACGCAAAAATAACCCCTTGATTTTTCAAGTGGTTATAATTCTTAGCATTGAGTTCTTGAAAGATATGAATGGGCTATTTTGATAACTGTAGCGCTTCTTGTGCTTCCCGGGGCAATTGGACGATAATAAAATAATATTGAGGATAAAGATAGTCTTCACCTGATTCATCGATTACCCTGATGTACCCTTCCTTTTCAGCCTCCTCATCGGGGAGCATCTGGTAAATCTTGCGTTTTTCCAAATCATCACAGTCCTTATTCTCAATGCAGAGGGCAAATCTATAATTTTCTTTTGTCTTATCCATGATTTTAATCCAGGAACCTCTTGATTTTCATTTTCCTTTTACCAATTCCGAGGGCTTCATACCAGTGTAATTCAGCTCTTCGAATATGGCCGCTTTGGAGCCTCACCTTAGCAAAACCTTTAAGTTTTCGCCATCGACCGCGGCCGAACTGTTTCTGAATCCGCATTATATCACGGATACTGCCCCCGATGGCCGTCGCTTCAATTTTCGCTATTTCCCCAATTATCTCAAAATGCACTAAACATTTCACCTTTAGATTCATTTCCCCCTGGGTAGAGCGGCAGCATCATCTTGCCCCGTTTCGCGCTCCTCAAAGATAGGCTGCATCTCCACGTCGGTTGGACGCCATTTAAAGAATTTGGGCCCGCCGTCCCCGCCTTCATCCCAAAGAATTCAGCAACAGAGTGAGGGGCTTGTTATCGGCGCAGGGGCCGTTGAACTGCATGGGCCCCGGGAAGCGGTAATGGTCCTCCATGGCCCACTTCTCCCTTTCCCGGGCCAGGGCCAGGAAAGACGGCGACTGCAGGTCCACATTCTGCTTGGCGATCACCAGTTCCAGGCGGCTCTTGCGTTCCTCCAGGTGCATCAAGGGGGCCAGGGGGATGCCGATGGGCCGCCAGTCCGCCACCTGCCGGTGCAGATCCTGGATGCCGGCCATGTAACCGCTGGCGCCTTCGGCCAGCAGTACGT
>Ga0116121_1001394_pt1 | contig 10212 bp, 7 predicted proteins | sample June2015DPH_13_1_FD_89725 | JGI IMG/M metagenome (GOLD analysis project Ga0116121, IMG submission 89725) | Peatland microbial communities from SPRUCE experiment site at the Marcell Experimental Forest, Minnesota, USA - June2015DPH_13_10 | ecosystem: Environmental > Terrestrial > Soil > Wetlands >...
AAGATGGCGATGAGGTGATCTATCCCAATCCCGGATTCCCCATCTACGAATCGATGATCAACTACATGGGCGGCAAGGCCGTTCCCATCCAACTCCGCGAGGAGCGCGATTTCACGTTGGATGTCCAGGACCTGCCCGCGCTGATCACCGACCGCACCAAGCTCATCATTCTCAATTCTCCGCAGAACCCCACCGGCGGCGTCATGCCGCGCAAAGACGTTGAGCAGGTAGCCAGGATTATCGACGACCGCAACATCCTCGTGCTCTCGGACGAAATCTACAGCCGGTTGCTCTTTGAAGGCGAACACTTCTCAATCGCAAAAATTCCCGACATGAGAGAGCGCACCATCATTCTCGACGGCTTCTCCAAAACCTACGCCATGACCGGCTGGCGCATGGGCTACGGAGTTATGCGCCCCGATCTGGCCACGCACATGACCCGCCTGATGACCAACTCCAACTCCTGCACCGCTAGCTTTACTCAGATCGCCGGCATCGAAGCGCTGCGCGGAGATCAGAGCGCCGTCACGCGCATGTGTGCCGAGTTCAAGAAGCGCAGCGAGTTCTTCGTTGCCGGGCTGAACAAAATCAAAGGCTTCAGTTGCCGCCAGCCCAAAGGCGCATTCTATGTCTTCCCCAATATCATGGAGACAGGATGGAACTCCAAGCCGCTGGCCGACGCACTGCTCAATCAAGCCGGCGTGGCAGCGCTTTCCGGCACTGCCTTCGGAGTCTACGGCGAAGGCTATCTGCGCTTCAGCGTGGCCAACTCAATGGAAAACCTGCAACAGGCGCTCGAACGCCTCGACACGTGGACAGAACAAAATCTCTAGTAACAGCCAGACTCGCTACTCCGAGGTACACCTGCAATGAACTACCGCTAACCTGCTAACTCGCTCGTCACCGCGAAACGGTGGCTAACTTGCTGGTTTTGTTTGCAAATCGCCTCATCCAACCATTTTGTTCATAGGGAGAAGGCCATGGCCCTCACAGATTCCAAAACCGGGAAGGTAATCCGGGATTATTCGATTGAACAGCTTAAGGATGCCGCCAACTTGATGCGCGGCTACAATCTGGTCGCGCTCTGCGCGGCGGGCTCGGGCCACTCCGGCAGCACGCTCTCCATCATGGACATCGTAGCCGCGCTGTACCTCCACGTCGCCAACCACGATCCCAAAAATCCCAACTGGCCCGACCGCGACCGCATCCTCTGGTCCGCAGGACACAAGGCCCCGGCCCTGTATGTCGGCCTGGGCTTCGCGGGCTTCTGCGAGATCAACGACGTGGTGACCCTACGCAAGCTCCACTCACGATTCCAAGGCCATCCGCATTGGTTGAAGCTGCCCGGCGTCGAGGTCTCTTCAGGCTCGCTGGGGCAGGGTCTCAGCATCGCCGTCGGCATGGCGCTTTCCGCCCGGCTGGACGGCAAGTCGCACAATATCTTCTGCCTGATGGGCGACGGCGAACAGCAAGAGGGCCAGGTCTGGGAAGCCGCCATGGAGGCCGGACACTACAAGCTGGACAACATCATCGCCGTCATCGACGTCAATCGCCTGCAAATTGACGGCTGGGTCAAGGACGTGATGGAAGTCCAGCCGCTCGACTTGAAGTACGCGAGCTTTGGCTGGGAGGTGCTGCGCGTAGATGGCCACGACATGAAGCAACTGGTCGAAGCCTTTGAGAAGGCCAAGGCTGTTGTCGGCAAGCCGGTGGTCATCTTGGCCGACACCATCAAGGGCAAGGGCGTCAGTTTCATGGAGAACGTGGCCGGCTGGCACGGCAAGCCGCCAAACCGCGAGGAACTGGACGCAGCCCTGAAGGAGATGGGCCTCACGGAGCGCATTCCCGTACAGAAGTTGCTGGATCATGCGAAGAACTACCAGGCGGAGCAGGACCGCGAGCTGGATGCCAAAATGCCAAAATTCTCCCGCGACTTCTGGTGGAACGCGGGCGACTCGATGAAGGTTAAGATGGAGCCTACCCGCAAAGGCTTCGGCAAATCCCTGGCGGCCAACGGCGGCGATGAGCGCATAGTTTGCCTGGGGCTGGACATCTCCGGCTCCATCACCATCAGCGATTTTTACTCGGGCAAACCGGAGCGTGCCAGGCGCTGGTTCAGCATGGGAATCGCCGAGCAATCGGCCACCTCCGCGGCCGCGGGCTTTGCCAGGGAAGGCAAGCTGCCGGTGCTGGGCAGTTACGCCACCTTCATGTCCGCGCGCAACCTGGATCAGCTCCGCGTCTCCATCTGCTACGGAAACTTCAACGTCTTGATTGCCGGAGCGCATGGCGGTGTCTCTGTTGGCCCAGACGGCGCAACCCATCAGGCGCTTGAAGATTTGTTTGCCATGCAAGGCCTACCCAATATGTCCGTCGTCGTGCCCTGCGACGTGGAAGAGACCCGCAAGGCTACCGATTACCTGCTGCTCCAGCACGTGGGGCCAAAGTATATTCGCTTTGCCCGCGAGTCCACGCCCGTCGTCACTGATGAAAAAACACCGTTCATCTTCGGTAAGGCCAACGTGATTCGCCTGCGCAAGGATGCCGCCAGCTTCGCCGACGCCTTTGAGACCCGTCTTGCCTCTGGCTACAAAAATGAATCAGAGGACCTGAGCATCATCGCCTGCGGACCCATGGTCCCCGAGGCGATGCGTGCGGCCTGCATCCTGAAGCAGGACTTCGGCTACGAGACGCGCGTTCTCAACCTGCACACACTCAAGCCCATCGACGCTGAAGCCGTGATTCGCGCCGCCACGGATACCGGCGTAATCATCACCGCTGAAGAACACCAGATAGGTGCACTGGCATGGCGCGTCAGCGGCCTGCTCACGGAATGCAAGCAACTCTACGGCAAGCCCTTGATCACCGGCGCCATCGGCGTGAAGGATCGCTTTGGCGACTCCGGCTCGCCTTGGGAGATGGTCAAGGAGCTCGAAGTCAGTGCCGAGCATATCGCGCAGAAGGCCGTCGAGTTGATGAAAATCAAGACTAAGGAGCCATTTGCAAAATTCAAACAGGAGTGCAAGTAGTGTCAGGGTTTGCAAGAGCCAAAGATGTTTGCAGATAATTACGGCACTTCGTAGCACAATAATATTTAGGTGCTTTTTTTAGGTGGTTTTTCTCCATTCGTCCTCCAAATGTGCCGTTAACTCCTTATGCTGGACGATTTTGCAGGGAACTCCTTTGTTATGACGATTTTACAGCGCAACCCTGTCTGTAACCTCAAGAAAACAAGGAATTTGCATCCAAAATACGGGGGGGGGTACCATACAATCCAACACCAGCTTTGCAGTCGGAGCAAACTAAAGCCCCGAAGGAGTGCATGAATAGGTAATGCCGGTTTCTTGGTTATTTTGCAAGAGGCTCGAAGTAGAGTTTAGGAAATCGCGCGGAAGAGCCAGTAGAGTAGGCCGGAGAGCAGCGCAGCTGCCGGCAGCGTGAAAACCCAGACCGCCGCGATGCTGCGGATCGTCGACATGCGCAGGCCGCTACCATTGGCCGCCATGGTGCCCGCCACCCCTGAACTGAGAATATGCGTGGTGGAAACCGGCAGGCCAAATTTGTCGGCGGCAAAGATGGTGCCCATGGTCACCAGTCCCGCGCAGGCGCCTTGCGCATACGTGAGGTGCTCCTTGCCGATCTTTTCGCCCACCGTGATGACCACCCGCCTCCAACCCACCATTGTTCCCAGTCCCAGGGCCAGGGCCACGGCTACTTTGACCCAGTTGGGGATGAATCTGGTGGACTTGTCCAGCTTGCTCTCGTATCCGGCGAGGACGGCGCTTTCATCCTTATTGAAGACCGGCTGCTTTTTCTCATTTTCCAGGCGCGCGTCGTTCTTCTTCAGCAGCCGCAACGCCTCGCCGGTCACATACATATCGTTGCGGATGATCGTCTGTTCCTGCGCCGGGATGGACTTGATGACCTTGTACTGCGCTACTTTGCGGCTCACATCCTCCACCAGTTCTCGAAGCGCGAGCATCGTGTCCGGTTGCAACTGCCGGGTGCGGATGTAGTTGGTCACCTCGGTACGGGCGTCGGAGCCAAGAGTGGCGTTCTGCGGCCTATGCTGTTCGAGAATGTGTCCGGTCTTCTCGCTGATGGCGATAAATTGCTGTATATCGCTGGCGGTGGCGGCGTGGTTGAGGGCGTAAGCGGTGGGCACTGTGCCGATAAGAATCAGCATGATCAGGCCCATCCCCTTTTGTCCGTCGTTGGAGCCGTGGAAGAAGCTGACGCCCGTGCAGGCGAGCACCATCAAGGCGCGAATGGGCCACGGCGGAGGCTGTTGGTTCTTAGGCGCTTCGTAAAGAGCTGGATAGCGGAAGAGAGCCTTGGAGAGCAGCATCAGCAGCGCGGCAAGGAAAAAACCAATCAGCGGCGAAAACAGCAGCGCCTTTAGAACCTTGATAGCCTGCTCCCAATCCACGCCGGAAGCGCCGATGTGGGGATTGAACAACTGGTTGGCAATGCCCACGCCGATGATCGAACCCACCATGGTGTGCGAGCTGGAGGCCGGCAATCCCAGCCACCACGTGCCCAGATTCCAGAGAATGGCCGCTACCAGCAGCGCAAAGACCATGGCGTACCCGGTCCCAGAGCTGACCTGAAGGATCAGGTCAACCGGAAGCAGCGTGACGATGGCAAAGGCCACCGCGCCCGAGGCGGCTAGCACACCGGCCAGATTGCAGAATCCAGACAAAACCACCGCGGTGGTCGGTTCCAGCGAGTGGGTATAGATGACCGTGGCCACGGCATTGGCCGTATCGTGGAAGCCGTTGACAAACTCGAAGCCCAGGGCGATCAGCAGTGCCAGGCCGAGCAGAAGATACGGCCAGATGCTGGTGACTGTGACCGCTTTCATGTCCATGGATACGTGAAATGCGATGAAGCACAGGCCGCCCGCCAGGGCCGCCAGAAAAAGAGCGATGCCTGCGCGGCCAGGCCTCCTTGTCATGTGGCTATCAAGCCGGGAGCCTTTTGAAGGCAATGCTTCCATGGCGGCTGCCTGCTCGGCCATCAGATCTCACCCATGCGGCCGGAGAAAGTCCGGACACGCTTGGGCCTCCGAAGTCGAGAGAAAGCATCGGCATGACAAAACAAATACATAGGGGATGGCTGGAGGCGGGAGAGTGCAGAGCCGGATAAATTGGCGTCCATAGTACCCCAACAACCGCATTTTCGCACAGTTGTCTGCGTCGCCAGCAGGGAAGCGGGCTAACTAATACCATTTTACACTGGCTGGGGAAGCGGACTTGGGAGGGGGTGTGGAGGCGGTGAAAATCGCGCCGCCTACGGGTCAGCAATTCGCCACGTCGACGGAGAACTACTGGCTGGCCGTGTGTTCCGCCAGCCAAAGGGCCAATTCAGCCTCTGTCATTTCTCCCGCAGCCAGGCTTAGAAAGGTAATACATGCCTCCTCCTGGCTGGCAGTCACGGGGAATCCATTGAACTCCAGGAACACAAAGGCTGTCTGCATCGCGGTTCGCTTGTTTCCATCCACGAAAGGATGATTGCTGGAGATGCCCACCGCGTATGCTGCGGCTAATTCCGGCATTGTCAAAGCACGCTCCGCATAGGCAAATAGATTCTTCGGGCGAGCCAGGGCGGAGTCCAGAAGCCCCCTATCCCGCACCCCATCCGAACCACCAAAGAGGGAAATCTGCTGGGCATGAAAGGCAAGAACTTCAATTTCACGAATCCAGACAGGTTCTTTCACTTACTCCGCCAATCTTTTGAAGGCGTCGCGATAGCGGCGAATCACGCGGTCGGCAACTTCCATTTTGGCAACGAATTCCTCGTCGTACGGGCTGATTTGCAAGCCCACGGAAGACTCCGTGAGGCAGACAGTATCGCCCTTTTGCACCTTCAGCCGCGCCAAAGTCTCCTTGGGCAGAATGATGCCGGCGGAGTTGCCGATAGCGATGATCTTTGCGGTTGTGGCCATTTATAGGGGCCTCCTGTATGGCTTCATTATAACATAAGTTATAACATCACCCTACCGCCAGTCATCCCGCGCACTGCCTAAGCCCTCGTTCATTACCGTATCGAAGTTGCTGTGCTTCTTGATGAAGATTTCGCTGAATTGGCGGTCCTGGCGAAGCAAAATGGCTTGTAGGCGGACCATCTCCAGCAGCGCCAGGAACATGGCGATCAGCGCCCGCTCGCTGCGCGTGTGGCTCAACAAGCGGCGCAGGGCCACCGGCTTGTCTTCCATGGTCAGGCGTCGGGCGAGGAACTGAATCATCTGGCCCACGGTGACCGAATCCTCCTCTACGTTGATAACCGGGCGGTTGCGGGCGCGCTCCAGAATCTCGCGGAAGATGCGCACCAGGTCTACGGTGTCGGCGGCGATCTCCGGCTCGGCGGCCTCATCGTCCTTGAACTCGCGCGCGCCGGGATTGGACCATGTGGCCGCCTCCAGCATCTGCTTCTCCAGCAGCATCTGGGCAGCGTTCTTGAAGCGCTCGTGCTCCAGCAGCCGCTCCACCAGCTCGCGTCGCGGGTCCTCGGCCGCTGCCTCCGGACCGGTCTCCGCGTGCGGCAGCAGCATCTTGCTCTTGATGTGGATCAGCAGCGAAGCCGTGTAGATAAAATCGCCCGCCACGTCCACATCGCTGGCCCGGAGCTGATTGACGTAGGCCAGAAACTGCGAGGTGATGATGGCGATGGGAATGTCGTAGATGTCGATGTCCTGCTTGCGAATCAGGTCCAGCAGCAAGTCCAGGGGGCCGTCATAAACCTGGCCCACAATCACCGAAAAGGGAGATTCCTCGGAGCCTTCGTCCAGCTTTTTCTGCCGCGCCGCCTTCCGGGCGGCTTCCTTTTCCTCCGCGCTGGGCTGCGGTTTAAGCATTCGTTGGGAGACTGCCATGGCAATTGGAACCGGAGCTGCGATTGGCTCGGGAGCGGGCTCAGGCTCGGCAACCAGCGGCGGCGCGGCGGCCAAGGCGACAGACTCAATGGCCGGATCAGAAACAGGCTCGGACTCGATCTGTTTGACAGTCTCAATGTAAGGAGCAGAAACAGGCTCAGGATCGGCTACCGCTGATGGTTCGGCGGCCAGCGCGGCCGGGGCAAGGTCGGAAGCAGAAACAGGCTCGGCAGCAGCTTCCGGCTCGGCTTCGATCACAGGCTCCGGCTCTTCGATAACTTCGTTTACGGCTTCGGATTCGTGAAATTCCGCAGGTTCCGTCACGACCACAGGCTCGGACACCGGTTCGGATTCTGCCACTTCAATCGGCTCTGGAACGGCCTCATGCACGACATCGCTTTCTGGAGTTTCCGCAGGTTCCGTCACCACCACTGGCTCGGATACAGGTTCGGAACCAGCATCCGGAAGCGAAGCGGCTTCTGCCCCAGTCTCAGGTTGGGTGTCTCTGTCTGACGAAATGCTCGCTTCTGTGAAGGGTACGGGCTTTAGCCCGTACGTAGAAGCAACTGGATCAACGGGGGCTTTAGCCCCTGAGGAATGTTTTTCGGCCCTATCGCTCGCGTCCCGGCCTTTTTCCGTAGCCCGTACACGTTCGGCGGCGGGGAGTGGCTCGTCCGGAATCATCGGTGCAGCAACATATTTGGTGGACGGCTCGGTCAAGGCTCTATCTTCTTCCGGACTTTCTTGAATACTGCTTGAAACCATCGGCTCTGGAACGGGTTCTGGCCGTGCCGGCCGCGAGAAAAGACCAAATCCGGAGCGAAACCCGCCCAATGCAAACTCCAGCGCCTTTCGCCACCACGGAATTGTCTTTTCAACCATTGCGTTCCTTGGGCAGGACATGCCGAGTCCATTCCTACATCAGCGGTTCGTAATTGCTGCGAAGTTCGGTCACATCCACCGGATCACTGCCATGAATACTGAGCAGGAAACGTTCGCCGTCCTTGCGAATCGTAACGGGAATTTTCTCATCCTTTTTCAAAGACTTTTTGGCCTGTGCAAAGGATTGCGAATAGTACTTCTGCGGAATCACAAAGTCCGATAAAAAAAATGTTCTATCCCAACAAAGTAACGCCCAGGCTTCATACGACCTTGGTGGAATGCTAAATCTGAAGCTGCCATCGTTACCAGTTTCATATTGAGTGGAAACGAAAACTCTTTTGTTCTTTGTTGTAACGAATGGCTCTTCAAGCTCCCGTTCCGGCATAAAATTAACAAAATTGCCAGTTTGACTAAGAATAATTCCTTCGGACATAACCAATTTTACCCATATCACGCGTATCTTCAATGCTCTGTGTACGGGTGGCAGCTTAAAATCACTGGCATTTTTAACGAGAAAAAATGCCGAAGTCAAACCGTCTTTTTGGGCAAAGTTCAAACTAACCTTATCGTAATTTCGGGATACACCTAGAATTTCCCGAACTTTCTGCATTGTTTGCTCTGCCTTGATTGCAGCTTTACTAGACTGATCCTGAAGCATCTCCCAAGTTTTTTGTCTATCCGACGCGAATTCTTCTCGTCGCATAATGAAAGGTGCAGTCGTATCGCAGATTGAATGCGCTGCTCGCTCTTTGCAAGTTATGCAAGATATAGAAGCATTTCTACACCGCATCTGGATATCCGATGTCACGTCAGAACTACTGAAGACTTTATGTATATCTGACACCGGACATAATTCAGGATCGCCTTGATCTGTCTGACGAACTCTCTGTCCATTTGTTGACATTCGGAGGACTTTATTAACCACGAAGCCTGCTGCCTCCGTTAGCCCGATCGTGTTGCCATAGCTCTTCGACATTTTGCGGCCGTCGGTGCCGGGAACTTTCGGCGATGGCGTGAATAGAGCTTCAGGTTCTGGGAATACCGAGGTTTTGTACATCGAATTGAAACGACGCGCCACCTCGCGGGTCAGTTCCACGTGCGCCTGCTGGTCCTGCCCAACTGGCACAAAATTGGCCTGGTAGAGCAGAATATCGGAGGACATCAACACTGGGTATCCAAGAAACCCGTAAGTAGTCAGATCCTTGTTGGAGAGGTTCTCCTGCATTTCCTTGTAGGTAGGGACGCGTTCCAACCAGCCGAGGGGAGTAATCATCGAGAAAAGCAAATGCAGTTCGGCGTGCTGCGGCACATGGCTCTGAATGAAGATGGTGGATTTTCCCGGATCGAGACCAGCGGCCAGCCAGTCAAGAGCAACGTCGAGAGTGTTGAGCTTGATGCGGCTAGGGTCCGCGTAATCCGTGGTCAGTGCGTGCAGATCGGCGATGAAAAAGTAGCACTCGTACTGGTCTTGCAGCTTGACCCAGTTGGCCAGCGCGCCCATGTAGTTGCCCAGGTGCAGCTTGCCGGTGGGGCGCATGCCGCTCAAAACGCGCGGACGGGAGAGAGTATTTGCGGATTCAGCCATTTTGTTGATCAATTCCGGAATAATGCCAGGAGAATGTCGCCGCCCTTCCGGAAAATCCGGAAAAACGGCTCCTTCTATTGTAGCGGCCCATTGCAGCGGCAGGCGTTTGCTCGGTGTCTTTAGATGTGGGCCAGAACGGCGTAGGCCAGACTCAAGATCGGAGTCATCACGATTCCCAGCACAAAGCGGCCCACAACGATGAGCAGTATGTAGCTGAGCGGCCCGGTAATGCTGTCGAAGACCCGCACTGAGCCATAGGGCAGAACATTGCGGAGAACGTGGCTGCCGTCCAGCGGCGGAATGGGAAGCAGGTTGAAGATGCACAGCGTTAGGTTGAGCTGCATGGCTATATTGCAGAGCAGCACAAGAGATTGCTGGGTGGCCGAGGGGTCGACTCCCTGGGGCAGATGGCCCTCGGAGAAGAGAACAACTGCCAGGCCGAGGAAGGCGATAAAAGCCAGCATCAGGTTCGAGGCCGGGCCAGCCAGGCTGACCAGCATATCGTCGCGCTTAAAGTTGCGGAAGTTGCGGCTGATGATGGGGACCGGCTTGGCCCATCCGAAGAGAAGGCCGCCAAACATGCCGAACCCGAAGAGCGGTCCGAAGATCATAATGGCAGGCAGCAGCAGGGTGCCGATGGGGTCCACGTGGTCCATGGGGTTGAGTGAGACGCGCCCCAGCATCCGCGCTGTCTGGTCGCCCAGGCGAGAGGCCATCCAGGCGTGCGCGGACTCATGCACGCTAAGCGAGAAAAGTAGCAAAATAAACTCGAAGACGGCGATAACGATGGCGCTGGATTGCAAATCAACACTCCACAGACTGGAATTCTCAGGTTAGCACGGCGGGTCGCGAAGTGCAGGGATCAGGGAAC
>Ga0116121_1001402_pt1 | contig 10195 bp, 12 predicted proteins | sample June2015DPH_13_1_FD_89725 | JGI IMG/M metagenome (GOLD analysis project Ga0116121, IMG submission 89725) | Peatland microbial communities from SPRUCE experiment site at the Marcell Experimental Forest, Minnesota, USA - June2015DPH_13_10 | ecosystem: Environmental > Terrestrial > Soil > Wetlands...
GAACGCCGAAAGAGGTTTGGAATGAAACGTCAGCCCAGCACAGTTTGATAGTTTCGGAACCCCCGGCAGTAGTTGGCAAAGTGACGGTGGCCGCTTGGGTATTCGGTAGCGATCCAGTGCAACCACTAAAATTGGTCGTCGATATTACTTCAGGATTGATGACCCGACCGAGACTATCGGTATAAGTGTAGGCAAAGCCACCCGAGGGATTGGATCCATCCGTTGCACACGATTCGCCTTCTATGGCAAATGTTATCTCGTTTCCATTGGAGTCGGCGACACAAAAGGTAGCCGACGAGTGGTAACCGACATAGCGCACGCCATTCCGGTCAACGGCATATTCAAAACCACTAAGTAGACCACAGCAGGAAGGAGGCGTAAGGCCGACGCCCTCGATGCCCGAACCGTCTAGTGTCTCCCAATTTGCAGTTTGGCCGATCTGGCCCATCTGATGAGTACTGCCATCCGCGGTGACCGCAGTACCTGTATACAGATCCCCCGTGTCTCCCACCAGTTCCGACGCCATTGCAGATACTTGGTGGTCCTCAACAACATGAAGAAGTGTTGGTCCTCCCCTGAATTGGTAAAAGCATCCCGTCTTGGGACAATATTGATGCACGCTATAACCTTTGTCGTTGCCGATTAGCGAGAAACTCAGACCTAGGCTCCCCCGTTGCGGTGCCGACCAAAGCGGAATACGAACAAACAAATTCCCATTGTTCATGCTAATCGCATCGATGTCACCACTTTGAAAAGAACCATAAGGTTTCGTTCCGACCTCTAGGTTCGGGTTATCTTGTGCGACTGCCTGAACTGGGAAGGATAATGCGATGCAGGTGGCCACAACTGTCAAGCAAAGGTCAAGTCTTCTATGGAAAACGGAGGCGGCAGTTAAAGATCGCTTGCGGCTAGCACGGACTAGATACGAGAAGGGCACAACAAAACCCAAGCGAGCCATTCGGCTCACCTCCACATGGTTTCGGTTGGCCCCCTCAGATCAACCGTGGGCGAAAATATAAGTGAACTCAGACATTGGCGTCAAGTGAAAAAACTGTGAATCACACGGACGGGTGATGAGACTCACTCGGTAATGCACTCAAAGAATTTGAGGTTATGCCGACCAGATGCGCCAGTGTTTCCCAATGTCTCGGATGCGGGTGGTAGCCTTCACGGATGCGGGCCGCGTACCAGCGCGAGACTCCGATACGTTTTGTAATGACAGCCCGCTGGGGCTTGCCGCGCAAGCCACACTTGCATGAAACGTGCCCGGCCCAGGGCGGTCATTAGTTGAGCACTTGCACGACCACGTCTGTATGTACACGGTACGTTCACAGCGAGCACGCCTCACGCGTAGAATTGCTGCGACCGATTGGAGAAGTGCGATGGATGACGAGTTGAGCGAAGCAGCGAGTCAGGCTCTTCAAACTGGCGGCGAGATTCTACGGAAGATCGCTGGCCCACTCGCCGAAGAGATGGGTGAGTCGATGGGAGTTGTCGCGAGACACTATCGCTACAAACTCGCTCTCAAGATGTTCAAGAAGACAGAGCGCATGTTGATCGACGCTGGCATCTCTCCGCACGCCGTGCCTCCGCGATTGTTCCTGCCGATTGTCGAGAACGCCTCGATGCAGGACGACGAAGACATTCACACGCGCTGGGCTGCGCTGCTTGCGAATGCGGCAGCAACGCCTGACTCAGTGCATCCCGCGTACATCGAAGTGCTGCGTCAACTCTCTCCAAAGGACGCGAAGCTTCTGGATGAACTCTATGACTCGTGTGTCTCGAAGCGCCATCGCAAAGTTCAGCCATGGGTCACCGTGTTGACTGCGGCAGACCGAGGTCGGCGTCTCGCGGCAGGAGAGAACCCACAAGAACAGTTCGACAATCTCATTCGTCTCGGTCTGATCGCCACGGAGTACGATCTCGACGGTAGCAAGATCAAGGTGAGGGTGCCTCGCTCCGGTGTTCAGGGAATGCTGTCGGGAGCGAAGGTGGACGCGAAACTCGACAGTGACGACTATCTCACCGACTTTGCGTTCCGATTCGTGCGAGCGTGCCGTGTGCCCGTGACGATTGAAGCGAGCGGTCAATGACTCTACCATGTACACGACAGATCGCGCCCCGCGTACCATGGACGTGAGCAACCTGATCGAGATCGCGCCGGGGGAGATGTCCTGAGAATCGGCCCCGTGGGGTACATCAGAGCACATTGACCAGAGGAGCAATACCCTATAACCAGAACGTTATGAGGGAATGGGAGGCGAAGCTCAGATCGAGACCGAGAATGCGTGTGAGCACGTCCTGCCGACCATTCAGTCGGCCCTGATGTACCATGTAGAACAGAAGGCGAACACAGAATCGGCCCCGCCGACCATTCAGTCCGATATATCAGGAAGGGGAAACATAGAGCGAAGCCTGAGAGCAGATCCAGAACAAGACCCAGAGCTAATTTTCGCCTTTCATTCACCATGCGGTAGGCCACGCTCCAGCCACATCTCGTTGGTGTGGTCAAATAGACACGCTTGTGTAGTTTTTACGCACTTACCACTTGACCCGTTCTGGGATCATGTTTCGGCCACTTGTGGCAGCAGGCGAGGAGCGCACAATACATCGTCTTGTGACATCCTCGACGTAAGCCATTGCAAGTCAATATGATGCGAGTACGCTGTTATGAGGATGGTAAACAAAACGGCATGGTAACCAGCGCTGGTCGGAGGGTAACCCCTCCCTGAATTCCCACTTTTGACTTCGGACTTGGTCTGGGTCTTGCTCCAGAACGCGCTGGGGGAAGGGTCAGGGTAATTCGAGGAAAGGGGTCATGGTCAGGCAATGCTGTAAGTCGTTGAAAAAGTGGGCCTTAAAGGTTCGAAACGGGCCGACCCGTGGGGAGCGCCCCTGTGCGACCACCACCCGCGAGCACGGCCTAGCCAAACAAAACTCCGCGATCCGTTCCGCACCTCCCAGCGTTCCGTTCGTGGGACTCCTAACATCCCTACCTCCCACCTCCAACCTATAGACGCGCATGGATTTGTAGGTACCATATCCCGGCCACTCCCAGAACGGGGTTCTATATTTTGGTACCATCGCGTTCGCTTTACATGCGCCCTGTGCGGAAACCTCTTGGAAACCGACCGTAAACCCGCTCGAAACACTCCATAACTCCCGGTCTGGGAGACATCGACAGTGTTCGCTCTGTGTTCGCCTATACCATGGGGCTTTCAAGAGGAAACGGGCCGTCCTGCTCGCGCTGGAGGTCTGGTGGATGGATGGAAACCCTGCGCTGGGGGATCGCTCATATCGCATCGAGACGCAAAGTCGGTGTCGGTCGATGGGAGACGGCGGCGGGAGGGCCGGGCATCGGGCCGGATGGATTCTACACTGTACAGGGGAACGCTCTCCGGTAGAGTGTACAAGCTGTTGGCAGACCCTCTCCCGCTCGCTGATCGACCACCCTAAGATGCCACAAGCTCAACTCGTGACCGACTAGTGCGAGTGTCACTGTGTCGTTCGGACAGCACGAGGTAGAATTCTGCGCTGGTGAATGTCGATGGTCTACCTAGCAGTCGCGTTGGTTCTGATTTTCGTTCTTCATCTCATTGACAAGCACAATCGGTGGAGAGTCACGGCGAAGATACTTGCGTACCCCGTTGCGACGACTGTGGTCTTAGTCGGATGTTTTCTCGGCTTGTCGTGGTACGACGAGCACAAAAAGGATGAACGCATAGCGCAGGCGAGAGCGGCAGCAGAGGCCGAACAAAAGAAAGCTGTCGATGCCTGCGTCGAGAGGTACAAAGGCGCGGGATTCAAGACAGACAGGGGCACCCAAGTCGCTTGCGAAGAGAACTCGGATTCCACACCGCCGCAGGTACAGATCGACCCCAGCTTTGGGTTCATTCCTGACGCTCAGGCCCGCAAGAAGGTTGTCAAAACTACTCAGTTGAAGGTGACGTGTTCAGCAGACCTGACGACAACGGAGGCTGGAAGCCTAAATTGCGGACACGTAGATGTCGGAGAGGTTGTTACGCTGCTAGTCGCGCACGACTCATTTGTTCGAATTCTGCAATTCGGATCTAGCTGTTTGCCATCTGCGTAGCCATGAATCTTCATGACAAATCAAAACAGAGGCTGCTAACATCAACTCGTGCTACTCGTCGTTTTCGGTACCGGCGCGTCTTACGATTCTGATCCCGACCATCCTCCAAGGGCATTTTTGAGATTACCTAAACCGAGGCACTTGGCCATGAAAAGTCGGGCGCTGAAATGTGCTCTAGACTTACTACTTTTCCTCACCTTCACCTCTTTCCTGTCAGTAATGGTGACCGCAAAAGAAAAGGACAAAGGGAACTACATCCCATGTCAGAAAGTGTTTGTCACAGGAAACCAGTCTTATTCCGTTCAATGGGCCAACAAAAGCCTGTTCAAGAAAACGTGCCTAGCTCCACAAGCCACTCCCGACCAAGCAACGGCGATTCTGGATTTGGAGCCGATTCCGGGGGTAGGGGGCTATCCGGCCTATACGCCTAAAGAGGACACCAGCAATTACTGGATTGACTGTCACAGTGCGATGCTAGGCGGTGTGACATGTGAAGATTCCGAGGGGCATCAAACGACGACAACTTGCTCGTTCGTCGGGGGCTATGTCAGTTGCAGTACCTATAGCGGTCCAGACCCGATCACGGGATTGGTTCATGCCTTTGGCGAGTGGCTCACACGCAATGGTGCTTATGCCTATCTTTACGACGCGAAAACGCACGAATTACTTTGGAAATATCAGGGCAGTTGGCCATGGGAAAACGAGTTGATGTTCGCTAGCTCATGTGTGAAGAAACGGCGGGGCGGAACATGGGGAACAGCGGGCGGCGTGCCAAATGGGATCAGTTGCGACGAGCAGAAGCTTCCCCCAGATTTACTACAAGCCGCGGAGCAGGTAGCACCGGCGACGCAACCGGCTGCCCAACGGTCGGTGGCTGAGACATCGAACTCTACGTCGGCTAAGGGATTGTCCGCTAATATGCATGCGGAATCTGACCCATCGGGTGCTGACATTGAGGTGGACGGCAGTTTTGTTGGCAACACGCCATCGGATATTCAGGTCACTGTAGGCGAGCACACTGTAGCAGTGAAGAAGAAGGGCTTCAAGGATTGGGAACGAAAGCTGAAAGTAAGTGCCGGGAGCAGCGTCCGGCTCAACGCTGAGTTGGAAGAAGTGAAGCAATAGCTCTTCCAATTGCTAGATCGGCTCAGTCGCTCAAGGAGTACAATAGGCTCGTTTTTGGGGGATTAAGGGGGAAGGGTGTGCCTTGGAGGGAGAAAAAAGCCATCTGTGATGTGAAGTGTAGGCGCAAAGAGTAACTGTCTCCTCTGACCCCGACGGTGCCGATGTCTACCTTGATGGAAATTTTGTGGGCAACACACCATCAACACTCAAGCTCCCCGTCGGATCGCACGTCGTCCTGCTCAAGTCTTCGGGGCGCACCGATTGGGAACGATCTATCGAAATACTGAAGGACAGCCAACTCAACCTGAAGGGACAACTTATCGTTGTCAAATAGCGGAGCCGATTTTGTCGCAGTCGAGTTGAAAATGCACTTCGTCCCCACAAGCAGTCAAGGAATCTGGGAACTGGGGGATGAATCATCGTAGCCGCCGTCTACAGCGGAACCATTGATGGCTGCCCAGCAATGTGCCGTCGCAATTGACACTTCCGCGACTCGGGATTTCGTCGATACCCCGACGCATCCCAACAGCAGTGTCGTCACTCAGCATTTATAGGCCGTGACACATGGCTCGCGGCGGCTCCCGTACCGTCATGCGCAGAATGTAAGAGCCGTAGTCGTCACAGCCACGCGTTTCCAATAATTACTTGTTCGGAAAGGTCTGTTCAATAAACATCAATTTCTGGAACGCCCGACAGCCCAAATCCGAGCACAAGTAATCAAAGGGTTGGCGGGGCCGGGGGAGGGGCTGGCACTAGGGGTTTTTGGAACACAGCGCTCGGTGGACGCTGCCGAGGGAAATCCCGAGCTGCTTCGAGATGGCCCGTAGCGAGGCTCCAGAGTTGCGCAAACGTGCGATCCTGCCGCCATCTACCTCCAGTCGGGGCCTGCCCAGCGTGCGACCTTTGTTGCGGGCATTGCGAATGCCAGCCCGCACGCGCTCGGTGATAAGGCTGCGCTCGAACTCTGCGATTGCTCCGAGCAACTGCGCCATGAGCCTCCCAGCCGGCGAACCAGATCAAGCGAGTCTCGCAAGCTGACGAAGGACACGCCGAGACTCTCCAGTTCAGCGAGACTGTTCACCAGATGGCGTAATGACCTCCCGAAGCGGTCGATCTTCCATACTGCGATCACGTCGAAGCGTCTCTGCTTCGCATCGGACATCAGCCGATTCAGCGCAGGACGGCTCTCCTTGGTGCCTGACACTCCGTGATCGACGTACTCACCGATAACGCTCCACCCGCGACGGCCAGCGTATTCGCGCAATTCGGCCAACTGCATCTCTGGACTCTGACCAGCCAACGTGGAAACGCGGGCATACAAAGCAACTCGTTCGGTTTTCATCGCTGCCCCTCCATCACCAATCCAGCGTCCTTCATGCCCTGCGCGAGGCCCCAAGCAAAGCGATGCTCGACAACCAATGCGCTGCCAAACCACTGAGCGTCAGGCTGGACGTACTCATCAATCCACTCTTTGGCTTGGGAAGTGAGAGGGCAGAACAGGAAGACTGTGCCTTCATTGCAAACAAGAACGTCGGGAGTACTCGGGACAACTTGTGAGGAATTGCTCATGGATGCGTGCTCCTTTCGTCGAACACGCATCAGGGTGACCAAAAAGAAAACCGCCCACATTCAGGCGGCTCGTGGAGAACGTTTGCATTCCTGCCGCATCGGGCCGAAGCCCATTACCACCGTGCTCTCCAAGTCGGTTGGTCGCGCTTTCGCGCTGTCCTGATGCGGCTTGAATTTTAACAGGACTCCCAGCGCGAGAGAATGGCACGAAAGTTCTGTACGTAATCAATCGACGATCATGTGAGAGACCTCGGACACAAAGGAATTTCTTTGGCCAAATGAGACCCGGGCTATACGCCCTGAAACGCGGCACCGTCTTGCGAAGTGGGGACCATCGTCTCCGAGTCGGTTCTTGCGCGGACGGCCCTCAGCCGGGTTGAGGGACAAAGCCACAGGGAAGAAAGCATAGATTTCAGACCCGTTCCGGTGTGCCCTTCCTTGCTCGCAAGGAATACCTCGGGTTTGCACTTCGACCACGGTATTGGCACTCTGAGCTCGCACGGACCCTAACCTTACGTTGTCGGCACAATGTAGTCGGCATTGCGGACTCTGGTGACGACATACGGAGAGTTGAAGTCGAATGACAACAATGCTGGCGCATACGGTTGAAGTTTTGGGAGCACGATATTATGCGGCTTGTATGGGAAGAAGGCGTAGTCGGGATATGTACGGTGCTGCCACTGCGGAGGAGATCGTAAACCGTATGACTTTTTGCTTTTCACGCAAGGATTCGCCGGCTTCGCAGTTATCGTTATCTTTCCTTCGTTGTAGCGCATGAAATTCCCAGCGAAGACGCCACCGCGCAGGCCTGTCGGCGCAGAGGGACGCGCAGGGGGAATAGGTTCAGGTTCGATATGGGCGACCGAACCCAACCAAATCATGCCTGCCCAGATTCCAAATAGAAGTACGGCAGTTCTGACTGGAGTACCAAGCGGATGCGGTGCGCGATGCCATCCGAGCCTAAGAAAAGAGACGGAAAGCAACGTCGCGCCTAGAAGAACAAGGGCCACAACACTCCATCGAGCAAGGTTCGTCGTTGAAATTAAGGCAACAACGGTACCCATCCCCGCGCTAATGCAGGTGAATGTCCACCATAGCTGCGTCTTTTGCGCCATGTAATAATCATCCTCGGATGTGCCCGCAGAGGCACAAAACGGCACCATATTAGGCAACATCCACCGGTGCCCCCTCGCGCATTCGGAAAAATCTGCTATCGTTTTCGTTGGAATCTCAAGCCGTGGTCTTGGACACCGCAGCTTGAGAGGGCGCGAAGACCCTGAGGGTTTGGACATCCTCGGGGACTTTGCTATTTGTATCGTTAGCACGTCTTCGCCTGTGGAAGTTTGAGAGTCGAGTCGGAAAAGTTGTCTGATATTGAAAGATTTGTGGTCCACGGGGTGCTGCCCAGTAATTCATGCAACTTGTTGTAGGCGAACAAAACACGAATACTGTACAATAGGCGCATGGATGAAGGGCGCAAACGCGTGATCGCGATTGTGGCGGGAATCCTCGTGGCCCGTCATTTCAGAACACCGGATGACCTGTTTTGCACGCCGCAGGGAAGTCCCAGAAGCGATGCGATGCTGACCGCTGCTGTTCAATGGGCCGAGAGAATAATGCGGAAGGTTGACGCCGTGTTGCTAGACAAGAAATTGCTGTAGGTTTGGCCGTTCGCCCAAGCGTCACCCCTTTTTCCTCTTAACCATACGCGCACTGGGGCCCGTGCGCTGGCGCATCGCTGGAATCATTAGCTGGCGTTCGTGTCATCCACATCTTTTTCCACAAAGCCATGTCTTATGAGGCCGCGAAGGCAGGCCCTTCACGAAATCCCATATCTACAAAGAAGTCGCAAGACGACTCAACAATCGCAGTGCCAAGGCTGTTGAGTACAAATTTCAAAACATCGACAAAGTGCTTCAGGAAGAGGACCTGCCACGTCTTGGGATGTCAACTAAGGGCAACTATCAGAAACTAGTTCGGCCAGTCGTACTTGACTACGTGGAACGAGTTTTGTATCAGCTGTGGCGTTCGGCATGTGCCGCTGGCGATCCTTTGGCGTACTTATCGCATCGCTGGCCGCGTGCAAAACCCCAAGCACTACTGCGGATACTGCGGGGCGAAGATGGTTAATCTGAGGGCGGCTCGGTGACCAAAGGTGATGGCCTTCCCTTGGCTTCGCGCAGGGAATCGGCTTCATGCCAGTTTGTTGGCTGCCAAGGTGACCGCAACACCGTGATCCCTCGTAGTTGACGGTATCAGGCAATTTCACTCAGAACGCCAGTCGTGAGTGTAAAGGGGATGTTTCGACAGTTAGCACCTAGATTAGTTCTTCAAGGCGAGGGGGTGAAGCAAACAAACCCCGCCCAGGCAGAGTCTGAGCGGGGCACCTCTTAGATTTCTGGTTGAAAGCCAAGTCCTACGGCTGATAAACCTGCACGTTGCCGATGACGGGTCCACCAGACGAGGCCCATCCGCCGATGCAATAGAGCTGCCCCTTATACACTGCGGACGCGGGGAAGATGTTCGATTGCGGTGCGGAAGCGAGCGTCGTCCATTTATTCTTCGAGAGCTGGAACGACTCGGTTAGTGTGCTGCCGCCGTTTCCGCCTTCGACATAAAGCTTAGAACCAATCGATCCACCGCAGTTGCCATCTCGGATCGTAGGATCGGGCGCAAGGGACTTCCACGTATTTGTGGCAACGTCGTAACCCTCGTTATCGTTGGTATCGCCCCCGGGAAAGCCCCCATCAGCGAACACAATCGTCGTTCCGATCAGACCAGCCGCACCCTGTGACTTCGCCACCAGCATCGGGGCCTCTTCGGTCCAGGTATTGGTCGCGGGATCGTAGCTTTCGACGTTCGCTACAGCGCCTTCCCCGCTCTCACCGCCGCTCACATAAATGATGTTTTTCTCGACCACAGCCTGGGACCCCCACCTCGCGGTCGGCATGGCGGCCGCTGCAGTCCAGGTTTTGGTTTTGGGATTGTATGCCCACACGGCATTCGTCGAGGTCACTCCGTCGCTGGAGCCGCCAAAGACGTACAAGATGTTTTTCACCACCCCGGAGCTTGCCGATCCGATCCCGGTTGGATAGGACGGACCCGTGCCCCAGGTGTTGGCGACGGGATTGTAGATCTGCACATTGGAATCCTCCCCGCTGCCGTTGTTCCCGCCGACCACGTAGATCTCGTTCTTAGCACGGCTGCGGTCGAGAATGCAAGAGGCGTCGGCATCGCCGCCCCGCTCGACCACGTGTTGTGAGTGACGGCGGGAGCGTGCTTACTAACCGATTCCGTTTGGGCTGCGGCCGGAAGCGATGCCGCAACGAGGGCGAGCGCCAGAGCGGCCGTTGTGATGAAGCTTCCGGTGAACAGAATTCTTTCCTTGACCATGGTTTTCCTCTCTTC
>Ga0116121_1001406_pt1 | contig 10163 bp, 11 predicted proteins | sample June2015DPH_13_1_FD_89725 | JGI IMG/M metagenome (GOLD analysis project Ga0116121, IMG submission 89725) | Peatland microbial communities from SPRUCE experiment site at the Marcell Experimental Forest, Minnesota, USA - June2015DPH_13_10 | ecosystem: Environmental > Terrestrial > Soil > Wetlands...
AATATCGTATTTTCCCTCAAGGGTTGCCTCCTATCCTATCGTCAAACTGTGAGTTATGCGCAACGATAAAAATAGGTTTGCAACCCCCTTCTCTCAATTTTTTAACCGGACACTACTGGTTTTACCTAAAGAATATCGTAAGAATTTTGTTCTCCAATAATTCCTACAAACTCAAAGTTTAAAATTCCTTTTGGCGGATTACGTACAACAAATGCAAGTCCTCCGCTAAGCCCCCCAATTATTTGAGGCAATAATTTTTTTTCACCAATAAGCGAATGCCATTTTCCCCGTTCAAGTTGAAACGTGATTTTATCGTCATCAATGCTATGAGCCGGTGTTGGCCCAAGCGTGAAAGTTTTTAATTCTATCCTATTTATTGCGGTTTGGTTTCTCGAACAACCCGGAAATCCGCCAAATAAAAATAGATCATCAGGATTAATTTCATTGGGAGGTAATCTCCGGAGTGGATAATAATCTCTTCCAATCTCAGTGTTTGCATTAATTATTGTTATTTCATTTAGATCGAGCGCCACAATATCATTTGGTCTGATTTCATATCGAATAAGAGGTAATGGATTGACTGAGGTATATGCAATTTGAAATCGGATATTAATGTTTTCATTACTTTTATTTATATATTCTTCAATTACATGGTAGTTTGTGATTCCAAACTTAATGCCATTATATTCAATTAAGGAAATAGTGCCATTTGTATAAGCTATATGAGAGTTGCCGATTAAAATCTGGCTCATAAATCGAGCAGGGAATTTAGCGATTTCATTACTGAAATTACTTTGCTTTGCATTCATCTCCATTTTAGTTAATCCGATATTATCATTCTTTGAGCATTTTACCCGCAAATCCCTTTATAGTCTTCAAAGTCGATCCAATTCACTCCGAGTGTATTCTCCGGCATCGTTCCTTTTTCATAATAGCCAAGTTCACCTTTGTCTAGAACACCCGCCAATAGTTTCCACGCTGCCTCCGTCTCTTCGGCACTCACAAAAAGTGTTTTGTCCCCCTTGATCGCATCGAGCAGAAGGCGCTTGTAGGCCTCGGGAATCTCTCCGGCAAAGGAGTCACGGTAGCAGAAGTTCATGTGCGTGCCGGCGATAGCAGCATCGGTCCCCGGCACCTTACTCGACAGGTCGAGGATGATGCCTTCATTGGGTTGGATCTTGAAGATAATCCGGTTAGGCGCAATATCGCCTTGGGTGTTAAAAAGCAGCTTTGGCAGTGGGCGCAATACAAAGCCAATTTCGGTGGCCTTGCGAGGGGCGGCCTTGCCGCTACGAATCGTCACGGTCGTACCGGTCCAACGAAAGTCCCTTATGGAAAGTTTGAGTTCTGCAAATGTTTCGGTGTTTGAATCCGGCCTAACCCCGGCTTCCGAACGATACCCTTTGTATTGGGCGCGAAAGCATGCCTCGACTGACATCGAACGGAGTAAGCTGATTTTCTGCAGCCGAATATCCTCGGGCGAGAGTGTCGTCGGCGCTTCCATGGTGAGGAGGCAGAGAAGTTGGAGCAGGTGGTTCTGCACCATATCACGAATAATGCCGGCATGGTCAAAATAGGCCCCCCGCTCGAAGATGCCGATGTCCTCAAGTGCACTGATTTGGATCGATTCAATATAACGGCTGTTCCAGATCGGTGCAAACAGTGCATTTGCAAAACGGAAGACGAGGATGTTTTGCACCGCCTCCTTGGCCAGGTAGTGGTCAATCCGAAAAATCTGCGACTCATCGAAGCAGGCGGTAAGCTCTCGGTTTAGTGCTTCGGCCGATGCAAAATCGGTGCCGAACGGTTTCTCGATAATGATCGACGCCTCGGCGCCGAACCCTTCGGCGCACAGCTCCCGCGCTGTTCGGCCATAGGCTTCGGGCGGCTGGGAAAGGAAAAAGATGAATCGGGAGAAATTGCCGAGAGTTGTCAGGCGGGTTTTGAGGCCGGTGATGCCATGATGATAATAGAGACAATTGCGGAACGAATCGGCGACAGCGAAACGGTCACGAAAGCTTTCATCGGTAAATTCGGACCTTCCCGAGCCCACAATTATGCTCGCGGCGCCAAGCCTTCCGTCGAGGAAAAGCGCATGGAGGGCGGGGATCAGCTTACGTTTTGCAAGATCGCCGGAGGCTCCGGCAATAACAATTGCACAACTATTATCGGCCATGTTCCCTTTTTTTTCGCAAACCGTCTTTGGCATTGCCTCCAGGGGCGGGCGTCATACCCCTGCACAGCTGGCACCGTACATTGTCGCACCATTGACAAAACCGGCATTCGTGGCAAGGATATTTTTTTTCGGGCGATAGTAGCCGTGGCAAAGCCCGCTTCAGTTTCGAAGAAGGTACGAGGTTCATGGAATTATTCTTCGATTGAGAACTCCTCTTTGCCTACGCCGCATTGCGGACACACCCAGTCATCGGGTAGGTCCTCAAAGGCAGTTCCAGGAGCGATGCCAGAGTCTGGGTCGCCGATCGCCGGGTCGTAATAATAGCCGCAGGCGTTGCAGAGATACCGTTTCACGAAGAACTCCTTTCAGGGGGGGTGATAAGTTGCAGTATATAATTTCTTCTTGTCAAATTCCTCTAAGCTTTGCTTCGGGGCAATTTATTGAGACTATTCCTTTCGCTTCGATTGCAAAAACCTTTTTTAGGCCAAATGATAGTTCTGCACTATCCTCCTGGTCAGACTCCTTTCATTGCCGCGGTCACGCCGAGGCTGAAGTCGATTGGCACAGTAACCATCCGGAGACCAAGTTCTTTATCATACAAGAACAATGCAGTTGGGTTATTAACGATCAGGGTAAGTGTCCGCATGATTTCACCCGCAGTTTTCTCTTCTTCCACTTGCTCGGTGATGTACCAAGAGAGGAGTGCCTGCGTGGCATGATCGCTCTCTCCGATCGCTATGTCCATAAGCGTATTAATGCTTGCGGTGATCGACTGTTCATGGCTGAGAACCTTCATATATATATCAAGAAGCGAGGAGCATTCGAACGTTGGCCCGGCGATCGGCGCAAAGGTGACGGTTCCATTTTGGTCAGCGACGTATTCGCAGAACTTTATCGCATGGGCCATCTCTTCATGGTATTGCACCATGAACCATTTCCCCGATCCCTTATAGCCGAGTGCGGTTGCCTTGAACGACATAGACAGATACAGATACGCCGAGTATATCTCCCTGTTGATCTGCTGATTGATCGCCTCCTCCATTTTTTTTCCCAGCATGAGAACCTCCTTATTAACGTGCTTCGCAGGAAAACAGAACAACAATGTTTTAAAAAAATACATTTTGCATACGAGGAAAAGGGCCGCACTGCTTCTCCCCACGCTCCTGCCGCTCCGTTGAAGAGTCACCGCAGTATAACGGATGATAGGAATAGTAAGAAAAGATGGACGCTATTGAATTGTCCCCTTGCCTTTCCTTTCCGCCTGCCTGAACCCATTCGTCAAAGTTTGAGTGCCGACGCCGATACTCTTTTACGAACATATAACATTGCCCAAGCGATACCTGTCGCTCGAAGCGTTGACAACTTCCTCCCCTCCCCCGGCTCTCCGCTCGTTTCGCCTGCGATTCTGACAAGCGTACATCCAGAGTAATCGCCACAATTCATAAGATTCATTCCTCTCTTTCCGGTTTCCGACTGCTCTAACGTCATTAATGAACTCTTCCCGAAAAGAGCATGATAGTCAACGGGCCGAATAAAAATGGGTAAATCACCTACTATTATTAGAAAAAGTATCACCACCGCTCCTATTTTTTTCGGCATATTCATCCTCCCTTTAAAAAATGGGTTTTCAACTCTTTCTTTATTATTTTAGTTCAATACGTGTGCCAATGGGTGGGCGTCTTCCCGATGTGTCGAAACAAGCTCGAACTATCCACTTTGCTACGGGGTGTGGACTTCGACATTTAGAGCAGCAATGTATTGATGGACAACTCTTTGTTACAAACAGACAAATGGCGGGGCAGTTTTAAAATTTAGACTTGGAAAACTTCAGAGGGAGAGGTGAAGGAAAAGACGCAAAAACACTGTTAAAATAATAGACTAAACTTGCCGATTCGACGCTCCCGGAAAACAATAGAGTAAAGAGGTTGATTTTTAACTCTCCGAAGATGATAAATCACTCGGTTAATTTATGCAATAATGAAATATTTTGCCTTAGGCTTATGCACCACGTATATTCAATAAACTTTGTCTCCAATTGCAGCTTGCCGATGTAGCTCAGATGATAGAGCATTCGATTTGTAATCGAATGGTCGGGGGTTTGATTCCCTCCATCGGCTCTAGGAATTGGGTAGGTGCCCGAGCGGCTAAAGGGGATGGACTGTAAATCCATTGGCGTTGCCTACGGTGGTTCGAACCCACCCCTGCCCATATAATTAAGTTTGCGGGCATAGCTCAATTGGTAGAGCTCCACCCTTCCAAGGTGGCTGTTGTGAGTTCGAGTCTCATTGCCCGCTTTTTGAGGCGCCCATGTAGCTCAGCAGGTAGAGCACATCCTTGGTAAGGATGAGGTTCACCGGTTCGATCCCGGTCGTGGGCTTTTTCTTTGTACGGCGGGAGAACCAACAAAGCGGATAGTTTAACCCATACTTTATACTTTTTTCACCATATTCGGAGAGGTTTCCATGTCAAAGGAAAAGTTTGCACGTACCAAGCCCCATGTTAATGTCGGAACAATCGGCCATGTGGACCATGGAAAAACGACGCTTACAGCGGCCATCACCCGGGTTGCAGCAAGCAAGGGTTTGGCGAAATATATTCCCTATGATGAAGTCGCCAAGGCATCCGAATCGCAGGGGCGCCGTGATGAAACAAAAATTCTTACCATTGCTACTGCGCATGTCGAATATGAGACCGAGAGTCGGCACTATGCGCACGTAGATTGCCCGGGACACGCCGATTACGTCAAAAATATGATTACTGGCGCTGCTCAGATGGATGGCGCGATTCTCGTTGTCAGCGCTGCCGACGGTCCCATGCCCCAGACACGCGAGCATATTCTTCTTGCCCATCAGGTTGGTGTTCCGTACATTGTTGTCTACCTGAACAAAGTCGATATGGTAGACGATCCCGAGCTGCTTGATCTCGTGGAACTTGAAATCCGCGAACTTTTGACGAAGTATAAATTTCCCGGCGACGAGACGCCTATTATTCGCGGCAGCGCAATCCAGGCGCTCACCAATCCCGATGATCCCGAGAAGACCAAGTCAATCACGGAACTTTTGAATGCTATCGACACCTATATTCCTACGCCGCAGCGCGAAACCGACAAGCCGTTTCTCATGTCGATCGAGGATATCTTCTCAATCACTGGCCGCGGTACTGTTGCAACAGGCAGGGTGGAACGTGGCATGGTGAAGGTCGGCGATGACGTCGAAATCGTCGGTCTGCGCGACACGCGCAAAACCGTGGTCACTGGTGTCGAAATGTTCCGAAAACTCCTTGATCAGGCACAGGCCGGCGACAACATCGGAACCCTCCTTCGTGGGGTGGACAAAAACGATGTCGAGCGCGGCATGGTGTTAGCTAAACCGGGTTCGATTACTCCGCACAAGAAATTCAAGGCCAATGTGTATGTGCTTTCCAAGGAAGAAGGTGGGCGCCATACGCCATTTTTCTCTGGCTACCGGCCACAATTTTACTTCCGGACAACCGACGTTACAGGAAATCTTAAGCTTTCTGCCGGTGTAGAGATGATTATGCCGGGCGATAATGCCGAGCTCGAAGTTGAGCTCATTGGGCCGATCGCTATGGAAAAGGGATTGAGTTTTGCAATTCGTGAAGGCGGCCGTACGGTAGGTGCCGGCGTAGTTACCGAAATTGTGGAATAAGCGATTTTGAACATTTGTCGAACGGGAAACATCATAGTATGCCGAGAGAAAAAATAACGTTGGAGTGTACTTCCTGCAAACAACGCAATTACGAAACAACAAAAAATAAGCATAAGCATTCAGGGAGGGTGGAATTTACCAAATTTTGTTCCTTTGAGCGCAAACGGACGGTGCATAAGGAAGCGAAGTAAGCTAGGCAGCCGATCAGGTAAAGCGGCGAAAGAGTGAATTAAGGTATATTCTAAAGTTTATAGGTCTGTAGCTCAACTGGTAGAGTAGCGGTCTCCAAAACCGTTGGTTGGGGGTTCGATTCCCTCCAGGCCTGTTACTCTTCTGATAGAGGCAGTTATGCAGAAACTCATGCAATATTTGAAGGATGTTCGTTCGGAGATGCTGAAAGTAAGCTGGCCGACATGGAATGAGCTTACAGGGGCAACGGTTCTGGTCATAATTTTGAGTGTCATAATGGCGCTTTTCGTTTTTTTTTGCGATCGTTTACTCAGCGAAATCATGAAACTGCTTCTGCAGACCACCTGAATATTTCAATAAATAAGGACGACACATGGCAGTACGATGGTATGCGGTACATACCTATTCCGGTCAGGAAGCAAAAGTTTTTCAATTCCTGGACGAACTCATCCAGGCGGGTGACTTGGGCGAGAAATTAACGCAGGTACTTATGCCGACGCAGGATGTTGTTCAGGTGAAAAACGGCAGGAAGACAAAAACGACCCGAAAATTTTTTCCCAGCTACCTGCTCGTTGAGATGGAACTTTGCAAGGAAACAATGCATGCGGTCCAGAATGCCGCAGGTGTCATGGGGTTCGTCGGCGGAAATAGACCTCAAGCTCTCAAGGATGAAGATGTTCGCCGCATTCTCGGCCAGACGGAAAAGACAACTCGCCAACAGATTTCCGAAGTACCGTTTGAAATCGGCGATTCAGTCAAGATCAAAGAAGGACCATTCAAGGATTTTGATGGAACTGTCGAAGAAATCCATCCGGAAAAAGGAAAGATCAAAGTGATGGTGAGCGTGTTCGGCAGATCGACGCCAGTTGAGGTTGATTTCATTCATGTGAATCCAATCAGTTGATTTTAAAGGGAGCATACTGCTTTGGCTAAAAAAGTTGTTGCACAAGTTAAATTGCAGATACCCGGGGGAGCGGCAAATCCCGCACCGCCTGTTGGTCCGGCGCTTGGTCAGCAGGGCGTGAACATCATGGAGTTCTGCAAACAGTTTAATGCGCGGACGAAGGATGCAAACGGCATGATCACCCCGGTGGTCATTACAGTTTACTCTGACCGTTCGTTTACTTTTATTACAAAAACGCCGCCCACCTCTGTGCTGATTCTCAAGGAACTAGGCAAGGAGAAGGGGTCAAGTGTTCCAAATATGGAAAAAATTGGAACTCTCACTATCGCTCAAGTGAAGAAAATTGCCGAAATGAAACTGACAGATCTTAATGCCGTATCTGTGGAGGCGGCAATGAATTTGGTGGCCGGCACTGCTCGTAGCATGGGCGTTACTATTGAAAAATAGAATATTGAACAAGACGCGCTGGGAGACGAATCAACAATGAAACACGGCAAGAAATATAATATGGTATACAAGAAGGTTGATAAGACCAAGGAGTATGGTCTTGTAGAAGCAATTGAATTCCTGAAGGTGAACACGCAGGTAAAGTTTGACGAGACAGTTGAGGTCGCAGTGGTGCTCGGGATTGACCCAAAGAAAAGCGAGCAGGCGGTGCGTGGATCGGTAGTTCTACCGCACGGGATCGGGAAAACCGTTCGCGTACTTGCCTTTGCGCAGGGTGAAAAAGAAACCGAAGCGCGAGAGGCCGGGGCCGATTATGCCGGCGGCGACGATATTGCCAAGAAAATTCAGGAAGGATGGTTAGAATTCGATGCCGTCGTGGCTACGCCCGATATGATGAAGGTTGTGGGCAGACTCGGAAAGATTCTTGGTACGCGTGGTCTTATGCCTAATCCCAAAACCGGTACGGTTACCATGGAGATCGGTAAGGCGGTCAGGGAACTGAAAAAAGGCAAGGCCGACTTCAAGATTGAAAAAGCCGGTATTCTGCATGCAGCACTCGGCAAGCTTTCCTTTGAACCGCAGAAAATTGCGGAAAACATCAAGGCGTTCATGGAAGCGGTGCACAAAGCGAAGCCCCAGACCGCCAAGGGCGTATATGTGAAAAAAGTATACTTGACCAGTACCATGGGTCAGGGGCTAAAAATCAGTCAGGATGAGTTGAAATAATTCGGTCCGTTCCGGCCTGCCGACGAACGAAACCTCTATACCATTCAGTATCGTTATTATAATAAGAGGGCACTATAACGGGAAAACCTATGTCAACTAAAGTCGAACGTACTCTGGCGATTGAAAAACTTACAAAAGTGTTTTCCGGTGCGGCGGGCATCTATCTTGCGGACAATAATAAAATTTCCGTCTCACAGGTGATGAAGCTTCGCGTCAATGTTCGGAAAAAAGGAATGCGGTTCATCGTCGTCAAGAATTCTCTGGCCCGGATTGCTGCACAGCGGAGCGACAAAGAGTCGATTGCCGACTTTTTCAGGGGGCCGACGGCAGTCATTGTTGCTTCTGACGATGTCGCTGCGCCTGCCAGGATCATCAAAGATTTTCAGAAGGAAAATAAGAACCTTTTGGCCGTAAAGGCCGCCTTTGTCGACGGCTCAGTGTTTTCCGCCGACGAGGTTCTTAAACTCGCCGATATCCCGAATCATGAAGTGCTTCTTGCTCAGTTCGTCGGCTGCCTGAAGCAGCCGATGTCCCGATTAGCCGGGACACTTGATGGCATCATTACAAAACTGGTGGGAACGATCGACGCCGTTAAGGGTAAAAAAGTCAACACGTCGGCGCAGTCATCAATCAATCACGAAACAGACATTAACAGCTAAATTATCTTCCAACGGAGGTGTATGGTGGCTACTTTAACGAAAGAAGACATAATCGATGCGATCGGTGGAATGACTGTCATTGAGTTGTCCGATCTTATCAAGATGATTGAAACTAAATTCGACGTAAAAGCGTCAGCACCCGTGGCCGTATCGGCTGCTCCAGTGGGTGGAGCGGGTGCGGCAGCCCCGGTTGAGGAAAAGACGCAGTTCGATGTCATCCTCAAGTCTGTCGGGGAAAAAAAGATCAATGTCATCAAGGTCGTGCGCTCGGTTACCGCTCTTGGTCTCAAAGAAGCCAAGGATCTAGTTGAAGCTGCTCCCAAAGCGTTAAAAGAGGGAGTAAGCAAAGAAGAAGCGGAAAAGATCAAGAAGGAACTTGAGGAAAATGGAGCGCAGGTAGAAATCAATTAGAATCTGTCTCTGAGGCGTAGCGGAAATTACGCAATTTTTATCTCGCACAGTACTCTTCAATCGTGACACGGAACCCCGTAAATCTGGATATTCCGTGTCGTTTATTTATTTGTTTCAATCTGACAGCAAGCCGATCATACTAAAGGGGTTGTTTGAATGGTAGAGCGAAAAAGCTATTCTCGAATTAAGCGGACGGTGAAGTTGCCGAATCTGCTCGAAATTCAGACGAAGTCCTATGATTCCTTTCTGCAGCCGGATATACCACCGCGCTTGCGTAAAAAACAGGGATTGCACGGGTCGTTTTTGAGTTTGTTTCCGGTCAGCGATGTAAAGGGATACTATTCTCTCGAGTATGACGGCTACCGTCTGGGAACCCCAAAGTATACCTTGAAAGAGTGTAAGGAGCGCGGCATGACCTATGCTTCGCCGCTTAAGGTCGATATGTCCTTACTTGTTTTCGAGCAGGACGGCGAGACCAAAAAGTTCGTCGAAAAAATCGCCAATGAGGTATATATCGGTGAAATTCCTCTCATGACCGAGCGCGGTACCTTCGTGATCAACGGGGCAGAGCGGGTCATTGTAAGCCAGCTGCATCGTTCGCCGGGCATCACCTTCGACGAGGTCACCCACCCGAACGGGAAGAAACTTTTGACCGCCCGTATCATCCCGCAACGGGGGTCGTGGGTTGAAATCCTGCTTGATGTTGACGATATCCTGACGGTTAATATTGACCGCCGCAAGAAAATGCCCGCAACCGTACTGCTCCGCGCACTTGGCTACGGCAATGACGAGGAGATTATTGGCCTCTTCCATGATACAATCCGGTTCCAGGCCATTCCCGAGAATAAGGAGAAAATCACTGGCAAAGTGAATGCGCGGACGATATTCAATGAAGAATCGGGTGAAATCATCGTCGATGCAAACGAGGTCATCACCGATGATCACTGGAAAAAACTGCTCGCGATCAAAATCGATAGTGTCGA
>Ga0116121_1001407_pt1 | contig 10162 bp, 6 predicted proteins | sample June2015DPH_13_1_FD_89725 | JGI IMG/M metagenome (GOLD analysis project Ga0116121, IMG submission 89725) | Peatland microbial communities from SPRUCE experiment site at the Marcell Experimental Forest, Minnesota, USA - June2015DPH_13_10 | ecosystem: Environmental > Terrestrial > Soil > Wetlands >...
CAGCACTGTCAGTGCGCAAGGGGTGGGCGAACTTCAGGCCCAGTAGATGGTAGGCATCAAAATGTCGGACCCACACAGCCTTGGCGCGAATGACGCGGGAAGAGTTCTTCAATCCCGGAGCGGGCCCTGTGGGAGCACTCGGAATCTCGATCGAAACCACGGCCGAATGCGGCAAAGAATGACGAACGGCGACCAACGCACCCCCAGCAGAGATGTTCAGCGCCGTGGCAAACTCCAGCGAATCCTGGTCGCTTGCATCCCGTGAGCGGACAAAAACCGGAATGGCCAGGTGCAACCGGGCCCATCTTCGTTCTTCCTTCTTAGATAAGCTACTAGGCACGTGTCCGATCCACCCCTGGCAGGTATAAGCATCCGAAGAGCCGCATCTGAGGGGCCAAAGTCACGAGAGAGCTCGGCCAAACCCGGGTTTATCCCAAATCGCGCCCCCAACACGGTAACTGCTAGATCTTTCGCTTGGTTTTCGGGCCCAATGTGTGACCTTTGGGCATCATAAATAAGTGCAAATGTTTGCTCTTTGGCGCCGACGTTTCCAATTGACAGCCTCCTGCCCCTGACTTAGTATGAGCTATCCCCTCGTTTCTGGCTTTTGTGTAGGTGTTTTCCTCCCCTTCGTCTACTTACGCTCTTTTGGATTTCTCCATGCCTTCGCCATTCGAGAAAAGTCCCGTGGCTGCGTCCACTGGCGGGAGTGCGAAAGATGGCTTGCCATCAACCGCCCAGGTTCGTCCTGCCCAAGCTGGCTCGGCCGACGATGTCGCCCGCGAACTCGAACAGTTGCGCGATCGCTACCGTAAGACTACGAACGCTCTCGCCTCGGCCGCGCATGATCTCAAGACTCCCTTGGCCATCCTCAACGGGTACATCGATCTGCTGCGCAGCCAGAAACTCGGCCCGCTCAACGACCGGCAGCGCGAAGTCATGGCCGACATGTTTTCGAGCGGACAACGCCTACAGCAGTTCATTCAAGATTTCCTGACCTTTAGCGTGCTCGAAATCGGCGAACTGCGCATGCAGTACATTGACGGTGACCTGAACGCCTGCCTCTCGGAAGTTTGCCGCCTCTGGTCCGGCCGCTTTCAGGAGCGCGGCCTCGCCTTGTATTTTCTCGCCAATGACAAACTGTCGCCGTTCGCCTTCGATGGGCCTAAAATCCAGCGCATCGTTTCCAATCTGCTGGAAAACGCTTCCAAGTACACGCCCCAGGGCGGTACCGTCTGGCTGCACGCAGAACCGCACATGTGGGAGCGTCGCGGCGTAAGCAAGCCCGGCGCCAACGGAGACCGCCGCCGTCAAGCGACCAACATCCCTAACGCCGTCAAAGTCAGCGTTTCCGATACCGGCCCCGGCATCCGGCCGGAATTTCACCTGGAAATCTTCGACGATTTCTTCCGCTTGCCCGGCAGCGAGTCGGCCGAAGGCATGGGCCTCGGACTCGCCATCTCCCGCCGCCTCCTGCAAGGCATGGGCGGCAAGATCTGGGTCGAAAGCGAACCGGGAGCGGGTTGCAAGTTTTCTTTCATTATTCCCCTGAAACCAATTTTGACCACGCCGCAACGAGGAACGAAATGAGCGAAGCCGCCAACATCCTGCTGGTGGATGACGAACCGGGAATGCTGCGCTACATCCGCACCCTGTTGGAAGTGGATGAGCACAAAGTTCAAACCGCCAGCACCGGCGAAGAAGCCGTCGAGCACGTTCGCAAAGGGCTGCAACCGGATCTGGTGCTGCTCGATCTGCTCATGCCCGGCATCGATGGCTTGCAGACTCTCGAACAACTCCGCCACCTGAAGCCCGGATTGAAGGTTGTCATGCTCTCGTGCGTGAATGACACGCGCAAAGTCGTGCAGGCCATGCGCCTGGGCGCCATCGACTATCTGACCAAGCCGTTTCAGAAGGCCGAACTCGACGCGGTCATTGGACAGTGCATCGGCACGGCCAAAGCTGAAAGCTACGCTGGCGAAGTCGAAGAGCTTTGCGACGACGTGTTTTTCATTGCCGCCAGCCCGGCGATGAAGAAGATTCGATCGCAAGCCGCGCTCGTCGCCAACGTCGACATCCCAGTGTTGCTTCTCGGCGAAAGCGGCACCGGCAAGGAAGTGCTCGCCCGCCTGATCCACAAACTATCTCCGCGCGCCCACCGCACCTTCCTCAAAGTGAACTGCGCGGCCGTGCCCGCCGACCTGCTCGAAAGCGAGCTCTTCGGCTACGAGGCGGGAGCGTTTACCGGCGCCACCCACGCCAAGCCCGGCAAGTTCGAGATCTGCAACAAAGGCACCATCCTGCTCGACGAAATCGGAGAAATGCCGGCGGGGTTGCAGGCCAAGCTTTTACACGTCCTTCAGGACCAGACTTTCTCGCGCCTCGGCAGCCGCACCATGGTCAAGGTCGACGTGCGCATCCTGGCCGCCACCAACATCGATATCCCCGAAGCGCTCGCCAACAAGAGCCTGCGGGAAGATCTTTACTACCGCTTGAACGCGTTCACTATGTCGCTGCCTCCGCTACGCGAGCGCAAGGAAGAAATCCCGATCCTCCTGAAACATTTCATGTCGCGCATGTCGGAGTCCTACGCCCGTTCCCCGTTGCCGCTTTCGCCTCCGTTGATGGAGGCATGTCTCCGCCACAACTGGCCCGGCAACTTGCGCGAGCTCAGCAACTTCATCAAACGCTACCTCGTTCTGGGAGACGAAACTCTGGCCGCGTCCGAATTGCAGCCCCGGCCCGATGGCGGTGGAGGAGCGCACGTCGAAGGCAGAAGCGCAGTCGCTGGCGCGGAGTCCGGCGGCGGCCTGAAGTCGCTGTCGCGTAACGCGAAAGACGGAGCCGAAGCGGAAGCCATCGCCCGCGCCCTGGAAGAGACAAACTGGAATCGCAAACAAGCCGCCGTGCTGCTTAAGATCAGCTACAAAGCGCTTCTCTATAAGATTCGCCAGTACGGCATCGCCCAAAGCCGCAGCACGCACCGGCTATCGGCCGGTGCGTGATTTAACTGAGAGCTGATAACTGAGAGCTGACAGCTGGTTTTGGTGCGGATAAGAGGACTTGAACCTCCACGACCTTGCGATCACTAGGTCCTGAACCTAGCGCGTCTGCCAGTTCCGCCATATCCGCATCAGAGAAAAGCAAAAAAGCTCGGCAGGCCCTTTTTCACGGGGACTACTCTAATATCTAACGGCCAGCATCCGCCTGTCAAACGAACGGCGCCGGATGCCCGCCCGTCGCGCTGCCCTCCGCTGGGGCATAACCCGTTTCTCATGTTTCCGGTGCGGCGAATTTACGTATAATACTGTACGTACGAAAGTACATTAACAAATGTTTCACGTGAAACATTTGTACGCACAATGCCGGCCTTATCCCAGCTTCGCGTCCATCGTAATCTTGGCGTTCAGCACCTTCGATACCGGGCAGCCCGCCTTGGCATTTTGAGCCGCGGTGTTGAAGGCTTCCGCGCTCGCCCCCGGCACCTTGGCAACCACGTCGAGATGAACGGCCGTGATCGCCCAGCCCGCCTCGAGCTTATCCATGGTGAGCGTGGCGGACGTGCTGATGCTCTCCGGCTTCAGGTTCGCGCCTCCCAATTGCGCCGACAGCGCCATTGAAAAACACGCCGCGTGCGCCGCCGCAATCAATTCTTCTGGGTTCGTCCCCGGAGCGTCTTCAAACCGCGTGGTGAACGAATACTTCGTGTTCGAAAGAATGCCGCTGGCGGACGATACCGTCCCCTGCCCGTCTTTCAGGCCGCCCTTCCATACTGCGCTTCCTTTGCGTTGCATGCCAATCTCCTAGTGTGGGAATTAGAACCTAGTCTTGTTCTCAAGTCTCGCTCTATTGTAAGAGTTCGAAGCGGAAAGCGCTCGGGGCCGCCGCTCGCTTAATAAAAATCGGAACAGCTCAGATAGAATCCGCATTTCTTGCAGACAACCTTGCAGCGCCATCCGCGCAACTCGGTCGAGCAGTTGGGACAGATCGAGGCCGCATCTGCCTTTGGATTTGCGGGCGGATTCGGAGGCAAGCCAGTTGTCGTCGTAACGGCAACCGTTGTAGTCGAAGCGCGGAACAAAATCCCAGTCGAATTCGCGGTTGAACTCATCTCCGGTGTTGTAGCACAGATCGAGCCGCGAGAAAACATGAGGTTCGCAAAACACCAGTGTGAACCGTGGTGCGATCGCAATTGGGTTCCTCGACAAAGCCCCGCCTAGGTTCTACTGTGAAAGCATCGGGCGCGGTACCCAAGTGGTAAGGGAGAGGTCTGCAAAACCTTTATACGTGAGTTCGATTCTCACCCGCGCCTCCAAAACCCAGCCGTCAGCTCTCAGCCATCAGTACACAAAAAACCTACCCGGCCACGATACTTCGTCGACCGGATGGGATTGTACCTAACGCCAGCCTACAATCGCGTGCAGACCGCCTTGGTCTGCGTGTAGAGATTGAGAACGTCCTTGCCCATCTCGCGTCCCCAACCCGACTGCTTGTAACCGCCAAACGGCAGTGCTGCGTCGAAGATGTTGTAGCAGTTAATCCAGACAGTCCCGGCGCGCAGCAATGCCGCGGTCCGGTGCGCCTTCGACACGTCGTGGGTCCAGATTCCCGCGGCCAAGCCATAGACCGAATCGTTCGCCCGAGTCAGCAGCTCTTCTGGATCGTCGAATGGGATCGCCGCCACCACCGGCCCGAAGATCTCTTCCTGCACGACCTTCATGTAGTCTTTGGTCTCGACCAACACGGTGGGCTCGACGAAGTATCCCTTGCCATCGATCCTGCGGCCGCCTGACGCGGCCTTGGCGCCTTCGGCCATTCCGATTTCGAGGTAATTGCATACGCGCTGCAACTGCTCTTCGGAGACCAGCGGGCCCATGTGTGTCGCCGGATCGAGTCCTGATCCTACCTTGATTTTTTTCGCCTTTGAAGCCACGCCCTCAACTACGCGATCGAACGCCGGCCGCTCGACGTACAGACGCGACCCGGCGCAGCAACACTGCCCGTGATTGAAGAAGATGGCGCTGGCCGCGCCGGCAATGGCGGCGTCCATGTCGGCATCTTTGAAGACTACGTTCGGAGATTTGCCCCCCAGTTCAAGCGAGACTTTTTTCAAATTTCCGGTGGCCGCGTGAACAATCAGTTTGCCCACTTCGGTGGATCCGGTGAACGCAATTTTGTCGACCAGGTCGTGGGCGGCTAGAGCCGCGCCCGCTGTCTCGCCGTATCCCGGGACGATGTTGACCACGCCGTCCGGGAATCCGGCTTCGGCGAACAACTCGCCCAGACGCAGCGCCGAGAGTGGTGTTTGCTCGGCCGGCTTCAGCACGACGGTGCAGCCCGAGGCCAGCGCGGGGCCCAATTTCCACGCCGCCATCAGCAGCGGAAAATTCCAGGGAATAATCTGGCCCACGGCGCCGACCGGTTCGCGGAGCGTATAGGCGTGGTAGATTGCGCCGGGCGTGTAAGGCACGGAAAGCGGAATGGTTGTGCCTTCGAGCTTGGTCGCCCATCCCGCCATGTAGCGGAACAAGTCGACGGCGAGCGGCACGTCGGCGGCGCGCGCCACCGTCAGCGGCTTGCCGTTATCGAGTGTTTCTAACGTCGCGAATTCTTCCATGTGCTCTTCGAGCAGGTCGGCGAGCTTCCATACCAGCTTGCCGCGCTCGGAGGCCGTCATCCGCGACCACGGCCCGCTGTCGAAGGCCTTGCGCGCGGCTTTCACGGCCAGGTCAATGTCCGCACGATCGCCTTCGGCTACTTGCGCCAGCACTTCGCCGGTGGCTGGGTTGTAGGTTGGAAAAGTCTTGCCCGACACGGCATTCACCCACTTGCCGTCGATCAGCATTTTGCGCGGCTTCGCGATGAAGTTGGTGACGCGTGAATCAATCTGGATTGGGGAAGGTGCGATACCCATACGTCCTCCTTAGGAACGAGATCGAGTGAGACGTTGAAGTGGAGTGACCCTGAAAAATACTAGTCTTGCGGCCTGGAGATGGCAAATGCGCGATCTATTTAACGTCTTTCATCGCCAGGAGCGTGCCGTAATCGTGACCGGAAGGATCGACGGCGCGCGCTACCGCTCCCGCAAAAGCCTCGCGAAGTTCAGGAAACTTCGCCACCAGCGCCTTGATCACGGTTGAATTCTCTTGAAAGACGCGCGCCGTATCCGAGATGTCGGCGGCCTGATACTTTACGACCACGTTGAGATCGTCGCCCACAGCGAGCGGAAAAAGTTCGGTCAAATGATAGACCTTGCCGCCGGCGCTCAAGTCCGCAGTTTTTCCGTCCGCCGGCACATCGGCCGGTTGCGCCGTCTGCGTCTCGTCATAGAGTCGATCGGTCGCGAGCGTGCTCATGAAGTCCACGGGGGCGGCGAGGGCGATGGCCTCGCGGTAGTACAGCCACGCGTCGTGGTTCTGCGATTTGGCTTTGAAATCGCGGGCATGCTGCGCGAACCATGCGGTATCGTGTCCGGCCGCTTGCGAGGAGCGGACGTAAAAGCCGGCCAGCTTCCAGTCGGAGCCAATCTCCTGCAGAACCAAGGTCAGCGTCATCGCGGTGCGCGCACCGTTCACATCGAGAATGGCTACGCCGTATTTGCCGGGCGCTAGATTATTCAGGACAAACACCGCACTGTCTTTAGTTTGTCCCGAAGGCCCGAAGACTCCGCACAGAAATTCAGCGCGCGCGAACGGTTGCGCGCCCTCGGCGGTCAGTAAAAACGGAGGTCGGACCGAGGCTTGTGCGCCGGTGAAGCCAGCTTGTTTCTCCTTGACTACGGCTTCGATGCCGGAAAAACTGGCAGCCACGCTGGCAATCGAGTTTTGCTTCAGGGCATCCGTGTCGCCGCGCGACGACATTTCGAAATAGCGCTTGGCTGCGGTTTCGAGCGCGGTTCGCACCGGGGCACTCATGTCCGCAGCGCTCTGGCAGACTTGGGCATCGCAGATCGACGCCAGGGACGATGCTGCCAGCAGCGGTAGCCATAACCATCGCCGGTGACGCTCAAGATTCCGGGCCGCCGGTTGCGAAGCACTCATCACGGGAGGAGCCTCCGCAGGTATTTTACGCGCTGCGCCAGTCGGCTGTACTCGAAACCCATGGAATGGTTGCGTCAGAGATTGATCTTTCGTCATGGACGCGCAAGAAGTGAGGTCCCGCGACGTTCTACAAGCAATGGTAAAATAGCGACGGCGCAGTTGGTTCGAGCCGTGCGCGAGAAACGTGGGGATTTCTAATGCAGCGTGCACGCAGATGGATTGCTTTGGGGCTGTTGCTGGCAGCGCCGGTCGTGCCTGCTCAGAAGCTGCTTGCTCAGGGCGTTCCTGCGCAGAATCAGGCCTCTCCGGCGGTAACCCCGGCTGCCGCGCCGCCTTTGACCCCGCCTGCCGCCCCCGCTGCGACTCCAAACCACAAATCCCACAAAGTTCAGAAGGTTCAGAAAGTTCAGAAGGAACTCGTGCTGCCGCCGCTGCCGAGTGGTCCGCTCAGTCAGATGCCAATGGACCAAATTCCAGCGACGCCCGCCAAAGTCAGCTTCGAGAACGGATTGCTGACGATTTCGGCTCAGAATTCAACTCTAGGCGAAATCCTGCGCGATGTGCGCAAGCTTACGGGCGCTTCGATTGAGATTCCTCAAGGATCCGGCGCAAGCGAGCGAGTGATCGCGCATCTCGGCCCGGGAGCGCCCCGCGACGTTCTGGCCGGATTGTTGAATGGCTCCTCATTCAATTACGTGATGATCGGTACAAGTTCGGATCGCACTGCGGTCGCGAGCGTGATTCTTACGGCAAAGCCGTCGTCAGGCGACGCACAAACCGCTGCGAACGTGCCCAATAATCCGTTGCCGAACAACCCCGTGCCGGGTAACGCGCTGGGAATGCCTCCTGGTCGCTTCCAGCCGGTGGCTATCAACGCACAAAATGGTGCCCCGCAGCCGGGCCAGCCGGGAGGAAATGTACAACCGGTCGCCGCCGATGAAGATAGCAAGGACGACGAGCCGGATACCGCAGAAGACACCGCTGAAGATCAGGCCCAGCCCGCCCAAACCGATGCCAATGCCAATGCCAACGCCAACGCGCAACCGCAACAGCCCGACCCAAATCAGCCTAATGCCGGTCCGAAGACTCCGGAACAGATTCTGGATATGCTGCGCCGGCAACAGCAGCCGGGCGGAGCCGTTGTCCCTCCGCCGCAGCCGCCCCAGCAGTAGACACTACTCCAAAGTACTTAAGACTCAGAGTCAAGATTGGGCAGATGCTTTAGTCGCCGCTGGCATGGCTTTGGTGAGGAACCAAGGCCGCAAAGGGGTTGGAAGATCTAGAGGGATTTACGGCAGCCAAGATCACGCGAATCGCGCCATACGCGCCGAATATACCCAAGACTACAGTTAGGATTGCTGTGCTGCTGACCAGGAATGCGGCAAAAAGTGCGTTCACGTTGACGGCCCTTGCTGGCAGCCACTCTGTGCGTTGCGCGGCTGCAAATGATTTAGTCTCTCAATCTATCCGCATTTGACCCCCGCCGCTGTTAACAAATAAGATACGGGAATCGGACTGCGTATCTCCACTCTCCAACATTTCCCGGGACCCGTCCACGTTACGGAAGTCCATAAAGTGCTGTGTTAAATGGCCATCACCCGAATTTCGGTGCGCGGCGCGCGCCAGCACAACCTGAAGAATATTGACGTCGAGATTCCTCGCAATACTCTGACGGTCATCACGGGTCTGAGCGGCTCCGGCAAGTCCTCGCTTGCTTTCGACACGATTTATGCCGAAGGCCAGCGCCGCTACGTCGAAACGCTTTCCGCTTACGCCCGCCAGTTCCTAGACCAGATGGAGCGGCCCGACGTGGACTCGATCGACGGCCTGAGCCCGGCGATTTCCATCGAACAGAAAACCACCAGCCGCAGTCCGCGCTCGACCGTTGGCACCATCACCGAGATCTACGATTACCTGCGCCTGCTCTATTCTTCGATCGGTGTGCCCCATTGCCCGAGTTGCGGCAAGCCCATCACCCGGCAGTCGGCCGAACAGATTGTGCAGCGCGTCCTGTCGCTCACTCCCGACGATCGCGTCATGATCATGGCACCCATCGTGCGCGGCCGCAAAGGCGAATTTAAAAAAGAGATGGAGAAGCTCGTCCAGCATGGTTTTTCCCGCGCCCGCGTCGACGGTGAACTGGTGAACCTCGAGGACGATCTCGCCCTCGACAAGCGTAAGAACCACACCATCGAAGTCGTTGTCGATCGCCTGTTGGTGAAACCCGGAATCGAACACCGCCTCGAGCAATCGGTCGCACTCGCGATGAAACTCGGCGGCGGGCTCGTCCTCGTCGCCGTCGTCAACGGAGACGAAACCCTTTACTCCGAGCGCCTCGCCTGTCCGGATTGCGGCATCAGTGTGCCTCAACTGGAGCCCCGATCCTTCTCGTTTAACAGCTCCTATGGAGCTTGCCCAGAATGCCACGGCCTCGGGAGCCGCTACGATCTCGATCCGGCCAAGGTGATTGTCGACTGGTCCAAGCCGATTCTCGACGGTGGACTGGGGCCCGGTTCCTCATCGCAGAACCTGGTTCGCAGCATCCAGTTGGTGGTGCAGGCCTACGGTTTCGACTTGGCGACGCCCTTTGAGAAATTTCCCGACAAGATTCAGAACCTCCTGTTGAACGGCGAGCCGCAGCGCAGCGGCCAGCGCGGCAAAAGGACCGGTTTTCTCGGGATCCTCGGTTGTCTCCGGCAGAATCTGGAAGCTTCCACTTCGGATACGTATCGCGAGTACCTGCTCGATTTCATGTCGGCCACGGAATGTTCGGTGTGCCACGGCCAGCGTCTGCGCCCGGAGAGCCTGGCGGTCAAGGTGAATGGCATGTCCATTGCGGATTTCACGAGCCTCCCGATTGCGCGCGCTCTTGAAGCCGCACGCAGCATCAAACTCACCGGCAGGGAACTGACCATCGCGGGGCGCATCGCCCACGAAATTGCCGAGCGCCTCGAATTCCTGTACGACGTCGGACTTGGCTACCTGCAGCTGGGCCGCTCCGCCGCCACACTTTCGGGCGGCGAAGGCCAGCGCATCCGCCTCGCCACGCAAATTGGATCGAAGCTGCGCGGCGTTCTCTACGTTCTCGACGAGCCATCCATCGGCTTGCACCACCGCGACAA
>Ga0116121_1001416_pt1 | contig 10115 bp, 8 predicted proteins | sample June2015DPH_13_1_FD_89725 | JGI IMG/M metagenome (GOLD analysis project Ga0116121, IMG submission 89725) | Peatland microbial communities from SPRUCE experiment site at the Marcell Experimental Forest, Minnesota, USA - June2015DPH_13_10 | ecosystem: Environmental > Terrestrial > Soil > Wetlands >...
ACCCTGCAAAGCAACATCACCGGACAAGCCGGCACGACAAGTTTCACCGATGCAACGGCCACGAATAACGGCCCGTATTTTTATCGCGTTGGGGTTGGGGATTGATGCGTCATTCAAACGGCAGTCCGGCGTAATCGCAGGCCTTTTCCTTCTTCGTGGGCCTGTTCAGTCAAACAGGCTGGCGGCGCTGGCGGCGGAGGGGAGAAGACGGCCGCCGGAAAAACAATCTTCTACTTGACTGTCGTTCCAGCGGCGCAAGCGATACACTTGCGCAAACATGAATCGCGCCGCCGCCTGGCCCTGGCCGCCCACCAGTTCGCTGCCGCGACGCACGTTGTCCTGCATCCAGGCCGGCAACAGGAGATGATACGGGTTGCGCCGCACTTCCCCGGCGTGAAAGGAGGTTGCCGCCACCATTTCCGCCACCTCTTCCGTGGTGTACTCCACCAGAAGGTTGGGCGATTGCATTTGCCCCCAGAATTCTGTTTCCACCAGGTGGCAGGTCAAATCCGGCATGGCTTTCAACGCGTCCATGACTAGGTAATGAACGCCGATGTGCGTGCTGTTCCAATCCAGTTCGTGTGGAAAGAAAACGGCGCGCGGGCGGTGTTCGGCCAGGATTTTGACGGCCGCTTCAACCATTTTCGACCATGCGGACGGGTCTTTGGCGCGGGTGGCGGGATGGACGTTGTCCAATCCATTCGGGGCCAATTGGGTGAGGCCGAAGCCAAGATAGCCGCAGGCAGCCTGCAATTCCTTGAGGCGCGCGGCTTTGCGTTCCGGCCGACTTCCCAGGGTGACGGAGGCGTTGATCACGTTCCAATGCGCCTGGCGCATCAGGCGCAAGGCCAGCCCGCCGCAGGTTGTCTCGTCGTCGGGATGCGGGGCGAAGAAGAGCGCTTTGGGGGCGTCCGGCGCGATTTTAGGCCGGGGTGGCGGGGGGAATCCGCCCAAGGGGAGGGAGCGTCCATCGTCCACAAGCCGGGCGAAACCAGAAACCAGATCGGTGTAGGGATTCATATTGGAAAATGTTTAATGACGAAGCACGAATGACCAAGGAATTATCGAAAATGACGAATGTCCAAGCACCAATGACCAATGAATGACGAAGATCGAATGACGAAGTTTCGTCATTGGGTCATTTGGGCATTGATTGGTCATTAGGAATTCGTCATTCGTCATTTCACGGTCATCTGGTTGACTTTGGCGGCGAAGACGAAGTCGCTTTCCGTCAAGCCGTCGATCTTGTGCGTCCAGAGGGTCAGCTTGACCCTGCCCCAGGCGAGATAAATATCGGGATGATGGTTTTGTTGTTCGGCCAATTCGCCGACCTGGTTGGTAAAATCGAGCGCCTTGCGGAAATTCTCGAATTTGTATTCCCGTTCCAGATGATGTTCGTTGAGCACGCGCCAGCCTTCCCCCAATTCGCGCGCCAGGCGGGCCAGGTCGTTGCCTTTGAGGGGCGGGACGCCGCCTTTGCACGGCACACAATCTTTTTGAGCCAATCCGGCCATAATTTGAACAAGATTAGCACCAAACTTCCGGGAACGCCAGCCCTCAGCCTTTCAGCCAAAGCCAAGCCAAGGAGGGTATGGCCCGGAGTTTGGGCTGGGGCGATGGAAGGCGTTCGATTGCTTTTGATTATTATTCCTTGACATGAGCTGATAAAATGTACAGTTTCTAAATTGGCGCTGCCCGCATTGTGGCTTTCAATGCGGGCAGCGCCAATTTTAAAAGGGTGGGAAACCTCCTCTCCCCGGCCCTCTCCTCCACAAGTATGTGGAGGAGAGGGAGAACACGCGGGAGGTTTCCCTTCGTGAGCCAGCCATGGCGAGGGATTGCTTTTGATTTTTCCTTGACATGAGCTGATGAAATATACAGTTTCTAAATTAGCGCTGCCCACATTTTGGCTCATTCAATGTGGGCAGCGCTAATTTTAACTGGGCGGGAAACCTCCTCTCCCCAACCCTCTCCTCCACAAGTGTGTGGAGGAGAGGGAGAACATGCGAGAGGGTTCCCTTCATGAGCCAGCCATGGCGAGGGATTGCTTTTGTTTTTTTCTTGACATGAGCTGATGAAATATACAGTTTCTAAATTAGCGCTACCCGCATTTTGGCTTTCAATGCGGGTAGCGCTAATTTTCCAAGGGTGGGAATCCTCCTCCCGCCGTACCTCTCCACACCCAAGGAAACGATTCGTATGTTATCCATGTCCATGCCCAAAGTGTTACCCATGTATGTGCCCGCCTCCCCGACCCTCTCCTCCACAAGTGTGAGGAGGAGAGGGAAAACACGCGGGAGGTTTTGCTGCATTTGCAGCGGAGAATTCGTTTTTTTTGGAGTTTTGCGGCGGAATTAAGATGCGTCTGCCCTGCTTGCCGGGGCTGTTCAGACGAATCCCGTTCTGGTAAAATTCAACCATGAAATCATTAACCGAACATTTGTGGTTTGAAGTTCCGGGGCGGCGCGGCTTTGTCAACATCACCGATGAGGTGGAAAAGCTGGTGCGGAAAAGCGGCGTCGCGGAGGGGCTTTGCCTGGTCAATGCCATGCACATTACGGCGTCGGTGTTCATCAACGATGCGGAGGACGGGCTTTTGCACGATTATGACGTTTGGCTGGAAAAACTGGCCCCGCATGAACCGGTCAGCGGTTATCATCACAACCGCACGGGCGAGGACAATGCCGACGCCCACATGAAACGGCAAATCATGGGACGCGAAGTGGTGGTGGCCATTACCAAGGGAAAATTGGACTTTGGCCCGTGGGAGCAAATCTTTTACGGCGAATTTGACGGACGGCGGCGAAAACGGGCGCTGGTCAAAATCATCGGGGAATGATTTGCAAAAAACGGATCACGGAGTCGCCGTGCTTGAGCCTTTTCTTTTCATGCCATGTTGCCGGAAGGTCCAGGGTGTCGCGTTTGGTGTGGCCCAGGATGAAGAGCGCGCCGGGCCGGAGAAGTTTTGGCGGGCTGGCGTCGTCGAGCAATTGTTGGGCAAGGGAGGTGGAGCGGCGGTTGACATTTTTTTCGCCGTAGGGCGGATCGGCCAGGAGCAAATCGAATTGACAGCCGGCGGCGGCGAGTTGCGCCAGGGCGGCGAAGGCGTCCTGAATGCGAATTTCCAGCGCGGCGCCGGGCAGGCGGGCGAGGGCGAGGTTTTCCCGGATGAATCGGGCGTGACGGCTTGATTTTTCGACGCAGACGGCGCTGGCCGCGCCGCGACTGAGACATTCCAAACTCAACGCGCCCGTCCCGGCAAAAACCTCCAGCACTGCCGCGTCCGCGACGCGCGGGCCGAGGCTGTTGAAGATGGCCTGCCGGACCAGGTCCGGCGTTGGCCGGACCTCAAAGCCCTTGGGGACTTTGAGGATCGTGCCGGCCGCGCTGCCGCCAATGAGGCGCATTGATGGGCGACCGCGCTGCTAGAGCCCTTTGGAAATCATGAACTTGACCAGGTCGGCCACGCGGCAGCTATAGCCCCATTCGTTGTCGTACCAACTGATCAATTTGAAAAACCGCTTGTTGAGTTCGATGCCGGAACCCTGGTCAAAAATCGAGGAAAAGCTGGAGTGGATGAAATCGGTGCTGACCACTTCGTCCTCGGTGTAATCGAGAATGCCTTTTAAATAGGTTAGACTGGCCTTCTTCATGGCGGCGGAGATTTCCGCGTAGCTGGTGTCCTTGACGGTGCGCACGGTGAGATCCACGCAGGAAGAGGTCGGGGTCGGGATGCGAAAGGCCATGCCGGTGAGCTTGCCTTTGACTTCCGGGCAAACCAGCCCGACGGCCCTTGCGGCGCCGGTGGTGGAGGGAATGATGTTGAGGGCCGCGCTGCGCCCGCCCTTCCAATCTTTTTTGCTGGGGCCATCGACCGTTTTTTGGGTGGCGGTGTAAGAGTGAATGGTGGTCATCAATCCTTCCTCGACGCCAAATCCCTCCTTGAGCAATACATGGACGACCGGCGCCAGGCAATTGGTCGTGCAGGAGGCGTTGGAAATAATGTTGTGTTTGGCGGGATCGTATTTCCCCTCGTTGACACCGAGGACGATGGTGACGTCCTCATTCTTGGCCGGAGCGGAGATGATGACTTTTTTTGCGCCCGCCGCGAGGTGGCCCTTGGACTTCTCCGCGTCGGTAAAAAGGCCGGTGGATTCAATGATCAATTGCGCCCCCAACTGCTTCCAAGGCAGTCCGGACGGGTCTTTGGCGCTGACGACATGGATGTCGCGGCCATTGACGACCAGAATATCGTCGTCCGTTTTATCCGGGGCCGATTTGCGGGAGGAAACGGCGCCTTTGAAGCGGCCCTGGGTGGAATCGTATTTGAGGAGGTAAGCCAGATTGTCGGCCGGGACGATGTCGCCGACGGCGACGATTTCGACATCCTTGCCGATCATGCCCTGTTCCTCGATGGCGCGGAAAACGAGCCGGCCAATGCGTCCAAAACCATTGATTGCAACTTTAACTGCCATATTTCAATTCTTTCTCAAATTTATCCGGTGTGATTACCGAAGTTGGCAGGGATAATACCGCCGCAGCCCCCATCGTCAATGAAATTTCAAATCCGGCTTTCCTTTTGCACCGGCTTTTGCTATTTTTACCTCCATGAAATCGCCACTGGCAAAGAGAGCGCGTGTGAATCGGAAAGTCATTTCCATCGTGGATTTGCGCGATGACAACGGCCAGTTGCGCCACTGGCTGCGGCAATCGCCGATGAAACGGCTTGAAGGGCTGGAATTGCTGCGCCAAAGTGCCCACCATTATGATCCCGTTACCGCGCGACTTCCAAGATTTCTTACGTTTGCTCAACGCAAACGAAAATAGAAAGATATTGAAAAACGGGAAGAGGTTTGCGAGAATGGCGGCAGTGTCCGCAACTGGCCGGGGCGTAGCGTAGCTTGGTAGCGCGTCTGAATGGGGTTCAGAAGGTCGTGAGTTCAAATCTCACCGCCCCGACCATCTTAATCAAATCCTTTCGAGCGCCGCTGCCGCCGCCGCGACGGGGTGGGAAGCGTCTTGGACGAACGCGCGTAGTGTTGACATCGCGTCTTTCCAAACCAGGCCCAATGGAGGCAGGAGCGCATCCTGCAAGGAGGCGGGTTCCGGCAGGCGGTTTTCCACAGCCAGAGCGCAGCCCAAGGGAAGCACTGCGTTCAGCAAGGCGTCGCGGGCTTCCTCGGGCAATCCTCCACCAGCCAGGACCGCGGCCATTTTTAATTTGCGTGTCGCCCGCTGGCGATGGGCGGCGGCTTTCTCACGTTCCGCGTCAGAGAGCGGCGCGGGCGATCCCGGGCCCGTCTTCAGTGGCCAAAGCGCGCGGATGGCGCGCGTGGTTCGGGCGACCAGTCCCGCCTCAATCAACCGATGCACGGCTTCATCCGTTGCGCGGTCAACGACTTCCAGGCGCACCGGCGCCAAAGGGTCTGATTGTCCGGGGCCAAAGTAATCCTGGTGCAACGCGTTGAGGTTTTCGCGCCATTGCGCGGCGTCGCGTTCCACCACCACATAAAGCACCGAATGAGGACCTTCCAGCGGGTAACGTTCCTCGCAACGGCACAACGCGCCGTTGACCCGCTGATGGGCGGCTTGGGCGAAACCCAGTGGACGATCGGCAGGAAGCGGCGGTTTGGGAATTGCGGCAGCGGGGTTCCCCACCGTCGGGGTGATCAATTGCTGAAGTTTGGACAAGAAAGCCTGTCGTCCGCTGCGCAGTTTGATTTCGGCGAGGTCTCCCTTGTGATCCAGCACCCTATCGGACAACGCCTGCTTGTTGGAAAGGGTTTCGAGCATGCGGTGCTCGATGGTTTTTTCGGAAATGAGGTTGATGACGGTGACCGGGCGGGTTTGGTGTTTTCGCCAGGCGCGCGCGATGCGTTGCTCCAGCTTGGCCGGATTCCAGGGCAAGTCGCAGTTGACAACGACACTGGCATTCTGCAAATTCAGGCCCGACGCGCCGGAATCGGTGCTGAGGAAGACCCGGCAGTGAGGGTCTGATTTAAAAAGATTGATCTCGGCCCGCCGCCGCTTTTGCGGGACGCTGCCCGTGTGCCAGGCAAAGCCAAGTTCCAGCCGCTGACACAAATCCCGCGCCAGTTCCAGCATCCGCGTCCATTCCGAGAAAATGATCACCTTGACGTCCTGGTTGTCGCGGCATTCCTCAAGGATTTTTTCCAGCTCCTGGATTTTAGGGCAGGCGTGGTGATCGGAGTTCAAGATGTAATCGGTGTCGCAGACCATGCGCATCATGCTCAGGTGGCGCATCAGTTTGTCCTGTTCCGGTTGGGTCAGGGGACGGCGCGCAGCGATGGAAGCCAATCTGGCAACGACGCCTTCATGGCCGTCATACTCGCCCTGCTGTTCTGCGCTGAGAGGGACGAAATAGTTGCGGTCCGTGCGTTCGGGCAACTCGGTCTCAACATCCGCTTTGCGGCGGCGCAGGATGAGGGGCTTGACGCGCTGGCGCAGTTTGTCGAGGTTGCGATAGGCTGAGGGCCGTCCCCGGTCGTCCAATACATAATACTCGCGGTTGAAGCGGAAGAGCGGGCCGAGCAGCGACGGGTTCAGGAAATCCATCAGCGAATATAATTCGTCTAGGCGGTTTTCAATCGGGGTGCCGGTGAGAATAAAAGCATAACGGCTGCGCAGGCGCTTGATGGCCTGGGTGGTTTTGGCGCTCCAATTTTTGATGCGCTGGGCTTCGTCAAGCACAACGATGTCCGGCCGCAGGCGGGCGTTGACGTCCAGCGAGTCGGCCAGCATTTGTTCGTAATTGACGATGGTAAAGAACGGAGCGCCGGTGTAAGCAGCCAGCCGCCGCGCGCGGCCGCCAAAAACCAATTGGTAGGGCAGCGCGGTGAAACGCTGGATTTGTTCCTCCCATTCGCTCTTGAGGGAGGCTGGTGTGACCACGAGCACATGGCTGGCTTTCTCCATCCGGTGGAGCAAAGCGCAGGCGGCAATGGCCTGAATGGTCTTGCCCAAACCCATCTCGTCGGCCAGCAAGGCCCGTTCGGTAAAGGCGAGGTGGAGCATTCCCTCGCGCTGATATGGAAAGAGCGGCATTTTGGTTTCGTGCGCCGGCCACTCGCCGCCCTGTACTTTGAGTTCGTACTGGCGGCGCAGCTCTTTGCGTTCCGCAGCCCGGCCGCGCTCTTGCAGCCACGGGTCCAACTCCTGCGAAACGCGCAGGCCGGGCAACTGGCCGGCTGCCAGTTGCTTCAACGCTTCCGCCGCGAATTCGGGCGCGCACTCAATCAATTGTCCATCGTCGTTGAACCATTCGCGCAAGGCCGGGGGCAACGGGCCGTGGCCGTTGACCAGCCGCAGCGTATCATGCAACGGATCCGGCAGCACATCGAGGCGAGTGGAACCTTTTTGGCTGGCCGACCGAAAGGCTCTTGCATAACGCGCCTGCAAGTAAAGCAGGACCGCCTCGACGTGTTTGCAGGTGCCCAAGCCATTGATGCGGAAATCAACGCATTGGCAGGCGAACTGACGCTGGCCCAAATCACGCACCTCGACCGAATAAGTCAGACCGCTGCCTGACTTGACCTGGAAGTTCGAGAAAATGGGATGGGCGGGAGTGGCGTTGGTGACTCTGAAATCCTCCTTCTGCGCGCGCTCCCGGCGGCGGTTGATTTCGTCCTCATCGGTGGTGCGCCAATTATGGTGCGAGGGCACGGTGGGCGCTGATTTCGCTTTGTTCTGCATGCATGAGAGCATCCCGACTCCGGCGGCGGGGTCAACCCGGAGTTATTCGGCGTTATTCGCCGGTTGTTCACAATGAAATATTGCGCATCAACGCGAGTTGTTCTGGAAGCGTAAAGGCCAATATCTCTCCAGACTTGATGATCGCGAAAAAGAAATTCGCCACCATGCACCCTCGCTATTATCATGGCTGCGTGGAAGCAATTGGCCAAAACGGCGGCAACGAGGCGCGGTTTTTGACTCAGGAAGTGGCCGTTTCGGAACCTCGAAGCCCCACGGTCACGAACCATTCTCCGCCGGCTGCCAAGATAAAGTTGTTTCGATCTCTTTTCCGGGGCAGAGAGGATGTCCATCCCCGCCGTTTCGAGAGCCGAAAGACCGGGAAATCCGGCTATTCGCCTGCCTGCGCCAATGAATGGGTTCGTGATGTCTGTGAAAAACCGCGAATCAAATGCAGTGATTGTCCAAATCGCCGGTTTTTTCAGATCACCGACGAAGTGATCGGCTGGCATCTTTCGGGCCGGGATGCCCGGGGCTTCGATTTTGTCATGGGTGTCTATGCCATGTTGCAGGACGAGACTTGTTTCTTTCTGGCAGTGGACTTCGACGACGAGGATTGGCAGCGGGATGCGGCCGCGTTTCTCGAAACGTGCCGGCGGCTTGATTTGCCCGCCGTCTTGGAACGCTCGCGATCCGGCAATGGCGGCCATGTGTGGTTTTTCTTTGAAGAGGCCATTCCCGCCAGCCTCGCCCGCAAACTGGGTTCGCACATTCTCACTGAGACGATGGAGCACCGGCCCGAAATTGGCCTCAACTCTTACGACCGGCTGTTTCCCAACCAGGACACGCTGACCAAAGGCGGGTTTGGAAATCTGATCGCGCTTCCCCTCCAAAAACAGGCAAGGCAGCGCGGCAACACTGTTTTCCTCGACGAACAGTTCGGGCCATACGCCGATCAATGGGCCTTCCTGGCCTCAGTGCGGCGAATGAGCCGGGCGCGAATCGAGGCTTTGGTGCGTGACGCGGAATCCAAAGGACGGGTTATTGGAGTGCGCATGGCCATGGCGGACGAGGAGGATGACAATCCCTGGACGGCGCCCCCATCGCGTCGCCGAAAGGAACTCCCCATCCCCGGTCCTCTTCCGGACAAGATCGAGGTAATCCTCGGAGACCAAATCTATATCGCCAAAGAAAACCTTGTGCCGGGGCTGCGCAACCGATTGCTGCGTTTGGCCGCATTTCAAAATCCCGAGTTCTCTCGCAAGCCATGCGCCTGCCAACCTACGGCAAGCCCCGAATCGTTTCTTGCGCTGAGGATCATCCAAAGCATTTCGCCCTGCCACGAGGGTGTCTGGATGAAGTTCAGGCAACGCTTGGGTCTCTCCACATTCAACCGGTTCTCCGTGATGAACGCAACGGAGGCATTCCATTGAACGTTTCTTTCCGCGGCACATTGCGGCCGGAGCAGCGGGCGGCAGCCGAGGCGCTGCTTGCACATGACATGGGCGTTCTGGCGGCGACGACGGCGTTTGGTAAAACTGTGGTGGCGGCCTGGCTCATTTCTCAACGCGGCGTCAATACTTTGATTTTGGTTCACCGGCAACAACTCCTCGAACAGTGGATTGAGCGTTTATCCTCGTTTCTGGGTCTGCCGGCCAAGACCATTGGGCGATTGGGGGGTGGACGCAACAAGCTGACGGGCGCACTGGATGTGGCACTAATCCAGAGCCTCGTTCGCAAAGAAGTGGTGGATGATCGCGTGGCCGATTACGGACATCTAATTGTGGATGAGTGCCACCATATTTCAGCGCGCAGCTTTGAATTGGCCGTCCGCCGCGCCAAAGCGAAGTTCATCACCGGTTTGTCCGCCACGGTGACTCGCAAGGACGGGCACCACCCGATTATTTTCATGCAGTGCGGCCCGGTTCGGCATCGCGTGAACGCGAAGGCCCAGGCGGCGGCGCGGCCTTTCACGCATCATGTCATGGTCCGCCCGACCAGTTTTCGCGCGACAGCCGCATCCGAGCCTGATCCGCGCGCGGAATTTCAACAGTTGTATGAGGCCTTGTGGAATGACGACAAACGCAATCAAATGATTTGCGCAGACGTCGTGAGCGCCGTCAATCAGGGGCGATCACCCTTGGTGCTGACCGAACGAATAGAGCACCTGCAACGTTTGGCCCAACTCCTGTCCCCGAAAATTCCACGATTGATTCTGTTGCAAGGAGGTCAGAGCAAAAAGGTATTGGCCGCCGCCATCGCGCAATTGGCCCAGATTCCAGGGACCGTGGGGCGGACGGTTCTGGCCACGGGAAAATACATCGGTGAAGGCTTCGACGATCCTCGATTGGACACGTTGTTTTTGGCCTTGCCGGTCTCATGGCGGGGAACCATTGCGCAGTACG
>Ga0116121_1001418_pt1 | contig 10104 bp, 8 predicted proteins | sample June2015DPH_13_1_FD_89725 | JGI IMG/M metagenome (GOLD analysis project Ga0116121, IMG submission 89725) | Peatland microbial communities from SPRUCE experiment site at the Marcell Experimental Forest, Minnesota, USA - June2015DPH_13_10 | ecosystem: Environmental > Terrestrial > Soil > Wetlands >...
GTGGAGGCCATCACCAGCGTGCCAGCCGGGGCGATGCCGGGCGCAGCGCCGCCGCCAGTTCCCCCGGCCGCGGCAACAGCCGGGACAACGAGCGACAGAATGGTCCTTCCGGCATTTCTATTGGCTTTCTTTTTCGGAGTGTTCGGCGCGCACCGGTTCTACGTCGGGAAAATCTGGACCGCGTTCCTGCAACTGGCCGCTTTGGGCGGGTGTGTCCTCCTGGTCATAGCCTGCGCCACTTCGAATGGGAACGGGCAACCTGTGCTGGGAATCTCGCTGGCGGCCTTGATATGCGGCTGTGGCATCTGGGCCACGATTGACTGGATTTTGATCGTGTGCAAAGCATTCACGGACGGCCAGGGAAGAAGAATTACCAACTGGATTCACCCGAACGCCAGCGGGTCAAAACCGGATGTCCAACCACTGGGTGGCGGGCCGTCAAACCCGCCGATGGCGGGCGGCAGTACGCCTGGCGACAGGAGGGGCATGATTGTGGCGCCCGCGGCGGGTCTGATGGTCGCCGGCATCTGGAAGCTGCTTTCAGCACTGACGGCCTTTGGATGGCTCGAAACGATTTTTGGAAATTTCGGAATCAATCTGCCTTTTCATCTGGGTGGCATGGTTGGTTTCAGCATCTTCATGTTCAAAATAGTGCCTGCTATATTGATACTCATCGGCTCCATCCTGATGATGCAAATCCGCAGCTACGGGTGGGCCGTTGCCGCGGCGATTGTGGCAATCATATCCTGCAGTCTGATTGGATTTCCCGTCGGAATATGGGCCTTGGTCGTTTTGATGCGCGCCGATGTGCGGGAAACCTTTGCAAATCATTCAACCCTTCCATTGCCGGCAACGTCCCAATGGCCGTGGGTTTTGGGTGCGGTTGGCGTGGCGGCTCTCCTGCTCCTTTTTGCACTGACTCTCTTCAGTCGTCCGCTGTCCGCGGGCTGGGGCGGCCCTCTTGGATTGCCCGCTCGTATTCCGCTATTCCTCAGTGGCTGGCCGTCCATGAATTGGAGTGAAACTGATGAATCGTTGCATCCCCTGCATAAGAGAACCAACGACGCGCCATTGCCAAACATGGCCGGGACCAATCTTGGGCTGGGAAAAGATTCCCCGGCGAGCACGAATTCGATCCATCAGGTAATTGACGTTGGTGAGGAAGCTCATTTTTCCAAGACTTTGTTCGTTGGGCCGGACGGAAATCTGACGATGAACGTGGATCGAGGCGACGTTCATGTGACCGGTTCTGATCAAAACACCGTTGAAATTCAAGTGGACCGCAAAGTGACACGCGCCAGCGATTCCGAAGCGGCCAGAATGCTGAAAGAAGAGCGTCTGGTTCTGAAACAGACCGGAAATGAAATTTCCATCACCACCCACGAGCCTCCGGGTTTTCACAATCATTCATTTTGGGGCTGGTTGAGCGGACCCAATCTGGATGTTCATTATGAAATAACTGTGCCGCGAAAATTTGACGTGCGGGTGGAAACGTCCGGGGGGCATATCAAGGTTGCCAGTCTGCAGGGCAACGCGAATGTCAAGACCGAGGGAGGCGGCCTGGATTTTAACGACATTGAAGGAAGGGTAAACGGTCAAACCGAGGGAGGCGGCATTCGCGCTGTGTCCTGCAAGAACGAATTGCTGGTCCAAACCCAAGGCGGAGGCATCACGATTGAACGATTCACAGGCCCACGCGTTCGAGCGACTACCGAAGGCGGATCAATCTCCGCCGACTTTGCCGCGGCGCCGAAGGCGGATTGCGAGCTCCGCACCGAAGGCGGCAGCGTCACCGCCCGGCTTCCAGGTGGCGCCGCAGTCACGCTTGACGCCCACACTGAAGGAGGCTCGGTCAGGACGGATTTGCCGGTTCAAGTGGAAGGCCAGTTCCATAACAGCACGTTAAAGGGAACAATCAACGGCGGCGGGCCGTTGCTGAAACTGGAAACCGAGGGCGGCAGTATTGAGGTGTTAAAACAGTAGCCGTCAGTAAACGGAACTGGTTTTCTTCCTCATTGCGGCTCCAAACGGCAGGAGCAGCAACACTCCGGCAAGCAGCGTCATGGTGTCCGTCGAGTCAGGGACAGAGAAATTTCCTGTTCCTGGAACGGGAACTGCATCACCACCGGGGTATGAAGCCCACGGAGCAGGCTCCGCGCTCGCATTACCCGGCGACGGCGGGAGGTCTGAATCAAACGACAACCACACACTGCTGGTGTCTGGGCCAACTACGGGATATAAAAACCAATTCACCCCGTCCGCAGCTACTCCCGAAAGACCAGTTGGTGTTGACGTAACGGCACCCGCAACCGTGGTGTCGAAGCCAACCGAAAGAGAGTCAACGATTTCAGGAGTTGTAGTTGGCAGGCCATCCTCATTGAGAAGGACATCGCCGGCGGGATTGTTAACCATATAGGAATAAACGTAATCGGAGGGAGCAGTCTCGACAACCGACCACGAAACAGTGATTGGTTCGGATGCAGTCACAGTCACTGTTGTATCGGCCAGGGTGGATGTGCCCGATTCATCGAGCAAAGCTTGAGCCGTTTGGCACGGCAGGAGAGCCAGTAAAAGCGCGCCACAACCCAGGGCAGCGATTGGTTTTGTTCGTATTTTCATATTATAGAGCAGTTCATTACTTTTTATTTTTTATATGCCCCATTTTAACAAGCATATCTGATGCCTATAAAGGCGCCATTTCATTTAAATCCCCAATCAAACGGTGTCCCTTGAGTATCAAGGGTTTGCCACTGATGCAAACGGTTGTCAATAAAATGCATGATTTATGTTGCTCTGGATTGTGTAAAGATTACCGACAGGCACTTTACACATTTACCCATTGGATGTGCGTAATTTTAACGCGTTAACTCTCGCTTGAGAATAGTGGACCGAAAGGGCAGGAGCAGCAAGGCCAGCGCGAACAGGGTCGTGGTCGCCGGCTCAGGGACAACTTCAGGAGGTTGTGCTGGAATGGCAACTTGTTCAGCACTGCCGTTTGAAGCCCACGGACCAGGCGGATTGTCATTCCCCGTCGCACTCGCATTGCCCGTCTCCGGCGCGAGATCTGATTGAAACGTCAACGTCCCGCTGACGCCACCGCCCGCGCTGATTGGATCGCTTAAAAAGGCCCAGGTTATTCCGTTGGCGCCATTGGCCACCCCCAAATTGGCATTGCCGACAGTTATGGAACCCGGCAGAAATGCAGCCTCCCCGTCTATAATGGCGCCGGTATTGAAGTCAACTGTAAAAAACGCGACGTTTCCAGGCGAGGGATTGTCAACAGTATAGCTGTAAGTGTAAACGCCGTCGAAAGGATTCTCGGTAACCTCATACGCAACAGCAAGCGCATCAGGTCCCGTCGCCACGCCCACCACGTCGGCCAGGGGCACCGTGGTCCATGGAATAATGACTGACTGGGCTTGGGCTGTCTGGCAAAACACACTGCCCACACTGCCCAATAAAATCGCTCCGGAAGCCAGAGCAATGACTGGTTTTGTTTGTATTCTCATATTATTTTACAATTCCTGAATATCCATCGGCAATATGGCGGGTTTTCTTAAGTCCGTATATGGGGTGTACAACTATTAGGTGAACACCCCAATTAGGTAAACACCCCGCAACCAGTGGTTGGGGCCACAGGGGCATCAACGTCGCCACCCAGACAGGGTGACGTGGAGAGTTCAACTGTGCCCGCCATCAACGCGGGACAAACGGCCACTGTGGTCAGGAACATCCCTGCCAATCCGATGTTTTTGGTTTAAATCATACTTCAATTGCTGTAATAACTCAGAGTTCAGTCCTGCGTGCTCATTGTTCCACAGCATGTCCCGGCTTCTTGGGATATATTGCTCAGCATCTTTCATGCCTTTTCCTTGGTAAACGCAGCCGGCCAAGGCAGGCTTCGTTTCAAAGCATGTGCATCCATGTGTACGATGCTGACAGTAAGCATTTTACAACATTCTGCGTACTCTAAAAAACAAGAAATGACTATCGAATGACACCCCTTTCAATACAGCATTCCACCCACAAAAGTGTAAAGCTGTCGGTTCTTCTTACACTTTTTGGCTTTTTCGTGGCGCAGAAGGCTGTCATCACCAGCCAACGATACCAACGAGTTAGCCCATTAACCTAAATCCGTTGAGGCCCATTCAAAACCGCGGTTCCACCGGCGGCTTTCCCGGCGGAACCGGGCCAGGCAATGTCCTTTCAATCGAACGCATGGCAAACAGCCTTTGCTTTTGCCCGTCATCGCATAATAATCGAAGCGGCATGAAGAAAACGCCGGCGACGTTTCACACGTTGAAACCCTTTCTGGAATTGTTCCAGACCGGGGTTCCGGTGCTCATGTACCATAAGATTGCCGACCCGCCGGCGGGCGCGCGGCTCAAGGGCCTTTATGTCCCCCCGGCGCGTTTCGCGCGGCAACTGGCGGAATTGCACCAAGCCGGCTTTGTGGCCTGCCGGCCCGGAGCCACCCGCGACGAACACGGCCCGCAGCGGCGCATGGCGCTGACCTTTGATGACGGTTTCCGCAATGTGTGGGAACATGCCCTCGAACCCCTGGCCGTCTGCCGTTTCAGCGCCATCCAGTTCCTGGTGGCCAATTTCATCGGGCGCCTCAATCAATGGGAGATGCGCGAAGGAGAGGTGCGCGAGCCGTTGATGGACGCGGCGCAAGTGCGGGATTGGCTCCGCGCCGGGCACAGAATCGGCTCGCATTCGTTGAGCCATCCTTATTTGACCCGCTTGAGCATGAGGGACGCCCGCGAGGAAATTGTCGCCAGCAAAAAGAAACTCGAAGACACCTTTGGCGTTCCGGTCGAAGATTTCTGCTATCCTTACGGCAATTGTAATGAAACGGTGCGCGAACTGGTCATGGAGGCCGGATACCGGACAGCCTGCTCCTCGGACTTTGGCGTCAACACGCCTGCCATCTCGCCGTTTTCGCTCCGCCGCATCATTGTGCGGCATCCCACACGAAGTCTGAAGGTGCTGAAGGCCCGCCTGCTGGGCAAGAGGCATTGAAGCTGGCGCGCCTGGCGATCCCGGTGAAATTCTCCAACCATGACAACCCGCCCGGCGCGCGCTGGCTCAACCGAACCGTCTTGGGCGTGGGTTTGGCTTCCTTGTTCAGCGATTGGTCCCACGAAACGGCCACCGCGGTTATGCCCGCTTTCCTGGCGACCCTTGGCGCGTCGGCCGCGTGGCTGGGATTGATCGAAGGCATTTCCGACGGCGTGGCCAGCTTCGCCAAAATGGGGTCGGGTTATTTCACCGACAAACTCCAGCGGCGAAAGCCCATCGCAGTAGCGGGCTATCTGGTGACGACATTGGGGACGGCGGCATTTGGACTGGCGACGGCGGCCTGGCATATTTTGCTGGCGCGCAGCGTGGCGTGGCTGGGCCGGGGCGTCCGCACTCCCGTGCGCAAGGCGCTGCTGGCGGCGGCGGTGGACCGTTCCGCGTACGGCAGGGCCTTCGGTTTTGAACGGATGATGGACACCATGGGAGCAATCGCGGGACCGGCCACGGCATTTTTCCTTTTGCGCGCTTTCCGTCACCATTATCCCAGCCTCTTTGCCGCGACCCTCGTTCCGGGACTGATGGCCGCCGGGTTGATGGCCTTTGTCGTCAAGGAGCGCGAGCGGAAGCCTGTCCCGCACATTTCATTTGGCGAAAGACTGCGCCTGCTGCCCGCCCCCTACAGGAAATTCCTGGCGGCCGCGGGGTTGTTCGGAGCGGGCGCCTTTGCTCACACGATGCTGATTCTGCTGGCGGCCCAGAAATTAACTCCCCGGTTTGGCGCGGCCAAAGCCGCCAGCGCGGCCGTGGCCCTGTACATCCTCCACAATATTTTCTATGCGGCGTTCTGTTACATCGGCGGCTGGCTTGGGGATCGCTTCGCCAAGAAATGGCTGCTGGCCGCCGGCTATGCGCTCGGCGCGATCATGGCCCTCTGCATCATCGCCGCTCCGGCCGGCCTCTGGAGTCTGTCACTCATATTCGTGCTCGGAGGAATGAGTGTCGCGCTGGAAGAGACGTTGGAAGATTCGTATTGCGCGGAACTGGTGGAGGAGAAGCACCAGGGCATGGCCTTCGGGGTGCTGGCCACGGTCAACGGCATCGGCGATTTTCTTTCGAGCATCATCGTTGGCCTGCTGTGGGCGGCGGCGGGCACCTCGGCAGCCTTTGCCTACAGCGCCGTGTTATTTGTGGCCGGCGCCTGGCTCGTGACGCGAATCCGCTGACTTCCTACATCACTATTGTCATCCCTTGTAAAGGTCATGCGTGCCAATGGACACGGACCAGACGGTTTTGCCCTCAACGTAGAATGTCGTCCGCAAATCGCCCGCGATGTCCACTGCGTAGATGGTGCGGCCATATTGAGCCGAAAGCCTGTGAATCTTGTGCGCCCGCAAGCGCGGATCAAATGGGTTGGCTTTGAAAATTGGAAACGCCTGCCGCGCCGCTCGCTGCTGGACTTCTGACAGCCTGCTCCAACTGCGCCAAAATGACTTTGCGGCGCGAAAGCGATAGTTCATTGGCCGCCCGGATACGGCTCATTCAATGCGGTGTCCAAATCCACCACGCGGCCGGCGGCGATGTCCGCCATGCCTTGTTTAAACTCTTCCGGGATCCAGGAATCATCGGATTCGACTACGAATTTAGTCACTTGCGCCCGCTGGTCCGATGGCAGGGCTTTAATCTGCTCAATAATGTCCTGTGCGCTCATGTTCCTAGTTTTCCACAAAAATGCTTGTTAAGCAAGCTGCAATCACAGCGAGTTGGGCCACGTTTTCGTATTCAGCCTCAGCCTTTCTTGGGCGCTTCGGCGGGCGGCTTTCCGTCCAGGCACTCGCGGATGACCCGGGCCAGCTTGCCGGGGGTATAGGGCTTGGCCAGGAAGTTGAAGCCTTCGAGCAGGGCAAGGTCTTTTCCCGCCATGCCGGGGCTGTAGCCGCTGGTGTAGATGACTTTCAGGCCCGGATCGTCCTGATGCAGGCGCTCGGCCAGTTGCCGGCCGGTCATTCCCCCGGGCATCATCATATCAGTCAATAATAATTTTATCTCGCCGCGGTGTTCCTGCCATGCCTTGACCGCGGCCGGGCCTGATTCGGCCTGGTAAGTGCGGTAGCCGCAAAATTCGAGGATGTTGACCACCAGTTCGCGCAGGATCGGTTCGTCTTCGGCCACCAGAATGGTTTCAGTGCCGGTCGCCATGTTTTGCCGGGTGACGGTTTGGGTGTCGCCCTGAGGCGGGGCAAGGGGGGCCTGCCCCTTGCCGGCATCGGGCAGAAAGAGGGTGAAGGTGGAACCGACGCCGACCTGGCTTTCCACGACAACCCAGCCATCGTGCTGTTTCATAATGCCATAGACGGTGGCCAGGCCCAGGCCGGCGCCTTTGCCGATGTCCTTGGTCGTGAAAAACGGCTCGAAGAGATGGCCCAGGGTCGCGCTGTCCATGCCGCAGCCGGTGTCGGTAACAGTCAAGCATACGAAATGGCCGGGGCGGGCCTCCGGGTTGAGGACCAGGGCGACGGGATCAAGGGTTTGTTGGGAGGTGCTCAAGGTCAGGCGCCCGCCATTGGGCATGGCATCGCGGGAGTTGATGACCAGGTTGAGGAGGACCTGCTCGATCATGCCGACATCGACATGGAGGGCGGGAAGATCGGGAGCGGGAAAGAACTGAAGGGTGATGTTTTCGCCCAGAAGGTCCTGCAACATGGGGGTGAGGTTGCTGATGATTTCGTTCAAGTTGAGGTAACGCGGCTGCATCACCTGCTTGCGGCTGAACATGAGCAATTGCTTGATGAGCTTGCCGGCCCGTTTGGCGGCGGCAGAGATTTGGCGGACGGATTTCTCATTGGCGGCCGGCAGGGCGCCGGATTGCAGCAGCAAATCGGCATGGCCCTGGATGATGGTGAGAATATTATTGAAATCATGCGCCACGCCGGCGGCCAGTTGGCCCACCGCTTCCATTTTTACCGTATGGCGCAATTGCGCTTCCAGGTTCAACCGATCGGTGATGTCGTTGACGTAACAATGGACGGTATTGCTGACGGCAATGGGAATGAAAGACCAGGAAAGGGTGTTCTTCTGCATGGTTGTTTGCAGGTTCGTTTTGCTTTTACCCGTCAAAAGGCATTGCAGCACGATGTCCTTGCTGTCAGCGGGCAGGATGGAAGCGACGGCTTCATGGCCGAGGGTCAAGGCCAGATGCCGCGCGGCGTCGTTGTAATAAGCCAGCGCGCCGTCGGCCGAGAATTCCAGCAACGGGTTGGGACTGTTGCGGGTGAAGGCGGCCAGTTTTTGAATGCGATGCTCGGTGTTCATGGCGGGGCCTTATCCCCGGCCACCAGGACGGTTTCCCCGCCGCCGCGCGCCCGGGGCGCCCCGGTGTTTGGCGCGGGGTTTTCAGGCGCGTTTTCGGCGGCCGGAAAATCCTGATTGCGGCCGGGGGCCAGCATTTGTTTAACCAGCGTGGCCGTGCGTTCAACACCGTCGCTGATATGATTGATGGATTTAATGGCGTCCTTGTCCATGTTGGGATTGTCCAACAACAAGGAGGCATGGCCCTGGATGACGGTGAGAGTATTGTTCAATTCATGGGCCAGGCCGGCGGCCAACTGGCCCACCGCGGCCAGGGGTTCCTGGCGCAGGATCAACTCCCGGCTTTGTTGCAAGGCGCGTTGAGCCGCTTCGCGCTCCGCCACCTCCCGCTGCAGGTTTTTGGCGGACTGATCTGTCAACCGGCGTATTTCCTCGTCGCGGTCGCGCAAAATGCGCGCGCGCCACTGCTGCGCCCAGCGCCACGCACCGGCTGCGGCCAACAGGAACGCCAGGCCGCACACGCCGCAAAAAGTCCACGCCTGGTAAAAGTGCGGCCCCACGCCGTCATCGGCGGCTTGCAAAGGAAAATCTCCGCATCCGACAACCAGCAAGGTTGCCCGGAAAGACAAGGGCTTTTTCAGCCGGCCAAAACTTTTTTTCATCATGGAGTCATCGCCGACCCGGGTGGCGACGAGCACTGGAAAACAACGGCGGCATTTTAAGGAAAACAGTGGATCGTTCAACCATAATCGAAAGAATCTATTTCCCGTTCGCGGCAATTGATTTGCCGTTCTGAACCGGATGCGTTAATAGGATACCATGCAGTCCAATTTGAACCGACGCTTGTTTATCAAACGCGCCGCGCTGGCGGCGGGCGCAACCCCTTTTCTCGCCTTTCCCAACATCGGCTTTGCCTCGACGCGCCAGCCGGCCGACAAACTCAATTGCGCATTGGTGGGTTGCGGCGTGCGCGCCAGGACTCATCTGGAACAGGTGTTCGTCAGGTACGGCCAGAATCTCGCCGCCATTGTGGACCCGGATGAAAGGACCCATGGCCGCGTCTCCAGTTATCTCAAGGACAAAGGCATCGACGCCGGCAACCTTCAGGCCTTCACCGATTACCGCGTGATGTTTGATAAAATGGGCAAACAGATCGACGCTGTTTTTGTCACAACGCCGAACCATCATCATCTCAACGTGGCGATGATGGCGCTCAAACGGGGCATCAATGTCTATTGCGAAAAACCGCTGTGCCACGACATCGCCGAGGCCCGCCGCTTGCGCGAGGCGGCCCGGCATTATAACAAGGTCGCCACCCAAATGGGCAACCAGGGCCATTGCCAGGAGGGCTACCGCCGGCTTTGCGAATACATCCGGGCCGGGATGATTGGGAACGTCACCGAAACGCATAGCTGGACCAGCAAGTCCAACGGCGGCATCGGGCCGCGTCCGCCTTTGCTGCCGGTTCCGGCGGGGTTGCATTGGGATTCGTGGATTGGCCCGGCGACTTACCGCAGTTATCACACGGACCTTCACCCGCATGAATGGCACGGCTGGCACGATTTTGGCAATGGCACCCTCGGCAACATGGGTTGTCATGTTTTGGATGGCGTCTTTTGGGCGCTAAAGATCGAACATCCTGACAGCGTCGAAGCGGAGATGATCCGGGGCGGCACCGACGAGCGCTTTCCCACCGGCAGCCGCGTGCGCTGGGATGTTCCCGCCCGGGACAACATGCCGCCGCTCAAGGTTTATTGGTATGAAGGATTGAAC
>Ga0116121_1001423_pt1 | contig 10074 bp, 8 predicted proteins | sample June2015DPH_13_1_FD_89725 | JGI IMG/M metagenome (GOLD analysis project Ga0116121, IMG submission 89725) | Peatland microbial communities from SPRUCE experiment site at the Marcell Experimental Forest, Minnesota, USA - June2015DPH_13_10 | ecosystem: Environmental > Terrestrial > Soil > Wetlands >...
AGCGCCGGGCGAGGTCCAACAAAACTCAGGTCACCCACAAGGATGCTCCACAATTGTGGCAACTCGTCGAGGCTCGTTAGGCGAAGGAAGCTGCCGAATGGGGTCAGGTAGGCTGCGGGATTCGAGAGCAAATGAGTGGGAAGTTGAGGGGTGTCGATCCGCATACTGCGATATTTCGGCATGAGAAACAACTTATTGTATCTCCCCACACGCTTCGACCAGTGGAGTATCTTTCCCCGCGAGCTCATCTTTACGCTCAGCGCAAGAGCGAGGTATAAAGGCGAACAAAGGAATATAAGCAGTATCGATAATACAATATCAAATACGCGCTTATGACATGACATGAAACTCTCCAAATATACGATGCAACACCCAATTGCACCTACACATGCCGTTCAGATAACGAACGTGCGGATCAATGTCTCTTTTGGGCCTGCAGAAAAGCTACCTCTCTGCGCATTCCTTCAGAAAGCGATATAGCCGGACGAAAGTCGAAAGTGGACTCAAACCTGGACCCATCATAAACATCGTCATGAATAAATTTCTCCAACCGCTGACCGAGTTGCCCTGGATCGCCAATTCTGCAGGAGATTGCCCCGACAGCCTTCAGAAGAACCAGCGGAATCCCAAAGCGCGGAACGGGACGGCCAAGCGCTTGACAGATGGCTGACACGATCTCTCTCATGGTCACAGGCTGTGCCGAGACATTATATATTTGGGTTCCGAAAACCGAGCACTCCAATGCACAGATACAGGCACGAGCAGCATCATCCTTATAGATCAGACTCTTGTGATTTAGGCCGGAACCGGGCCAAATAAAACGCCCACTATCGAGTGCACCAATCAATTTTGCCACGTTGCCTCGGTCGCCCTCGCCGTAAATCGTTGCGAAACGCAGAATCGTAAGGGATCCTTGCCCCTTTGCAATACGCTCTGCAGCCTTGAGCTCGCCACGCCACTTACTGATGGCGTAGGGACTTTGGGGATGGCAAGGTACGGTCTCATTGCACTGCGTTCCATGATAACCTCCGTAAACCGAAACAGAACTCACCAATACGATGTGAGAAACGCCGGACTCCAACGCTACGTTAACCACGTGATCTGTGCCAACTTCATTAACTGCGTTGAAGCTATCTGTATCCTTGGCTCTGGAACCAAATACATGCGCGAGTCCCGCTGCATGTACGATCGCTGACACCCCTGCGCTAGCCTTGCGCAACAATGCGGAATCGCCAATATCTCCCACATATGTTTCTACTCCCTTAATCTGTGTCCGCAGACTGCGGTCGAGGGCTCGAACTTGCCATCCCGCATCGCGCGCAAGACTGACAATCTTGTACCCCAGAAATCCGGAGGCTCCTGTCACTAATAGCCTCTTGGAGGAAGAAATCACTCAGACCTCATACTTTCGATCAGTGACTTGTATATCTCAAGCACATGCCCACTTGTATACTTCGTTTCGGCAGCCTTGCGTGCGCGCTCCCCCATCGAACGGAGACGACCCGGATTGGCTTTGGCTTCACGTAAGACAGAGGCAATAAGATCAGGTCGTCCTGGTGAAACTACCCATCCGACATTCTCTTCTCTTACTACGGCTGCCAGTTCGGAATCGTCGTCGCAGACCGCTAGCAGTGGCTTTCCTGCGGCCATAACATTGTACATTCGGCTAGGCACTGAGATCCCTGCCATCCCACTTGAAAATGAGATAATCGCCATGTTACAGGCGTTCAATCCGTCGCAGAATTCCACACTTTGAATGGGGTCAAGAATCGTCAGGTTCTCAAGCTTTCTCGCCTGCTTTTGCTGGATGGCCCACTGCTTCTTTGCGCCCCAACCTATCAGCAGGAAATGGAACTCAGATTCAGCGGCGAGCAATTCCGCAGCCTCAGTTATATCCTTTATGCCATGCGTGCGTCCAATATTCCCGCAGTACTGCACTACAAAGCGACCTCTAAGGTTCAGTTTTGCAAGCAGCCTATTCTCAGGAAGCGATAGCGGAATGATCGCTTCGGTATCGCCCCAATTTGTGGCTATGATCACGCGGTCCTTGCGACTATTGAGCTTGTCGCTCACCAAATCTCGTATATCTCTTCCGAGAACTATGATTCGAATCGAGTTGTTGTAAAGCCAACGGCTTGCCCGGCCCAACAGTCTAGCGGGGATCGATTGTGGACTTAGTATACCGAGCCGGGTGAATACCTCGGGATAGACGTCTTCAATTCGCAGAACGAATCGCGCTCCTCTTAGCTTGCTGGCAAGCGCAATCAGATAAGGCAAAGAGGGAGGATTTGTAACTGCAATCACAATGTCTCCGCGGCTGAACCGGAACAGCGCAGCCACAAAGATGGAGAAACTGATAGTGATCAGATTGACGATCTTGCAGATAAGCTTGTTCTTGTCGAGCGTTGTTGCCCAGCAGCGTTGCACATCCACACGATTGCGCATCTCGCGGGCCGGTGCGCGCACTCCTCGAGCATAATAACTCGGCTGGCCACAGAGAACCGACACATCGTAAACCGACGCGAGCCCCTCTGCGATGCCCGTAAGATAATAGCCAGTAGAAGTAAGCTCTGGATAATACAATTCGGAAACGATCCAGATACGCGGACTACTTGGCATGGGGTGCAAAACCTCAGGCTTCGCCTTATTCTTTTAGCAGGTCATGCGTCATTGCACGCAGCAATTTATCCCGGATAAGTTAACGGAATACGACATGTCATAGCTATTGCGCACACGTTGGCACCAAATACCTATGCTCAGATGAAAACATAAGTCCGGCTAAAGCACTTTCGTTTTGTCAATCGGCCCACATACGGTTCCTTCGCATTTGGCAAAATAAGGGTATTTCGACCCCATCATTCCTTTGAAAGGCCTGTCGATCGACTCTAAGACAAAAGCTCGGCTTATCCATTTTCAATCTCGCGAACGACCCCGGCCGCGCCGAGCTCTCGCAACTGATACTGGTCATATATCCATGCGTAGGTTTTTTCCAGGCCCTTCCGAAGGCTGATGTTTGGTTCCCAACCCAGATACTTCTCGATCAGAGTGTTGTCGCTGTTGCGACCATTGACGCCCTTGGGTGCGCTCAAGTCATAGTTGCGCCGCAGCTTGATTCCAGAGATGTCTTCGACCATGTCCACCAACTGGTTAATGCTGACCGCTTCGCTCGATCCGAGATTGATGGGCTCCAGAATCTCCGACTTCGTGATCATTCCGATGCCCTTGATGCAATCATCGATATACATGAAGGAGCGTGTTTGGTGTCCGTTACCCCAGATTTCGATTTCGTGTTTGCCGGCCAACTTGGCTTCAATCACCTTGCGACAAATCGCAGCCGGAGCCTTCTCGCGGCCACCAAACCAAGTTCCCCAGGGGCCGTAAACGTTATGGAAGCGCGCCACACGAACATGCAGACCAAAATCCTCCATGAAGTGGCGACACATTCGCTCAGAAAAGAGCTTCTCCCAGCCATAGCCGTCCTCGGCCAAAGCGGGATACGCATCTGATTCCTTCAGAGCCGGCGCTGTAAATCGATCCCCCTCATCTGGCGTGTGCTGTAGATCACCGTTGTAGACACAAGCCGAAGAGGAATAAAAATATCGCTCAACACCGTACTTTCGCGCTGCCATCAGCATGTGAGTATTGATGAGAACAGAAAGCATGCACAGAGCTTTGTTCTTCTCGATAAAGCCCATCCCGCCCATATTTGCAGCCAGGTTATAGACCTCATTCGCACCTTTTGTCGCAATCTCACAGTTCTCTTTGTCGTTCAGGTCGAGCTTAAGGTTCTCGACATCACCGAATTTTTGATACCAGTGCTCCAAAGGCTTCACGTCTACTGCCCGGATGTGTCTGTAACCCTGCTGCCTGAGTGAAGCCACTAGATTTCCGCCGATGAATCCGCCACCACCTGCTACCACTACCAATTGTTCTTTCATGCAGTCTCCTTTTGTGATTACTTACAAGAATACTTGGTTAGCTGCGTGTGCTGCAATGTGCTGATATTTCGCACAACGATAAACTTGGCTCTCAGATGAAAGTGTATGAGAGACAAGGATACCTACGCTCTAACAACTCCTCGATCAGGTTTGTGCCAATAGATCCAGACCCGCCAGTTAGAATAATCCATTTTAACTTTTCCTCCCAATTGAGTTTTGTGCGTTGCGACTCGCAAGTTCTTCGTATAATTGAAGAATATTCTGCCGAAAGGCATCGTAGGTTGCGTTGTGACTTACCCACTCATAAGCCTTAGTTCTCATGGCTTCTGTATCAACATATTCCATGTTTGCAGACTTATGCAATGCTTGTACAAGACTTCCATCCTTGTAATCGGCGCAACAGATAGCGCATCCACCCTGTTCCAGAATAGAAGCCAAATCATTGCCAGGCGTCAGAATCGCCGGCGTCCCATAGGATAAACTTTCTACGATGGAATAGCAATAGTTCTCACGATAAGAAGTATTAAGAGAGAAATCGCACCCAGCCTGTAACTCTTCCTTCTCCCTCCCATAAACTGGCCCAATAGCAGATACAGAGATAGCTCCAATGCTCTTGGCATAGGAAGAGACTTGCTTTACAGTATACTCATCTTCAGAACCCGCAATCAGCAAGGCCGCGTTGGACAACTCCGCTGCCTTAAACCCGCGGATCGCCTCGAAGATACGTTTCATCGAGTGAAGGCGGCCCAACATTAGATATATCCGGCTCACGCCAATAAGCCCATAACGATTCCACACAATCTTCTTACACATACTCCGATCAATATCATGCGGTTCAGGAACATACCAGCCAATTATACGGCCAGATTCGGGTGAGATTCTGTTAGTGGCTTTGACCATTTCTTTTTGGGTGGCATAAATAACTGCTCGCGCATTGCGAAAGAGCCGATTTCCGACCAGCGCAAACCAGGCCCGCTTCTGCGCATTCCTATAAGTAAACACATATGGGTCAAGACTTCCATGTGGAACAACTACGTATGGTATACTGTTCGCCATACATTCCTGCAGGATCAGTAGATTATGATAGCGGAATAATTGGTGACATATTACGAGATATGCGTTTTTAATATATTCTCGTAACTGATTAGCATTCTTTGTTGACACATAGCAGTAAGCGTTGCCTAGAAAACCCTCTTCTACTGGAATATGGCTACAATCGTCTGAAAAGGACCCATAGGCAGACAGAGAGCTTGGTCGAGTTAAGCTGACAATCTGCGCGTGGGCTACTTGAGAAAACTGTTGCACAGATAATGCTGAACCGCCCGAGTTTTTTGTGTAATCGACAGTTACGTTTAAGATTTTATCCATACTCTTCTTCTCTTCTAATTCACGTCTTAGTCGTCACTAGGCAATCCGGAATCGGTTGTGTATACGGTCATATCGTCGCCCTGAGACACCATTTCTTGAAATAGTCTGTGCAAAGCAAAAACAGCACCGCCGTATAACCATACTGGAATATAGGCCGGGATTACTACAAGAATCTTCTTTTTAAATCCTTCATCAAGACTTTTCCGAGCGATTCGGCGATTCTCTTCGGGGCGATCTCTCCTGTTAGCCATAGGGCCTTGATTAACTCTTACTGCATACCTGCCAGGAAAGCGATCAGCTTCTTTCCGACCGCCCCTGAGGATGACTCTCTCCGGCTGAAGGCGCGCGCGGCTAACGCAATCTTCTCGTACTTCTTTGGATTTTCGGTTATTTCCACAAGAATTCTCACCAATTCCTCCGCCGATTCGTGATGGAGCATGATCAGATTCTCACCGTCGTGTGATGCAAAATCGCCTACATCAGTCACAATTACCAACTTTCCGGCCGCGAGAAATTCATACGCCTTCGATGGCGATTTCAGGTTTGCGTGTCTCCCCTGGCCCTTTTGAAGAACCAGTGCCACAGCTGTTTCCGCCAGGAGGCTACGGTACTCGTCATCTGATAGCAATCCGTGGAGCCGAATGACTGGATCTTCCCTAGCCGTGCTCAACGAGCGAAGCTCACTAGGATAATCCTTAGTCCCACAGCAGTCGAAGGCAAATTGCTCGGCATACTGCTTTTCTGACCGCAGAAGTTTGATTGCAGCGATAAGCAAATCTAGACCGTGCTCCGTCTGGTATGGTCCGGCGAATAATACCCGGATGAATGTCTGAAGGCGGATAGGGTGATCTTTGCCCCACTCAGAATCTGCAACGCAACCTCGCAAGACGAAACAGGGCTTCCTCGCAGGAAGATAAAGCTGAAAGCGCTTTGATGGAACAATCAAGCCCGAAGACAGTCCCACAATAGTCTTCATACAGGGCCAAAGCACTAACTGCTGAACAGGGCGTGTTTCACTCCCTATCTTCCAATCGGATATCTTTGGTAGCGCTATATCTTCAACTTCCGCAACAAATGGAATACCGAGACACCGTAGAAGCACCGACAGCAACGCAAAGGAGAAAGAGTAATTGTAGATTATAGCTTTATCGAAGCGAGACTTGCGCAGGAACAAAAGCATCCAGATTGGGAACAGAAGGGGCTCCAGCAGCGCTCCGACGAAAGGAATAACCACCGCCGGAGCAACAGTGACATTGATTCCACTGTCAAGAGTCCTGTAAGTCCCATGAAACAACTTGGAAGAGAATCCACATCGCGCGCAAATGCCTGGCGAAACAACCTGCACAATATGCTGAGCGGTCACTAAGGCGCCTGCGATACGTTTCACCCTATTATTACCTGCGATTTTATCAGGAAGCCCGCGTGATTTGGCAACTTCAATCGGGTAAAAGTAGCTCAGGTAAAGTATTCGTTCACGTCTCATGGGGCACCTTGTTCCACTCGTTGATACCAAACTAATATTCACCGTATCGTGTTTCTCTTAGTTCCGAGTTTGGAGCGGCTCCGCCAGATTAAGCCGGATTGCAACTTACTGACCCTCAGCATGAAGTCACTGAGCAAGCATTGCCAGGATATCCCAGGCCGACAGCCTGAGCGTACCCTGAAGATGCAGGAGTGATGCGGTTTTCAATCGTTATACTCCATAATTTATTCACGCGGTTACGGCACTATACCATAGTCTTTTGACCTAATTCGCGCTGGCCAGAGGTTCTCCCCGCGAACAAATTGTCAAGCATAACTGAGACGGCAAGAGCTTCGGCAGGCAAAATCGAGCACAGATATCTCGTTTCAACCGAATGAATAAGGCATATGCTCAGAATGACAGCAACAACGGGCAACGCCAGCCATAACCCGTTTCGGCTGGTAATGCAGACATATCCGACTGAACAAAACAGGAAGAGCGCAAAAAGTCGCATTAGTGCTTCGGCCCACATTCCCCTCAGAACTTTCATAGGGTATTTTATGATCACCTCCACTATACCCAGACCTTCGTTTGCCTTGAAGCTTTTGAACGTAAAACCGTTTTGCCGGAGCCATTCGGAACCGTACTTGACTGCAAGTGCATTTGGCAGCCTGTGCGTTATGACAAGGCTGATGTAGTCCAATGGGTGTTCTCGCACTGCCTTTATGAATAGTCGTCGAAAGTAAGCATCGGCCCCTGGCGTCCATGCACTGGTGAAACCAGCTTGAATCGCAGCTGACTGCACCCACCCATCGTCAAGCGTTATTCCCCACGGATTATTTGTGTATTCGCCAAGTGATTCGTACATCGAGGCGCCACTGTTACTAGAGGTCACCAATGGCGTTCCTGTATTGCTGAATGTCCAGCAAATCCAAGGTGTCATAACTAACGTAACTCCAGCGACGACGCCCAGAATCAACGGCAACGCCCGTCGCCACGGCAAGTACAACAGGAATATGGCCGGGACTATTGCGCTAAAGATTAGGATTTCCGAGCGAAAGTAACAACCTATTCCGATAACTAATCCTGTGGCGATTCCCCTAAACACATTGCTCCTGGCTTCATAAGCCGCTACTACGAGAATAGCAACTGCGAAGAAAGGTCCAAGGGAGTCCGGCTGTAAAACAGCACAGTTCAATACAGCCGGAGGTAAAACCGCGTATATCCATGCCGCTACTCGGCCGGCTTGCATTGTGAAGAGGCTTGCACCTAACCAAAATAGAAGAAGACAGACTGCCGAGTCCGCCAGAATCTGGGCACCGTATGCCAGAACCATCATTCCGGAATAGTTCAACAACCTATACGCGCCCCACAGTAACAAAGAATATCCTGGTGGATGGAGGGTTTCGGGTATCCATCCACGAGTGGAAGAGGGGAACGGACGAGAACTATCAATTCGCGCCTTCTTCTGCTCCAGAGCCTGCATTGTATTGAGGACAGAAACTCCGTCGATAATTAAGGGCCCGTCAGCACTCATCAGAAGCCCGTTTCCGGACGCGAGTGATGCCGCGGTCTCAACATACCCGACAGTCAAGCCGTTAACAGCGTCGCTTCGCAACAGCACCGATGTAACCAGTCTTAACCCTATGGCAATAACCAGTATTGGAAGAATGCTGCGCATCTTAGCACGCATCTGACTTGCGCCTTTCCCCGTCCGCGGCGGCTTTAGTTCGTAACGGCGCACTATGTATCCGGGGGGCCGAACGCATTGCAGGAACGCAGCTCCGCCGAAGTCCGCCTAGTAAATAGGCAGTATATCCTCCTAAGAGAACCGAGCTGTCGTCGATGCAATTAAAGAATACTCCGCAACTGCCGACAAAATAGGCAGCAACGATAGCCATTCCGGCGCGGCCCGCGACAGGCCATCTCCGATTGCATACCGATGTGAGCGACAGAAGATACCATATAAGAATTATAAAAGCAACACCATAGAGTATTCCGCCCTCGGCAAGATACCCGAGGAGGCTGTTGTGAGCTCCCACGAAGTCTGTGCTATTGTACATGTATGTAGCTCTGCCACTGCCAAACAACGGATGTTGCAGGAATGCCGTCCATGCGTTCCCATAGGCCTCGGACCGGGACTCCAACAGGCCGGAGCCCGCGGCGGCGCCGGAACCTGTTTCCAACTGCGTAAACCTGTCATACAGAACCGGCACATATCCTTTCAAGGCTGAGAAAGCGCCACCCAGTGCAAGCGCACCTGAGAGGAGTAGTGTGTTGTGTCTGCCGTAGAGCAGGACGACGGACCCAACAATCACGGCAAAGAATCCTGTACGCGAACCGGACAGCAGAGGAACAATGAAGGCCACGGGCAATAGTAAAAGGCCTGGCTTCATTCGCTTCCCGTCTAGCACATCGCTCCCGCACAGAAACAATAGGGCCATAACCGCCGGGATAGCAGCATAGTTAGGATCGTCCAACCCAGTGACGCGCGCCTTCTCAAATTCTCGTTCGGAGAATGCTGTTACCACTCTGAATGTATTTGCGAACATAGAACAGCCGACGATGATTGGGCCGATTCCAAGCGCAGTGCATGCCCAGCGCGAGTGAGTCCACGGAAGCACCCGCGCGGCGTGCCGCATCCAGAGGGCAACACAAAGAAACCGGGCAGATCCGGACAGGATGCCCAACCAATCGCCGCGCCCCATATCGGTGCCTCTATAGATGGCCAGCGAAAGACAAAGAACCAGCACTCCATATATGCTAAGCAATTTACGTTCCCGAAAATCAAGAGGATCGCTTCGGTATCGCGCCAGGAATACGACCAGCATTAAGCCAGTCCAAATAAAGCCGACATTCAATCCTGGAATAATATGCTCGCTTAAGCCAAGCGAGAGGGTAAGTTGCTCATGTACAGGTATGCAGATGACGGCGGCCGCAGCCGCGTATTCGAGCCGCGCAACTAACACGGCCCACAGGGTGAGACATAACAGGATAACGGCAAAAGCCAAGCGCAATCCGGCCGTTGGCTCCAAAAGCGCCAATCCGAGGACAACACTAAGAAGAGCTAGCCATAGGATCGACCAGGCACTACTGACTTTAGGCTTCTTTATGAGAATTTCGATCCTCCTGCAGTGTTTGGCAAACAGCACGGTCGAATTCCGTGCGCCAAAGCTCTGTATAGATCACCTGCTCTTCGCCGAACTTGCCGCGCAAAGCCGTAACAAATGTGCTTGAGTTCAGGGCAACATTTGATATGATTTGCTTCTTGCGACTTTATGCGACTGAGCGAGTTGGACGCGATTG
>Ga0116121_1001426_pt1 | contig 10058 bp, 8 predicted proteins | sample June2015DPH_13_1_FD_89725 | JGI IMG/M metagenome (GOLD analysis project Ga0116121, IMG submission 89725) | Peatland microbial communities from SPRUCE experiment site at the Marcell Experimental Forest, Minnesota, USA - June2015DPH_13_10 | ecosystem: Environmental > Terrestrial > Soil > Wetlands >...
ATGGGTGACGCAGCTTTTGAGGCAGGGCGATGCGAAAGTGTTCAAGAAGTATTCCCAGATGAAGCTCCAGATGAAACGCGAGGCCCTCCAGAAACTACATCGTCGCGCGAACGAATCAACGTTGGTTTTGGTACAGGCAGGGTAGCACAATAGGGTTTTGGTACAGTTTTGGTACAGTTCGACCCGAAATTAGGCTTGAAAGCGGGTTCCGGGATGGATGTTCAGTTGGAAGATGCTTTAGAATCAATAAGTACTTCTTGTCGGGGCGTAGCGCAGCCTGGTAGCGCACCTGCCTTGGGCGCAGGGGGTCCGCGGTTCAAATCCGCGCGCCCCGACCAATAACAAGTGCCCAGTCCGCGCTCCTTCGTGAGGCTGCGCCACGTACGTCGCCACGCCCAGCGGCTCAGCGGCTTCAATTGATGTGGCCCACCCGCCCGACGCCTAGGCTAAGGATGCGGGTTGGTCACAATTAATGCAAGGTTGCCAAAAAGGCTCGCAATTCGCGCAACACGTCCGCCTCGTTCGAGAGGAATACGAAATGGTCCGCACCCCATAATTCGACCACGCGAGCGCCGCCTGGAGCGTGGTTGATCCTATCTATCCGAATTCTGGCCATGCCTATGAAGGTGCCATACACCGCTTCAACGATGGTGCGCTCTGCTGGGTCTGTCACATGATTCTTTCGAATCTGCTCTTGGGGAGGCTCATCGTACGCAACAAACGCGAGTACCGGCGAGCGAATCGCGGAAAGATCGTGTTTGGAGCCACCTTTCATGATCGCGTCAGGAACGTATCCCGGAGTTTGGGGACTGCCGACGCTTCCATCCGGATTCTCCACAAAATCATTCCGTAATTCGGATTCAGGAATTCGAACTCCTTGGGTCCGGAGTCGCCAGTCTCGGTAGGCTGGAAATGATTTTAGGTCGGAGGGTGAAGGCGACGGTGGCTTTTGCATCGCTTCCGGCAACTTGCTACAGAGCGCATCGTAATCGGTCCAGTCGTCTGTACCGTCGTGCAGCGCATCCAGGTACACGAGTCCACCGATCCGTTCATGATGGTGAATGCCCAGTTGCGACAGCTCATCCCCCGCGACGGAGTGGCCCACAATAACCGGCGCAGCCAGCTTCAGAGCATCGAAGACACGCAAGTCATCTTCTGCGCGGCGCTGGCCCGTATAACCCAACGCTGGCCGACTGGAGGCTCCGTAACCTCGACGCGTGATTCCGTACACGTGATACGAGTCGGTTAGTCTTTCGGCGAAGCCGTCGAAGACATGCGCGGTGAATCCGAGGCCGGCCAGTAGTACAACGGGGCGGCCTGAACCGCCCCAATCGAGCACCTCCAGTCGGACGCCATCTTCCACCGTTACGAACTGGACTCTATGGCTGGACGGATCATGCCAGGGGTCAGACTCCTGTGCATAGCCAGTTGCGGTGACCGCCAGACCTAGGACGAACAAACGAATCGTCATGCGTCGATTTTTATTCACGGGCAGCACTCCACCTGAAGACAGGCAAAAGCCCAACATCACGCTGAATCTGTCACGAGTTCCATCGGCGTGAGCCAGATCGCTGTCTAAACCATAGCACTCACGACGAAGAGGGGTGGGTCCGGCGCTCCGCCTCCTGCCGGATGTGTGAGTAGTGCTCCAGCATCTCCCGGCTGACGTGTCCCGCGATTGCCGATGATGGTCTGCTCGCTGGCTTCGGACTCTGCTAGCCGTGTGATGGCGTGAGGTCTCATGCCGTGCGGTCTGAGTCCCGCCAGTCCGCGCTCCTTCGTGAGGCTGAGCCACGCACGTCGCCACGCCCAGCGGCTCAGCGGCTTCAGCGGAAGGCCACTAACTTGAGCTGTTTGGGCTTGAAGTGGCATGCCAACTTTCCGAGAACCCCGTTTCCGCCAACTTCCTGTTTGCCGACAACCCGTTCCGAACCGGCAGAATGCGACAGACAGGGCCAGCCCAGTTCCTGTGGCACTCCCCGGGTCGAACGGTCGAACGTAACAAGCGCTCACCGCCTGGTCTTGAAATCGACCGTATAATTTTCGAAGGGAGAACCTCCTGGCGGGACGAATGCCGGGCAGGTAAGCACAAAACTGTAACTCCACTCTGGTTTTAGTGTTATCGGCAGCTTAATGGACAGATTGCCGGGCAGGTACTCAGGCTTACCAGTGATGGGAAAGTGTTGCTGTCCGTCTAGACCAGGTTTGATGGTGTAGTGCCCGGGATCGAGCGGCTTATCGAACGTGACAATCAGCTCCCGAATGGTTGGGTCGACATCCTGAGAATGATTTGGAAACGACTGGAGACCGGTCACGCGAACACAACTCTTTTCGAACCCGGCTTTCATTTCGGCAATGCGAGGCGATAGCTCTCGATAGAACTGGACCACTGCGGGCATGAAGGAGCTAAACGTCGGATATTTACTGCGCTGTGCCGCATACTGGCGGAGCAGGCCACAGAGATCATCCATCCACAGAAAACCGTTAGCTTGCTCAGCGTAAATCCTGCCCCCGGTTTCGCGGCTGTCATGGCCGTGCGATTCAAAGTAAAGAATCACGGCGGCACGGACGAGCGATTCCTGAATCATCACCTCAGAGCTTCCATAAGCATTCGCTTGCATCTTGTCTGCGACATCTTTGTATACCTCTTCGGCGGAAGCGAACTTGTCCTTACGCTCGTCCACCAACGGATTGATGAAAGAGTGGTTGAACTCGTGGATAATCATGCCAAGATAACCTTTGTCGTACGTGGGGTCGCCCGAATCGTCTTCACTCCAGGAGCCGATAATCGCGTAGAGTTCTTCCTGTCGGTCGGGAAAAACTACCTTGGGCCCATAGTTGCCGCCGCCGTTGTTCATCCCTAAAATAAGATTGAAGCGGCCCCTTGGAACCTCCCCGTAGAACTCTTTGTACCAATTGAGATCAAAATCGGCCATGATGGCACCAAAGCGCTCTTCTGCCAGGTGATACATAGGCTGATGAGCGGCAAAGAACTTGTGGAAGTCGGCGTCACGATAGAACTCGCGCAGCAGTTGCGCAAATTGCAGTGCGTTTCCCTTGCCCCAACGCGAGTCGGGTATGTCGTCGCTGAAAGGAAGCAACGCGCTCAGAGCTGGAGGAGGAGACAGATGAACAGCCATCGACATGGGCGCATCAAAGCCGACGCCTCGCTCAGTTGCAAGCCTCTTCGCTAGCATAACCGCGGGATGCTTTTCATAGGGGCGAGAAGTAGCGGTCAATGTCGGACGTGTAGCCCTTCAACGGACTCATGTTGTACTCGGGATTTCCAGCCAGACGGAAAACAATGCTGACCAACTCAACACGCTCGTCGACATGCGCGCTGGGAGTTAATTCGCTGGCAAGCGCAAAATGGCTGCAGATGACGACTAGTACAAGTGTGCAGGACAAGCTTAGACGGTGAAAGGGCATCTGGGTACGCGAGAGCATGAGTCGTACTCCGTTTGGGCGAACGGGAGAGCCTACTCTGGCCTCTGCGGTATGTCAATGTCGGTAGCACACGCTCGTCGGTAGCACATGCCTGACAAATTCGGTCCGTGCATGCTCAGACAGCACAAGTGCAAGGTTATATCGACGGCAGCCGTGCGCAATTCCAAAACGTCACTACGGTCGCAGATGTTCAAGCTGATCTGGATTCCCGCTTTGCGAAGATGGCTATCGAAGTTGCCAAGCAGAGCACGCCTGAGGATGACAAACCGCGTCCGAAGGTTGGCGCAGTGGCGGTAAAGCACGGTCAACTCTTAGGAACTGCGTGTCGCACTGCTGTGAAAGAAAAGGGCAAGAAGAGCGGACAGCACGCAGAATTTCGTCTCACTTCTGCTTTAGGCGGTGGTGATCTCGAAGGTGCGACGATTTATACAACACTGGAGCCTCGCCTTAGTCGCAACGATCCAAAAGTGTCGTGTGTGGATCGCCTAATTTCAGTCAAAGTGGCTCGTGTTGTAATCGGTGCTCTTGATCCCGACCATCGGGGAAACGGGCTTAGAAAACTCGTCTACTCACCTACGATTGAACTCTCATTATTCCCGGCTTCGTTGAGAGCGGACGCACGTGATTTGATTCAAGAATGGAAAGAGTTCAGTGAAAAGCAACAAAGCAAAGAGGCTTCCGTCAACCCAGCGGTAAAAGCACTGCGTGAACGTATCCTCGAACATAAGAATGAAGAAGTACACTGGCACGACAAAAAGAGCGGTAGGGGGCTGGCCCACCCGAAACCAACCTTCCAGCACCTCGGCACTCCTGTCCCCATCTCCTATCCGATGTTAGTATGGCCGTCGGTGAGGATGTGAACGGTGATTGGGCGTAGCGTCATCCGGCTTGCGACAATGCTCCGTCCCCTGCTGCTCGTGATGGGGTTGCTGGCGGCAGCGGGAATTGCCGTTCAGGCGCAGAAAACGAGTCGTCCCGTCGAATCTCCTCTGATGCAGCAAGTGCACCAGGCGCTCAGCCTCGCCGCGCATGGGGACAAGCAGGGCGCAATGAATCTTGTGCTCCACCTGCTTGAGCAGCATCCGAATTTTGCGCCGGCAATCAAGCTGAAAGGCATGTTGCTGGAAGAGACCGGACACGCTTCCGAAGCAGCCGCCGCTTATGAAGAGGCTTTGAAACTTGCGCCGAATGACCCGGATCTACTGCTCGAAGTCGGCACCTATCGACTGAATGCCGGACAAAAGGAAGAAGCCATTCAGTTGCTGGAGCACTGCGTCCGGATTAATCCTCGCGACGGCGACGCGCAGTATTATCTCGCTCAGGCCTATCACCTGAATGGGCAGGACGACTTGGCGGTGCACGCCATCCAGCAGAGTTTGAAATCCAAGCCGGACAATGCATCGGTCTGGCAGAAGTATGGAGAACTGCTGTGCATCACGGAAGAGTGTGAGCAAGGGCTGAAGTGGCTGCTCAAGGCACAGCGCTCGGACGCGTCACTGCCGCTGATCGATTTTGACATCGCAGTGACGGATCTCAAGTTGATGGATCTTGCCGGGGCCGCGCAGCATGGCGAGCGCGCAGTGGAAACCAATCCCAACGAAGTGGCGGGCTGGCGATTGCTGGCTGATGTGGATACAAAGCTCGCCAAGTGGCAGGAGGCCAAGCACGCGTTTGAGCGCGTCCTGGCATTCAAGAGTGACGATGTGGAGGCGTTGCTGGGGCTTGGCCAATGCGAACTGGAATTGAAGAACTATTCCACCGCGGTTGAAAAGCTGCAAGCGGTGTTACGGCTGGCGCCCACGCAGCTATCGGCGCATTTCTATCTGTCGCGCGCCTATGCCGGGATGGGCAAGACGGCGGATGCGGAACACGAGGCGGCACTGCATCACTTGATGACAGAACAGTTTTCGTTCGTCCGTTCGCTCGAGAGCGAGGCCAGCGAGAATCCGATCAGGGATCAAGCTTCCCGATTGCTGGCAGAGCATCGCGAAGAGGACGCCTTGCAGCTGTACCGGAAACACTTCAAGGGAACTGCGCTCGCGACAGCGGATGGGTATGTGTTTCTGGGAAAACTATATCTGGCTAAAAACGATAAAGAAAACGGCTTGCGCTGTCTTCGTCACGCGCGGGAAATTCAGCCGACGGTGCGCGGAGCTCATACCTATGAGGGGATCGCGGCGCTGGAACAGGGTGACCTGAACCGGGCAGAGAATCAGTTCATGGCGGAACTCGCAAACGACCCGAACTATCAGTTGGCGATTGCGGAGATGGGCGAGGTCCGCTACCGGCAAGGGCGATGGTCGGATGCGGCGGAAGAACTGGCCAAGTCGCGAACCGTGAATCCGGAGTTGCTTTACATGCTTTGCGATTCTTACTTTCACATTGGAAAAGTGTCCGATGCCGACTTAAATGCCGAGACGGTCGCGGCGTATGGAAGGAGTAATCCCGATCTCATGAAACGGCTGAACGATCTTCTCGTGCGTAATGGGCAGAGCGAGCTGGCGCAGCGGTTGGCGGTGGGTCAGGCGCGAAAGTAGGGAATGCCCTGGATGGGATCTAGAGCGCTATGGCCTCATTTCAAGGGTTATGCTGAAGCGCCGTCGTAAAATATCCGAAGGAACTTCTTTGCATGAGCGTCGGTGACAAAGTAACGCTGATCGGCATTCCTCCGAATCTACGGGATGACAAGGAACTAATGACCCGCACACTGTTCGAGAAGTGCTTGGGGAAGTCATTTGTGATCGCGGAAATGGAATCCTTTGAAGGTGTGCCGTTCCCACTGGCAAAACTAGATGTTGGCCACGTTCTTGGGAACGAGCCCTGGAAGCACACTATCTGGGTGGAGGCCGAATATCTGCAAGTGGAGAACAAGTGCCTTCGATAGAGTGGAAATTGCGACCTGCTCTGGTAGTGACCTGTCTAGGAGTGATCTTCTTCGGTTGGCTCATCGTTACGTACTTTCGGGGCACCCTAATGATCGGATATGTCGATTCTGCGATTGCTAGGGTGCGGGCGGTCGTGTCTGCCGAGGACGAGTTCGCAAAATCCCATCCGGAGGCAGGTTATACGTGCACGCTTTCGCAGTTGCCACAGGAAGGACAAATAGCGAGACTGGCGCACGATGGGAAGGACAATAGCTACGCTTTCGACATCCTAGGGTGCCAAGCGCCAGACCTCGGGAAGCCAAATTTGCTGTACCAGGTAGCCGCCCGTCCCCTGCATTCGGGTTTGCCGGCTTTCTGCTCAGATCAGTCTGGAATCGTAAGGTCTGATGACGGCGGTTCTGTCGAAAGATGTCTGGCCAAGGGCGTCCCTCTGGGCAGTTGACGTAGTATTCCCGATTTCACTCACCCCCCTTCTGCTCTCAAGACCGATCAGGCAGGAAGCTGCTCACGGCGCGCTTTCTGTCACCGTCAGGACCTGATCCGCTTTGACGTTTTTCAGAACCTGTTTGATGCCGCTCGGCCATGTGAGTTCCATGCTCTCGATAACGCTAGCCGAGCCCAATCCGAAATGTACCCGCTTATCGCTTGAAGAGCTGTAGCTCAACGCTGTTGTCGCCTGGTTGTACTGGGAGCCCAATGACGTTGTTATCTTGACCTTTGTTCCCAGACCGTCGCGGGTGGATTTGACGCCGACCAGTTTCAGAATGATCCAGTGATTGTGGTTGCTGGAACGGTTCATCCATATTTCCGGCGGACCGTTCAGCACGGTCACGACGACATCGATTTTGCCGTCATTGTTGAGGTCGCCGAAGGCCGCTCCGCGATGCGGAGCGGGAATGGAGAAGGACGTTCCGGCCTTTGAACTCACGTCCTCGAAGGCCATGTTGCCCTGGTTGCGAAAGACCCGATTGGGGAGCGGAAAAGGCCGGTGCGCGATCTCCATGGCATTGTCGAGGATGTCAGCGGTCGCGGTGAAAAGATCTTTGTTGCCGTCGTTGTCGAAATCGAAAACACCGACCCCCCACCCGGTAATATGGCTGGCGATGGCGCTGATTCCGGCCGCGCCGGAGACATCCTGAAACTGACCCTCGCCCAGATTTTTATAGAGGGGAAAACCTTCCCCGAACATTGCGGTTTCAAAGATGTCGGGCTTGCCATCGTTGTCGATATCCCGGAAATCCGCACCCATGCCGGCCATGGCCTTGCCGAATGCGTTGTATGCAACGCCCGCGAGCACTGCAACATTGGTAAAGGTTCCATCTCCGTTGTTGTGGAGAAGATAATTCTCAAAGGTATCGTTGGAGACGAAGATATCGGTAAATCCATCGTTGTCATAATCGCCAAACGCGAGGCCCATCCCTTTGCCAACGTACTGGGAAATGTGGGACTGTTCGGAGACATCGGTAAACGTGCCGTCGCCATTGTTGCGATAAAGAATGTTCGGCTGTCCCAGGAAGTCGACCGGCGAGCAGTAGGCCGGGAGTCCTTGCTGAACGCAAGGAGCCGCAGTTTTGACGTCGTAGTTGAGGTAGTTCACCACAAAGAGATCGAGCAGCCCGTCATTGTTGTAATCGAACCATCCTGCAGCCACCGAGAATGCCTTACCGAGCTTGGGGATCATCCCACCGACTCCCGCCTTAGCCGTCACATCGGTGAACGTGCCGTCGCCATTGTTATGGAAGAGCTGGTTGCGGTTGACGCCCGCAACATAAAGATCCACAAATCCATCATTGTCATAGTCGCCGGCGGCCACCCCCATGGAATAGCCGATGCCTTGCAGGCCGGCTTGCTCGGTTACATCAGTGAACGTGCCATCGCCGTTGTTGCGGAAAAGCCGGTTCCAGTAACTCGGATCGGTCTTTTCAAGCGACGGGATAGCCGCACCGTTGGTAAAGAAGATGTCCAGCAAACCATCGTTGTTGTAATCAAAGATCGCGACGCCTCCGGTCATGGTTTCGAACGTGTACCGATGAGGACTGACGCTGTTGTTGAGCGCGAACTTGATCTTCGATCGTTCGATGATGTTTTCGAATTGGATTGCCGCTGCGGGAGCTACCGCATGCGCAGGCTCTTTGCCGGAGATAGTTCGGCGAGACTGAGCCGCCGGATGAGAGGCGGATGCCGGGGAACCCTGGGCGAAAAGGCTGGCGACGGTCCAAAGCAGACAAAGCGTCAGCTTAAGCAGGTCCCCAGGGATCGCAATTCTCGATTTGTCGTTATCGCCAATTTTCACTTCGCTTACTACTTTATCTCCGCCGGTTTCAACACCGCAGTATTTCGCTCGTCGTTGGCGATCGTGCGATAGAACTTCTTCAGCTCATCCATCTTGTTGACCGGCACACTGAGTTCCTTGATTTCCATACTGCGAACGTAGTGCAGAGTCCGCCCGTTGGCTTCGGTCTTGCTGTGATAACTGCCAAAGCTATAGTCGACATCGATCGGCGGCGGTAATTCGTCCACTTCATAACCGGGCGGCAATGCAATATCGAAACTGTCGGAATCCCGCCACGGCCCCTCGAATTCGAGTGGAAATTTTCGCGGTTCCTTCGTCTCCAGGATGCCCGACGATTTGATTCCCAGCACGCGGGGACGTACCAGCAGAAGATTGCCGGCGAGTCTCGCGTAATTGTCGGCATGGAAAGAATATTTGAAGCCGAACGGCTGCTCGGTGTGTTCGAAGTTGAGCACACTTGCCTTCTCGATTTGGAAATTCGAGAGCGATCCCGCGAGCAGGCTCTCGATCGGTTTGATGCGGTCGCTGGTGCTCATCAGTGAGCGCAGGCGCGAGCGCTCTGACGAGGCCCGATCTCCTAGACGCACTTCCTGGACATCCCCTTTCAATGTTCCCGTCGCATCCAGCGTAAGTTTGCCGACGCGTTGGATACTATTCATGGAAGACGGTTGTTGCGGCAGCTGTACAAGTTCGCCGCCGTCCGGCGTTACGAGGAGGCCGTAATTGGCTTGCAGGTATCCACCAATCTGGCCAAACGGCGTGACGTCATTGGTTGGATCGAAGAACAGGATCCGGCCTAGTTTGGGATGTTGCATCACGGCAATCAACGACGGATCTTTCACGTCATCCGGCAACCGGATGGCAAGAATCACATGGTTAAACGCCTGATGTGCTGGCGTATCGTGACCTACCGATCCTCTCTGTGTGTTGATCACCACATGGTAGGAGTCCACCCCGATTTCGTGCAGCATGGCGCGCATTAACGTCGCTTTGTCTTTGCAGTCTCCATAGCGGCGAGAGAAAACATCGGAAGCAGTGTGTGGTTGCCAGCCTCCGATCCCTAGCTCGATGCTGACGTAGCGAATGTCATGCTGTTCAAAGCGAGCAATCGCTTGCATCTTTGCAAGCAGCGTGGTCTGGCCAGCCACCAAACTGCTTACCTGTTGCTTGATCGCATCGGAGGCCTCCATCTGCCCGCTGATCAGGCCTCCGTACCAAGTCCCCATGCCCTGCCAACTGAGAAATTCGTTTTTTCGAGATGAGCCACCCGGAGGAATGAAAGAAACGATCATCTGGCCGGCAACGCCTTCCCTGGGAGGCATGTCCGGTTCGTTCCGGATCGCTTTCACATCGCTGACGACCCACTGCGACACAGCGCCGCCTTCGACCGGCTTCACCTCCGGATAGGAAAGCCACGATGCCTTGTATTCCCA
>Ga0116121_1001430_pt1 | contig 10051 bp, 6 predicted proteins | sample June2015DPH_13_1_FD_89725 | JGI IMG/M metagenome (GOLD analysis project Ga0116121, IMG submission 89725) | Peatland microbial communities from SPRUCE experiment site at the Marcell Experimental Forest, Minnesota, USA - June2015DPH_13_10 | ecosystem: Environmental > Terrestrial > Soil > Wetlands >...
CCGACTACCAGCGCCATTATGGCGAGCCCCCCGAAGGGATGTGGCTGGCGGAGACGGCGGCGGATACGGAATCGCTGGAATTGCTGGCTCAGCACGGCATCAAGTTTACGGTGCTGGCGCCGCACCAATGCCGGCACATCAGAAGTTTGAAGGACGGCGGGAGCTGGACGGAGACTCCCAACGCGAGCGTGGACACAACGCACCCTTACCTGGTGCGTTTCAACTCGGGCGTCTCGATTGCAATCTTTTTCTACGATGGCGCCGCCTCGCGGGCCATTGCGTTTGAGGGGCTGTTGAACTCCGGCGAGAGCTTTGCGGCGCGACTCAAAGGCGGCTTCAAAGACAACGCGCAGCCGCAACTGGTTCATGTGGCTACAGATGGTGAATCGTACGGCCACCACCACAGATACGGCGAGATGGCACTGTCATATGCGCTTCGACTGCTGGAGGGTGACCGGAACGTAAAGCTGACCAACTATGGCTGCTTTCTGTCGCAGTTTCCGCCTGAGTACGAAGCGGAGATTGTGGACAACACGTCGTGGAGCTGCGAGCACGGGGTGGAACGCTGGCGGTCAAACTGCGGCTGCAACGGAGGCAAGCAGGGCTGGAACCAAAACTGGCGCGGACCTTTGCGCCAGGCGCTGGACGAGGTACGCGATGCCATGATCCCACTGACCGATCAGGAGGGCGGTAAGCTCTTCCGCGATGTATGGGCAGCTCGGGACAACTACATCCATGTGGTTCTCGACCGCGGAGCGGAGACGCTGGATCGGTTCTTTGCCGAGAATCAGAGCCACGCGCTTACCGAGACGGAGCGCGTGCGCGCTCTTGAACTAATGGAACTGCAACGCAATGCGCAGCTTATGTACACCAGTTGCGGATGGTTTTTCGACGACATATCGGGCATCGAGACGGTGCAGATAATTGCCTATGCCGCACGTGTGCTGCAACTGGCACAGGAACTGTTTGGAGAGCAAGCGGAAGGGCTGGAACTCGACTTTCTTGTGGCGCTGGCAGATGCGCGCTCGAACGTGGCCAGAGCGGGCGACGGCGCACGCATCTATAAAGAACAGGTTAGACCCATGGAGCTTGGGCTGGAACAGGTGGCTGCACACTACGCCATTAGCAGCGTCTTCTCTTCGTTTGCCGAGGAGACTGAGCTGTTCTGCTACCGTGTTCGACGCCAGGCTTATGACATTTACACCTCCGGTCGCGGACGGCTTGCTCTGGGCCGCGCATCCATTGCCAACGCCATTACCAGCAAGCAGCAGAGCTTCTCGTTCGCGGTTCTGCACTTCGGCGACCAGAACATTACCGCCGCGGTGAAACCCTGCGAAGAGTCGGATGTGGCCGAGTTCGAGGCGTTTGCCAGCCAGACAGCGGAACAGCTGGAGCGCGCCAAATTTCCCGAGGTGATTCGCCAGTTGGACCGCTACTACGGCCACGTAGATTACTCGCTCACTTCGCTTTTCCGCGACGAACAGCGGCGAATTGTGCAGATGATTCTAAACTCGACTCTTACGAACATCGAAAGCTCGCTGATTACCATTTACGAGGACCACGCCAGTCTGTTGCACTTTCTATCGCAGGCGGGGCTGCCCAAGCCGCCGGCGCTTACGCTGGCCGCGGAATTTGCCCTGAACGCCGGCCTGCGCAAGGCGCTTGAGGGCGACCCTGTCGATCAGGCGCTGATGCGCTCGTTTCTCGCGCTGGCAAAGGCGGACCAGATTCGGCTGGAGACGGCAACGCTCTCTTACGTCGCCGACCAGCGCATGAAGCGCGCCATGGTGGAGCTGCAAATCTCTTCCGGATCGCTGGAGATGCTGGACCGGGCGCTGGCGCTCGGGCGCACGCTGGCGGAATTGCCTTTTGATCTGAATCTATGGCAGGCGCAGAACATCTGGTACGAGATTATGCGCGTATCCAGCTATGGTCTGACCGCGCTCAGGGCGGAAGACCGGCCGCGCTGGGAGAAGGAATTCTGCGAACTGGGCGGTTGTCTGTCGATTGATTACGAGGCAATCAGCGCTCAGGACCTGACGGCGGCGACTACGGGGGATTAGAGCGCGCCTAGTTTATGCAGCTTTCCACCCTTGAGCGTGAAGCTCTCGCCGCGCCAGACAATTGTGTGGCCGGCAAAACCGGCAACCCAGACTCCCATGGCGACGAGATCGCGCAATGGCAGCAGCCACAGGTTGGGCAACACCTGGTGGTCGGCCAGAACTTCAGCGCCCACCGTCATGGCGAGTGCAAGGCGGAGAAAGAAGCTCAACCCCAGCAGCCACAGGCTTAGTGGGCTTAGTCCAGTGGCGAGCATGTTGAGCAGAGCCCAGCCCAGACCGTGGGTGAAGATGAGGCCGGCGTAGCCCCAGGGACGGGCGTCCCGGACCGTGCGCACCCATCGCAACTGGTGATCGATGTAGCCGCGCCAGGCGTAGGCTGGGACACTGGTTTCAACAACTTCGGGACTCAGCGCCACGCGGTAGCCCGCCTGCGCCACGCGCACGCCCAGTTCGTAATCGTCGGCCAGATGATCGACCAGGACCTGCAGGCCGCCGATTTTTTCGAGTGCTTCACGGCGGACGGCGAGCGTGGAACCGAGTCCGTAATGAAGGCCACCCTCAATCCACCTGGAGAGGAGTACGCCGGCCTGAAAATCTGCGGCGATGCCGATGGATTCGAGGCGGGACGGGAGGGTTCCGTGGGCGCGGCCGCGATAGATGGCGGTGACGAGGCCGACTTGCGCCTGGACATTGCCACACGACTCTGTTGGTGCAAAGCAGGCCATGACACGTTCCAGGTAGCGTGGGCCGACGGTGATGTCAGAGTCGTTGATGAGCAAGAAATCGTGGCGGGTGTGGATGGCGAGTTGAATCAATGAGCTGACTTTGCCGTTGGTTCCCAGACGCTGTGGGCACTCGATGAGACGGATGGGGCGATCAGGGAATTCGGCTTGCAGTTGCTCGACGGCTGCCACGGCAGAGTCGGAAAGCGCGGAGACGCCGAAGAGCAGTTCATAGTCTCCCGAATAGGACTGGCGGCAGTGGCTGCGGAAGGCGTCGATCATGCCGGGGTCAAGTCCCTTGAGTGACTTGAGGATGCTTACGCCGGGAGCAAAGGCGGGCAACAGGGCGCGCCGTGACGCAAGAAAGAGCCGCGCCGCAATCAGAGCAGCGAGGAAATAACCCATACCGGCCACGGCGAGAATCGTGGTGAGTGCTTCTATGGATTGCGCTAAAGCGTGCGGCATCACAGGGGTAAGAATACAGCTTTCAGCTGCTAGCCTCTAGCTTTCAGCTTCCGCATCGCGTTCGATTCAGTGGGTGCGGCGCCTTCGAAACGCCAAAGCCAATAGACCTCTGAGCATGATCTTGTCACGAGCTCAGCTATCCCTCAGGGGCTAAATCCCTCTTCATTCTGCAACATTTGCGGCACGGCTAAAGCCGTGCCCTTTCAAAACATCGACCTATCCATAGGCTCTCTAGAAGCAGATTTACTCGTACCTTAGCGCCTCAATGGGGTCCATGTTGGCGGCTTTCCAGGCGGGGTAGATGCCAAAGACAAGGCCGATGGCGCAGGAGACAGCAAAGCCGATCAGTACCCACATTGTGGACAGTGTGGCAGGCAGGCCGATGGGCAAGAGGTAGACGATCCAAGTGAGCACGGCACCCACCAGAACGCCGACCACTCCGCCGACAGCGCACAGAGTCACGGCCTCGGTTGTGAATTGGATCAGAATGGTGCGCCTGGTGGCGCCGATGGCCTTGCGCACGCCGATCTCGCGGGTGCGCTCGGTGACCGAGACCAGCATGATGTTCATCACTCCCACGCCGCCCACCATCAATCCCACGCTGGAGACGGCGATCATGAACAGCACCAGTCCGCCGGTAATCTGGCCCCACAGCTTTGTGAGCGAATCGGGGCCGAAGATCTCGAAGTTATCGTTGGCTTGCACGTTGACCTTGCGGCGGATTCGCAGCAGGTCGCGCACCTCTTCCTCGACCAGCGACTTGTTCTTAGGATCGTCGTACTTCACCGCGATCCACGTCTCCTTGTCTTCCGGATGCAGGTTGTGGAAGGTTCCCATGGGGAAGTAGACCATGTTATCTCGCGGGCTTTTGCCGCTGCCGAAGGGCTGCTTCTGCTTGTCAACCACTCCGATTACCGTATAGAGGCCGCCTTCGATGCTGACTTCCTTGCCCACCGCTGGGTCCGAGTCGAACAGTTGTTCCCAGGTATCATGGCCCAGCATGCAGACATGGGCGGCGCGCTGGTCTTCAGCATCGGTAAACAGGCGGCCTTCCAGAAATACGAGATCACGGGTTTCGCCCAATTGCGCGGTCGAGCCAATCAGAATCGTTCCGGTCACCTTCTTGCCGTTGTATTTGACATCCGCGTCACCTACCCGGAAGACCGGTTTGACGTGCTGCCGGCTGCCGTCGGCGGCCACGACGTGGGGCAGCGAGCGCAGGGCGATGGCGTCCTCCACGGTGAGCTTTTTGCGCGACAACTGCTCCATGGTGGGCTTGCCGAGGGCGAGCGGCAGATGGAAGACCCAGAGAACATTGGAGCCCAGGGAGTCGGCGAAGTCGGAAATGCGGTTGTTCAGCCCGTTGATTACCGAGGAGATGGTGATCACGGTAGTGACGCCGATGACGATGCCCAGCACTGTCAGCCCGGAGCGCAGCTTGTTTGCTCGAAGCGTGTTAAGCGCCATCTTTACGGATTCGCGGGTTTGTCCTTGAGACATGAAAGACTGCTCCTGGATGCTTTTACAGCTCTGCTCTAAGCGCCACCACCGGATCAAGCTTGGCGGCCTTGCTAGCCGGATAGACGCCGAAGAAGACGCCGACCGCGGTGGCCGTGAACAGGCCCACGAGCACGCTCCACATCTGCACGCTGGTGGGGAAGCCGATGACGAGGGTAATCAGCTTGGCCACGGCCACGCCGCACATCACGCCGATGGCGCCTCCCACCAGAGCCATGGTTGCGCTTTCAATGAGGAATTGCAGGAGCACGTCGCGCTGGCGGGCGCCTAATGCCTTACGCACGCCGATCTCGCGGGTGCGCTCGGTAACGCTGACCAGCATGATGTTCATGATCACGATGCCGCCGACCACCAGCGAGATGGAGGCAATGCCAATCACCACGGTGAAAAAGAGCGTGGAAATCTGCTTCCAGATGTCAAGAAATGTATCATTGGTTTCGATCTCGAAATCGTCCTCGGCGCCCACCGCGTTGTGGCGCCGGACGCGCATCAGCACGCGCACCTGGTCCTTGACCCGTTCCATCACCTCGGCATTGCCGTTGGCGCGGGCATAGATATCCACCGAGTCGTTGTAGCCGTAGGTCTGCTGAAATGTGGTGATGGGGACGGCCACCCAGTTATCCTGCGACTCGCCTAGAGTCTTTCCCTGGCGGCTGCCGACGCCGACGATGGTGTAGGGGATGCCGTCGACACGAATCTCCTTACCAAGTGGCTGGCCCTCGCCGAGCACATTGTCCACGATATCGTAGCCAACAATCGCGCTATGCGTTCCGTGGTCGTCATCGGCGGGAGTAAACCCTCGCCCTTCTTCGATGTCCATGTTGTTGAGCGAGACCATGGCCCAACTGATGCCGCGTATGTCGGTATCAGTAGTGGAGTGCCCGCCATAGGAAACCTTCGTGGTCCGGTCGAGACGAGCGCCCACCTCGGCGCATTCCGTGCATTCGTCGCGGATGGCTTGAAAGTCATCGAAGCGGAGCACCTTGCGCTTCTGATAGCGGAAGTAGTCGTTGGCGGAAAAAATCACGCCGGGCATGCGCGTGACGGTCAGTACATCGGCACCATGGTCAAGCAGCTTGGTGCTGACATAGGTATTGGTCCCGTTCACCAGGGTGACGACCATGATCACCGAGGCCACGCCCATCACCACGCCAAGCAGCGTGAGGACAGTGCGCATCTTATTGGCCCACAGGGACTGCAGCGCGAGTTTGAATGCCTCACTGAAGGGCATGGTTCCGCTTTCTGTTCAAGAGCCGGCCTGAGCGCGGATCCTCGAGAGCGAAACAATCTCCGTTTCGCGAACTGTGGAGCCATGCTTCTGCCTAGTCTCTCCAGTGTATGCAATTTCAGTCAATTCCATGGACGCAAAGGCTTCTTCCAAACCGCTTCTGACTGACGGAAGACTGCCGTGGCAGGATTGTTTCTCCCATTCTCTGGTACGCAATTGGCCGCAGAGAGGTTCCTGCATCCCTGCAAAGGCCAGGGAAAAGGCCGATTGTAGGAAGTGGATTCGGTCTACTCCAATTGAAAAAATCAGATTATTTGTCAGTCTAAAGAACTCTTCCGCAAGGCCAAATTCCTGTTGCCTGTTTCATTCATACCTTAGCGCCTCGATGGGGTCCATGTTGGCGGCTTTCCAGGCGGGGTAGATGCCGAAGATCAGGCCGATGGCGCAGGAGACAACAAAGGCAATTACAACCCACATCATCGAGAGAGCGGCGTGAAGGAATGAAACGGCAAAATGCAGAATCAGAGTAAGCAAGGCTCCAACGGAGATGCCGAGCAAGCCACCCACGACACAGAGAGTGACCGCCTCCAGCGTGAACTGTAGCAGGATGTTCTTTCTGGTGGCGCCGATGGCCTTGCGGACGCCGATCTCGCGAGTGCGCTCGGTGACCGAGACCAGCATGATGTTCATTACGCCTACCCCTCCGACCATGAGGCTGACCGAAGAGACGGCGACCATGAAGAGAAACAGTCCGCCGGTAAGCGTGTTCCACAGACGGGTGAGCGAGTCGGTGCTGAAGATGGCGAAGTTGTCGTCCTGTTCCAGCCGGACCTTGCGCTGGACACGGAGAACCTCGCGAATCTCCTCCGCCACCAGCGCCCTGTTGGCCGGATCGTCATACTTCACAGTGATCCAGTAATCGTTGAGTTCGGGATGGAGTTGATGGAAGGTCTCCAAGGAAAAATAAGCGGAGTTATCGTTCCTGTTCCGGCCACTGCCGAAGACCTCCGGTTGCAGATCGAAGACACCGATTACCGTGAAGATGCTGCCTTCACATTCAATGTCCTTGCCGATGGGAGACTCGCCGGGAAAAAGATCCTCTGCGGCATCGTGGCCCAGAACCACCACTCTGGCGCTACGCTCCTCCTCGGAGTCGGTCCAGATGCGGCCCTCCAGAAGGTCAAAGTTGCCGGCCTCCATGATTGCCGTAGTCGATCCGTTCAGGATCGTGTTCTGAATCTTGTGGCCGCCACGCCTGATAGAAACATTACCGACGCCGAGCTGAAAATTCATGTAGCTGATCCAGGTATCGACGGCCACAATATGCGGCAGTCCGCGCAGGGCCAAGCCGTCCGCATAGGTAATCTTCTTGCGATTCAGTTCCTCGGTGGTCGGACGCCTCCCCCACGGCTCAAAGCGGTAAACCAGCAGATCGTTGGTGCCCAGAGATTTGACGAATTGATCGATATTGCTATTGAGTCCGTTAATAGCGGAAGAGATGAGAATGACCGTGGAGATGCCGATGGTGATGCCGAGAATGGTGAGCCCGGAGCGCAGTTTATTTTTGCGCAGTGTGTCGAGGGCCATTCGCACGGATTCTTTGGAGTCACGGATGCGCATGGCTAAAGCTCCGCTCTCAGGGCAACGATGGGATCAAGCTGAGCGGCTTTGTGTGCGGGGTAGACGCCGAAAAACACGCCGACGGCAGTGGCTACAAACAAACCGACGAGGACCGACCAGAGTTGCACGTCGGAGGGGAATGAGACAGCAAGGGTAATCACTTTGGCGACACTAATGCCCAGGATGACGCCAATGACGCCACCGAGGAGGGCCATGGTTGCGGACTCGATAAGAAACTGAAGCAGGATGTCATTGCGGCGCGCGCCAAGCGCCTTGCGGACGCCGATTTCGCGGGTACGCTCTGTGACCGAAACCAGCATGATGTTCATGATGACGATGCCTCCCACCACAAGTGATACGCCAGCGATGGCTACCACCACGGCACCAAAGTCATTGAGGATATTGCCTAACAGATTCTGGAAAGTGGCGCTTGTATCGACAGAGAAAACGTCTGGGCTACCCGGCGCCAGGTGGCGGCGCGCGCGCATCAGGACGCGCAACTCATCGGAAGTCGCATCCATCACCTCGCCTCCTCCCCCGGCATCGGCATAGACAGTCATGCTGGCGTTCGACCCGTGTGTATGCAGAAAAGTTGTAAGGGGGATAGCGACCCAGTTGTCCATGCTTTGGCCCATGATTTTGCCCTGACATTCGCCAGTTCCTATCACCGTGTAAGGCGCGCCATCGACGCGAATCTCCTTGCCCAGCGGGTCGCCCAGTCCGAGCATATTGTTTACGATGTCGCAGCCGATGATGGCGACGCGGGCACTATGCTCGTCCTCAATTTCAGTAAAGGAACGCCCGGCTTCGATGTTGAGATTGGAGAGAGCGGGCATGGTCCAGGTCCAGCCGCGAACATCGGTGTCCGTGGTGGATTTGGTTCCGTAGACAACTTTGACGGTGCTGTTGCGCGAAGCACCCACCGAGACGCAGGACTTGCAACGGTCAAGAATGGCTTTGTAGTCGTCGAATGAGATATCTTTTCGCTTTTGGAACTCGAGATACTCGGCGATGGTGATGAAGGTTTACGGCATCTTGCTGACGGTGACCACACTCGCGCCGTAGGTGTTTATTTTGTCAGTCACAAATCGCTTGGCGCCGTTGGTCAGCGTGACGACCGTAATGACGGACGCAACTCCGATGACCACGCCGAGCAGCGTGAGAACAGTGCGCATCTTGTTTGTCCACAAGGACTGAAGCGCGAGTTTGAATGCCTCACCGAGGAGCATGGTTCTGCTTTCTGTTCAAGATCCAGCCCGGCCGCGGTTTCGCGAGGGGCGAAACGAGGGTTCAGCCCGGTTGTCTCCAGTGTACGCAATTTCAGAGATTCGTATGGACGCTAAAGCACCTGCCAAGCCATTTCAGAATGATGGAAAACAGCTAAGGCGGGATGTTTTCTCCCACTTGCTGATACGCAATGGGCCGCGAGATGGTTCCTGAGCACCGGCGGGAGACGAGGAAAAGGATTAGAACGGCCAGATTAGCGGAACCATTTGGTAACTGTTTGACGTAGCATGGATTGGCGCGGAGTTTTGCGCTCGATCTTGAACTAAATCTACACCCCTATCTGAATAGGAGGCTCGATGAATCGCGTCATTTCCCACTTTGCGCCAATTGCGCTGGTTTTGGGTGCACTGCTCCCCGTTTCCGCTTTTGCCCAGGCCGCATCCGTAGCTGCTCCCGCGCCGCTGCTGCTGCGCCACCCCTCCCTGAGCCAGGACAGGATAGCCTTCCTCTACGCCGACGACATCTGGACAGTGAGCCGCCAGGGCGGCGAGGCGGAGCGGCTTACCTCGGACGGTAAAGTGGTCGCGGGGCCGATCTACTCGCCTGACGGAGCGTGGATTGCTTACTCGGCTCACTTGAACGGCAATACCGATGCGTATGTTATTCCCGCCGCAGGCGGCGTCCCCCGCCGCATCACCTGGCATCCGACTGGAAGTGGTGTTGTGGGCTGGTCACCGGACGGCAAGGATGTGCTGATCACCAGCATGGCGGCAAGCTACCGGCATTTCCTTCGCCTGTTCCTCGTCCATGCGGACGGATCGGGCGTTCCCGAGCCTTTGCCACTGCCTTCCGGTTTCGAAGGGTCGTTTTCGCCCGAGGGCCAGTCGCTCGCATATGAACCCTTTACCAAGTGGCAGCCAGCATGGAAGCGCTATGTGGGCGGCCAGACTAGCCCCATCTGGATCGTCAACCTGAAGACTTTGGATCTGGTAAAGGTGCCGCGCGAGAACTCGAACGACTCAAACCCAGTGTGGGTTGGCGACCAGGTTTACTTCCTCTCTGATCGCGACAACACAGGAAAGAACAACGGCCCGGTCGCGCTTTATCGGTATGACACAAAAAGCAAGCAGGTTTCTCAGGTGATGCAGAACGACGGGCTGGATATCAAATCTTTCCAGGCCGGGCCAGCGACGGACGTCAGCGGGGCG
>Ga0116121_1001433_pt1 | contig 10039 bp, 9 predicted proteins | sample June2015DPH_13_1_FD_89725 | JGI IMG/M metagenome (GOLD analysis project Ga0116121, IMG submission 89725) | Peatland microbial communities from SPRUCE experiment site at the Marcell Experimental Forest, Minnesota, USA - June2015DPH_13_10 | ecosystem: Environmental > Terrestrial > Soil > Wetlands >...
AATTACTCAATTACCAAATTACCCGATTACACAATGCCCCTTTGTCCCCACATTTGATCTGAAATGTTCAATCTGAAATGTTCAAGAAGATCCTGATTGCGAATCGCGGAGAAATTGCGCTGCGCATCATTTGCGCGTGCAAGGAACTGGGCGTCCGCACGGTTGTCATTTATAGCGAGGCAGACCGCCACTCGTTGCCGGTACGCTTTGCGGACGAAGCCATCTGCATTGGGCCGCCCCAGCTGGCGCTGAGCTACCTGAATATTCCGGCGGTAATCAGCGCGGCGGAGATCGCCAACGTGGACGCGGTGCATCCGGGCTACGGATTGCTGGCGGAGAATGCCAACTTCGCCGAGGTGTGCGAGACCAGCGGCATCAAGTTCATCGGACCGCGGCCGGAAGTGACGCGGCTGATGGGGGAAAAGGAAAAGGCGCGCGCGGCCATGAAGCGCGCGGGCGTGCCGATTCTGCCGGGTTCGGATGGAATCCTTGCCTCCGAAGGCGAAGCCCTGGAGTGGGCGCGGCAAGTGGGTTTTCCGGTGATTGTGAAGGCGTCGGCGGGCGGCGGCGGACGCGGCATGCGTATTGTGCGCAGCGAAGAGGAACTGCCGGGGTTCTTCAAGGCGGCGCAGTCGGAGGCGGCGGGGGCGTTCGGCAACGGCGACCTCTACATGGAAAAGTACGTCGAGCATCCGCGGCACATCGAGTTTCAGGTGTTGGCCGACGAGCATGGCAATGTGGTGAGCCTGGGCGAGCGGGAATGCACGATTCAGCGGCGGCATCAGAAGTTGCTGGAAGAATCCCCCTCCACTCAGGTGACCCCGGAATTGCGCGATCAGATTGGCAAGGTGTTGTGCAAGTCGCTGGCGGACATCGGTTACACGAATGCGGGGACGATCGAGTTTTTGATGGACCAGGACCGCAAGCTGCACTTCATCGAGATGAATACTCGCATCCAGGTGGAGCATCCGGTAACGGAGATGGTGACGGATGTGGATTTAGTAAAGAGCCAGATCATGATCGCCGCTGGGGCTCACATGCGGGACGTGCTGCAGGGGCCGATCGTGCACCGCGGGCACGCCATCGAATGCCGCATCAATGCGGAGCATCCGGAAAAGTTCACGCCGTCGGCGGGAAAGATTACGGCATTTCATCCGCCGGGAGGCACGGGTGTACGCGTGGATACGGCGGCGTACGCGGAGGGCGTGATTCCGCCTTACTACGATTCGCTGATTGCCAAGTTGATCGTGCGCGGCAAGGACCGCAATGAGGCGATCTCGCGCATGACGCGGGCGCTGGAGATGTTTATCGTCGAAGGCGTGTATACCACGATCCCGCTGCACCGGAAGATTCTGGCCGATCCGGACTTCCGGGCAGGGAAGTTTGATACGGGGTTTATTGAACGATTTCTGGCGAAGAACAGCAAGAAGGATTCCGCGCCGTGATCTCTCTGCCACGCCTTTATGCCATCGTTGACGCGGCGGCGTTCCGAAGAAACGAGAATTTGACTATTTTCGCCACTGAACTCATCTTTGGCGGGTGCACTGTCCTGCAATACCGCAACAAAAATACGAGCGCTGGCGAGATGTTTCGGCAGGCACTGGGCTTGAAGATAATGAGCGCGGTGGGTCTGGGTCACGTCAAGCTGGTTATGAATGATCGTGCCGACTTATGTCTGGCGGCAGAGTACGATGGCGTCCACGTCGGCCAGGAAGATCTTTCGCCACCTTCGGTGCGGGGGATCATCGGCCCGGATCGTTGGCTTGGATTTTCTACGCATAATCTGCAGCAAGTGAAAGAAGCTGACCGAACCTCGGCAGACTATCTCGCCATTGGGCCCGTGTTTTCCACTTCCAGCAAGGATAAGCCTGATCCTGTGGTCGGCCTTGAAGGAGTGCGCCTGGCGCGGGCGTTGACTCGGAAACCGCTGGTCGCGATCGGCGGAATCACGCGCGCGAACGCGGCTTCGGTGATCGAGGCTGGGGCCGATTCCGTGGCGGTGATCTCGGATCTGTTACGCGAGCCCCGTAAATCAGCAGAGGAATTTTTTCGCATCTTGAGGTAAAGTCATGGGGCGATTCATAGGAGTCGTCCGTCGTCGGTCGTCCGCCATGGGCAATGGTGCAGGGCATGACGGCTGAAGGCCGACGACTGACGACCGACAACGCTTCACGATTCCGGAGGACACCTGAGCGTACCGACCACGGCTGCGGGCAGCGACTGGGAAATTCACAGCCATCAGGATAACGAGTTGGTCAAGGGCCTGGGCCTGACTAGCGCGACCATGCTGGTCATGGGTTCAATGATCGGCTCGGGCATCTTCATTGTTTCGGCGGAGATTGCCCGCGAAGTGGATTCGCCCGCGCTGTTGATTGGCGCGTGGGCGGTCGCGGGGTTCATGACTATTGTTGCCGCACTCAGTTACGGTGAACTGGCGGCGATGATGCCGCGAGCGGGTGGGCAGTATGTTTACTTGCGCGAGGCGCTCGGACCACTGTGGGGTTTTCTCTATGGCTGGACTCTGTTCCTGGTAATCCAGACCGGGACGATTGCGGCCGTGGGCGTGGCATTTGGCAAGTTCCTCGGAGTCTTCTTTCCCGTTGTTTCCTCTTCGCATTGGATTCTGCATCTCTGGAAGGTCCCGCCCATTCGCCTGGGGCCCATGGTTCTGGGGAACATGGACGTGGGTATCAATACGCAGAACCTGGTCGCCATCCTGCTCGTGGTTTTCCTTTCAGTGGTGAATATCTTTGGAGTGAAAACCGGGGCGCTCATCCAGAATATTTTTACCGCCGCGAAGGTCTCGGCGCTGCTGGGGCTGGCGTTGTTTGGCTTGGCGCTGGGACGAAATGCGCATGCCTTGGCCGCGAACTTCAGCGGACATTTCTGGCGGAATGCGGGACTGAGCGCGCAGCACGCGGTTCAGGTGGGTGTTGGTGGTCCGGTGGTGATGGTGGGTACGCTGACGATTCTTGCCGTGGCGCAAGTGGGGTCTCTGTTTTCCGCGGACGCGTGGAACAATGTGACCTTCACGGCGGGTGAAGTCAAGAATCCCAGCCGCAACCTGCCGCTTTCTCTGGCGCTGGGTACGGGCGTGGTTATTGCGCTCTACATTGCTTGCAACATGATCTATCTGAATGCGCTGCCGCTGGACGGAACCGCGGGCGCAGCAACAATTCTGGGACGGGGAATCAAGTATGCCTCCGAAGATCGCGTTGCGACCGCGGTCATGACGCAGATGTTCGGGGCCGTCGGCGGACTGCTGATGGCGGGTGCTATCTTGATTTCCAGTTTTGGCTGCAATAACGGGCTGATTCTATCCGGGGCACGCGTCTACTATGCCATGGCGAAGGACGGACTCTTCTTCCGCAGCGTGGCCAAGCTGCATCCTACGTATAAAACGCCCGCAGTTTCGCTGATGGTGCAGATGGTTTGGGCGTGCTTGCTCTGTGTTTCGGGCAGCTATGGGCAGCTTCTCGACTACATTATCTTCGCGGTGCTCGTCTTCTACATTCTGACCATTGTTGGATTATTTGTGCTGCGGCGGACGCATCCGGATGCCCCGCGGCCTTACCGCGCGGTAGGTTATCCGGTGCTGCCGGCGATTTATATTGTGATGGCTTTGTTTATCGATGTCATACTATTGCGCTACAAACCGCAATTCACGTGGCCCGGGCTGATTGTGGTGCTGCTGGGCATCCCGGTTTATTACGCGTGGTCGAGAAGCGCGGGCGCAAAGCGCGCATCGGCGTAGCCGCTAAGGAGAAACGAAACGAATGGCAAATCTGCTGGCAACCAAGCCGCTGAACCTTCTGATGGAAGAATCCCGCGAGACGGGCGAAAACAGTCTCAAACGGACGCTGGGGGTTTTTCAGCTTACTGCGTTGGGAGTGGGTGCGATTATCGGCGCGGGAATTTTTGTAATGGTGGGGCTGGGAGCGCACTATGCCGGTCCGGGACTCACTTTGTCGTTCGTTCTATCCGGCCTGGGATGCGCGTTTGCCGGACTCTGTTACGCGGAGTTTGCGGCCATGATTCCCCTCGCAGGCAGCGCCTACACCTACGCTTACGCCACGCTAGGCGAGTTGTTGGCGTGGATCATCGGCTGGGATCTGACGCTCGAATACGCCATGGGTGCCAGTGCAGTATCGTCGGGCTGGTCGAACCACTTCATCGAACTGCTGAAAATCTTTCACATCAGGATGCCGCTGTGGCTGGCCTATGATCACTGGACGGCGCTGAAGACGGCGGAGAATATGGTGGCGCGGCAGATGGCGCAAGCCGCGGACTCTTCGTTGGTACCTGGCACCCAAGCCTTTCTGGACAAAGTCAGCGCGATTATGAGCACCCAGTCCCCCGAGTTGTTGCAACGGGCGCACGATCTGCTGGGAGCGCCGCATCTGTTTGGCATGGAAGTCGGCCTTAACCTCCCAGCTTTTATCATTGCCCTCATTATTACTGCGATTCTAGTTGTCGGAATCAAAGAGAGCGCGGAGTTTAATACTGGGATCGTTGTAATTAAGGTTTCGGTTGTGCTCTTTGTAATCGCGCTGGGTGCTCGTTACATCAACGTCAGCAACTGGGGCACGGACTGGCACTCCTACGCGCCCAATGGCCTCGCCGGGATTGGAGCAGGGGCGGCGTACATTTTCTTCGCCTACATCGGTTTCGACGCGGTCTCGACGACGGCGCAGGAGGCTAAGAATCCGCAACGCGATTTGCCGATCGGCATGATCGCTTCGCTGGCCATATGTACGGTCCTATATATCGCAGTGGCGGGTGTTCTAACCGGCATGATGCACTGGCAACAAATCACCATCGAAGCGCCGGTGGCCCGCGCCTTTCTTGATCGGGGGTTGACGACAGCCTCGCATATCATCACGCTGGGCGCTCTGGCCGGGCTCACCAGCGTGATGCTGGTAATGCTGCTGGGCCAAACGCGAGTACTTTACGCGATGGCCACCGACGGTCTTCTGCCGAAGAAGTTTTTCGCTGCGATCCACCCCAAGTTCCGGACACCGTGGAAAAACACGATACTGGTGGGCCTGTTGGCTGCCGTTGTAGGCAGCCTGACTCCGATCGACGATATCGGGAGGATGGTTAACATTGGCACGCTGCTGGCGTTTGTGATCGTTTCAATCTCCGTGATGGTGTTGCGTTATACGAATCCCAGCCAGCCGCGGCCCTTCCGCACGCCGTGGGTGCCATTGATTCCGATTCTTGGCGTGATCTCGAACGGGTACATGATGTACAAGCTGGGAATATGGAACTGGATACGTTTGGTGGTCTGGTTGGCACTTGGACTGGTCGTGTATTTCACTTACAGCGTGAAGCACAGCCGGGTGCAGGCTTTGCAGAAGGGCAGTGGCCAGTGATCGTTGATCAGTGATCAGTGGCTAGTACCCAGTACCCAGTACCCAGTAAAGTCCGACTGAGTGAGTTCGATTGGCTCTCCGCGCGGCGCGGAGGGCCCTTTTGTCTTAAGATCAGTCTTGGTCGTTAGTCGTGGCTCGTAGTTCAAGACTAACGCTCTAAACATTCTGGCGAACGACCAACGACTATCGGCTAACGACGGTCTTATGAAGATTGTTTCCGCAGAAGAGATGCGAGCGATTGACCGCGCCACCAGCGAGCGCTTCGGCGTGCCTTCGCTTACGCTGATGGAGAATGCGGGCACGGCGGTGGCGGACTATGTGCTCCTGCATCACGCCGAGGCGCGGCGCATCGTGGTTTTCTGCGGCAAGGGGAATAACGGCGGCGATGGTTTTGTGGCGGCGCGGCGGCTGCATCAGCAAGGCAGGAAAGTGCAGGTTATCCTTCTCGCCGATCCCGGCGAACTTAAGGGCGATGCGGCAGCCATGTTTGGCAAGTTGCCGGCCCCTGCAATCGCGGTGTATTCCAGCGAGGAGCTGAAGGGTGACCGGGTTCAGCTCGCCTTGCGTGCGGATTTATCCCTGGATGCGGTGCTGGGCACCGGCTTCAAGCCGCCGGTGAGCGGGCTTTATGCGGAAGCAATTGCGATCATGAATGCGAGCCATGTTCCCGTGATCGCCGTCGACATTCCTTCGGGCGCGGATGCCGACGCGATGGACGCGCAAGCCGGGACCATTGCCCGCGCCGATGCCATTGTTACCTTCACCGCACCGCGCCCGGCGCACGTGTTTAGCTTGCTGACTGCGGGATCTACTTTTGTGGCCGACATCGGCTCGCCGGAGGCGGTGATTGTTTCCGCGCTGCAACTGAATGTGATCACGGCGGGTGATGTTGCGCGGCTGATTGCCCCGCGCCCGGCAGAGTCGAACAAGGGCAGCTACGGAAGCGTGCTGGTGGTTGGGGGATCGCTGGGGAAAGCTGGGGCGGCGGCAATGGCGGGGATAGCGGTGCTGCGCGCAGGAGCGGGGCTTTCGACCGTGGCGACGCCGAAGTCGGTGCTGGGAACTGTGGCCGGATTTCATCCTGAGTTGATGACTGAGCCGTTATCCGAGACGGAAGCAGGCACGATCTCCACCGCCGCACAGGATCGAATCGCGGAATTGGCGAAGGGTAGGACGATGCTCGCGGTGGGGCCGGGGATTTCGCGGCATCCGCAGACTGCGCAACTGGTGCGGAGTTTGATCGCAGGACTGCAACTTCCGATGGTGGTGGATGCCGACGGGCTCAATGCGTTCGAGGGCCGCACGGATGAATTGAATGGTAAAGGCCGCACTCTGGTGATCACTCCACATCCCGGAGAAATGGCGCGGCTGGCGGGATGCAGCATTCCTGAGGTGCAGAAAGATCGCCTAGGCGTGGCGAGGAAGTTTGCGCGCGAACACGAACTGATCGTGGTGCTCAAAGGGCATCGCACGCTGGTGGTGCAGCCGGACGGTGAGGCTTGGGTGAATACGACCGGCAATCCTGGAATGGCAACCGGCGGCACGGGAGACATCCTGACCGGCATGGTTGCCGGAATGATCGCGCAGCACCCGAAGGACGCTTTCGTAGCTGTGCTCGCCGCAGTGCATCTTCATGGTCTTGCCGGAGACGTAATGCGCGAAAGTGTAGGCGAGCATTCGCTGGTCGCGACCGATCTTCTGCAGGGTTTGCCTGAGGCTTTCCGGTGGACGCGGGAGGCGGCACAGGAAAAACTGGTGCGCTGGTGAGAGTAGAGTTTTCGCGCGACTACTACGTGTCATCTCGAAGCTGGCAGGTGAATGGTCCTTCCCGAGGCTGCCGAGCTCCGCGCGGCGTCCAATATCTCGGTCACCGTGACATTAGTATCAAGCGATGATGGTCCATCTGATTTCATTCCGTTCAACACCACGGCTCTGAGAAAAGACAACGAGTTATCGTAAGGGGCAGGCAATGGTTTTGCCGCGATCTCCTCTTCCGCGCCGCCGCTGCGACGCACGCGAACGTCGTCTCGCTTCACCGTGATTACATATCCCGTCTGCCCGTACACTTCCATATCTTTGCGGTCGAACGGCCAGTTCCAGGAGGCTTGCACGATGGCCTGGGCCTTGGGATAGGTGAGGATGATGGTCGCTTCATCGTCCACTCGCGGATAGATCGCGGGCTTCATCTGCTGGGTGACGGCGGTTACTGTTTCCGGGCGTTGACCATCCATCAACCAAGTCATAAGGTCTGCGCCGTAGCATCCGAAGTCAAACAGGGCGCCTCCCCCATTCAGCTTGGGGTCAGTGAGCCAACTTAAGAATTCAGGGCCGACTCCGATTTCTTTGGGTCCGCTGTGACCGTCGTGGACAACCACCTTGCGCACATCGCCCAACGCCTTGTCGTGCACCAGTTCGTATGCCGCCCGGTTGCTGCGGTACCAAGTCGTTTCGTAGTTGACGAGCACCTGAATCTTGCCGAGGTGTGCGGCCTTCTCGATCGCCAGTGCGTCCTCTAAGCTGACCGCCAAAGGTTTTTCCATCATGACGTGGACGCCGCGCCGGGCGCATACTTCCACCACGCGCCGGTGGTCATAAGTGTTCGTGTAAACGAGTACAGCCTGGGGATGGGTTCGGTCGAGCATTTCTTCGAGGGTTGGAAAGAGCAGGCGTTTGTCGATGGCGAACTTGGTCGCGTACTGGGCAGCGAGCGCCTGATCTGGTTCCGCAATGCCTACAATCTCAATCTCCGGATTGTGCAGCGAATGTTCCAGGAATCCCTGGACATGCCCGTGAACCAGACCGACGATGCCGACCCGGAGCGGAGCCCCACTGTTTGCAGGCGAGGTCTGAGCTTGGAAAGGTGCGGATACAAAAAGCGAAAGAAGTAATCCCGAGACCAGAAAAGAGCAACGCATAAGGCACTCCGTTCGGGCGAGCGAAGAAGTTCTCGTGATCGCCACAAGATCTTGTAAGCGGACGAAGAACAGGACATTGTATCAATAGTAAACACGCCGCTAAGTGCTCTCACCCCAGAGACTTGTGGAGCCTGAAACAGGCGCGGAAAGCGGGAATCCGGACACTCTGCTTCCGTAACCTATTACCTGTCCAGAAATGGTGCGACAGTACAGTCAGCTTATGACCCACTTCCCCCAACCGCACCCATCGAGGCGCGCGGCCCGGGTCCAGCTAGGAGCATCTGTCCTGGCTGCGATTCGTTTAGAAGACGGCCGTCGCACAAAAGCAAAACTCCAAACCATTTCAGTAACCGGCGGATTGTTGCAACTGTCAGGTTCGCTGGGCAGCGGCTCCTTCGTCGAGCTCGCATTTCAAACCCAATCGGGCCCGGTACATGGCATGGCCGAGATCCTCAGCCCGCTGCGCAAGACAACGACTGGCGTGCTGCAGCCGTTTCGCTTCATCGCACTCGAGGACGACGACCACCGCCGCTTGCGGACATCGCTCGAGCATGTGGTGGACCGGAGTCTGCTGGGGCTGAAGTCATCGGCATTTAGCGTGCCGAGGACGATTTAGACCTCTCCGAAGCGGTCCCACCCTTCGCTGCGCATTCTTGATCGTTGATCCGCGCTGAGCGCGACGCTCTCGCTATACTGGTCGTGGCCTGTGACGATGCGGCTACGACTGGAACCCGGGAGATGACGAGGGAGATCACGACACAATCGGCGGAGGAGACGATCGCCTTCGGGCGCACGCTGACGGAGTTGCTGGCGCCGCCGAAACTGGTGCTGCTGCGCGGGGACCTTGGCGCGGGCAAAACCACGCTGGTTAAGGGAATCGCCGCGGCGTTCGAGGCGGCGGAAGAGGAAGACGTCACCAGCCCAACCTTCACGCTGGTGCATGAGTATCGCGGACCGCGAGCCAATCTCTATCACATCGATCTTTACCGCATCGACACGCAGCGCGAATTGGAGACGCTGGGGCTGGATGATCTGCGGGCAGAGCGGGATAGTATTTTGCTGATTGAGTGGGGCGAGAAGTTTCCGCGATTTGTGCGGGAGCGGGATGTGGAGATTGCGCTGGAGCGGGACGGGGAGAACGGGCGGCGGATCAGAATAATCCAATAGTCCGGAGGGCTAACACATGTGGACTGGGATGTACAGAATCTCACTTTTTCCTACCATGTAGAAATTCTGCGCAGAAGGGGCAGTCCGCATGAAAGCGGCTACATCTAGTCTCGATGGTCTTGGCCGGCCGCAACTCACGGCGAAAGAGCCGCTCTGGTCAAAGTAGATCGAGCAATCCCGTGAGAATGAACGGTTATTCAGCCGGTCAGCATGCTCAAATTCGGGAAGCTTGTTTAGGTCTGAGATACTCGACGGAGCCCTGCCAAACCTTGTCCTGTAGAGCTCAGGCATCGCAGCAACATACGACATCTCTGCTTCCGCCTCCCTGTTTCCGATACTCTGCTGGTCTTGTGTGCCGGAACACGCCCCATGACGACCCGCAGCAACTGCGGCGATTTCTGCTTGGGGTAAGAGTCGATTGACAAGTCCAGCCAAGGGAAAATCGATGAGCATGTGCCTCAGAGACCATCGCAGGCAAACGCCGACGCCTACAGCCGCCACTACGAGTAGCAAGGCCGTAGTCGAAAGAACTTTAATGGGCTTGCCCATCTGCGCCTTGACCCTTCGAGGTACGAAATTCTA
>Ga0116121_1001436_pt1 | contig 10020 bp, 5 predicted proteins | sample June2015DPH_13_1_FD_89725 | JGI IMG/M metagenome (GOLD analysis project Ga0116121, IMG submission 89725) | Peatland microbial communities from SPRUCE experiment site at the Marcell Experimental Forest, Minnesota, USA - June2015DPH_13_10 | ecosystem: Environmental > Terrestrial > Soil > Wetlands >...
AAGCGTGAAACCTGCATGCGCGCGCTGGGGATCACGGGCCTGCGCCAACTCGGAGACCAGGAAGCCGACATCGTCGCCATGGTCGCGAACATTACCAAATATGCAGTACTGGTCGACGATCCACTTTCCATCCGCTACCACCTCGAGCGCGCCTGGCACCTCGCGCAAGGTGGACGCCCCGGTCCTTGCTGGCTCGACATCCCGGTGGATGTCCAGGGCATGTCCATCGATCCCGCGACGCTTCGCGGCTACGACCCTGCCGAGGATGAAAGCGCACTCAATACGATTGACGGCGAGCAACTCACGTCCGATTGCCGGGAAGTTCTCGATCGAATCCGAAGGGCAAAGCGACCGGTGATACTCGCCGGCACCGGCGTCCGCGCCGCTCATGCCACCGTTGAATTCGACGAACTCTGCCACCGTCTCGGCGTGCCCGTCACCACTGCCTGGACGCACGACCTGATCGCCTCCGACGACCCGCTCTTTTGCGGACGGCAGGGCACGATCGGCGACCGCGCCGGAAACTTCACCGTGCAAAGTGCCGACCTTCTCCTGATACTCGGATCGCGTCTCAACATCCGGCAAACCAGCTATAACTGGCAGTCCTTCGCGCGGCAAGCCTTCAAAATCCAAGTCGACGTCGACGCCGCCGAGTTTCACAAACCCACCGTCCAGCCCAATCTGGCCATCCACTGCGATCTCAAGCGCTTCTTGCGCGAAATGCTCCGCCAGTGCGATACCGGACACGTCCGCCCGGAAACGCATGCCAAGTGGCTCGGCTGGTGCCGCGAACGCGTGCAACGCTACCCAGTCGTACAGGAGCGCCAACGTAACGCTGGTCCGCCCTTGAATCCCTACTATTTCATCGAGCAGCTTTCAACGAAATTAGCTGAAGACGACGTCATCGTGTGCGGCAACGCGACCTCCTGCATCGTGCCTTTCCAGACTCTGCGCCTAAGAAAACTCCAACGCCTGATCTCAAACTCCGGATCCGCTTCCATGGGTTACGACTTGCCTGCCGCCATCGGAGCAGCTTTCGCGCGACCTGGCAAGCGCGTCATCTGCCTGGCTGGAGACGGCAGCATTCAAATGAACATCCAGGAGTTGCAAACGGTGATTCATCATCGCTTGCCACTTAAGATTTTCGTGCTGAATAACTCCGGATATCTTTCCATGCGGATGACACAATCCGGATTCTTTGGCCGGCTCACGGGCGAGAGCGCCGCGACCGGAACGTCCTTCCCGAACATGGTGAAAATCGGCTGCGCCTATGGCATTCCATCCATTCGCATCGACTGCGCGTCGCAGCTGGATCAAGTGGATCGCGCACTTGCAGCCGATGGACCTGCTTTGATCGACGTGGTTCTCGATCCCAATCAGGAATTCGAGCCGCGATCCAAGGCGAGGCAGTTACCGGATGGAAAGATCGTCTCACCCACACTAGAGGACATGTACCCATTCCTGGATAACACTGAACTAATGGACAATGTCATCAAGGAATAAGGACATTACCATATTGATAATGCGTATTTCCGACTGGTACCGCATTACGAATTGGACTGGCGAGTAACATTATGAACGGCAACGACATATTCGACGAGTTATTCGTGCTCGAGATGGCTAATAACCACTTGGGCGACCTGCAGCGTGGCCTCAAGATCATCAGCAACTATGCGCAGGTGGTGCGTTTCAATAACGTGCGCGCCGCGATCAAACTGCAATTGCGCGATGTGGACACCTTCATTCACAAGGACTTTCGACAGCGCGACGACATCCGTTACATCAAAAAGACCCTCGACACGCGCCTGCAAACAGAGGACTTCGCCACTATGGTGCAAGCCATTCGGGAAGCGAGTTGCATCCCGATGGCAACGCCGTTCGACGAGAGTTCGGTTGATCTCTGTTGCGAGCTCGGCATTCCCATACTCAAAATCGCCAGTTCCGACTGCAATGACTGGATTCTGGTGGAGAAGATCGCGAAGACAAAGAAACCGGTCATCGTCTCCACCGGAGGATCATCGCTCAAAGACATCGACGACTTGGTTACATTCTTCGGTAATCGTCATATTCCGCTAGCGATTAATCACTGCGTCTCGTTATATCCCTCGGAGGACAGCGACATCGAACTCAATCAGATCGACTTCCTCCGCAGCCGCTATCCCAATCACACCATCGGCTTTTCTACTCACGAATACCGCGATTGGACCTCGTCCATGCTCATGGCCTACGCAAAAGGCGCACGGACATTCGAGCGCCACATCGACATCCAGACCGAGGGCATGACGGTTTCTCCCTACTGCTCGGTACCGGAGCAGGTTGATACCTGGTTCAAAGCATTTCAACGCGCCAAGAGGATGTGCGGGGCGCCGGGCACGCAGAAGCGTTTGCCGCCGCAGAAGGAAGTAACGTATCTTGACGCGCTCGTTCGTGGAGTTTATGCGAAGCGCGATCTCCCGGTCGGTCATGTTCTGCAGGATGCCGACGTTTATCTGGCGATTCCGCTGCAGCAGGGGCAGATTTCGTGCCGCGAATTGATGCGGGGCGAAGTGATCCGCAAAGCCGTACCCAAGGATCAACCCATTCTGATCGACGCCATCGACAGCCCTTACGCGAACATTCCGTCGCTGTCGGAATTGATCTACCACCGCGGTCTCCCGTCGCAACCTGCCGCCCGGGCGGCAACAGCGGGCGGTGGCAAGTGAGCGTCCAGGGCCCAATGAAGACCATCAGTGTGGTCACGCCTTGCTTCAACGAAGAAGGCAATGTGCGCGAAGTGTATGAACGCGTGCGGAGCTTGATGCTCAGCCTGAACAGATACCGCTATGAGCACATCTTCATCGACAACGCTTCGCGCGACTCAACTTTTGCCGTACTGAGCGAAATCGCGAGCGCGGATTCGAATGTGAAGGTAATACGGAACGCCCGCAACTTCGGGCACGTGCGCTCACCGATGCACGCGTTGTTCCAGGCTCAGGGCGACGCGGTCATCGTGCTCATGTCGGACCTGCAGGACCCACCCGAGGTTCTGGCCCAGTTGCTCGAGCAATGGGAAAACGGCACTCCGATTGTGATTGCCGTCAAGCAGCAAAGCCGCGAAGCGGCGCCAATGTTCCTGATTCGGAAACTCTTTTACCGGCTCGTGAATCGCCTCTCCGACGACATCGAGACCTACGAAAACTTCACCGGCTTTGGACTCTACGATCGTCAGGTCATCGATCTGGTCCGTCAGTTTGGCGATCCCTATCCTTACTTTCGCGGCATGATCGCTGAAATCGGCCTTCCCCACACCGAAGTGCAGTACGAGCAGCAACGGCGTAAGAGCGGCAAGTCGAAGAATAACTTCTACACACTCTACGATCTCGCCATGCTCGGCATCACCAAACTCTCCAAGGTTCCTTTGCGCCTGGTCACGTTCGCGGGATTTGCCGGATCGCTGCTTTCAACCCTGGTGGGCACCGCTTACTTTACTTACAAGCTGTTTTTCTGGAAAGACTTCACCGTTGGCATCGCGCCCATCGCCATCGGAATGTTCTTCCTGGGATCGCTCCAGCTACTTTTCATGGGCATTATCGGCGAATACATTGGGAATATCCACACGCAGGTACACAATCGTCCCCTGGTGGTCGAGCGCGAACGATTGAATTTCCAGTATGAGCCCGGCGAACCAATGCCCTCCACTGTTCGCGTCTTGGGTGCGGCGTCAGGCCGTTGACTTGCACATGACCACGCTCGATTGCCGGAATCGGCCGAACATCGCCGTCTTAGATTCTCGGATCAACGACCTTAAGGAAGACGCGATTCAATGAACTCGCTCACGCACAACCGGTGGATCGGTGTGCAGTCGGCGGCCTCCAGGCCAAGTCCGTTTGCCTCCGTCCGGCTCATTCGGGCCCTCGCGCGCTTCGTCGACTCTCATGGTTGGATCGTTTTCACGGCGGTTTCTTCTGCGTGTGCATGGCTGCGCCTGAGGACGTTTGATTCCCGTCATCTGGATCACGATGAGTTATACAGCTATTACATCGCGCAAGCGCCTACATTGAAGCAGTTGCTCCTACTGACTCGCACTGTGGATCTCCATCCTCCGCTTTCTTATCTTCTAATTCGTATTTCGTTCGCGCTGTTCGGTGTTAGTTCATGGTCTTGCCGCCTTCCTTCCGTAATCGCCATTCTTTGCACTGCTGCTCTTGTCTTTTGGATGGCGCGGCGTATTTTTACTTCTCTCTACGGAATCATTGCCGTCCTGGTCTTCTGGAGCGTTCCCTTTACTTACCAGGCGGACGAGGCGCGCCCTTACTCGTTGCTGCTCTGTTTTACGGCTCTCATGCTTGCGAGCTGGTACCGAGCCACGGAAGTTCGCGACACCGGAGCAACCAGCCGCCGCTGGGCGCTGCTGACCATGGCCGTTGCCGGATTTGGATTGCTTCTCTCCCACGTTCTCGGCGTTTTGCCATATGCAGCGTTCTTTGGCGCAGAGCTCGTAAGGCTGCGGATTCGTCGCAAACCAGACTGGAGCCTCTGGATTGCTCTTCTCGCTCCCGCTATTTCTGTACTCACCTACCTTCCGCTGTTCCGCAGTCACGCCGCCATCTTGTTCACTGAACAGTATCGCGTTACACCGATGCGGATCGTCAATTGTTACTTGCGATCCATTACCTTTCTCGTGATTCCGCTGTTGGTCGCGGCGCTCATCGCATTCTTGTGGCCGAAACAACCGCAGGGCAGATCGCAGCAGGAATCGGAAACAACGCGGCTCGGTTCGCGCTGGGCGGCCCTGGCGCCGCTGACATTTCTCCTGGGTAGCTTGTATCTCGTTCCAGTCGCCGTCGCCATTATTTTCGCTCATACGGGAACCGCGTTTTTCGATCGCTACGCCTTTGTGGCCATCATTCCCATCTCTCTCACCCCGGCGCTCGTCCTCGGCCTTCGCACCCAGCGGAACCAAATGTCAGCATTGGCAGTCGCGCTCGTCCTCGGCGCCGTACTCGTTCTGAACACCACCGGAAAACCCTGGCTCATTGAACAACTCGCCAATCTTGCCCCGCCCAGAGTCGCCGCATTCGCGCTGAATGCGTTCGCCGCGCCTCCGATCGTCACTGAACCCGTGGTTCCGATGGTCCCTGAGCGCCTGCAAGCAGCTCTCGCGGCCGCTCCCGTGGTGTCCGATCTCGACGCCATCGATCCGGATCTTCCTTTGGTCGCAAATACCGGTTTGACTTTTCTGGAGATCGATCAGGAAGCAGACGCGGAACTCACCGCGCGTCTCTACCTTCTCAATGACAGGCAGGCAGCGACCGCAATCGCGCACGATACTGTGTTCGAGAACTACGATCGGGTCAAGAGAGTCTTTCCCATCCGAGGCCAGGTCGCCCCTTACTGCGCCTTTATCGGGGAGCATCCGCGCTTTCTCGCCCTGGGCGCTTACAACCATCCCCAAGGCTGGTTGCTGAAAAAGCTCGATCGGGACGGAGCGAACCTTCACTTGATCGGCGTTTATCGCGGCATCACTGAAGAGGCGCAGCTCTATGAAGTCACGGTCTTGAAGGCTACTTGCCCGGCGCGACCCTGACGAAAACGTTTTGCTGAGGCGTTCTACACGGCAGTTGTCTTCGTTGACTTTCCGCGTGCCATACGGCTACTAGGGTCGCCAATACACGTGGAATATGCCCGCCATCTGGCTCTCCGGAAACCTCTGCTCGACTGCCGCCCGCACCGCGGGGCTCATCCTGGCAGAGGGAAAGAATGGCGATTCATTGATCACTACCAATTTCAGGTCGTTGGATTGCAGCGCTTTCAACAGTTCTTCCGGCTTCGAATCTCCATCGTCGCGAGTTACGTTCTTCAAGCCGGAAAGAAAATACAGCTCGGGACAATCGTTTCCCGCATACATCAACCCATTGGGCGAGTGCTGCTGCAACAGGTGAATTAAGTCGGTGAAATCTGCGGCATACTCGATGCGCAATCCCCCGGCTCGCGGCAGATGCAGTTCCTCCATCTGGCCGACCTTATGGGTCAATTCATAAACATAGTCTGGAACCAGCATGACCACGCCAAACAAAAGATAGAATCCGGCAACGGCGGCGAGAACGTAAGTCGCCGGCTGCCTCTTCGCGGTCACCACAATCGCCACCGCGGCCAGCAGGGTCAGTGGCAGGGCATACAAAAGATAAATCGGCGCGGCGAACGGATACTGCACCAGACCACACATCGCCGCCAGCGAGACCAGGACCATCAACCGCTGCCGCTGGATTTTGGCGAGGCCGCCCGACTTAGGTCGTGTCCGCAAGACCCACACGCCCATGAGCGCCACCAGCGGAGTCAGCGTCGCCACCGAATACCACACGTCTGAAACAATGCCACCTGAAGTCGTAGCTTTCGAGAGCGTCAGCGCCAGCCCGAGCGCGACAGCCGCGCCCACGGCCTTGCTCTGAAATTCCCGCAGGTACATTGCCGCCGCCAGCAGACCCGCCAACGCAAGCGCATATACACTCTTCTCGATCGCCACGGGACGCAACACTCCCAACCCGACCGACCGCGCAATTGCGCTGGACGTCACGCCCGAAAAGAACTGGCCAACCGCTCCCGACCTCGCGTAGGGCGCCAGGAAAACAATCACGGGAGTCAGCACTCCGCAGCTAAACGGGACCACCAACCTCATCAAGCCGCGAAACCGCCCGCTGCTTGCCGTCTGCGGCACGTCCCGTTCGCCAAGGAGGATCAGTCCCACTACCGCAACCGCGGGCAAAACGAAATGGTAGAACTCGCCGCTTCCGAGCCGCGCGTGAAACACATAGAGTACCGTCGCCAGAAAAAGCAGCAGCGCTCCCGTGCTGAATATCCGGTACGGGATCGCGTTTTCTCCAGCCTTGGGTGCTTTCGGATTGCTCTGATCGTCACTCGCGACATCGCTTTGTTCAACGAACACAAGGAACAGAAGCACGCCCGCGATATAGTACGCTCCAATGACCTTGATCAGGATCGATACGCCCCCGCACACGCCCGCCACAAACAACCACCGCAAACGGCGCGCTTCCACATATCGAAGCAGCGCGGCCGCTCCAAACGTGGCCAAGAACAGGTTGTACCAGGAAGGCATCGCCGCTGGATAATTTGGATAACTCCCCGCCACCGCGACCAGTGTGATCAACCCGGCCGGTAGCGCCTTGGTGAAGCGCAGCGCAACGTAGTAGACGGCGGGTATCCAAGCCAGAAAAAACAGGAACGCGCAGAGCCGCAGCGACATCAGGCTTACCCCGAAAACGCGAAATGCAACAGCATGAATCACGCTCAGGCCGCCCGTGTAGATCTCGGCAAAATCCCGATGCGGAAGCTGCCCCTGCATCACGCGCAGCGCGCTCTGGCCCAGGATGCCGTCGTCGGCCGGAACCCAACCTTTGCCAATATGAACGCCAACATAAACCGTCGCGATCGCCAACACTGCACCGAGCACCAGTAAATGAATCATCCATCCTTGAGCGGCCGTCGCCAGCGCCACTTCACTTGCGCTGGCCTCGAACGCCTTCGGGTCGACTTCGCGGACCTTTACTTCTACGCTCAAGCTGTCACGCAACGGCGGAGTGCTTTCTATCCCGGAATTCGCGTGAGTTGTTGCCATTTCGTCCTTCACTTCGCCTCCAGCGCCGCCAGCCGCAACTTCGCTTCTTTGCTGTCCTGGTTCAGTTGCAGAGCCCGTTGGTACTCCACTCGCGCTGCGGACATATTCCCACTACCTTCAAGCGACCTGGCCAGCCAATAGTGATAGTCCCAAACCTTGGAATCCATGGCCACGGCTTGCAACAGATAGGGTTGCGCCTCCGCATTCCGCCCGTCTTGCAGGAGCGCGCGCCCCAGAAAATGTCTGGGCGCCGCCTGCTCCGGGACTAACTGCACCGCGCGCGACAACAATTGTTCCGCGTCCTTATACTGGCCGTCCATCAAATGAATATTGCCGCAGTTGTAGAGCGCGGAATAAAGGTCGGGTTCCTTCTCCAGAATCTCAGAGCACAACGCTAGCGCCCGATCATAGTCGCCCATTTGTCCATACAGCCCGGCGACTCCCGCCATTCCTACCTCCGACTTCGCGTACTCCGGATTCACCCGCTCCAGCCACTGCCGGCCTTCTTCGTATCGGCCAGCGTGAATGTAGGATTCCGCCAGCGCCAACGGCCCATAACCATACTCGGGATGGTCGCGCACGGTTGCCTCGGCCAGAGCAATCGCTTTCTCATGCGCACCCCGCTGGCTGTATTCCTTCGCCAACCCCGCCATGGTGTAGGGATTCCCGGGATACAGCGACTGTCCGCGCACGAGCAGCAGCAGATCGTTTCCCCAATAGACCTGCTGCGCCAGCGATGCACACACATAGCCGCTGCACAGCACCGCCACCGCGCAGCACTGAACCGCCTGCGCACTCCAACCCTTCAGTGACGGCAGCCGCCGCAACCCAACTGCCGCCAGAATTGAAAATCCGATCGACGGCAAATACATGTAGCGGTCGCGCACGAAATCGCCGTTGCCAAAGTTCCGCAAATATAGCGCGGGTGCGAGCCCAATCAGCAGCCACAAGCCTGCGAACGCGACGATGGAATGGCCTTCGCGCCGATTCCAATACCACAACCCAACCAGCACAGCAACCAGCACCAGCACGGGCACGACCAGTTGAATAAGAATTGCGGTTGTGACGTAGGGCGTGTAGTAGAGCCCCGTGATGCCTAACGGGATCACCAACTGCCGCAGATAAACGGATAGCACCAAAGGCAAAGTCCGCGCGACATCCAGCATCCCGTGATTGGGATCAAACTGCCCGGTGGAATGGAGCAATGCGTGTTTTCGCAACAAAACATACGCTAGCGTCACTACCGCGTATGGAGCCGCCTCCGTCGCCGCCGCAAGCGCTCTTTTCACCGGCGAAGTCTCGTCTCCGGCGGGATACAACCACGCGTAGATGCCTACCAGCGCGGAAAATACTACCGCCATCTCCTTCGTCAGCAGCGCGCATGCGAGCAGCGCCAGCGAAGCAATCCACCATGCCGTACCGAGCTTTTGTTTTTCGTCTTCTCCGGGTATTCGCTTCGAGCTACGTCCCTTGAGAAATGCCCCAAAGGCGAGCGCGAAAAACATGGTTACCATCGTGTCCGAAGCGGCGGAAACCCAGGTCACGGGCTCAATGTGAACTGGATGCAGCGCGAAGACCAGCGCCGCCACCGCCGCCGTCCAGTGTTCGAGTCCCAGTCGCCGCGCCAGCCAAAAGACCGCCGTCACCGCGCCTACGTGCAGCATAACTGCGCCGAGGTGCCATCCCCACGGCCGCAAACCGAAGAGCGCGTAGTTCAGCATCGACCACGCCACAAAAAGCGGCCGGTAATACACCTGATGCCGGGCTACGTGATACCACAAGTCGCTGGTGAACGCGCGTGGCAGGTTGCTCCAGGAGCGGATGATCGGACTGTTCACAATCTGCGGCCAGTCATCCCATACAAACTCGAAGGAAAGCGAACCGCTATAAACCACAAAAGTGAGCAGCCCGAGTACAGGGAGCAGAACGCTAGGCCGCCGCAAATACGTCGCCAGCAGTTCCAACGCTCCAGGTTCGGGACGCTCTTGTGTTTCGTTCATAGTCTCGGAATCCGCTCCAGATCAGCCCAATAGTAACCTTCGCTTTCGTCCAGCGCATGTTACTCAGGTTACCTAGGTGTGCCACTTATTCCGGCATTTCACCCTCCCGTTCATGCGACGATCAATCCATGGGGTACGCTACTGGAGTCAGACCGGCCAAGGCGATATCTCCGGTCTTGTGCGTCGATCTCGATGGCACTCTGATACGGGGAAACGCCCTCTGGGAGTCCGTCCTCGTGCTCTTCAGGACTCACCCTGTCGCGCTTCTGCTGGTCCCCATCTGGCTGCTTTCGGGACGGGCTGCGTTCAAACGCTATCTCTCTGCGCGCGTGCACCTCAATCCAGCCTGTCTTCCCTATCGGCAGGAGGTACTCGCACTTCTCCGGCAGGAAAAAGCGGAAGGTCGCC
>Ga0116121_1001438_pt1 | contig 10018 bp, 8 predicted proteins | sample June2015DPH_13_1_FD_89725 | JGI IMG/M metagenome (GOLD analysis project Ga0116121, IMG submission 89725) | Peatland microbial communities from SPRUCE experiment site at the Marcell Experimental Forest, Minnesota, USA - June2015DPH_13_10 | ecosystem: Environmental > Terrestrial > Soil > Wetlands >...
AAGTCACTGATGAGTTGAGCGCGAGATCATGTGACCCCCCACATCCTTACATGAAAAACGCGCCTACGGCCCAGAAATTTTCTGATCAACGATGCAAAAGGACTTTTGCAACGGTATCGGCCAGAAGCGGAAGTGTACTGGGGACGCTAGAGGCGCGGCCAAGCGCGCCATCCGGGCGAAATACGCCTTCTTTTGTGCTAAGATAAACGACATCGAACGCGACAGGCGGACAAGACACAGGCCCTACACGTGCCGCGAAATTTGAACGCATTTGCTTCACTTGAAGGAGACGAGCATGGACCACAATCCCAGCGCATTCTTTCGAACCACCGCGCTTGCGTGCGTCGCCGTAGCGGCACTGGCCGTCTCATCCACCACGGTAATCGCTCAAAACAACCTCCCGGTTTGTCCGTTAATCGCCACGGGAGGGACAATTGCGATGAAAATTGATCCCATAAAGAAGGCGCCGGTGCCAGCCATCTCCGGCGAGGATCTGGTAGCCACAAGTCCCGGACGTTTCCAAATATGCCAAGGTCGAGGTCAACAACGTTTCTAACGTACCGTCCGATTATATGGATCCGCCTCGGTGGGTCGCTTTGACCGGCGAAGTCAACCGTACGCTCGCCCGACCGGAAGTAGCTGGCGTCATCATTTCGCATGGTACCGATACGCTTGAGGAGACAGCGTATTGGCTGGACCTCACGACTAATTCCGAGAAACCTATTGTTCTGATCGGCGCGCAGCGCAATGCTTCCGAACCTGATTTTGATGGGCCGCGTAATCTGTTAAATGCGGTGCGCATCTGCGTTGATCCTCAATCAAAGGGCAAGGGCGCGATGCTTGCTATGAATAATCAAATCAACGCAGCCCGCGATGTGACCAAGACTCATACCTCTAGCGTCGAGACCTTCAAGTCGGGGGATTTCGGAGTCCTTGGCATTGTCGATTATGATCGCGTCGTCTTTTCGCGCGCGCCATTGCGGCGGCAATATGTGCCCATCAAAACTGACGTCATGCCATACGTGGAGATCGTTGCCATGTATGGCGGTGCCGATGGCCACCTCGTGAGAGCAGCAGTTGATCACGGTGCCAAAGGCATTGTGATCCAGGGCCTAGGATGGGGCAACGTGAACCTAGCGATGTTTGTGGCCATCAAAGAGGAGATTGCAAAAGGGGTGCCGGTCGTCGTCACTTCGCGCGTTCCTAACGGCCGCGTGTTGCCAAACTATGGCTTTGAGGGCGGCGGCAAAACCCTGGTGGACGCCGGTGCGGTGATGGGGAGTGACTTGTCTCCGCAGAAGGCGCGCATCCTGCTCATGTTGCTTCTGCAAAATGCAACGAAGGGTCAAAAGGAACTGCAGGCGGCCTTTGATGGCCCGTGAAGCCACGCGGCCTCGGTACGCTGGAGTATACCGAAGCGGCGTGCCAGCGTCATTCGCGGCACAGCGTGCGCTAGTCACTTCCGCTATGATCTCAACTTCGGACATAGCACTGCACCGCGCCAAATGTCGAAAAGGGCCAATATGCGACATTCGATACCGAACGCCTCAAGCTAAGAACGTGTCACTCCTCCCGATCAAACTCGATGTTGTTCCATTCCGGCAGGACTTTGATGAACTCAAACGGATCGAATGGAAGCTTGGAAACATCCAGGCGCGGCTGTCCAGCAGCCTTGGTTTCCGGACGAGCGTTCTCGATGCCGGTGAGCGGGAAGGCGCGTGCCTCTCCAGTGTTAGGGTATTTCTCCATCCACACCTGGTGGCGCGTCTTCATAATGTTGAACATTCCCTTGGCAGGAAACATTGGGAGCATTTTGCCATTTTCTTCACGCGGGTCGGTGTAGAGATCAAAGAAAGCAGCCCCAGACAGGCCAGGTTTTTCACCTACCCAAGCCCGCTTGTATCGCCCCTTTACAGTCGCAGCCAAGACATTGCCGGTGTAGATGAAAACATAATCACGCCGACTGAACGTGTCGCCTTTCAAGAACAACGCGGTTTGATCCACGCCGTCGATGATGCGGTCAGTCGGGATGTTCTCCGCTGCTCCACCCAAGCGCGCAAAGGTGGTGAACAGATCAGTCTCGTGGATGATGTCGCCGACAGTCTGCCCCGGCGCTATAACCCCCGGCCACCACGCCATCGCCGGAACGCGCACGCCGCCTTCGAGGTAGTCACCCTTGCCGCCACGGTAGAGAGTCTCGGCCATGCCGGGCGGGCCGTTGTGCGTCATCGGCCCGTTGTCGGCCATCAGGATGACAAGCGTGTTTTCTGCGATGCCGAGGGTTTTCAATGCGGTCATCAAAGTGCCGACCCAGACGTCAAGACGAGCGAGAGCCTCCTGCGATAGCCCGCCACTGGCGGTTACCCGGTTCGGAAAACCGAGGAAGGAGGTGGCGATGGGCCAGTAATCAACATAGAACGGCTTTTTTGCTGCTGCGTTCTTGCGAATGAACGCAATGGTTCGGTTCTGCATCTCCGGATCGAGCTTCATGTAGTCGTCGTGATTTGGCGCTCGGCCGAACTCACGTACCGGGCCGCCCTTCGTTCCTTCCAGCGCGAACACGTAGCCTCTCGGCCGCCAACCCTGATCGATGTCGTAGGGGTCCTTGCCGAACATTTCGGGGAACATGACGGCGGGTGTCAGCACAGATAGCTGGCCCTGTGGTGTGTATAAGCTCGGCACCTGGTTGTACGGCGTCCAAAGCGCCTCATCGAAGCCGTGCTTAGTCAGGTAGCTCGCTTCTATGTCGCCGATGTGCGCCTTGCCGTAGAAGGCCGTCGCGTACCCCGCCTTGGACAGGACTTCGGCAGCCGTTACTTCGGAGGCCGCCAAGCCGCCGTATTCGTAGGGAAAGCCAACGTTGTACATGCCGTTGCGGATGGGATGGCGGCCGGTCAACACCGCAGCACGGCTCGGCGTGCAGGACGGCTCCGCATACATCCGCATAAAGTTGATGCCCTCGGCGGCGAGGCGGTTGATGTTCGGCGTTTCAAAACCGCGCACCTTCTGGATCGCAGGAATGCCAACCTCACCGACCGCTGTGTCGTCCCACATAATGTGGATTATGTTAGGCGGAGTGCCGTACTTCTGCCGAAGCTCGGCCAGCTTACGGTTGATTTCTTGGTCTTCGGCCGCCCACTGTTCGCCGTGCTGCGTCGCCAGAATGTAATACTCAGAGTCGTGGACAATTTCCGGCTTCGCCTGCTGTGCGATTGCGGTTTGGCTGGCGTTGCAGCCGGCAATCAAAGCCGCAGCAATCGACGTGGTAACCATCCAGCTATGCTTCATCGCATTTCCCTCTTTTCCCAATTTCTCTCGAAATCCAAACTCCTCATCGCCTTCCGGCACGGCCTGCGGGCGACCGAGATTGCCGATCTCGAATGGTAGCAGGTCGAATTCTGTCGACACACATCATCACACCCATTTGATGCCGGCAGTTTAGGGGCCATTTTTGTGAGCTCGGCGGTTGCAAGAATACGCGCTTGGCGTCTTTTGGTCGCCGCCTAAGACCTTGGGTTAGATAGCCAAGTGATTTACAATCGAACTTGGCCGACACGGCCAGACAATCCTTCTGCATGGATGTTGGTGCAGATGACCGAGGAAATCCACCCCGAAAGGGCAGTGCCAACTGGCCACGAGGCTGAAGCATCGCTAGAAGAACTCCTGGCGTTTGAACGTCTGCTTTTCGATCTTTCCGCCCGCTTCGCGAACGTTGCCGACGAGCAAGTCATCGCGGAAATCGAAGGCGCGCTAAAGCAACTCCTAAAGTTTCTCGGCTTTGACCGCAGCGTGTTCACGGAGTTCACCGATGGGGGAAAGCAAGAATTTCTGTGCTCGGTAGCGGGGCAAGGCGTGGAGCCGCTTTTGCCTGGCCCAATACCAGCGTGGGGGGATTGGTTTGTCGGGGAGCTTCGTTCAGGACGCACCATCGTCATTCGATCATACGAGGATTTACCGCCGGAGGCAGCTGCCGCAGCCGAATACTATCGCCGCGTCGGTCTTCGCTTCCAGCTTGTCATTCCACTGCCTGTTGACGGCCGCACCGTTGCGTCGATCGGCTTCAGCTCATTCCGCCCCACGCGGGAGTGGCCAGACGACTTCATCGCGCGCGTAAGAGTCATCGGAGAAGTGATGGTCCAAGCGCTCTTACGCAAGCGCTCCGAGGCAGCGCTTCGGGCGAGCGAGGAACGTTGGCGGTCAATATTTGAGACATCAGCCCTAGGCATTTCGATATTTGATCAAGACCTGCGCTACATAGCGGCAAATCCGGCGTTTCGGGCCATGCTCGGCTACACGGACGAGGAGCTGCGGCAACTCACGCCTCTGGACATCACCGTTGAGGAAGGGCGTGAGACTGGTCAGATCCGACTCGCTGAGCTCCAACAGGGAAAGGTCGATCATTACGAGGTTGTGAAACAATACCGAAGAAAGGACGGTAAGGTGATATGGGGCCATAGCTCTGTGGCGCAGGTTGTGGAGTCCAGACCGAAAATGTTTATCGGAACAATGGTCGATATTACCGAGAGCAAGCGAGCTCAGGACGGAATTGAGGCGGCGCGTGGAGAGCTTAGGCGAGTGGCGCGAATGAACCGCTTGGGGGCCATGACAGCGTCAATTGCCCACGAGATCAACCAGCCTTTGGCTGCTATCGCAGCGAATACCAGCGCGGCGCTACGTTGGCTGGCAAACGCCACTCCCAATCTCGATGAGGCGCGGGCAGCCCTTGAGGGGATCGGCCGGGACAGCCGACGCGCTGGCGATGTGGTCGAGGGCATTCGGGCCATGTTCAAGAACGAAGGCCAAAATCGAGTTCTACTCGATATCAACCAGCTGGTTCGCGAGGTGCTGGTACTCGTTCAAGGTGAGCTTTTCAAACGCGGGATCTCTCTTGACACCGAGCTAACTGAAAACCTTCCGCAAGTAATGGCCGATCGCGTCCAACTACAGCAGGTGGTAATGAACCTCGTTACGAATGCCATGGACGCGATGGAGCCCATCGTCGATCGGCAGAAACTCCTGCGCGTGAAATCTGCGATCAAGGACGGCGATATTGTAGTCGTGGCGATCGAGGACTCTGGCACGGGCATCGACGCGGACAAAGTTGACCGTTTATTCGATACCTTCTTCACAACTAAGCCTAATGGAATGGGGATGGGTCTATCGATTTGCCGATCGATAATCGAAGCCCATAACGGTCGCCTAGGGGTTTCGGCAGGCGCTCAGTATGGATCGGTGTTCCGGTTTGAATTGCCGACGAAGTGAGGGCCCAGCAAGATAAAAACACCGCCAACGAGCATCAGTATGAAAATGAATTCAAACTCTTGGACCGTCATGGTGAATGAAAAAAAAGCACCCGCGTAGCTATGAGCCAGGCTCCTGAGGATCGGCTGGCACCGCAGTCCGAAGGAGCCAAAACGTGGCAATCAGCAAGAAGGAAAATAGCAGACCCGCGATCACGGCGGCGTTTGGAGTTTTCAAACCAGCTCTCGTGAGAGTTTCATTTGCCATGATTATCAATCCAGCTGTTTTACCTCCACTGTCTCATCACGCAGGCAGCCGTCGGCTGTCACGCTTTATATCAAGCTGAGCGGAGCAACCGCCATGTCGAGCTCCCAGGTCGCGCCGAAGCCTATTCAGATCGCCGCAGCGGTGATCGGAAACGCTCTCGAATGGTACGACTTCATCGTCTTCGGCTTCTTCGCGGTCATCATCGCGCGATTATTTTTTCCCAGCGACAGCCAATACGCCTCGCTCTTGCTCACCACCGCGACTTTCGGCGTCGGCTTTTTCATGCGCCCGGTCGGCGGGATTGTGCTCGGCATCTATGCCGATCGCCGGGGCCGCAAGGCCGCGCTGCTGATGGTCATCGCCTTGATGACGGTCGCGACCGCGATGATCGCGTTCGCGCCGACCTACGCCGCGATCGGCGTCGGCGCGCCGCTCATCATCGTGCTTGCTCGCCTATTGCAGGGCTTTTCCGCAGGCGGTGAGTTCGCCAGCGCCACCGCCTTTCTCATGGAGAGCGCGCCGGCACAGCGCCGTGGCTTTTACGGCTCCTGGCAAATGGTTGGCCAGGGCTTGGCCGTGCTTATCGGCGCGATTTTGGGGACGGTGCTTACGCGCTCGCTCACGCCCGGAGCGCTCGATAGCTGGGGCTGGCGCATGCCGTTCCTGTTCGGTCTCATCATCGGTCCATTGGGACTTTATATCCGCCGCAATCTCGATGAAACTTCGGCATTCCTCCAATCCAGCCAAAGCGCAGCGGGCCAGACGGGTTCCGGCACAGTGCTCGCGTCCCATGTCAAGGAAATGCTGGCCTGCTTGGGAATGGTTGTGTCGGGCACGATCTCGTTCTATGTGATCCTCGTCTACATTCCGACATTTGCCCGCACCCAGTTGCACTTGCCGCTCGACCAGACGTTCCTCGGGCAGTCGATCGGCCTGGCATGCGAGGTCGTGCTCATTCCGATATTCGGAGTGCTGTCCGACCTCGTCGGACGCAAGCCGATCATGATCGCCGCTCTCGTGCTCGATTTGGCGGTGACCTACCCCCTGTTCGCCTGGGTGAGCGCTAGTCCGTCATTTGGCGCGCTGCTGACCATGCAGATCATACTCTGCAGCCTGTTCGGTGTTTTCAACGGTCCGGTATCGACGGCATTGGCCGAACAGTTTCCGACACGCGTACGCTCGACCGCGCTTGCCATCTCCTACAACGTCGCGGTCATGCTGTTCGGCGGCTTCGCGCAGTTCTTCGCGACCTGGCTCATCGAGGCGACCGGCACACCGATCGCGCCGGCATATTATCTGATGTTCGGCGCGGCGGTTGGGCTGCTGGCGGCTCTGTTCCTCAGGGAGCGCGCCCGCGACGCGGAACTTTCGATCACGGACGTCGTCGAACCCACCGCCGCATAGCGCCCGGGCGAGGGGACATTGCGGATCGGCGGAAAAGTGCTGCTGGCGAGATCGTCTTTGAGCAGGCGATGAAGCTTCTCACGCTCTGCCGAATTATGCAGTATCGTTCATTTCGTGGAACGCCGCCGACAGTCGCGACTTGCTCATTCCGACAAGATTCGTTGCAGCAGCTCCATCAGGGCTCCAGGCGCCGTCACATTCGGGCTGTGGCTGGCGTCAAGCTCATGCACCCGCCAACCCTCACCTCTGGCCCGCGCGGCCGCTTTGGGTCATTCGCTGCCGATGCGTTCGGCGCCAGCGTCAATCCAAGTCCGAAATGGTCTCAAAGCGGACTTCCGGCAACCTGACAAACTAAATCGGCTGCCCGGTCGCGCCCGCCGTCAGCTGTGAGTTTGCAGAGCGGTTTCGGCCGTTGACAAGGTGAAACGGTAACAGGCGCTGCGCGCCATTCGCTACCTGCGCCGTGCCTACAATTAGAACGTCGTTACTAACGTGGCATTAGTCCTGGTCGGCGCAATCTACCGCGGAGTACGCTCGGGCGAGAAAACAGAAAATGGAAGAGCGTCGCCGGTCAATACGTCAGAAGTGTTTTCTGCGCGGTCGTGTCTATTTCGACGGCGGCCGCAAGTCGGTGGATTGCCTCATCCGCGACATTTCATACTATGAGGGTGCGCGCATAATCTTTTACGACCCCGTGAACATTCCCGATGTGGTCCAGCTCTACATTCCGGACAAGAAGCTGACTTTGCCGGCACGCGTGCAGTGGCGCCACGGAAACAAAGTTGGCCTCGCCTTCTTCCACGCCGCTTCCCATTTCACATCGAAGCATCAGGCGGGAATAGTTTGAAGGCGGACGCACCGGTAAAACGGTTGCCCGGTCGCGTTCGCCGTTAGCTGGCTGCTGCGGTTTCGGCCGTTGATAAGGCGAAAAGGTGCGGTGACTGGACGATAGGACGCGGACAGCCACACCCTGCGACCGTTTCACTGGCTGGACGGGCTTGGTTGAGGACGCGGACCCCAGCGCCAGGAGTGCTTGCAAAGTAGTTGGAGGTCCCGCACTGTCGGACTGCTCGGTCCTTGGATACAGCATGTCAATGTGTGACAGCGAGGGCGCGAGGGAGAGTGCGCCAAGTGCGGAGCACGGGTGACGTAGTAGGGAGGCGACAATGGCGATAGCATTGGTTACCGGCACCAGCAGCGGCATCGGATTGGCTACCGCGGTGACGCTCGCGCGTAGCGGCCATACAGTCATTGCGACGATGCGAAATTTGGACGGGGCCGGGGAACTTCGGAATATTGCCTCAGCGGAGAAGCTCCCCGTGACAGTGACTGCGCTCAATGTGGATGACGATGCTTCGGTCAGTCACGCGGTCGGTAATGTGCTTGCGGAGAACGGTCGCATCGACGTTCTCGTGAACAACGCAGGGGTGGGCGGCGGAGGATCAGTAGAAGAGGTGCCGATGGCAGTCTTCCGCCAAATCATGGAAACCAATTTTTTCGGTGCGCTGCGCTGCATCAAGGCCGTGATACCGGGCATGCGCGAACGTCGTCATGGGTGCATCGTCAATGTGACGTCAATCGCCGGCCGAATTGCTATGGCTCCGCAAGCACCCTACGCCGCTTCCAAGTGGGCTTTTGAAGCGCTGAGCGAGTGTCTGGCGCAGGAAATGAAGGCCTTCAACGTCCGAGTAGCGATTATCGAACCCGGCGTCATCGCTACACCAATATTCAGCAAGGCAAGGCCGTTGCCCAAAGATAGTCCTTACCCGCACGCCCGGCGTCTAGTGGCTCTGTTCAATGCTTCACTCACGCAGCCGACGTCGCCTTACGTCGTTGGCGAACAAATACGGCAGATCGTCGAGGGAGGCAGTTGGCAACTCCGGTATCCCGTCGGACCGGACGCCGTGCCAGTCCTCAAATGGCGTGCAGGCTTGACAGACGAGGAGATTGTCAACCGGGGCGGAGCGAGCGACGCGGAATACAAAACCGCGGTGAAACGGGAGTTTGGCCTGGAACTGAAACTTTAAATGCTGTCGGATTGGAGGATCAGTGTCGCACCGTGTCGGGGATAGTTTGAAAGCGGACAAAGTGGGTTTGAACGGTAAAACGGTTGTACATTTCCGCGCGCCGTAACCTTGCCACCGTCATACCCCCAGTACGCGGGGAGGCGGTGCCACGACGCATGATCGCTTTACTAACACAACCGATCTGCTGCGGTGGCTAGTATCTCTAATTCGAAAACGATCAAGCAAAATGCTTTTCCGGCTCAGCAAAGCGCGGTCGCCCCGCGGTAGTGACGAACGTGGCGCCAACTTCGTCGCCGTACCGCCAGGCTACCTTGCAGGTCCTCTCCCGGACGGCACCGTCGGTGGAAAGGAGCAGCACGAATTCATCGGGAACATCTAATCCCTCGGCATTTAGCCGTACACCACCATCGGAAATGTTTATAACGAGGCAATCGCGCGTCAAAGTACCGCCTCCGATCTGAATTTTTGCCGCAGGGTAGCAGTAGCGGCGCGACGACCGGCGTCTAAGTGTGTGCATGATGTGCGGCTCCAAGTTGCCGTCGCCGCGCCCGAGCGACGGCAACAGCCCCTCTCACTGGAACCACCTAGCGAACGGTAATTGCGGGCGGGCTAATGCCGGCGTTTGGATTTTTCTAGCATTTGCCTGAAATTGGTGCTGCCGCATCGTCGCTCGATCATCCGGTAACAACGCGGAAATCCACACCTGCGCGCGTTTCACTGGCTTGGACGGGCTTGGTTGAGGACGACCCCAGCGATTGCCGGATGGCGCCTCTTGCACGGTGGCAAGGTAACCTGTTTGCGTCGCGGTTTGATGTTGTGGTTCCGGGGAGAGCGAGACACTTCCGGAATACCCCAGAAGCCGACATCAGCTTACATCGCGGCATGTGCCGAAAGGGCCATAAGGAGATAGGTCCGAAATGACAGAATTTGCTGTTGAGGCGATGCCTTCGGCGTAAGCAGTGTTTAACGTCCCACGCCTAGGGTCGGCACTAGCCCAAGGGACGCCGGCGGATGACGACACTCGACCACACCCTCGTGCCACCGCATTCGATGCAGAGCACTCTGCGGCTTGCGCCATG
>Ga0116121_1001439_pt1 | contig 10018 bp, 8 predicted proteins | sample June2015DPH_13_1_FD_89725 | JGI IMG/M metagenome (GOLD analysis project Ga0116121, IMG submission 89725) | Peatland microbial communities from SPRUCE experiment site at the Marcell Experimental Forest, Minnesota, USA - June2015DPH_13_10 | ecosystem: Environmental > Terrestrial > Soil > Wetlands >...
CAATCGTCAATTACAACTTCGGAACGAGCGGCGCCACCATGGATACGGTCGATCAGGGAACAAACCTGACCATAACTGGACCGACAGCCATCGGCGGCACGGCGACTATCGCAGCACCGCCAATCACCGTTGGCGAAACGGCGGTCACCTATGTTGCGGCCCTCAATGCAGCCGTGACGGCGGCGGGAATCACAGGCGTGACCGTCACCGGTCCTACCGCGACAGGCCAGGTGACCATTACCAGCCTTGGGACTGGCGGCAGCCTCATTCAGGATGCTGTGGGATCGGCCAACACCTCTGGGACGCTGGTATTCAATACGAGCGGAAACCTGGTGACTCCGGCCGCAAATGTGAGCAACATAACCTTCGGCGGACTTTCCGACGATGCGGCGGCGATGAACATGACCTGGGGTCTCTACAGTGCCGCCGGCGGTGGAAATATAAGCCAGACTGCGGCAGCCTCTGGGCAATCGGCGCAAAACCAGAATGGATACACCAGCGGTGAGTATCAGAGTTTCACGATTAACTCCGATGGCACCGTAGCGGCAACATACTCGAATGGCCAGACTCAGAATGTGGGGCAACTGGCGATTGCCACGGTAAGTAACCAGCAGGGGCTGGTGGATGTTGGCTCGACTGAATATCAGACCAGCAACGCCTCCGGCCTTGCCACTGTGGGGGTGGCCAATTCTGGCGGACGCGGCACGCTCGAAGGAAGTTCACTGGAGGCATCGAACGTCAACATCTCCGCCGAGTTCTCCAACCTGATCGTCGCCCAGCGCGCCTTCGAGGCCAACGCCAAGTCGGTAACCACCTTTGACACCATCACCCAGGAAACCATCAACATGATCCACTGATCTAGTTGATTCAATACGACTTGCTGATTTTGGTGAGCAAATAACATCCGAATATGCTCCCGCGCTCAAAATCCCCATGCAACATTTCTGAAAGGGAAAATGTTGCATGGGACGTCGTATAAACATCTGTCTTTTGAAGATAGCGCGTTGCATCAGACACAGTTGGTGATTGGTTGGAGTCCGGCGGCTATAGCCGCCGGACTCCAAATGGCGCGCTCGACCATCACCCGCTTGATGGCGCGCAGCATCTGTTCGGCCCCCGCCTTAACCAGTCGCTGCCGCCAACGCGTCATGCTGGAGGCAGCGATCGGCACGCGATGCTGAAAAAATTGCTGGCCGCTGAAATGCTGCCAGTAGGGGTTTTCCACCCAATGCGCCACCACGTTCTCGTCGCTCAAATCGTGCGGATACTTGAGATAGTGCAGGGCCAACATCAGCCGCGTTTGGATGCCAGGCGCGCTGTGGGTAGGATGAAAAGTCGCTCCCAGCGCCAGTTCAAATGATGCCCAATCGATGCGCATCCCCAACTGAACCAGCGGGTGCCGCAGGTCGATCAGCTGTTCCAATTCCACCTGAAATAACTCGCGCTGCGGCTGCTCCTGCTCTCGGATCGGGCGCATACTTTCCCCAGATTATGGGTCGGATGGAGGTTCTTTCGGAGATAATTATAGCACATCTTAGCGATATATGTTATTGATTCAACAGATAGTTACTCTCTTTTTCAGGATCGAGTAGTTATACGCGAGGGATTTCCAGGGCTTTGGTGAGGCTGGAGACGCGGGCGACGCCGTGGCTGCGGCACCAGGACTCGAGTCCCTTGGCCAGGCGCTCTACGGCGCAGGGGTCGGCGAAGCTGGCTGTGCCCACCTGGACGGCGGTTGCTCCGGCGAGGAGGTACTCGACGGCATCTGCCGGGGTGGTGATGCCGCCCATGCCGATGATGGGGATGTCGACGGCCTGGGCGGTCTCGTAGACCATGCGCAGGGTGATGGGCTTGATGGCCGGTCCGGAGAGGCCGCCGGTGATGTTGGCCAGGCGTGGCTTGCGGGTCTCGGCGTCAATGGACATGGCCAGAAATGTATTGGAGACGCTGAGGGCGTTGGCGCCGGCGCGGGCGGCGATCCGGGCCATGTGGGTGATGGAGGTTACGTTGGGTGAGAGCTTGACGATGATGGGACGGGTGGAGGCGTTGCTGGCCTGGGTAATGAGATATTCGAGCGAGCCGGGGTCGATGCCGAAGACCATGTAGTCGGCGTGGACGTTGGGGCAGGAGACGTTTAGCTCGTATGCGGCGATGCCTTCGGCCTGGTTGAGGCGTTCGATGACCGCGATGTACTCGCCCACCGTGTAGCCGAAGACGTTGACGATGACTTTGGCGCGGGGGTAGCGGCGGAGGGGAGGGAGCTTGCGGGCGATGAACTCCTCGACGCCCACGTTTTGCAGGCCAATGGCGTTCAACATTCCGGAGGCTGTCTGGATGAGGCGCGGCGCTGCGTTGCCGGCGATGGGCTTGAGCGAGATGCCCTTGGTGACGAATCCGCCGATGCGCTCCAGGGAGAGGATTTCCTCAAACTCGATGCCGTAGCCAAAGGTGCCGCTGGCGGCGATGATGGGGTTGGCCAGTTCAAGGCCAGCCAGCGACACTTTCATCTCAGGTTTCACGCGCGGATATCTTCCTTCTCGACAGTGAACAGTGGACAGCCACCCCAGCGAGCAAAAATCGCTCGCGGGGGACCCCGGTCAGTGGTCAGTGATCAGCTGCTTCGTGCTGCTGCCGAAGGCTTACTCTGAGCGCAAGGCCATCCAGACAATGATAAACCTGCTGTTCCGTGAGCTATTTGACCGGCTTTATTGCCTCCGTCAGAATACGGCCCACCGAGGCCGAAGGCTGATTGACGCCGGCCAGCGAGGCCAGCGTGGCAGCTAAATCTACCGGGGCTACTCGTCCATGATACTCGCCGGGAAGGAAGGGCGCGCCATAGAAGGCCAGCGGCACATGACGGTCATAGGACCATGGGCTGAAGTGTGTGGTTCCAGCAAAGGGCCCGGTTCCGGGCAACTGATAAGCGTCGAGCACCGCCATGACGAACCAGTTGCCGTGCTCGGCATAGCTGTGGGCGAGAAGAGTGCCCCACTCGGATGGAGGCAGCGGCCCATTGGCCAGTTGCAGACGGGTGTAGACGGCTTGCACGTGAGGAGAGGGTGGCAGCCGCTGCTGGGAGGGTTGGACAACAGGGGTTGGAAATCCAGCAAGAAACTTGGGCGGATGCGGGTCCTGGCTGGCCACGGCAGCCGGCAGCAGCGCAGCGACTTCGTCCTCGGCGGCTTTTTCATCCACACCCACTTTTTTGAAGACTCTCTTGTCCAGCGTGATGTAGGGCAGATCGGGATCGGGCAGCAGGTAGTCCAGGCGGCGGCCGGGCGAATGGCGCTTATTCAGTTCCGCATTCAGAGTCTCGTAGACCTTGTCCATTTGAATGGCGGCGGCATGGATACCCAGCTTGGCCGCATCGCCGGGAATGGGCGGAATCCCATGGTCGGCGGTGAGCGTCAGCCAGATGTTATTGAGCCCGATGGTCTGATCGAGCCAGGTGTTGAAGCTGTCCAGATCGCGATCCAGGCTGAGAATCATCTGCTCCTCTAAATCCGAGTCTGGACCGAATTGATGGCCGCGAATGTCGTTGGCCGAGAGCGAGACGACCACCAGGTCGGTAATGCCGCTCTGACCGAGCTTCTCGCCGGTGATAAGCGCCTTGGTAAAGTCCAGTTCGTAGCTATTGGCCGCGGGCATATGTCCCACCAGATCGAAAAACTGCGTGGTGCCCTCGACCAAGGCCTCGCGTGCAGCCTGGGCTGGGCGACCGCTGGAGTTGAAGGCGCCCGCCCACTCCGGCAGGTGCTCCATGTAGTAGGTCGAGGTGGTGAAGTGACCGCTGGCGTTGTCGATCCAAAAGGCGCCATTGGCAGCCTGTCCGGCGGGCAGGATGGCGGCGCGATCCTTGAGCGAGACGCCGTAAACGCGCGAGCGGCCGTTGGTGGCCAGCCGCAACTCGTCTCCCAGCGTGGTGGCGCGCAGATTGAGCGGCGAGGCTCCGATCACCCATGTGGTGGCCCACGAGGGTGCTCCGGGCTGATTGGCGGGAATGGAAGCCTGCGGCAGATCGACCAGCTGATAGCGCTCGTCCAGAACGGAAGTCACCTTGGCGTCATAGGAACGGGAGGCGTCCCACCACTCGTTGGACTCGATGCCGTGGCCGTCGGTGTAGGCGCCGGTTCCGATGGTGGCGTGGCCCGGCGCGGTCTTGGTGTTGGCGTAGTCGTAGTAGCAGTCGGTGAACCAAGCGCCTTCCTTCATGAAGAGATTGAAGCCGCGGCCCTTGAACTCGGCGCGGTCACGGTTCAGGTAATCGCCGCGAAACTGGTCGATGATTACGATGATAATCAGTTTTGGCTGGCCAACGTAGGCCTGGGCCGGAGCGGCACCGGGCAGCAGGATGGCCAGAAGCGCGACCAGGCAGATAAGCAGGGAAGGGAGGAAGCGGGCTCGCAATTTCATGGGCCGATTGTAAACAAGGATTGTTAAAGAGTGTTCAAACGAGCCTCTTGCAAAATAACCAAGAAACCGGCATTCCATATTCAGTCGCCCCTTTGGGGCTTTGGATTGTTCCGACGGCAAAGCTGGTGCTGCATTTTATGGTACCCCCCCACCCGTATTTTGGATGCAAACTCCTTGTTTTCTTGAGGTTACAGACAGGGTTGCGCTGCAAAATCGTCATAACAAAGGAGTTCGCTGCAAAATCGTCCAGGATAAGGAGTTAGCGGCACATTTGGAGGACGATTGGAGAAAAAGCACCTGAAAACAGCACCTGAGAAAGAATTATTGTGCTACAAAGTGCCGAAATTATCTGCAAACATTTTTGCCTCTTGCAAACCCTGACTCTACTTGCACTCCTTTTTGAATTTTGCAAGTGGCTTAAACTGAGGAAGGAAACGGCAGGATGATTCCGTACAGAGCAATGAAACCAGCCAACGACCGTTACGAACCGCCCGCTGCCGTTTTGCCAAGATGGCATTCTAATACGGCGTGATATACCATCGATGCATCGACCTTGCGGAGGCAGCGGCCATGCGAGATGTTGCGTACACAGTACATACATTTAAGGAGGGACGGACGTACATTGCCTACGTTCCGGAGTTCGATCTCTCCAGTTGCGGCGCGACCGTGGACGATGCGCGCAGGAATATCCGCGAGGCCGTACAGGGATTTCTCGAAGCCAGCGAGGATATGAACACTCTCGACGAAATCCTCGAATGTAAATAATGAATTGTTACAAGACATTCAACTTGCGGATTGTTAATCAAATGAAATGTCGAGCAAAGATAACGAATTATTGTGGAAAACAGGGCAAGAATGATGCTTCTGTAATTGTGCATATCTAAGCCAAAAGCCCCATTAGTAGCTGCATTTCGTGCTTGACACTCAAGGGATTGTGTTTATGGCTATATCACTAAATTGAGTGGATCCTTATCATATATTGCAACTCGATCTATGCTATATTTATATGAATTGCCTATGTGCAATCATTGATTACACAGGGAAATACCCGCCGAAGTCGCTCGCGGGAATTAGAAATTTCGAACTTTGTATTTGGCCCCTTGGTGAAGGGGACGCAGGTAGATGGCCTAGACAACCTCTACCATTATCCCCAACTCCATAAATGTCAATACTATGTTCACAGGAAAGTACAGTTTGTAGAGGAGGGTTCCAATGGCACTAAAGCATCAGTACACAGTGATTTGCGAACAGGCGCGAATCGAAATGTTCGGGAAATTTACGCTGATAGGAGTCACTACCGGTAGCATAGGACTTCCACAGATTCCATTCTCGATTCCTATGCTCACATTTTTCAATGTTCTTTCCATTGACACACCCGGAACACATAGATTCGTAGGAAAGATCACTCATCTTTTAACAGGTAAACCAGTCGGCCAGGCACAGGGAGTGATCCAACCGCCGCAGGCAGGCCCAGTAGTTATGCCTATGCAATTTGGGAACCTGCAATTCGGAGCTTTTGACGCGTACAACTTTAGCTTGGAGTTTGAGGGGCATGAACCGTTCGTGACAGAATTTCAAGTTGTACACGTTCCCCCTCCTCAGATTCAAGTAATTCCGAGGAGATAGGTTGCGTTTCTGCCAATCAATTAGATCGGAATAAGCTCGCGATCTTCATTGAAGGCTAACGCATTATGCAGCGGCACCGATGCGGTTGGCTGCGGATAGAAGATTGACACAACTACTTCATTTGTCAATGTAGCGAGATTCTTCTGGAATTCCTTTTCGAGAATAATCTCAGACATGAACGCAGCCAACTGAGATTCAATCTGGTTGCAAAGTCTCACAGCATCAGCATCATCGCATTTGTGGATGTTATGAGACAAGAGGGCAAATTGTTCAAGGAACAATCGTGAGCTAATTCTTTCAGAAAGGTAATCATCCGCAAGTTTACGGATTTGAGCGGCATTGATCATGACAAAACCTCCCACATACAAAGTCAAATTTGTATCCCACAAGAAAATGATCCAGCTCTTTGCGCAATTCAATTTCGATGCACGACTCAAAAATAAAGATTGCATTGAGAAGTGCGACGAGCTCACCGATTTGATACATGCGGCATTCTGTTGCAGCCAACGAGTATGCCGGTATGTCGATACCGCAATCGACGAAGAAATCGCTGTGATCGCTCATACCACATATGCTGGAGACAGAAAGCCTCCAAAAACAACAATCACCAAGCTCCTAATCGGCACGGTCATTTTTCGGCATGCATTCCAACAACACTAGTGTGTTGACACTCATTCTCCATCATTTCAAATGCCATTGGCAAGCCCTCCTTCTTAAAATGGTATCATCTTGGCATTAAGACGCTATACCCCCCGTCCCCGTCAATACCGAAACCAAACGATTCGACAACGCCATTCGTAAGACATTCACCGTCACTAAAGACGAAAAGCAGCGCTGAGAGGCTGAATAGTAAAAGGCCCAGCCAGCAACCAAGCCCACACGTCAACACTGACACAAGTCCCGGTAATTATCAGCAAACCTCCTCTATTTTGCCAAGTTTATTATTACCCTAACTAGGCACTGACCAGTTTGGCGGCGTTGACCTTGACCGGGGTAAGCCAGCCGAAACGGTCGGGTTTGAGGCCGCTGGCGATGCCGAGGAATTCGTCGGCGATCTTTTTGGTGATTTCGCCGGGTTTTCCATCGGCGACCAGGATGCGGTCGATGGAGCGGATGGGCGAAACCTCGGCAGCCGTGCCGGTGAAAAATACTTCGTCGGCGATGTAGAGCATCTCGCGCGGGATGGGCTGCTCAATGACCGTATAACCCAAATGGCGGGCGATGGCGATGGCGCTGTCGCGTGTGATGCCGGAGAGGGCCGAGTTGCCGAGCTGCGGGGTGTAGAGTACGCCACTGCGGACAACAAAGATGTTCTCGCCAGAGCCCTCGCTGACCAGGCCGTTCACGTCGAGGCCGATGCCCTCCTGGTAGCCGTTGATTTCGGCTTCCATGTGGATGAGCTGGGAATTCATATAGTTTGCGCCGGCCTTGGCCAGGGAGGGCATGGTGTTGGGGGCCAGGCGGTTCCAACTGGAGATGCATACGTCCGCGCCGCCGTGACCGGCGATGTACTTGCCCCAGGGGAAGTTGGCGATATAGACCTCGATGGGCGAGCCCTTGGGGCTGACGCCGATTTCGCCGTAACCACGGAGGACGATGGGGCGGATGTAGCAGGGTGCAACTCCATTGACCTCAATCACATCCACGACGGCTGCGCAGAGTTCGTCGAGGGTGAAGGGGACCTCCATGCGATAGATCTTGGCCGAGTCCAGCAGCCGCTGCATATGTTCGGGCAGGCGGAAGACGGCCGAGCCCTTGGGGAGGCCGTAACAGCGAATCCCTTCAAAGACGCTGGAGCCGTAGTGAATCACATGGCTCATGACATGAATGTTGGCTTGTTCCCAGGGAATGAGGCTGCCGTTGTGCCAGATTTTAGAGGTGGGTTGGATAGGCATGGGTATGGACTGCTCCTTGGCTGTGCCGTATGCGTACCTATCAGGGTAGCGCGGCAGAGGGGACCCTGTCACGGAGCGGTGAGCGCAGGCCAGCCGTGTTACTGAGCCGAAGTGCTTGCTATGAGGGTTGCGGGCTTCCGTTCAACTACCTGGACGGGGCGCCTTGGCCGAAGATCCGGTTGTTCTAGGTTTTGAGCGCTTTCTGCCGTTTGCAGGTGGTGTTCCATCAGTTTCCGCGCCAGGACGGGATCGTGCGCACGGATGGCGCGGAAAATCTCGCGATGCATCTCGGCCATATCGCGCAAGTAGTGCGCGCGCTGGACAGTCTTGCGCCGCTTTTCATACATGGCGGTGGTGATGGTCTCTATGATGGCAGCCAGAATGGGATTGCCGGAGGCCTTGGCGACGATGCGGTGAAACAGCACATCATGCTTGAGGAATTCCGCGGGGTTGTCCGCGCTGGCGAACATGTCGGCGACCTGTTCAGCCATGGCCGCGTGGTGCTCCTCCTTGCCCCTTTCGGCGGCGAGAGCGGCAAGGCTGCTTTCAATAATCAACCGGGCCTCAAACATCTGCCAGAATTGGAAGCCGTAGAGCGCGCCCATCAGCCCCAGCGAAGCCCTGCTGAACTCGGCTGGGCCATCCTTGATAAAGGTTCCGACTCCGTGCTGCACCTTCATCACGCCCATGGCCACCAGGTAGCCGATGCCGGTGCGCAGGCTGGCGCGGCTGATTTTGAGCGTATGCGCCAACTCACGCTCAGGAGGGATTCTGTCGCCGGGCTGCAAAGCGCCTTTCTCCAGCAGAGCGCGGATGTGGTTGACCACTTGCCTGGTCCGGTCGGTATCGGGAGCATCCTGCTTCAGAACGGGCATAAGGGCAAGATTCCAGTCATATTACGGTTAATATGAACATTATTAGACTAGCACTGGAGGCCGCATTTGGATATATTTCTTCTCGCAATTTGGCAACAATTGCGGTGTTCATGTATGCTGGTGGTCAGACCTCGTATGCGAGCAGACAAACGTGCGCATGGAGTGATACAAACGAATCTGGCGGCATGCCGATCGAAGTTTTCAAATTTCCATCATTACCATTTGAAGAACAGGAGCAAACGGCCGATGAGTCATGGATTGAATATCCGCAAGGATGCGGAACTGGATTTTCTATCGCTGGGCGCGCTGGTGCACAGGCTCGACCCGGGGATCATACCCTTCCGCAAGGCAACCGAGTGCAAGATTCACGTCAGCGGCGGCGAGTTCAATGTGGCGGCCAACCTTTCAGATTGTTTTGGCATGAGGACGGCAATCGCCTCGGCGATGTCGGACTATCCAATCGGCGATCTGATCGCGGAGCGGGTGCGCGCCATGGGCGTAAAGCCGTTCTACAAGCACTTCAAGCACAACGGCGTGAACGGCCCGAACATGGCTACGGTCTACAGCGACCAGGGGCACGGGGTGCGTCCTCCGGTGGTCTTCTACAACCGCTGTAACGAAGCGGCTGCGCAATTGAAGCCGGGCGATTTTGACTGGAAGGCGATCTTTGCCAAGGGCGTCAAATGGGTGCATTGCGGCGGCATCTTTGCGGCTCTGTCGCCAACTACCGCGCCGCTGGCCGCGGAGATGATGAAGGAAGCCAAGGCCGCGGGCGCAATTACTTCTTTTGATCTGAACTTCCGCGAGAAGCTGTGGAATATCCATGGCGGCGCGGAGAAGGCCGTCGAAACCATCAGCAAAATCGTCGAGAACGTGGACGTGCTGGTGGGCAACGAAGAGGACCTGCAAAAAGGGCTGGGTATTCCGGGGCCGGAAGTCGCGGCAAAATCGAAGCTGGACCCCAGTGTGTTTTTCGGCATGATCGACAACGTGGTGAAGAAGCATCCGCATGTGAAGGTGGTGGCTACGACGCTGCGTGAGGTTCATTCGACCAACCGGCATAGCTGGAGCGCGGTGGCGTGGATTGACGGCAAGACCTATACCGCTCCGACGGCTGAGCTGGATGTTGTGGACCGGGTGGGTGGCGGCGACGGGTATGCGGCTGGATTTATTTATGGCCTGCTGACCGGCGAGGCGCCGGAAGAGGCA
>Ga0116121_1001445_pt1 | contig 9989 bp, 10 predicted proteins | sample June2015DPH_13_1_FD_89725 | JGI IMG/M metagenome (GOLD analysis project Ga0116121, IMG submission 89725) | Peatland microbial communities from SPRUCE experiment site at the Marcell Experimental Forest, Minnesota, USA - June2015DPH_13_10 | ecosystem: Environmental > Terrestrial > Soil > Wetlands >...
CGGCCACCACTTAGTCGAACAGAGAGAAGAAAAACCTGGCAGTTCCACTCACAGCCGAAAAAGTCGTTCCACTAACGTACTTTTTCAACACCCACAGGCGATTGCGCTCATTGACCTGATTGTGGCAGCCGATTTGCCTGGGGCTTTGTCTGCGTCAATGTTTCCTGCGGCGTAATCGTCGGTTGATTTCGTCTGCGGAGAAGGATTCAGGATCAAAATCACCGAGCCACTCACAGGCTTCCTCGTGATTCGGGTGTTTAGCGTCCTGAAGGGCTGTGAGAAGCTCAGCAAAAACTTCCGAGCCGCCGGAGTCTTCGGGTGGACAGGATCGTTTTCCCGCGACGCAAATCTGGTGAAACGATTCATCTCCGAGCAGAACTTCTTCAAGAAGAAGCTCGTGGTGCCAGCCGTCCCCGAAATCATACTCGTACAATAACCTCGCCCCCACCGTCCAGATCAATTCCCCGAGCTCAGTCCGGTTCTCATTTGCCACCTTGGTGCCGACTACATGCCTGGGATCAGCATGCTTTTGCCTTGGCAAAAGAAATTGATGAAGGTGGCTATTGGTCCATCCCATCACAGTCTGCAGGGTCCGGTGGAGATTGCGTAGCGTAATCTCACGAGGAACTAGAATGCGCCTCCAGACCGGCGGGCTTGTGCCGAGGAGGGTCACTTTGATGGCATACACTTCCACGCGGGTTTCGGGCTGTCTCAAGCGGCCGTGTCCTCCGCCAGAAATTTGGCGAAGGAACGGATCAACTTCCTCTTGTCCTCGCCTAAACCGCGCAGCTCTTCTTCACTGAGTCGGTTTTCGTACAAGAGTCTCCCCAACACATCTGTAAGTGGCGAACCGCGAAAGTCGTATTTGCGATCGATTTCTTTACGGCGTTGGGTCAGGTAATGTTCGAGGTCCCACAAGTCCGACGACTGCTTGATCTGGCTGGCCTTGTGCTTCACTTCCCGAATCACCTCCTGAAGCTGCTCCCGGCCCAGCGCAGCGTCGAAGGCTGCGCGGGCGATTGCCTTTTCTGACCTCGGCCAAGTCGGCTCGTTCTGGTGGGGATAGGGGATTAGGTTCGACGGGCTGCTCATCTCGGTGTCCTCCGTGGCGGCATTCTATGCCTTCGCGAGACGCTTTTTCTACCGGCGTGGCCTCTTTCACCGCGGCCGACTCAACGTTCCACCCCTGCCGCTGCACTTCCGTCCTCAGCTTGAAACGATCGTTCACCGGGCTTCCGGAGATTCTGCTTGCAGCCGAGATACCGCTCGGTCGTCTGTACCGACGCATGCCCCAGCAAAAACTGAATCTGCTCCAGTTCACCACCACTGTCGTGACACAACTTCGCGCAGGTTCGCCGCAAGTCGTGCGGCGCGATGTGCTCCAGACCCACCCTCTCACAACACTTTCGAACCACATACCAGACCACATTTTGCGAGATGCCTTTCCCCCAAACCTTCCCCGTCCTGGCGACGGCACGGAATATTCGTCCCTCCCTGACACCGGCAGCCCTTGTCCATTGATCGAGTGCCGTCTTGACCCATTCTGGTATAGGTACGGTGCGGATGTGCCCGCCTTTGCCGATGAGATCCACTACCGCCCAGTGACCCTGGCGGGTCTGGATCTCCCCTAGCTCTAAGCCGACCAGCTCCGATCGGCGAAAACCACAACCAAACAGCATCGCCAGCATGGCGTAGTCCCGCTTCGCGCGCATACCCTCGCCATCAGCACGGAGCAGGACTGCTGAGCTTTGCGCTGCGCTCAACCAATTGCCAGCGCGAAACCCAAGCTGCTTGACACCTCTCACCCGGCTGATCCCAGCAGCGAGTTCCGGGCTGAGCAAGCCGGCGTCGGCGGCTTCGTGCGCCAGTCTTCGCACGGCTGCAAGTTGTTGGTTGATCGTATTTGCTGCCAGAACGCGTGATTCCAGGTGCATGCGGTAACGGACAACCACAATGCGGTTGAACGCGAGGCGTGGTTCGGAACAGTACCAGGCGATGAACTGGTCGATGGCATACTCATACACGCGGCGTGAGGCTGGCGAGCCGAGGTTGTTGAGTACTGCTCTCTTACCATGATCCAGATCTGGCAAACGAAGCAACCGGCGACGGTAGTTCGGCTTAGTTCTTTGCTTACCCATTGGCGACGGCCTCCTCATGCCGCAGCATGGGATTACGCCAGACCGCCGGGCCGATGCAAGTATTGGCACTAGGTAAGGGTTGGAGGGTTTTGAGCGCAAACGCCTGGTTGCGTCACTTGACGTCCCGGCCCTGATCTTGCGCCTCTACCCACATCGAATACGCTACCCTCAGGACTAGAAAAATCATGGAGGCGTCCACAACAATCGGGAGAACGATGATCGTCCCTAAATCACACCGAGAGCCGTTCGGGCTCGACCAGGCCGCCGATGTGTCGCAAACACGAGCCATGACCCAGTATCCGGGCGTGTTCATTTTTGTGAGCCCTAATTCAAGCATTGCGATCAACACTGAGGCAATTCCGATTTCAAGAAAATGCCGCCAACGTCCAGCGATGGAGCGTTCGCGTGGAGCACCCGCTCTGCCGACGAGCGCTTGAAGATAACCTTTCTCCACGAGAAAAGAATAGACAGGTCGCAGAAGGCCTCTCCACAGCAGATAAAGCACGCCCACCACTAGAGAGACAAAAGCGCAGACGTAAATCACAAACAAGCAGAAATCAGCTAGGTCGTGCCCGAAATCGTGCAAATCGACCCGCGACAACCCAGCCAGCGGGGCTCGCACCAAGAAGAAACGCTCAGCGACGAAGGCCAAGACGGTCAGAAATCCACCAACCGCGACGATATTCTGCCAGCGTTTCATAAGCGAAACGTACCCTGTTTGGGCACCACTGTCCACGTTACTTCCGCTCATGACAGTCCTCAAGGCAGGGGAATTAACTCAAGAATCGAGCCCACGCAGATCGACAATTGGCGTTAAATCCCCATAGCACCAACTACGACCCGCCCCGGTCAGTTGGTGCTGTCGCCTGTCACGAACAGTTGACCATCTCGCTTGACGTTCTCAAGCGCAATTTGGACGGCATGGCAGCGGTGAAGATGAACGGCAAATAACAAAGCTGAATCGTCGCAGCCCACCGTTCATGATGGTGGGAATCATTGCCATTCCAACTCTGTATCGCCTTCGTCAGAAAAGGATCACCGCGGCTCGCTGGGACCTCTTTTTTAGCCTGCCCATCAACCAGTTTTTAGGCAGTATGCAACTCTCCGGATTTTTCTCCATCGCATTTTGACAAACTTTTTACAAACGTTATCCGTGAATCCACCTGAGTGGGGGGTATGATTCAGTGCTGTTTTGAGCAAAGAATAAAGAGGGGACTCTGGATGACAATTGGAAAACCATACATCTGCATACGAAAGTTAGCCTTGCACGCAATAACCGCAATCGTCACTTTGCTGTTCGTCACGACCGTGACCGGCATATTCACCGCATCGGCCCAGGCGCAGAGCTTTAGCGTGCTTTACACATTCACCGGCGGCACAGACGGAGGGTTTCCCCAGGGCGACCCCCTCACCCTCGATTCAGCCGGCAACATTTACGGGAGCACGGGCCAATTTGGAGCCACGGAGACCGTCAAGTGCAAAAAACTCTGCGGCAATATATTCAAGTTGACCCCCAGCGGCGAGTTGAGCAGCTTGCATACTTTCCAGGGCAAGGCTAAGGGGTACCTCCCGGGAGGTGTGGTCATGGACCAGTCCGGAAACTTCTATGGAGCGGTGGCATACGGCGGTCCCGACAGCGGTGGCTTCGTGTACAAATTGGGCAAACTGGGCAAGAAGGGTAAGCCGGGGAAACTAAGTGTGCTCCATAACTTCCCAGCCACCTCGGGAGATGGCCAGATTCCGGGCGGTATCTTCCTCGATTCTGCGGACAACATCTACGGGCTCACAGCGTCGGGCGGCGTCGGCGATGGATGCCCATTCTACGGCTGCGGAATCGTCTTCAGTCTTACGCCGAACGGCAACGAGACGATCTTCGACCTCTCTGGACAAACGTGGGCGCCAAGCGGTTTGGTACGCGACGCGGCGGGAAATCTGTACGGTACATCCATCCTCGGTGGCGGAACCGGATGCGGAGGCTTCGGCTGCGGAACTGTATTCAAAATAGACACGACCGGCAATCTGACCGTGTTGTACGCGTTCCAGGGCGCACCTGACGGGAATTCGCCCGAGGGGCAGCTTGCTTTAGATCGTGCAGGCAACATCTATGGAGCGACGTGGACGGGCGGCGATTCTTCGGCTTGTTCTCCGTCCGGCTGTGGCACAGTCTACAAGCTTGACCCCAGCGGCAAGGAAACCGTTTTGCACCTGTTCTCTCGTGCTGACGGTGCGGCTCCCCAGGGTGGTGTGATCTTAGATTCGTCCGGCAACCTCTATGGCACCACGAACAGCGGCGGCACAGCTCCTAACTGCCAGCCTGCCGGTTGCGGGACCGTTTTCAAGGTCGACAAGAAAGGGAACGAGACTGTTTTGTACAACTTTACCGGCGGAACTGACGGAGGCGAACCAGTCGCGGGCCTAGCTTTCGATAACGCTGGGAATTTGTATGGCACATCGTTTTACGGTGGCTACACGCAAGGCGATCTTTGTTTCCCTAGCGGCTGCGGTACGGTCTTCAAGGTAACTCCGTAGTTTCATGACGTGGGGCTTCCCGATACTTTCTCTTCGGGTCCCGCTGAAGTTGCCCAGCGTTTTCGGCGATTACCACGATCAACACGTACGGCGATGTGGTCACGGATGAGATGGCGAACGCGGCCTCCACAGTCGCCGGGTTGGCCGTCAACGGCACGGGAGAGGCACAGACAGCCGAGAATTACTAGAGGATAACGGTTTGATCGGGAAGGTCGACGATCACTTGTTTCGGGTATATAGACGTACCGCCTTCCTCAGTTGTGTCATAAAGAACGCCGTTCTGATCGCGAATCAACCCTCCCTTTGGAATTGACCCGTCTGAGCCACTAAAGCTGTGCAGAACGGGCCGTTTGTAGCTCGCGACCGGCGTTCATGGATTCATCGGGTGCGCGAAGGTCATTTGCCAACGGAGTTGGTGCAAGTGCAAGTTTTTTCCCTCTTCGCTCACGGGTGAAATCGGTGTAAAGTAGTACCGCTAAGAGAAGGCAGTCTGGGGAGCTTCCTTCTTCATCCTCTCGAATTACCTGGAGTTTGCCCATTCGCCTACCGCCGAGCCATCTCATGGAAACAACAATTCGTAGATTTCTGTTCTGCATTGTCCTGCTGACGGTAAGTCGTGGATTTGGTGCGAGCCAGAATCTGGTCCCTCGCTTTGCCTATGTCGCCAACAATCAGGACGACACAGTCTCGATCTTCGCAATCCGCAAATCTTGCCTGCGCTCAGTGGGTTACGTTTACACGGGCTCGGGAAGCAACCCTCGCGCGGTTGTAGTGACGCCTTCTCAAGCATTTTTGTACGTTGCGGAAGGCAATGTGGGAATCGCGGGTTACGCGATCAATAATTTGAACGGTAGCCTGACACCGGTTCCCGGGTCGCCGTTGCAATCGGGTCCTGAGTTCAGCCTCACCATGCACCCTAGCGGCAAGTTCCTGGTGGCTGTGACCGGCAGCAGCGTCTCCATTTATGGGATCGATCCCAACACCGGTTCGCTGACTTCCATTCAGACGGTATACGGCGGTAGTCCGATCTCAGCGGCATTCGATCCGACAGGCTCTTTTCTGTTCGCTGCGAACGTAAACTCGAACAACATCTCCGCTTTCACGATCAACCAAAGCAGCGGCATTCTGAGCCCGGCGTCGGGTTCTCCGTTTCCCTCGGGGCCGAATCCGCAAAGCGTCGCGATTACTCAAAATGGCAAGTTTCTCTACGTTCCGAATGGAAATGGCGCCAGCGTTTCGGGTTACGCGATCAACCCAGCAACGGGATCGTTGGCCCCGATACCGGGTTCGCCCTTTGCGACGGGTGCGGTTCCGGTGACGGCGGTTGCGAAGAGACTGTTCCTGTTCGTAGGAAACTCCGCCGATAAAACCGTTTCCCAATTCGCCATTAATCCCACAACTGGCGCTCTAGCCCAAATCGCAGCGCCCTTTCCCACCGGGGATTCCGGGCCGCTCGCCCTGACCGTGAGCCCGGACGAGCCATTGCTTTATGTTGCAGATCATGATTCTGATGACGTTTTGGTTCTCGGGATTACAAGAGCTGGAGTACTTTTCAACGAGAGCAGTGTTCGTACGCGCGGAGGCGCACTTTCAATCGCTCTTGCCTCTGGTAGTGCGCCAGTGACATATTCTCCGAAGTTCGTGTATGAGTGTAACGAAACCACGAATGACATCTGGGGATACAGAGTCACAGTGGAAACCGGGTCGCTGGGATTGCTCGGTGACTCGCCATTTTCCACGGGAGCGTCGCCCCAGACTGTGGTCTCCGATTTGAATGGAACATTCCTTCTTACAGCGAACGCGGGCAGCAACGATGTCTCCGCATTTACCATAGATTCACAGACTGGTGCGATTGTGCCAGCTCCCGGCTCGCCATTTCCTGCCGGAACACAGCCTTCTGCCGTGGCGATAGACTACGGATCGCACTACGTCTATGTCACGAACAGTGGCTCGGATACAATCTCCGCATATTCCGTCAATCCTGATGGTTTATTGCTGGCTGTTCCTGGTTCACCTTTTCCGATCACCGGTGCGGGGCCGCTGGCGATGGTCATCGATCCGCGGGGCAAGTTTTTGTACACCGCGGATGCGCAGTCGAACACGGTCTCCATTAACGAGATCGATGCGCAAACAGGCGCTTTGCAAAACGTGGCGGCAGCTAATACCGACACCTTTCCCGTCGCCGTCACTGTCACGCCGGACGGGAAGTACCTGGACGTATTGAACGAATCGTCGGGGAACGTCTCCTCCTACCAAATCGATCCCGTGACTGGCCAGTTGCTACAAATCGCAGGTTCTCCATTTCCGGGCGCGGACTCGTCAAACGCGATGGCCGTGGACCCTCTTGGTAAGCGGCTTTATGCTGGGAGCATGACTACGATTATTGCGTACAGGCTGTTTGACCACGAGGGCAACCTGCGTCTCCTGCCACAATCGCCCTTCGATGGAGTGTCGGCTGCATATGGACTGAGCATTGACCTTTCCGATAGCTTTTTGTACGCGGCGGACAACTCCGGCAATACCATTTCGGGTTTTCGAATCGATAGGACTAGCGGCGCCCTGAGTCTGTTGAGCGATTCACCTTACCCGGCGGGCACGAATCCTACCTCCGTGACGATCATCAACGATCTGGAGTAGCCCGAGAGAGGCTGTCGGACGTAGTGTGGCACTACGAGGAAAGAGGTCTGCACCGAAGAGAGCAGACCGGTTATCTCTGGCTGATGTTTCGCCATGGAAACAACTTCTTGTTAGCTTGACTTATCCTGAAAATGAGGTAAATTGTCGGGCAATCGTAACGAGCCTCTTGCTCGGTAGTTACCCTTCGGCGGGGAACAATGGAGATAGATTCATGACCCTTCGCACGCCTGTTTCTTTGCTTTGGTTTTTGAACTTGTTGTTAGCAGCAAGTGTCGCTTCGGCGCAAGGCGTGGAGCCCTACCCGCAGGCATTCACCAACCGTCTGTTTTATCCGCAGACCGCGATGTCACCGCCAGGAACGAACGTTCCATTTGCGGATCCGGATCTTGGAGGGGTAATGGTGAGAGTGACGGACGGGAATTTGAACCCAAAGCTCCCGGATAGCTTCTTCCGTAATCCGCCAGAGGATGTCAATGAATGGAGCATGGACGACAGCAAGTTCTTCGTCTCGGGCGCGAGCTCCACGACCATGGCTTTCGCTTTTAACCCCGACACAATGACCGTTAGCGCTCTTCCGGGCGCAGGCGCTGGCGGTGGACTCTCAGTGCCTTTACGAGACGGACCGACCTTCAGCTTCACGGATCCGGACCTGATGTATGGCACGGCGTTGAATGCGCCGCTCCAAATCGCGACGTACCGCTTTTCGACCGGGAAAGCTCAGACGATTTACGACACGACGATGTGCGGGACTCAGCCGCCGCTGGTGGCAGGTCCGAAGGTTTCGAGCGTGGATGTGACGATATCGAACGATGACAATCGCATTGTGATTACGGCTGGCGGTCCAGCGGCCGGCGCCGAGCCGTTCGTGATTGTCTATGATCAGACACTTGGTTGCCGCTGGTACAACACGGAGACCGGTCAGATCGGCGGACAATGGGGACCAACGGGACAAGCCACGACTCCCGACCGGTTTCGTACGAATCACGCGAAGATTTCGGGAAATGGCCAGTTTTCGAGGATCGGCGTGGGCAGCGGGGGATTCTACGTTTGGGACGTCACCTCGTTGAACGTGACGGCCTGTAAAGATCGCGGCGGCCCCCAGTGCAGCGGATATTCGGCTTTGGGCTATGACACGTACATCAACGCGCCCGGATTTGTCGATGAGTTGAATACTTATCGGCGCCCCTTGAATGATCTCACGGATTGGACACCCTTAATTAATCCCTTGCCCCAGCCTTACTACACAGGAATGGCGAAGAATTTCGCGTGGAACGATGGGCGCCTGGATACCAGTTTTCCCGTTTGCGCCACTTTGTACAGCCCCAAAGGAGATCCCGACGTCAAACAGCCCTATGATGGCGAAGTGGTCTGCATCGAGACCGATGGCATCGCATCGACGGTCTGGAGATTTGCCCATCATCGCGACATCTGGGCGGGGAAACAGTTTTACTGGACGTTGCCGTACGGTAATCTTTCGCTGGACGGGCGTTGGTTTGCATTTACATCGAGCTGGGATGAACAGCTCGGAACGTTTTGGGGAGAGAGTAATGCGCCGCGAACCGATGTTTTTATCTTGAAGTTGCAATGATGCGGGCAAGGCTGCGGCACACTTTTTGCGCCCTGCGGCGCGTGGCTTTCGAGACTGTCCAATGCTCCGCACGCCAACCCCGGCGCCGATTCTCATTTTGTCGGAGTGCTTCGCGAGATAGATCGAAATGAACTCCTGATTGAAGGCCCGCCATTCCTCCGGCAGCTTTTCCGCGTTAGGTCCGGGTCTATCCCGAAGTCAGTGCCGATGAAATTTCCGGCGAAGCATTCTCCTGCATAGACGCTCTTCTGTCCCAACATCATTCGGTAGTAGCTTTTCCCAGACGTCATACCAAGCGGACCTTCTTTCGGAACGGGAGATTAAGAACGTTTGTGTGGACCTCATGAATACTGGCGATTTCGTAATGCCGAACGTGAGGATGTGTACATCTCGATATACGCCACACACAATCCCGTCAATGAAGGTGCGGAAGTTGCCTACATTCCGAAGCGCCAATTGGCGAAATATCGCAATTTCACTCATTGACCAATTGACAGGGGTTTTGAGCGCAATCGCCTGGTTGCGTCACTTGACAACTGATGCCGCAGGCGTACATTGAATGCCATGAGAACGGCAATGTGCGGACTGCTAGTATCCATGGCCTTTACGTTATCTGCCCAGAGCTCGCCCCCCGCGAATAGTGTTCGCGTGCCAGATGCGACGACCGCTTTGAGCATTGCGGAACCCGCTCTGATTAAGGTTTACGGAAAGCGGCAAATCGACTACGAACGACCATTAATTGCAACACTTGAGGACGGAATTTGGAGCGTGCGCGGTACCCTGTGCTGCCCGGACAGCAAAGGGCGGCGTATTTGTGAGGTCGGCAGATGTGAAGGCGGCGTGGCCGAATTGAACCTTCGGCAAAGCGACGGCAAGATTTTGTCAACTTCGCATGGAAAGTAGAACGAGTTCTGAGTGTAAACGTCTGATGGCAACAGTTACGCGTCGCCTATGCGGGAGGAATCTTAACTCGAAACGCAGACCTGAGATAGAACCAAGCGAACAACGCTCCGATAGGTAGGCCGATGAGGCTCTGTAGGGGCTCTCTCCCAGTCACAACTTCTTCGATGCCATACACTGCGAACCCCACGTACAAC
>Ga0116121_1001451_pt1 | contig 9962 bp, 9 predicted proteins | sample June2015DPH_13_1_FD_89725 | JGI IMG/M metagenome (GOLD analysis project Ga0116121, IMG submission 89725) | Peatland microbial communities from SPRUCE experiment site at the Marcell Experimental Forest, Minnesota, USA - June2015DPH_13_10 | ecosystem: Environmental > Terrestrial > Soil > Wetlands >...
ACGAGCCCGTGCTGACCTCAGTTTGAAGGTGCGAGAATACGGGATATTCTCAACTGAATTCATCATATCGCCGCCAGCATGGGTAGCAGTCTCGAGTCATGCAGGGAAGGGTTACGAAAGTGACCCGGAGGACCGCTCAATGGGGCCGGGGTTCCCTCGCCTTGCCCCTCTCGATCTCGGTTGTTAGCATAGTCATTGGCACGATTCTCGTGCATTGTTCGAGCAGCGATAGTCCGCACTATTCCCAGGAGGCATTTATGGCGACCGATACCATGACCAAGCCGGTGATCGACGGCGGCAATACCAAGACCAGAGTTTTCAAGAATTTCATCGACGGCGAGTGGGTCGAGTCCCAGAGCGGCCAAACGTTTGAAGATCGCAACCCCGCCGACACGCGTGAGGTCGTCGCCATCTTCCAGCGCTCCAATAAAGAAGACGTGGATGCGGCCGTCGACGCCGCCAAGCGCGCTTACGCCAAATGGCGCCTCGTCCCTGCTCCGCGGCGCGCCGAAATCGTTTTCCGCGCCGCTGAGATCCTCATGGAGCGCAAGGAAGAATACGCGCGCGACATGACTCGCGAAATGGGCAAGGTTCTGAAGGAAACGCGCGGCGACGTGCAGGAAGCGATTGACGCGGCCTATTACAACGCCGGGGAAGGCCGCCGCATGTTTGGTCCGACGGTGCCGTCAGAGTTGCCGAACAAGTTTGCGATGGCGGTTCGCCAGCCCATCGGCGTCTGCGGCATGATTACGCCGTGGAATTTCCCGATGGCCATTTCGTCGTGGAAGCTGTTGCCGGCGGTGGTCTGCGGCAACGCCTGCGTGATCAAGCCCGCGCAGGATACTCCACTCTCGACTTTTAACCTGGTTTCAGCGCTCACCGATGCGGGCGTGCCCAAGGGCGTGATCAACATCGTCACCGGATTCGGCTCCGAAGTGGGTACCCCGCTGACCGAGCATCCAACGGTGCGCGCGATTTCGCTGACGGGATCTTCTGCAGTGGGCCGGATTGTCGGTGCGACCGCGGCCAAGAGCTTCAAGCACTGCTCGCTCGAACTCGGCGGCAAAAATCCGATGATTGTGCTCGACGACGCCAACCTCGAACTGGCCGTCGAAGGCGGACTCTGGGGTGCGTTCGGCACCACTGGACAGCGCTGCACCGCGACCAGCCGCATCATCGTGCAGAAGGGCGTGTACCGCAAATTCATCGACGAGTTTGTGGCGCGCGCCAAGAAAATCAAGGTCGGCAACGGGCTGGATGAGACCGTCGAGATGGGTCCCGCAGTCAACGAGAATCAGCTCAAGACCGACCTCGAATACATCGAGATCGGAAAAAATGAAGGAGCGAAGCTGGTGACGGGCGGCAATCGCCTCGACAAGGGCGAGTATGCGCACGGATGGTTCCTCGAGCCTACGGTTTTCACCGATGTCGATCCCAAGATGCGCATCGCGCAGGAAGAAATTTTTGGCCCCGTGGTCTCGATCATCCCGTGCGACGACCTGGAGAGTGCGATTGAGATCGCGAACAATATCGAGTACGGCCTGTCGTCGTCGCTCTATACCAAAGATGTGAACAAGGCGTTCGGCGCGATTCGCGATCTGGAGGCGGGCATTACCTACATCAACGCTCCCACGATTGGCGCCGAGGTTCACCTGCCCTTTGGCGGCACGAAAGCCACCGGCAACGGCCACCGCGAAGGCGGCATCGGAGCAGTCGACTTCTACACCGAGTGGAAGTCGGTCTACGTCGATTACTCCGACAAGCTGCAAAAAGCGCAGATCGATCGGGTGGATTAGAGCAGTTCTCAGCCGGCAGTAGTCTGCCGCTTGTTATTTAAGATGACCGCCGAGGAATTTCGACAATTTCGAAACGCCTCCGTGCTCTAAAACGGCTCAATGAAGTCGATGCGAGTCGGATTGGGGGATACGCAATGCAAACCGATTCATCGTCAGCATTAGCCTTGGGCACGCGGGACCGAAACAAAACTCCGACGCGGGAGATCGCGCTGTGGCGAATTTATCTTCTAAGGGCCGGATACCTCTTGATTGCTGTCGGCATGGGAATGCAGAAGGTTCCGGCCTTCGTTCATCACAGGCCTTGGGAACTGATGCATGGCGTGGTCAATTCCATGCTGCTCGCGCTCGTGCTGCTGGCGATCCTAGGGCTACGCTATCCCTTGAAAATGCTGCCGCTTCTGTTCTGGGAAATAGCATGGAAGGCCACATGGCTTCTCGCGGTCGCGCTGCCCGCCTGGCGCAACCACACCATGGACGCAGACACCTGGGAAACAACCTTTGCCTGCCTGATGAGCGTGATCTTCCTGTTCGTCGTGCCGTGGGATTATGTCTGGCGGATTTTTGTCGCCGCGCGCGGCGACCGCTGGCGGTGAACGCTTTGCGGTAAGCGTCCGCTGATGGCCGCGCGGGATTGAAGGACAGCTGCGTGCCCCTCGATAAGAGCGAAGGCTCTGTCAAGGGCGAAGTGGTCCTAGGCAGTGCCGGTGGCACCGCTTTTTTGCCGGAGAGGGTTGAGGACCCGGACTCTGGGATATCACGCTGCAATCACTTTTCGGTGCAAGGAGGGATTCATGTCGGATGCTCAGTTTGCTTTCAAACTTGTCGTTTCGAAATTGGTCCTGCTTGCAGCCGCTCTGGGGCTGCTGGTCGCCACTGCTCGATCTTCGCGGGCGCAAGCTCTCACGGTGCTCTATACCTTCACCGGTGGAACAGATGGAGTGGGCCCCTACGCGGGAGTGGCCCTGGACGGGCAGGGCAACCTCTATGGCGAGACTGTGTATGGCGGCGATTCCCGTTGCGCCAAGCAGGGTTGCGGAACGCTGTTTAAGCTGACTCAAGGCGGTACGGAAACAGTTCTTTACAGATTTCCCAGCGGCGTGAAGGCTCAACCTGTCGGCGGGTTGACCTGGGACACGGAAGGCAATCTCTACGGCACAACGCAGGGCTTCAATGCCGTGGACGGCGGCGGTGGAGTGTTTGAGCTAGAGAACGGAATTAATTTGACGTGGCTGCACATATTTCTCCCAAGTGCAGATGTATATTTTCCCAACGGTGTGGTCATGGATGTGGACGGCAATCTCTATGGCGCGACCAGCGAGGGCGGCGCTGAGGATGGCGGCATCGTCTTCAAAGTGACGCCGAGACGTAAGGAAACCGTCGTCTACAATTTTGCAGGAGGGAGCGACGGGCGTATTCCCGAAGGCGGCTTGATTTGGGACGCGCAGGGCAATCTCTATGGCACAACTGTCGGGGGCGGCGGTTTCGGTTGCCAAGATATAGGTGGTTGCGGAACGGTATTAAGGTGACTCCACGCGGCACGGAGACGGTGCTGTACCGCTTTGCCGGAGGAGTGGACGGCGCGTTGCCGGTTGCAGCTTTGGTAATGGACGAGCAGGGCAACCTCTATGGCACAACCCAAAATGGCGGCGGCACGGGCTGCCTGTTCAACAGCGGCGTGGGTTGTGGAACGGTCTTTAAGCTGACTCCCGGAGGCACGGAGACCGTGCTCTACGCTTTCACAGGAGGAGCGGATGGGGCAAACCCGTGGGCTGGCTTGGCGATAGACGCACAGGGCAATCTCTACGGCACGACCAACCAGGGCGGGGTTGGCTGTCAGGGCTACGGCTGTGGGACGGTGTTTATGCTGACTCCAAGCGGTAGGGAGACGGTGCTTTACCGCTTTACCGGAGGTGCTGATGGTGCATATCCCAGCGCGGGATTGATTTTCGATGCACAGGGCAATCTCTACGGCACGGCGCCCTATGGCGGCAATTCAAGCTGCAACCGTGGATCTGGGTGTGGTGTGGTGTTTAAACTGACGCCTTAATTTTTCTCCGACTTCTGCTGCGTGCCCCACTCAAGCGCTCCTTTCGCTTGAGTGGCTTTCCACGACTCCTGCCCCGGGGAACCCTGAAATTCTTTGCGCCCTCCGCGTCCCGGCCAGGAAAACTGAGTCATCCGTGTGGCGCGGACACTCTGGCCCGCGCGTTTTTGGCTGGCGCAGCATCGGGGTCGCCGAGCTCGTCAAAGCCCTGACCGCGTGGAGGACGCGAACATACGGCGCAAAGTTGTGCTATCGACTGTTAACGCCATTCATCCACCTTCACACGGTATCGAACACTCTCGCAGAACTATAATGGGCGAGCTATGCGACGATCCTGGCTTGCAACTTTTGCTTTGCTCGCGGCCCATGCTCTCGTGAGTCAAAAAATACCCACTGCGATCACTGGGATACGGTTGGGAGGGGGTAGTTCCAACTCATGTCCCGTACTGGTCACTGGCGTAACGGCAGAGTCGCCTGCTGATCGGGCGGGGATAAAATCCGGTGATGTCCTCGTTGCGGTAGACGGCAGCATCGTGGCAACTTTTGATGAAGCGGTCAAAATGCTCCACCGGAGTTCCGACACAGAAACCCCGGTCACTCTACGATTGATGCGGGGAGAGCAACCATATACCGCGACAGTTCGGCGAGAGGAAATGTCCGCGCTTCTTGCGAGGGCGGGGAACAAACTCCTCGACATCGAAAGCGGCATGATTGTTCCGCTGGATGCTACAGAAGCGGAGATGAGAGAAAAAATAAATACGCTGAGCCAAGATCGGTTCGTTGACCGCGTGTTTCCCGCGCATTACCCGACAAATGAGAAGCTATACTACGCGGGTTTTGAAACCTTGATTCTGAAGAACCCCGCGCAAGTGGTTGTGCTCGGAATTGAAGACGGACCTGCGTCCCGCGCAGGAATTCATTGGGGAGATACCATTCTGTCGGTTAATGGCGTTGACCCACGCAATAAGTCGGTTGCCGACCTCGAAAAACTGCTTAGCAGTGATAAACCTTCCTCGATGACGCTGAAAATCGAACGAAGCGGTTCAACGAAGACCTACGTTATCCAGTTGGAACAGACAGCGCAGGTCCTGCGTGACAATGGGACACAGCTTGTTCGAGGTGAGCCGCTGCCCGCTGGAATTCCTGACAAGTATTTGTCGTGCTTTTTCGCCAAGTCTGAATAAAACCGGGCCGCTCTCAACTGCCGTAACATCGCCTCACCGACTCCAGATTAAGATTTGGACTCGCTGTCCGTTCCGCTAGTGAGAGAGATACTCCTCCTCGGCGTCTCGGTGCTGAAAAACCTCACAAACCTCCCGTGACTACCCTCACAGACTTTCAGCCTCAATCCACGCGATAATCTTCACGCTCGACCTCGCCCAAGCGTCGGTCCGCTCCAGAGCGCGGGTGTTCCAACCCGGAGGCTTATTAACTCTTTGATAAACTTGATCTCTCGAATAATTCTCCGTAATTAGCTCGAATTTCCCGCTCGAATGCCTACCAAAGTAGGTAAGATTGGACCTCAAAAGCGCGATTTTCAAGCCTAACTCCTTATTCTGGAAGATGTTACGGGTAAGTGATTGCACCCAAACAACTTGCATGAAATTGCCTGGGGGGAGGGGGGAGGGTCCCTATTATTTTTCTGGTCACTAAGACGCCCTCTCTTCAAAGTCCCTGCCGCGTGATGCTCCCATCCCCAGCGGACCCTGAGAGCGATGGCCCGCCACTGACGAAGGAGTCAGCATTTCTCGGCGTCCTCGGCGTCTCGGCGGTAAACTTACGCAATATGCCTCTCACTCAAGCACGCGAAATCTCCTGCGCCGCCCGCCTCGAAAATGTTCGCTATGCCATTCGCGACCTCGCCTGTGTCGCCGATGAGGTCGCCAAGCAGGGACACAAGATTCTCCCCCTCAACATCGGCGATCCGCTGAACTTCGATTTCGCGACTCCGCCACACATGATCGAGGCCGTCTACAAAGCCATGCGCGACGGCAAGAACGGATACTCTCCCTCCTCCGGCATCAAACCCGCGCTCGACGCCATCCGCCGCGAGGCAGCGCGCAAAGGCATCACCACCATTCAGGATGTGTTTGTTACTTCCGGCGTGAGCGAGACGGTGGATATTTGCCTGGCCGCGCTGCTCAATCCCGGCGATAACCTGCTGACACCCTGCCCCGACTATCCGCTCTACTCGGCCGTTCTGGCGAAGCTCGATATCGGGCTCAATGCGTATTACCTGAACGAAGAAGACGGCTGGCAGCCCGATCTTGATGACATCAAGCGCAAGATCACGCCGCGCACGCGCGGCATCGTGCTGATCAATCCGAATAATCCGACGGGATCGGTGTGCACGCGCGCGATGCTTGAGCAGATTGCCGAACTCGCCCGCCGGCATAACCTCGTCATCTTCGCTGACGAAATCTACGACAAGTTGATCATGGATGACGACGTTCCGCACATCGCGCTGGCTGCGGTCGCGCCGGACGTACCAATCATCACCTTTGGCGGATTATCGAAAAACTACCTCGCTCCCGGATGGCGCATTGGTTGGGGCATTGCCAGTGGAGATTCAGCGGCCCTCAAGCCGTATATCGAAGGCGTAAACAAACTGCTGCGCGCCCGCCTGTGCGCGAATCATCCCGAGCAATATGCGATTCCGGCCGCGCTCGACGGGCCGCAAGATCACCTGCCGGAAGTGAAACGCAAGCTGCGCAGCCGCCGCGATTTGACGATGCAATGGTGCCACGACACGCCGCGCGTCAGTTGCGTTTCGCCGCGCGGTGCGTTTTATGCGTACCCGAAAATTGATATCCCGGAAGGCGATGACATCTTCGTAAAGGAATTGATTCAGCAGAAGTACGTGATGGTTGTGCATGGCTCGGGATTTGGGCAGCGTCCGGGAACGAAACATTTCCGCATTGTTTTCCTGCCCGACGAACCGACGCTAAGCTCTGCGTACTTCGCCATCGGCAGCTTTATGCGGGAGCGCTACCGATAGCAGAGCTGTGCAGCCGCTTCGACCCCTGAGGTCGAGGTTGGAAACAATGCGGCGCGGCAAAGCGGGCTGAATGCGCTACAAGTTTTCCAGTAAGTGCTTTCTAGTAGACTCCTGGAATCAGCGCGGGAACCTTGCGCGTGTACTCTTCAAAGCGGCTTCCGAAAGCTTCACGAAGCAGGCGCTCTTCGCTGCGGATGCGGATATAGGTTCCGGCGATAAAAATTAGGATCGCAGCCAGCAGCGCGATCCATTGCGTTCGCAGCAGGCCAGTCGCCAGCAGCATTCCAAGCATGCCCAGATAAATGGGATTTCTGACGAAGCGGTAAGGCCCGTCCTGGATGAGTGAGTGGTCCTCGACCAGGCGCGCGGCCAGAGCCCATTGCTTGCCAAGGCGACGGCAGGCGGCGTCGACGAAAACTACGGAAGCCACCGCAACCGCGACGGCCAATACCGACAAGACCCATACCAGCGCCTCGGAGCCGGCGACAAGCGGCGCGAACTGCTTCCGCTGTAATGGTTGGCACCAGACCATGTAATAACCGATGCCCTCGAGCGCCAAACCGAGAAGCGCTGTGTGATCTCGTTTCCACTCGCGGCCCCGAGGTATGCGCTCGCGCAACACGAACGACAGCAGGAAAATAAACCAACAGGCGATCACGGTATAAAACGCCGCAATGGGGACATGGAGCGCCGCTGCTGAGATAGTCACTTCTCCTCCTTTCGTGATCGGCCTAACGCGGCGGGTGGAACTTTCGTAACTCTACCGTGATACGCAAATTTCCTATACTTGTTCCAGCACTCGCCGAGGAATTTTCCCCATGCGTCGAACAATTCTTTCTGCAATTTTGATACTCACGAGCGTACTGGCTGCGGCACAAAGCATGTCGCCGGATGCTCTTTACGAGCGCGGGATGGACGCCATTACGGGCGTTGGTTCGTCGCGCAATGAGCTGGCCGGGATCGATTATTTCAAGCGCTCGGCGGATCTCGGCTACGGGCCGGCGCAGATTGCGCTCGGATACTACTACGAGACCGGCACGTTCATCACGGGAAACCAGGGTCAGCCCTCCGTCGATTTGTATAAGAAGGCGGCCTCGCAGGGCGACCCATTGGCCGCATGGCTGATCGGGCGGCGCTATTACCTGGGCAACAGCATTCCAAAGGACCTCGATGGGGCCCGCAAATGGCTCAAAATCGCGGCGGACCAGAATAATCCGTTCGGAGCTTATTACCTGGGCCGCGTGATGGAAGATCGCGACTACACCAAGGCTCCGGCACTTTATAAGATTGCCGCCGATCAGGGCCTGCCGCAGGCGCAGTACTTCTACGGAAAAGCGCTGATGACAGGGCACGGCATCGCGCAAGACCGCTTCAACGCCTACGTGTGGATGACGGTTGCAGTCGATGCCGGCTACTCGGCGGCTGGGCCGGATTTGAACGCACTCCACGGTGGCGGCTATTTCACCATGGACGATATTACTCGCGCCAAAGCCAGGGCTCGTGAACTGGAGCAGACGGTGGTTCGAGCCGTGACGTCCCGAGGATGCTCGGGATGGCAGGGAGAGTTTGACGAATTCCCGACCCCGCCTCCGCCCAGTTTGCAACGGTTTTGCCACTGAGAAGAACAGTCGTCAGCTCTCAGCCCTGGGCCATCCGTTAAGTCAAAAGCGCTTTCGGGCGCGCACCCGACAGACGAAAAGTACCGTCTTGACTGTCTCCATAAATATAGTAAAATATATCCATGTTTGGAGATGTTTCCGCCCAGTCGACGGAAATCGATCAAATCCCAGGGATTCGCTGGGAACGTCCCGCCGATTTATCCAGCCGCGAGGTCCAGGAAAAACTCAGTCCCGCGGCCGCGCGCGCTTTCTTCAGTATCGCCGCCCATTGGAAACTGCGCGATGAAGACGCACGGGCCTTGCTCGGCGGCGTGTCCAATGGCTCGTTCTACCAACTGAAACGTACTCCCCGAACTCTTGACCAGGACAAGCTGACGCGCATCTCGCTGCTCGTTGGCATTTTCAAAGCCCTGAATATCCTGTACAGCACGAAGCTGGCGGACGCCTGGGTGCAACGGCCGAACACGAATCCGCTGTTTGGCGGAGAAACGCCGCTTGTCCGCATGTTAAAAGGAGGAGTGCCGGCCATGCTGCACATCCGGCAGTTGCTCGATGCCAGGCGAGGCGGTCTGTAGTGGCTTCCGAAGCAGGCGGCAAAGTTCCCGGCAAGCGTCGCTTGAAAGCGCGCGCTGAAAGCCTTCCCAGGATTACTTCTGTTTCGCGCAATCATACGCACCGCCTGATTCCGACGCGCTATGCCGATGATGCCGAAGGCGTGCTGGCGCGGCTGAATCTGCCCCAGTCGCAGTTCGACAACCTGCTGCAACTGGAGGGCGCGACCAACAACCGCGTTACAGGGGAATCCAATCTTCTTCCCGGAATCAGCGTGCATGAACTGGTCTTTGGCGTGCCCTATTACCACATCATCAATGCCGCGTTTACCTATGCGCGGCCGGGCGGCTCGCGCTTCAGCAGTTCCCAGCGTGGAGCCTGGTACGCGGCTTTCGCGCGCAAGACCGCGGAAGACGAAGTGGCGTACCACTACGCGCAAGGCCTGCGGGAGATCGACTGGCGCGAACAGGAAACCGTTTCCTACCGCGAATACCTGGCCGATTTTCATTCTGAGTTCCATGACCTTAGGAAGCACGACCTTCGGAAGCATGATCTTCACAAGCATGATCTGCAGAAACAGGATCTCGGCAGCGGCGACCGCTACGCGAGTTGCCTTGCCCCCGATACCTACGTCGACTCGCAACGGCTGGCCTCCGATCTGCTCAGCCAAGGTTCCGCCGGGATCGTCTACCCGAGTGTTCGTTCCGCGCGCGGTATTTGCCTTGTCTGTTTCCGTCCCGCCTTGGTCGGAAATGTGTGCCAGGGCGAGAAGATTGTATTTACCTTTCCGGATGCCTACCATCCGCCCAAAGTGCGGCTTGCCTGACGGCTGACATCTGACGGCCGTCTTTCCGCACACCCTCCTGTGCCTTGTGTCACTGACCAACGTTCTCCGTGGGCGTAGTTCATAGGTAGGTGGAAGAATCTAACTTCCACCTGCGGAGGCATTCGTG
>Ga0116121_1001453_pt1 | contig 9959 bp, 8 predicted proteins | sample June2015DPH_13_1_FD_89725 | JGI IMG/M metagenome (GOLD analysis project Ga0116121, IMG submission 89725) | Peatland microbial communities from SPRUCE experiment site at the Marcell Experimental Forest, Minnesota, USA - June2015DPH_13_10 | ecosystem: Environmental > Terrestrial > Soil > Wetlands >...
AGAACAAACCCGGATTTCCACCCGCCTTCGATGGAGGCCCGCGTATTCCACTACATGGAAGGCGAGATGTGGGTGGACTGCAAACAGGAGCGGCTGACTGCGTTCAGTGGTCATCTCACACGGGACGTGAAATTCGGAGTCGGTCTGCTAGGACACCTGGACAAGGGAGGTCACTTTGAGGTCAAGCAGGCAGAAGTCGTCCCAGGACACTGGGACCTGACTAACATAAGTGTGGAGATCACAGGAAAAGCTCTCTTGTTCGCGACCATCGGAATGCGAAAGAAGGAGACCCATTGGGACTTCCACCGCGTATCCGATGATCTGACGCTTGCCGAGGCCGCGGACATGCTCAACAGAAAGATAGTTGTAGCAGATAGCCACTAAAGGGGACACACTGCTTCATGGAGTCCCCGTTCATTGCTGAGCGCCTCACGCGGCGCTGAGGGGCCGCTCCTCAACGTGACAGGTGCGGAGCGTCCGTGTCATGCAGAGTGGTGCCGTTTGAATTCATCAATCCTGCCCCTGGCCTTCTCTTTGGCTTCGTCCACAGACTGGCTTAGCTTCCCCCGGCTCTGCGTGCTCTTCTCGGAAGCGGCCTTCTTATGCGATTCATGGATCTGCTTCGCGGCGTCCTTGGCATCGCCCCAGGTTTCCTTCGCCGCACCTTTGACCTGATTGACCACACCTCTGTTGGCCAGTTTCTGATTGCCAACGCGTTCTCCGACGCTCTGCTCCATTTTTCCCAGTGCCTGAGCGATCTTGCCAGCCACCTGATCCTTGTTCATTTTTGAGTTTCTCCTGATCCCTTTCATCCAGATCACGCTCTCTTGCGGGTTCTTGCCGTCTTCTTCCTCGCGGCGCGTGGTTTCTTCCGAGCGACAGCGACGGTTTGTCTCTTTTTCTTTTTTTTGGTTGCTGCTTTGACTTGAGGTAGCAAACGCAGCTTGGGCTGTTTCGCCTTGCGATGGTGGCCATGGTGCAGCGGCTGGATGCGCGCAGCTTCTTCTTCCGTTCGCAGCTGAGTGTCTACAGCTTTTTGGCGCTCTTCTTCAAGGTATTTCGGAATCGTTTGAACTGTCATGGCTTGCAGTGTGGCAGAACTAGCTCCGTCCAGGCTGTGCAATTTTGGCCATTCCGTGACAATGTCACGTGTATACGAGGAAGCGGGTTAGTCTGCGCCACACCGAACTCTCTGAGCCTATGAAGTATGCAAGTGGGGTAAATCTTGCCGTTGAGACCCGCTTCATACGCCACGCACGAGCCACACAATCACCAGAATCACAATAATTGTTCCGACCACACCCAGACCCAACATAGTTCCTCCAGTCGAACGCGCGAGGCATCGAAGGCGCCCATGCAGACATGATGGGCTGAATTTCGGCTTTCGTCTGAGTAAGAATGCTCACACTCAGCACACGGAAATTCCCGACAAATTGACGACGGAATCTACCTTTGTTTGTTTCGGATGAGGCCGACGCACGTTCCAGAGGTGGTCAATTCTGCTCAGATCTCAGAAAGGCGGGGGATTAAAAAAGTGGAAGGATCCAGGGTACCGCCGAAGAGCCACCAATCTGCGCTTTATCAGGTCGAAGGAGAAATATGAAAAACAGCACGAGAGACAAGCTCAAAGGCAGCTTCCACGAAGTAAAGGGAACAATCAAGGAGGAGCTCGGAAAAGTTACGAGTGACCCCAATCTGAAAACCGAAGGGAAAGCTGAGAAGAAGGCAGGCAAAGTTCAACAGCGAATCGGCGAGGCAAAAGAAGTCGTCGCAAACTTGAAAGGGGAGCTCGCGGACCTAAAAGAAGTTGGATAAGCCACTTGGCCGGGGGCGTCGCGTTGCCTACTACTCAAACGAAGATTGGCATAATGCGGTCTCACCGGAAGTGGACATTCAGAACAGGCCGCAACGTGCTGTCGCGGCCCAAATGGCGGCGCCCGAATGTAAATGTTCGAATCGTCCCTTGCCGGACGGTTTGTAGAAGCGGAAAAAAGGCGGTACCAACGGGTATTAGCTTTTGGGGGAAAACCATTATGAAACCAGTAATCGTTGGAATGTTGTTACTTATTCTCGGGGTCACTGTTCCTGCCTTTGCGCAGGAAGAGCGCCATGAAGAGAGCGCCAAGCCAGCACAGCATGAAGAACGGGCTAAGCCTGCGGCAAAGCAGGAACAAGCCAAGCCTCAGAAACAGGAACGGCAAGCAAAGCCTGCAAAACAGGAACAGGCGAAACCGGAGAAGCAGCCAAAGCAAGCTAAGACACAGAAGCAGGAGCAACAGGCGAAGAGCCAAGAACAGAGCCAGCAGAAACAGGCACAGCAACAAGTCAAGGGCCAGCAGAACCAGCAAAAACATCTCCAGCACCAACAGCAAGCCACTGGCCATGCGCAACAATCACAAGCCCAATACGCACGAAGTGGTCAGAAAGATAAATACGGACACGAATACAACGAAAGTCATTTTGGCCCCAACCATCATGGACGCTTTGAGGCAAGTGGTGGGCGCGAATATAACGGACGCCGGGAATACTCTTACGGTGGCTATTGGTTCTATGCAGGAGCATATCCGCCGTGGTTTTACCAGCAGGACGTGTACTTCATTATGGGAGCGGATGGGCTATGGTATGCAGTTGCATATGGTGACCCTTCTCTAACATTCCAAGTCTATATCGAATAAGTGTGATAAGGGTTTGCATGTGACGGGCCGCAGTCGCGAAAGCACTACCTACGCGACTGCAACGCCCGGATTGCATAAGGGTGAGTCCCGTTGCTCTCCCCATGGGAGTTTCAAGGTGTTCCAGCCGAGATGCGGAAGCTCGGATCTACTGCCCAGTTTGAGGCACTTTGGCAGACCGCAGAACGCCACCCAACATCGGCTCCAGGGCCTCAGGTCAAAATGCTCATAAGCAGACCTCAAACAGCCCTTGTTGAAAGGCTGCGCATGCTAGTCGTCACCCTCCAATCCCCTGGATCCGAGCCGTGTTATCACACTTTCCGCGAGTTCATCAGGCGCGTCGCACAGTCGCACAAAGCCTAGTTCATCCTTGGATCTAGCTGCATCAGCCAGCGAACGAGCACCGTGTTTGCGTTGATGCTGAACATCCGTAGGAAAGGGCGGGATGAGTGCGTCACGAACCTGGCCGGTGCCTCGAAGCGTCGTCTTGCCAGAGGTTAAAAGCGTCCATTTTGGATATGAGTATCGACTTGCCTGCATCCGGTTGCAATGGCTAGGAAGAATTTCTGCCTAGGCGACTTCCGGACTGACCCGCACGTTTTCGGCTTTCCGTTGCTGGTTCAGGTTTGCGGGGGTGTAGTTCAGTTGGTTAGAACGCTGCCTGTCACGCAGCAGGCCGTGGGGTCGCGTCTCCCGTCGCTATTCGACACTGCGATTCAACCTCGAAGCTGCAGTCTGCAGAATTTCCTACCACCCTGGAGCGGTTCTTCATGCAGCTTCGGTTAAGGTGCCAGTTCAGATCCATTGCTTTCGCAGCAACCACATCTTCACGATCTGGGTAAGGCCCATGTAGGTGAGCAGCGTGAGCATTAGGATTGGCCAGTACAGCCTCGGCAGATGGGTGAAACCCAGAGCAGAGGCCAAAGGGGAATACGGCAGCCACACGCCAACGGCCATGATGGCTGCCGTGGTAGTCGTCAGCGCCCAACTCGCACGGCTCTGCAGGAAGGGAATCTTGTTAGTACGAATGACGTGGATGATTAGAGTCTGGGTCATCAGCGACTCGACGAACCAACCGGTCTGAAAAAGCGACGCGTGGGATGGATCCCAGCAGTTGAAGATCCAGAGCATGACAAAGAAAGTCGTATAGTCGAAAATCGAACTGACGGGACCGATGAAGAGAATGAATCGCTTGATTTCACCGAGGTTCCATGGCCGCGGCCGGGTGACTTGCTCCTCGTCCACGGCGTCCGCTGGAATCGGCACCTGCGAAAAGTCGTACAAAAGGTTGTTGGTCAACACCTGAATCGGGGCCATCGGAAGGAAGCGAAGGAAGGCACTCGCCCCTAGGACGCTGAACATGTTTCCGAAATTGGAACTCGCGCCCATCCGAATGTACTTGACGATATTGGCGAAGACCTTCCGGCCTTCGATTACGCCTCCTTCCAACACCATCAGGTCCTTTTCCAGCAAGATCAGGTCGGCGGACTCCTTGGCGATGTCAGTGGCCGTGTCCACCGAGATACCGACGTCCGCCGCTCGCAGAGCGGGAGCATCGTTGATTCCGTCCCCCATGAATCCGACAACGTGGCCCTTGCCGCGCAGCATTCGAATAACCCGCTCTTTGTCCGCGGGAGAGAGTCGGGCGAACAACGTCGCCTTCTCTGCAGCCTCCCCTAGTTCAGCGTCAGTCATCTTCTCCACATCGCCGCCAAGCAGCATGGGGTCGGCCACGAGGCCAACGTCCTTACACACCTTGCGGCTGATGAGCGGGTTATCTCCGGTAAGGATTTTTACCGCCACGCCATACTTTGCCAGGGCCGTGATGGCGCGGGCCGCGGTATTTTTCGGCGGGTCCAAGAACGCGACGTATCCGCGGAGCACGAGGTCGCGCTCGTCTTCTTTCGCGCAGACCTGTTTCCCAGAGAGATCCTTGGTTGCCACAGCCAATACGCGGAAGCCGTCATTGCTGAGACTGTCGTATTCCGCTTTCAGCCCGACCATCCGATCGGGCTCCATCGGGGACAACAGGCCATCGAGTTCAAACTGCGAGCAGCGGTGAAAGACATCCTCCGGAGCCCCCTTGGTCAGCAGAATCGCCTTACCCTCCGGGTCCTCCACCATGACCGACATCATGCGTCGAGTGAAGTCGAAGGGCAGTTCGTCCAGCTTCTTATACTTCTCAACCATCCCCTTCCCGTGGAAGTCGGTACTATCCAGAATCGCCCGATCGAGCAGGTTCTTGAGACCGGTCTGGAAGTAGCTGATCAGGTATCCGTTCATGAGTACATCTTCGGTTTCACGCCCCGCAACGTTGCAATGCCGCATCAGGACCACGCGGTCCTCCGTGAGCGTACCGGTCTTGTCGGTGCACAACACATCCATCCCGCCGAAATTCTGGATGGAGTTCAGCCGCTTGACGATCACCTTCTTGCGGCTCATGGCAAGCGCGCCGTTGGACAGGCACACCGAGACGATCATCGGCAGCATTTCCGGAGTGAGGCCGACTGCCACCGCCAGTGCGAAGAAGAATGCTCCTTTCCAATCGTGCTTGGTGAAGCCGTTGATGAAGAAAACCAAGGGCACCATGACGACCATGAACTTCATCATGAGCCAAGTAAAGCGGTTGAGACCTTGGTCGAAGCTCGTCAGCGCTCGTTCCCCGGTGATCGAGTGGGCCATACTTCCCAAGTAGGTCTGTGCCCCCGTCGTGACCACGACCGCTGTCGCCGTACCACTCTCGACGCTCGTTCCCATGAAGCAGGTGTTCTTCAGCTCAGTCGGGGAGGCCTCCCCTTTTGTTTCCGGATCATGGAACTTCTCGACCGGCAGCGATTCACCGGTGAGACTGCCTTGGCTTACAAACACGTCTTTCGAGGACAGTAGCCGTACGTCGCCCGGAATCATGTCGCCCGCAGCTAACTTGATGACGTCGCCCGGTACGAGATCCCGCAGTGGCATCTCTTTCGCCGCGCCGTCCCGAACCACGGTGGCGGTCACGTGAATCATCGCCTTGAGCTTCTCCGCGGCGGAGTCGGCTCGCGCTTCCTGCCAGAAGCGAAGTCCGACGCTCAGTGCCACCATACCGACCATTACCGAACCGGCACGCACATCGCCTGTAAAGAAGGAAATGGCCGACAAGCTCGAAAGCAGAATCACGAGTGGGTTACGGATGATTTTCAGAACGCGGACAATCCATCCTTGCTTCCGTTCTTGCGCGATCTCATTCGGACCGGCACTGCGCGCGCGTTCTTCGGCATCCGCTTGGGTCAGGCCATTCAGGGAACTTCGCAGGTCCCTCAGCAACTGTTCGCCGTCCTTTCGGGCGGCATCGAGGACGGCAGGCGAAACACGAATATTCTGGTTCTTCGGCTTGGTTTGAATCAGCGTCTCACTCGGGCGAGATGGTGGCGCGGTGAGATGAGACGCTCCAATTCCAGCCTCGCCGCCCAAAGTCGCTGCGCTGCTATTCTCGGTTGGGGTTATCATCGTCTTTCAGGCGCTTCGGGTTCAGCTCCTGGACTCTACTGCCCATGATGCAGTGCCTCACCGCATAGAACGCTCAACAAAGCTCATTTCGCAGCAATAACCCGCCAAAGAGAACACACAGATCCCCGGAAATAAGCCCTGCATCTTTGGGCAATTGTGTGCAAAAGGAACATTTTTCACCATCACGAGAACTACACTCCCCAGTATTCTGGCGCAATCGTTCAGTGGAAGAGCAGTTCCTGAAGGTGCGGTCGAAGCATTTGATTAGTGGTTCTCCTCCAGGGTCGGAGTAGACGGCTAATCGTTGTTCTTCTGCGTACCCGCAATCTCTTCCTGCCGATCTTCCGCCTCTTGCCAACTGGAATTGGGGTTGTATTCCTTCATCGTGCCGGCAACAAGGTTAGTCTTCGGGCCAAGATCCTTTTCGTAGACGATTCCATCCGATCCAACCATGAATGTCTTCACGCCCGATGACCTGTATTCCGCGGGATAGGCCACAAATGCGAATCCCCCGGTCAATTTGCCGTTGACCATGTAATTCTTCGAGCCGCCCGGACCATTTTTCCCCTGGCGGGTTACGACTCGAAAGTAGTAACCACGGTAAGGAGTTGCGGGGCCAGCTTGGGTTTTAGCGTAGCCCTCGGAAACAGCGGCGGCAACGAGCGGTCCGATGGGGCTCTCCGGTTCGCCGTCCGCAGCCTTCCAGTACAAGCCATTCTGTTGCCCTGGTTTACTGAATATTTCGCGGGCGTACTCGTCGCTGTGCGTGGAACGAAATTCCTTTTGTGCTGCCGCTAGCTCCTGGCAAACGCGGATGGCTGATAATTCATTACGGCCAACGCGCCGGTACAAAATTTCCTGCTTTCCCGCTTCGGTATCGAAAAACCACGAGCCGCCTTTGTCTACAAGCGGTATGGGCGTGGGCCAATTCCTCGCACCGATGTACAGAACCATGGTTCCGTCCGGTTCCTTCACCAGACGGTGCATTTCCCCATACTTCTCCACAAAGTTTGCGCGGCTCTGGGCGTCCTCGGTGTCGTCGCCAGACGAGACGATTTGCTTTTCATCGGGGCCGAGAATGTCGAGCATCGCTTTTTCGTCGTTACTCTGAGTGGCCGCCACGAGCGCGCTGCTCGCATCTTCGGGGGACGAGAAAATTCTCTGGCCGTGCTGCTGGGCCAGGGATGGCGTAAGGAAACACCCTGTCACGAGAACTGCGAGTGCCGCTACTCTAAGAAAGGTCGCGCGATAAAGGCTATCGTAATTCAGGATGATGCGTGGCATTTGAAATCTCCATTTCATACTCGTGCAGACTCAGCAATGTATAAGAACTTTCGATTACCGGTGCCCGCCGCCGCTATGGCCACCGCCGCCGTGCGAACCTCCACCACCGCTGTGAGATCCTCCACTGGCATGAGCCGTACCCATGCTGGCGCTGCCCCGCGAGGAGTAGCTCCGGGCCTGTCCGCCGTGGTCGTAGCCGGTAAACGCGCCGGATCGAACGCCACTTTGGCCGCGGGGTGCCGCGTAGCCTCGTGCAGCCTTGGTGTTTCCTTCGAACGGCCTGGCCGTCGCGCCGGGACGGCTGCCAGCTCCGCCGCGCCCAGCCAAGTTTCCGTTAGTGGGCCTGTTCCCTGCATAAGGACGCGAGCCGGTTAGCCCCCGCATACCGTTACCACCGCGTGCGCTTCCTGCCCGGTAGAAATTGCTGCGGTTATAAAACGTGTTGCTCCGAGAGTAGTACCTGCCGCCGCCGTACATTGCGTATCGGCCACCCCAATTGAATCCCCAGTGGTTCCAGCCCCATCCATAACCTCCGAACCAGCCGATTCCGAAGCCGCCACCCCACGACAGGTACGGACCGCCGAACCAGATTCCGGGATACGGATACCATCCAGGCCACGCCATAATCGGATCTCCGTACGCCAACCAAGGGTTGTAAGCCGGGACATAGACGATCTCCGGGTCGGAAGGCTGAACCGAAATCGTCGCGTCTTGGGTGGTCACGGTCTGCTGCGACGTGGTCTTGAGATCGCCCGCAGACTGGGCTCGATGACGCATTACCTGAACTGCATTCATGACATCAGGTTGCTGATTGAAGTAGGCATCGCCGAGCGATGACGCCCACGAGAGGTTCTTGTCCATGTTTCCCAGCACGGACGGAAACGCAGTGAGCGCTTTCACGCTGGGATCCCACGGTTGCTGGTCCACGGCTGTACCCAGGGCATCGCCCTTCAAGCCCGGATTCGCCTGCACCCAGCGGTCGGCCTCGACCACTTGCTCGGGAAACGTTGCCGCTGCCAAAATCTGCGCCACCAACGAATCCGGATACAGCGCAATCGGTGCGACGAGCCGCTGTAGTTGCTCAGGACTCTGTTGCGAATAGGGCGGAGCCGATGTTGCCTGCGACTGCGCCTGCGCTTGCTGGTCTTGAGGTTGCTGCTGGGGAGCCTGCGGGTCTTGTTGGGCAGACAACGTTCCCGGCCAAACGGCGAGCAGCAGAACTGCACCCAATATAGGAACGAAACTCCGCCTGCCCAAGCGATGGCTTAGTGATCCTGCGGCATGTTCGACAATTCTCATGACTTTGAATCCCTTCTACGCACGTAGCTAATTTCGCTGAATCGCTCTTTTAATACTGTGCAGAATGGCTCACTTCGCGACCGGGAAAGGACTGCGCAAACGGAGAGACGGCTTATGTCTACACTTTTTTGAGCGACGGTTGGTGAACTCTTATACGACCGTCGTCATCCCATTTGACGACCGCGTCATCCTCGTTAACTTGCCGAAATGTGCCGAATTCTCCCGTCGGTATTCCGAAGTCGCCCAATCCCTCGACGCGATCTCCGGGACTCAATTCTTGGCCAGTGCCGGAAGGTTCGACCAGCGGTGGCTTCTTGGCACGGTCCGAATCAGCGGGAGCCCCGGGGTGCGACAACGGCGGTTGGGGAGCTTTACGCAGTTTGGGTGTCGGCTTATTGCTGATATGAGGCATATCTACACATTTCTTTCCGAAAGCCCTGATCTGCCTTTCGCTTCGACAGTTCAGCCGCCAGATACAGAATGGGCTTGAAGAGAATGGTTTGGCTGATCCAAACTGCTCAGTTCTGAAAATCGACGCGGGTGGCCGGTGAGCACGTGGTGTCCGGATTTTGCAAGCGCTCTGGTTTTGCCGGGCGGAAGCTAATCGTGGAGAACAACACTGAGAAGCGAGCTGTGGACTTCTAACCCACCGTTGTAGTGGATAAATCCCAATTTCCTGAACCGGTTCATAAAAAAACTAACTCGCGAGCGTGTCGTGCCGATCATTTCCGCTAGGCTCTCCTGGCTTACCTTGGGAATCACGGTCTCTGGAACACCGTCTTTGCCAAAATGAGCGAGCATAAGAAGCACTCGGGCGAGTCGCTTTTCACTGGAATTAAACAGTTGGTCGACCAGATCCTCTTCGTAACGGACATTGCGCGCGAGCAAATACGTTACGAATAGGTCGGACAACTCGTGTTCCCGATGAAGCACATCCACCATGGCTTTCTTGTCGATTCGCATCACGGCACAATCTGTCATTGCCGCTGCCGAACCCATACGAAGAGGTTGGCCAGCGAGCGAACCTTCGCCGAAAAAGCTCCCATCGCTCAATATGCCGATCGTCGCTTCCTTGCCGGTTTTGGAGACAACCGTGAGTTTGACCTTGCCCGTCTGCAGATAAAACACTGCGTCTGCTCGATCTCCTTGCGCGAAGATGGTTTGCTTCTTCGGGAAGATCATGGTTTTCCTACCCACGCCGATGGTAGCGAGGAA
>Ga0116121_1001454_pt1 | contig 9958 bp, 7 predicted proteins | sample June2015DPH_13_1_FD_89725 | JGI IMG/M metagenome (GOLD analysis project Ga0116121, IMG submission 89725) | Peatland microbial communities from SPRUCE experiment site at the Marcell Experimental Forest, Minnesota, USA - June2015DPH_13_10 | ecosystem: Environmental > Terrestrial > Soil > Wetlands >...
CTTGAACTTGCTATACCGCCAGCGCGCCGAGTACGAATGCGACAACGCGGACGCCCGTAAGTCCGACCTCAAGACGGCTGACGACTGGGTCGACAAGACCATGGCTACCAAGAAAGCGAAGGCCGAAAAGTCAGGTCCCACCGGCATCGTCACCACGGAAAGTGCGCAGTAGGGACAGGTGATGCGTCCTCAAGGGAGGGTTAATTCCCTCCCTTGGGTATCGGGGAACCGGCGGCAGCTTGGGGACGTGGGCGCTTTGTCATACTCGCCCCAGCCCGCAGGAGCAGGCGCATGCAAGCCCACCCTGCCTACGAATCTCACTCGCATCCGCCCCACCCCCAATACCAACCAGCCAGGATTTCTTCAGCTTTCTTTGCGTGACAGTACGCGCGTTTCCGCATCCGAGATTCCGCCATCCGGCCTGCGGGACGCCGCCGTCTGCAACGCCGACAGCAAATCCTCATCGGTGCGAAAAAGCAGGTCGCGATCGTCCATCTGATCTGACAGTCCGCCCACAGCCGAGACGATTGCCGGTCGTTCGAGAAGTCTGGCACGGGCCAGCACGCTTGAGGACGATATTTCTGAATAGGGCAGAACTACCCAGTCAGCGGCCGCAATCCATGTATCGAAGTCTTCGTTGCTGACGAACGATTCCTTCAGATGCAGGTTGGGATCTCCGGCGCAAAGCGCTTGCAGCTCCGCAAGATACTTCTGGTTTTCACTATCGGGGACTCGCAGTGAGCCTACGACGTAAAGCTCAGCATCGTGCAAACCAGCGCGAGTGAATGCCTGCATAGCTCGATGAAATCCTTTATGCCGCTGAATGAATCCGATACTTAGAAAAACAAGCTTGTCCTGCGGCACTCCGAGTTGCCGGCGCGCGGTTGCGCGCGTATGACTACAGAACTTCTGGAACGCAACGTGGTGACTGCGTATCTCGACGCGCGACACCGGCAGTCGTATCTTGTAGTGCTGTTGGAATCGCTCCAACTCCGTTGCGGTATGAAAAACGATCTTAGGCGCCAGCTTCCACTGCCATTTATAAAGCCAGCCTTGCTTGCCCGGGATGTAAGGGATTTCGTGGGCGACGATTTCAATCTTGCGCGTTCGCAGGAACAGCAACATGAAGCTGAGCGTGGTCTTCAGCGTCTCCCAGCGCCGCTCCCGCTCGAAGGGATGAGCATAGAAAAATGTCCACTGGTACTGGAGGCTGACTTTGTCGTAGTACGGGAGCAGTTGAAACAACTTCAAAACCTTGGTGCCACCGCGGAGCTCCCACGCAAAATCCACATTCCCTTGCCCGTCGGGAGAGACTACATCCACGACGTGTCCCTGGGCGCGAAGCTGGGCTACGGCCTGCTCGGCATAGGCCGCAATGCCGCAATGCGTGGGCGCGTAGGTGGAAACCATCAGATAGCGCAAGATAACTCCAGCATACTACTGCTTCTCGAACGCCAAACATCCTCCAAAGGAACCGGCTGGGTCTGGCGAAAGTCGAATGAGGCCGAGTGTCAGAAGAATGCTTACATCCTGATACTCATCATGCCAACCATTTTTGTACCAGACATCGCTCCAGCCAGCTCCCTGCAAAGTCTCGGCGAACGCCTCTTCAAACTGTCGAATAAACTCCGGAGGCGGTGAGACCATATACAACTGTTCGATGATCTTCAGCTCCGGACGAAACAGGCGAGTTTGCAGCGCCGCGGGATCGTAGCGGCGTTCGAAGCCGGCATAGTAGAACGTGCTCTGATTTTCGATGTAGTCGGCAGCGGTTGGAACTGTCACCACCAGCCGTCCGCCGGGACGCAACACGCGTACAAATTCGGCCATGGCGCGTGTGTCTCCGTCACCCGGGATATGCTCAATGGTCGAGATGGCGGTCACGAAGTCAACAGAGCCATCGGCAAAGCTCAGCCGCGTGGCATCTTCACGCTGCGCGACAAAGCTGTCGCGCTTGCCCAGGCCCAGCGTCTCCATATAGCTCTTCTGCCGGTCGAGGTACTTGCGGTCCATCTCGGTTGCGTAGGTCTTGGCGCGGCGGCGCTGGTAAAGGAAAGTAGGGACAGGTGACGATCCACTGCCAATATCCACATAAACGCTTCCCGCACTCAGGCAAAGGTCGCCATGTTTCGCGGTAAACGCATCTTCGATATTGCGGAATATGTCGGTGCGCTGCTTCAGCAGCTTGCAGTGGCGATACAGCATCCACCAGTACTGAAGCAGACCTTCACGAAGCATAGGTTGGCGCTCCTTTGAGAAGATCACGGACGGCCTGCGCGGCATCGGCCGCGATCAGCGACCACGCATAGCGCTCAACCGCGAGCCTTCGTGCGTTGGCTCCCAACTGTTCGCAGGCGGCGGGGTCGTTGAGTAGCACTTCGATGCGAGCTACAAATTGCTCAGCAGGGCAAACTATGCAGTCGTCGGGCGCGAGCTCCAGTCCACGAGCGCCCGCCGGAGTGGAAACCACCGCAAGCCCGGCGGCAAAGTAGTCGAGCATTTTCAGATTGGTGCCTGAGCCCGAGAACATAGGGTTCAGCGCGATGTCCGCAGTATGGTAAAAGGAGAGCCGCCGGTCAGCCGCGACTGTTCCCAGCCACGTAACATTCTCCGGCGCCCGCGGCCCATGTGAGGCCTGGTAAGAATCCTTGACGCCGCCCGCGATCACGACGGCGCAGTTGGGCAGCCTTGGCGCAATTTCCTTCACCAGGAATGCCGCAGCTTCGGTGTTGGGTCCGTAGCCGCTGCCGATGAAAATCAATACCGGTTTGTCATGCGGCAAACCCAACTCTTGTCGCGCCCATGCTTGCTGCTCCCGGCTGGCGGGTTGAATGTCCTCTACATCGACGCCGTTGGGAACGAGAACGATCTTGTCTCGAGCGATTCCGTAGAGAGCGACAAATTGTTCAGCATCGTCGTTCGAGCACGCGAAGATGAGGTCAGCCTCGCGGCACAAATTCCCCTCCAGCGCACGAACTTCCTCAACCAACTTCCGGCCGGCGGCGGTATCGTTCAGAATCTGTTGCTTCACGATGTATTCGCAGTTATGGGCATCGTAAATCAGCTTCTGATCGGGCCGGCGAGGAACATAAGGATAAACCCAGGGATGCGAGATGACGATGGCTTCCGCATCGCTGCCGTGCTCTTCCGCCATGCGTTGAAAGCGCGGCGAATATTTCAGCAACCTGGGAATGGTGACATCGATGGTGGTCTTGCCGCCGGTGGCTCGCTGGTACTGGCGATCGCGCGCGAAGTGCGGCTGCGTCAGCGGTGTGACGCACTCCCGGAAGTGCGGCGCCAGCATCTGATCACGATACGCCGGTCCCGGCCAGTCATAAGCCCCGACGTAGGTTATGTCGAAGTCCAGCATGGCCAGGTGGCGATAGAGCTCATAAATGCGAACGCGGCCGCCGCCTACTGGCGGATCGAGCACTTGATTGTCAGCCACCAGCAGCGAAGTAAAGTTGCGCTCCGACGAGGGACTCGCCGCTGACACCCAGTGCGTCCGCGGAGGAGATCCGGCATCGATCAGTTGCTGCACCACGTTGTCCCAGGACTGCGACGGCGCGTTCTGATACGCCCGCTCGCCCATCTCGCGCGCCAGTTGGCGATTGGCTGCCAGAATGCCCATGGCTCCGGCAATCTCAACCGGGTCGGGATCGACAACAAATCCGGAACGGCCATTCTGCACCATTCGCGCCGGCTCGCCGGAGTCTTTGCATACGATGACCGGCTTGTGGCTCAGCATGGCCTCGACGGCGATATAGCCGAAGTCCTCATCCTTGGGAACGAATAGAACTGCGAGGGCATCAGCGTAGAGCTTCAGCATTTCCGCGTCACTCACGAAGCCGAGAAAACGTATTCGAGGATCGTCGCCTGCCAGCTTACGAAATTCCTGTTCATCCTCTCCGGAGCCGGCAATCAACAGCGGAACATCACCGGAAAAATTGGGCATGGCGCGGATGGCGAGATCGACTCGCTTCCAACGATGCAAGCGGCCAGGCAGCAGGAAGTACTCCTGCGCGCCGCAGTAATGGCCCTGCGCCAATAACGGTGGATAAAGCACCTCAGCATCGAATCCGTTGTAGAGCTTCAGCCTGCGACTGACTTCCTGACCGATGCTGAACAGTTTGCGCACGCGTTGAAAGGCGAGACTGTCGAGTTTGTGGATTGACTCACACTGCGAACGCCTCTCGGTTATGGCCTGGACTGGAAGGTTGCCATATTCGTCATCGAAGCGGTCATAGAAGACCCTGATCTGGTGAAGCAGCCAGCAAATATGATTTGGATGCTGAGCGAGATACGTCGGAGCCTTGGTGGAGATCACGAGATCGTAACCGCGAAGATCGAGCTCGAAGCAGTCGCGGTAGGATTGCAAAACTGTCTCCCAGCTTCTCTCGACAATGGGAAGCTGGATCCAATCGATGTCGGCGTGCTGCTTGAAAGCCTGCACCAATCCGAAAAACAGCCGCTCGGCCCCGAAGAGACGCTCGGAATCATGGATGGCGGCGGTAACGATGGCAGTTTTCATTCGTATGTCGGGTAGTTCAGCGAGCGCTGCCTAATAAAGCACCTGAAATGTCCACTCTGCTTGCTAGACATCCAGAAGAGAAAGCATTCCATCTCGGACATCAGCTTCTATGGCTGCATGGTTAGCCTTACGGCATCCGCCTCCTCAATGGAGACAGCAGTAGGAATTACGGAAATCCAATCGATTGGATTGAGCCACAGGCGCAAATGCGTTATCGCAGGATGGTTTCCGGCATGCCACTGCGCTTCATCAGAGGCGAAAAAACGCAATACATCGTCGTCCCAAGGATAAAACCAAACGTCGGTTGATTTATTGGGAGGCAGAACAAATGCGACGACTTTACGGCTTCCGTCTGCCCGCGTGATCTCGAGTTGAGAACGTACGGGCTTCCGCAACCTCCACCAAAAAGGATAATGCATATTGAAACGAATTCGAAGAACGTCGCCATCCTGCGGCCATGCAGCAGATCCGAGGTCAAGTACCGAAGACCTCCTTATCACCGGATATGTTTGCAGTGGGATCTGTAGAGTCTCCGCCAGCGTTCGGATTTTATCAGTTCGTGAATCATCAGCTTGCAGACCTAGAATTCCGGGGACTAGTTGCTGGTCACCACGATAATGCCTCTGAATCCAAAACCACAGCGCAGCGTTGCGAGTGAAATTAGGGACCTCATCGACGGGCCAGCCCCAGCCTTCACTGAAGTAGAGACCGGCAGGCGGAGCTGCCGTGGCGAGTCCGCGTAGATTGACGTCGCTTAAGTATGGGTCGCTTGCCACGTAGCTCAACATTACGCTTCCTGCTACATTACGCCCCGTGACACTGCCAAAGATGTTATTCCAGGGAAATACAAGTATCGAATCCCGTGGCGACGTATATTGTTGAATGTAGCTCTTAGTGTTCTGAAATGCCTGGAACCAGGATGGCGTGAGGCACACATGGTCAAACTCCGCCGATCCGGGCGCGCAGGCGAGCTTAGGATGATAGCTCGTGAAGTACTTGTCCCTTATGCTCCTGGCAAAGTAGATAGGATTAGGGTCTATGAATAGCCAACTGAATATGAGAGCGGCCAAGACAGCAATGGTAGATGCCCTCGTGTTGGATTGTAATCCGAACAGTATAGCGCCGATGAACAGCGTGAATACAAACATGCCCATCTGGACATGGAAAGTATCCGAGCGGACCAGTCCGGTCTGCAGGCACAAGAGCCCATAGACAAAAGCCGCGGCCAAGAACCCTGTTCGCCCGGTGATTGAAGCCTTGTTGCCGCGAGTAAAGATGTATCGCAATAAAAAGACGACAATGGCAGCAGCCAGGGCCAGTAATAGATGCATCTTGTCCAGTTTGCTCATACTGGTGGGCGCATACCATCTGTAGGAGCTCACCATAACCAGTGAGTCTTTCCAGAAGACAAAGTCAAAGGGCGTCCGACGGATAGCATTAATACCTAGAGCGAGAAGAACCGCAGAAGCGGCAAACGCAGTTAGGACAATAACTACCTTGCGAACAAAGGTGCGGGAGCGCCGGTATTCCAGTGCTACTCCAGCCAGGGAAATCAGCCAGCCAGCGATCGAATACACGCCCGTGTCCGCGGCAACGAAAAAAGCGGCGGCGCAAAGCGCGGCTGCTCCAACGCCAAAGACGACCGGCCCGATCTGGCGCGCTTCCACCGCATACCAGCCCCTCAGGAAGAGACTGAACAGGAAGAGCCCGGCGAACGGGCGCATGTCAGGGAAAAACCAGCCAGGAGACGCCCAGAAGACAAAAAGAAAGACAAGCAGCACAAACCGTTTCCAGGCAGGTTGCTCTGGCAATAGCATCTGTAATGTGAAGGCAGCTAAGAGGAACGTTGACCACATTATGACAATAGTCCAAGTGGCGTATACCTTCCCCATGCTGTATCCTGTCCAGCGAACCGGTACACTAGCGAGCCACTGTATAACCGGGCCATAAGTTGAGACTGCTGTTCCTCCCAGCCAGACGCCATGCACCGCTTTATAACAGACGTCGACAAACCAGGAGTCATCGATGTTTGGGAGGTCTACGGAAATAGGTGTGCGCGGCGAAAGCAGCGCAGGCGGCATACTAGCTGCGATCAGCAGCAGAACGGCTAATAAATCCCAGTGCCGTCCTAGACCAGTGAAGAGGGTACGGGCTTTGGAATGCCATGCCAAGGTTTGCGGCTCAGCAGTTGAGCAGGTAGGAACCATATATCCGAACAGTATAAGCTAGTGGCCATCTCATAAATCATTCCTGGGTTGTATCAGGGCACGACTCTTAGTCGTGCCGATACGATCACACTACCGATCAGGGCTTCAGCCCTTGCAAAAACAGCGTTCTCAGGGGCTAAAGCCCAGGTCATTCAGGGTCCCCAATACGGCACCGCTGAAAGCCGTGCCCTGATACAAGGCATTTACGAGATGGCTTCTAGTTTAGAGTGGCCTTTTGCGTCGCTATGATCGCTTCAAACTCTTCCGCAATTCTGTGCCAGGGAGCGTCACCCTGATATTCCATTGCCTTCTTATAACCACCCGCTCCCATGGTCTGCCGCAACTCCGGATCGCTTAGCATCTTTTCGATTGCGGCTGCAAGCTGTTCCGCATTGCCAAATGGCACGGTGACTCCGCCGTTGCTGCTGGTGACAAGCTCACGTGAAACCGCGATATTGGCGGCGATGACCGGCTTGCAATTCGCCCACGCTTCGATCAAGACGAGGCCGAGAGACTCCACGCGCGACGGCTGTGCGACGACGGTCGCTGAGGCGAGGAAGTCGCGCTTCTCGCTATCGGCGAACGGCGGAAGATTTAGGAGCCTGGGACAATCTGTTCCAGCCGTCGCGATGTAGCTATCAAAGGTTGAAAGGCTGGGGCCAGCCATGACCAGCCAGGCATTCGATCCTCGTGCCCAAAGGATTTTCATAGCTTCGACCAGCGCCTCCGATCCTTTCTCGAAGGCTTTCATCCCAAGATGCAGGACGACCGGCCCAGCGACTTTGTACTTCTGACGCAGGAATTCCGGATTGCCGCCAACCGTAGATTGCCAGTCGATACCGAAGGGAGTGATCGCCAATCTATCGGGCGACAAGCCTAACCCCTGCAAACGATCGCGCTCGGTCCGCGTCATGCAGAAGACCCTGGCGCAATGTTGCAACACAGAGATCTGATGCGGCTGGAGGTAGTGTTGCACAACTGCGTTATTGCCGGGCTCGCCGAGATGCGAACACGGTGTCGCCACCGCCGGCACTCCGCGGAGCTCGCCGGCACGAAGTCCGGCATACATCACACCGTTGTATGGGAGCGGGCCGATGTGAAAGAGGTCGGCATCGCTTGCGCACAGCGCCTCCGTCAATCCCGGAACAGGGAACGAAGGCCGCCAATATTGTGCCTTCCAGCGCCAATAGGGCGCGAGTCCCAGCAGGCGCGTGGAGCGCCGCCGCAGAGCGTTGTAGTCGATAGGGAAGCGACGCACCACTACGCCATCGACGGAAGTCTGCTCTTCGGGAAAGGTCTTGAAACCGGGCAGCCAGAAGGCCTCCAGATCGTCGGCCACGGTGGTGAAGACCGTGACGCGATGACCGTGAGCCACCAGGTACTTCGCAAGCGCCAGCAGCGAATTTTCGTATCCGCCGCGATAGGGAAAAAAGCGAGGAAGCACCAGGGCTACATGCATGTTTGGGTCTAGGAAGCCCCGGGGCTAAAGCCCCGGTCTCATTTCAGGCGGTTATGGACGGCCTGAAGGCCGTTCCCTTCAAACAGTCAGCGCCCGCTAGTGGGCGGCGACAACCTCCGGAGTCAGCAGCGTCCTGTACGTCGCGATGGCCTCGTCCGCGCGTCCGTCCACGATAATGCTTCCGTGGTCGATCAGGATCGCGCGATCGCAGTGCTCCTCGACAACGGCCATGCTGTGGGTGACCAGGAGAATGGTCTTTCCGGATTCGCGGAAGCGGCGAATTCGCTGGAAGCATTTTTGCTGAAAGCCCATGTCTCCGACGGCCAGAATTTCGTCGAGCACCAGGATCTGCGGATCGACTTCGATGGCCACGGCAAAGGCCAGGCGCATGTACATGCCAGACGAATATTGCTTGACGGGAGCGTCGATGAATTCGCCGACATCGGCAAAGTCGATGATGGCCTGCTGGCGTTCCAGCATGTCGCGTTTGGAGTAGCCCATCAGCAGACCATTGAGCAGGATGTTCTCGCGTCCCGTGAGTTCGTGATGGAATCCCGCGCCCAACTCGATTAAAGGCGCCAGCGTGCCATTGACGGTGACCGTGCCCTTGCTGGGCCGGTACACGCCCGCGATGATCTTCAGCAGCGTACTCTTGCCCGATCCATTGCGGCCGATGATGCCGACTGCCTGCCCATGGGGAATGTCAAACGACACATTCTTTACCGCTTCGAAATCGTGATAGCTGGAGCTGTGCCGAAAGATCTTGGAGAATAGCTCGCGCACCGTATCCGGACGCTCATGGATGACACGAAAGCGTTGGGTAACGTTCTCCAGTCGAATTACGGGATCAGTTGAGGCCATTGCAGCTCAGACGTAAAAGACAAAGTTGTTCTGATATTTCCGGAATATCGAAAAGCCTATGAACAGGCTGATAAATGCGCAAACAAAAGACGCTATGATGGACGGCGCTTTGGGCAGTTGACCATAGTACACGGACAGGCGGAATCCGTTGATGACGTAAATGATGGGATTCAGCTTCAGTATCCACTGATAGCGCGCCGGTATGGCGTCCAGGGGATAGATGATCGGCGTCAGGTAGAACCAGGCCGACAGTACCACCTGCAAGATATGCGACACGTCACGATAATACACATTGGCGGCGGCGAAAAAGAATGTCATTCCCAGAGTAAAGATGGCCAGCGCCAGCAAAGGAACCGGCAGGTAAAACCACGTCCAGTAAAAAGGATGCCGTAGAAGCGGAACCAGCAAGGCCAGGGGAATCAGCGAAAGCAGCAGGTTGATGATGTTGGAGACCACGGCGGCCATGGGAAACACCATCTTGGGGATGGCAACCTTCTTGATCAGATCGCCATTGGTAACAATTGACTCCACCGCGTAGGAGAGCGACTGCGAGAAAAAGGTCCAGGGCAGCAGCACGCTGAGAAGGAAAATAGCGTAGTGCGGAATGTTAAACCGCATGATGGTGGAAAATACCAGGGTCAACACCAACATCATGAAAGCCGGATTCAGCAGCGCCCACATGAAGCCGAGCACCGATCGCTTATAGCGAATCTTGAGCTCCTTGATGGCCAGTGCCCAGATCAGCTCCCGGTAGCGATAACTATCGCGAATTAATTGCGTCATAGGTGGCTTGCGCCAAGTGGGCGGAGCCCGCGAACCTGGCGAATATTAAATGTTAAATGATTTTGGGAGGAGGCGCTGAGAGATGGGCAACTGGGCTATCGAGTTTGTGTGGAGAAC
>Ga0116121_1001458_pt1 | contig 9930 bp, 8 predicted proteins | sample June2015DPH_13_1_FD_89725 | JGI IMG/M metagenome (GOLD analysis project Ga0116121, IMG submission 89725) | Peatland microbial communities from SPRUCE experiment site at the Marcell Experimental Forest, Minnesota, USA - June2015DPH_13_10 | ecosystem: Environmental > Terrestrial > Soil > Wetlands >...
AGAGTGGCGAGCTTGGTCTGGACATCAAAGGCGTTCTACTAGAGCGAAATGGCGCGGCTTTCGGCGTCGACGCCGGGGTGTCGCCAAAAAACGCTTGACAGGGTGCAGCGTCGTTAGAGACGGAATGACAACGGTTTGAAAGAGCGCAAGCGAGAACCTTCAACACAGGGGACACAGAGGAGCACTGGGGGAAACACTGAATGACGACGACGGCGGCGGCGGAGAATTTGGGAGGACGTCCGGTGGTTGAGAAGAAGGACGAGAAGACGGAGAAGCGGCGGGCGTTGGGGCGCGGGTTGGCGTCGCTACTGCCGGGGCCGCGGGTGGTGGGTGCCAGCACCGAGTACCGAGTACCGAGTACCGAGCAGGGCAGCGATGAGGCAAGCTCGACGAGCGGTGGTGGTGTCGGCGAACAGCAGGTACCTCACCGGGCTTTCAGCCCAGTTCGGAATGACATCGACGGGGGGGCGGGGCTGGCTACTTCCGAGCTGCCGGCTTCTGGGGAAGAGGGATACAAGGCGGACGAGGTGATCTCGATTCAGGCGGTCGCGATGCCGGGGAATATGGTGGCGAATCTGGCGATCGAGTTGATCGAGAAGAATCCTTACCAGACGCGGTATGTGTTTGATGAAGACGCGCTGATCGAGCTGAGGGAGTCGATCAAAGAGCATGGGGTGGTGCAGCCGGTGGTGGTGCGTCCGGCGGAAGAAGAAGGACGCTACATCCTGGTGCTGGGCGAGCGGCGGCTGCGGGCGTCGAAGATGGCGGGGAAGGAGACGATTCCGGCGCTGGTGCGGAGGCTCTCGCCACAGCAGGCGGCGGAGATGACGGTGCTCGAGAACGTGGTGCGGGAAGACTTGAATCCGCTGGAGCAGGCGGAGGCGTTCCGGGTGCTGAGCAAGGAGTTCAAGCTGACGCAGGTGCAGATTGCGGAGCGGATCGGAGTGTCACGGGAGACGGTGTCGAATTACATGCGGCTGTTGCGGCTGCCGCAGAAAGTAATGGAGTACATGCTGGGGGGCCGGCTTAGCTTCAGCGACGCGCGGGAGATTTTGAGGCTGGAGAATGACGAATACATCGAGCAGGTGGCCGAAGAAGTGGTGACGCACAAGTTGAAATGGGATCAGATTGAAGACCGGGTAATGCGGATCAACGGGTCCTTTCCGATGCTGCCGGGGCAGACCTTGCCGGGAGAGAAGAAGAAAGGACGTGGTGCGCGGTGGATGGATCCGAATGTGAGGGCGGCGCAGACGGATATGGAGCGGACGCTGGGAGTGCGGGTGAGGATTAAGGATCGGAATGGGAAGGGAAGGATTGTGATTGAGTACGCGACCGTGGATGATTATGAGCGGGTTACTTCGATGCTGCGGGGGAAGAAGTAGCTAGTACCTGGTACCTAGTACCCAGTACCCAGTTAGAAAGGTTCTTCGGGGAGGCCCTGGTTTTCGGTGGGTTCTTCATCGTCGCACTGCGGGGGATTTTAGCGCGGATTGAGGGCGGGTGTAATTCGATAGTTGGGTGCGGGGTGGGGTCGCCCAGAGCCTTAGAGGGATGGGGCCGTGGAATCCCACTCTTGCGCAAAGAGCGCGCAAGAATGGGGCACCCTCGGTCCGTTGAGGGGATGGGTCTGGGTTCGCACTGGAAACTCTGTTTGGGTTGGTGATTCGCTCAGCATGACAATTCCTTCGAGGGATGGGAGGCGGTTGGGGGAATCAAGATCGTAAGAGTGGGATGAGGTGTGTGGCGCCGACCGGGTTCGAGGGATATTTGTCGCGCGGGGTTGAGGTTGGGCGGAGTAAGTGGGACGGGCCGCGGGGTGTTAACTAGTTTGGTTCGGGCTGAGGGCCGGGCGACTCGTTCAGCCCAGGGAAATGGCTCGAAGATCAGACACCTCGGAGGCTGAAGCCTCGGTTAGTACCTAGGGGTGATCTATCGCAGCGCTGGAAGCGCTGCGCCACCAAAGTCGGGGCTTTCTTGGAAGGGCAGAAGGGCCTGTGATGGCGATAGGGATGCTTCGACTGCGCAGGCTCGTCCTGCGGACGATCCTACTGCGCTCAGCATGACAGGGAAATCCTTGGAGGGATGGAGTGCTGAAGAGTATGCGTTAGAACTGCTCTTCCGCCCCTCCGGGGCTGGTTTCTTTCTCACTTCCTACCCACGGCTTGCGCCCCTTCGGCAAGCTCAGGGCAAGCTGTGGGCTGCATTCTGACGCCGCTTCGCGGCTAAACGACTGCGCAGGCTCGTCCTGCGGACGATCCTACTGCGCTCAGCATGACATAAACACCTTATTTGGCGGAGAAGTAGTCGGAAGATTCTACCGCGCGCGGTTGGGGGCGATGGGTGCGAAGCAAGGATTGGAAGTCAAATCTGCTTCCCCTCGGGGCGTTTCGGCGCTACACTTCTGGCCCATAGGGGGTCTCCCATGTCGCGCGCTTACTTTGTAGTTGTTGGTCTTATTCTAGTTCCATCGTTTCTGCTGACTGGCGTGTGCTCCGCGCAACAAACGGCGGAGCCTTCGTCGACCGCGAGTTGCAATCTTGACGATGGACGCCAGGTCTATATTCGCTACAACCCGATCAGCGCCAAGAACGACAAACTTCCTAACGGGAAGCCGTGGACGCCGGGCGGGATGCCCATGACATTGTTTACGGAGGCGCAGCTCACGCTCGGGGGCTCGGCGCTCGCGGTGGGCGCTTATACGGTTTATCCCATCCCCGGCAAAGACAAGTGGACGCTGGTGGTCAACAAGAACGTGACGGCGGGGGCGGGATACGACGAAAAGCAGGACATCGCGCGCGTGCCGATGGAGACTGACTCGGTAAGCCAGCCTTCGGACGCGCTGGAAGTGGCTTTCGCCCACGTGGGGCCGAAATGCACGCTGCGCATTTACTTCGGAAAGACGGCGACCTTCGCCGACTTCACGGCGCGGTAGGTGGGGTCGTGAACGGGAAATCACCCATGCGCCGCTTGCTGACGCTCGTTCTCGTGGCTGCCGCGCTCGTGGCCGCCGCGCTGGCGCAGACGGCGCCGCAGACTCATCCGACACACAGCAACGAAAACCTGCGTGGAGTGAGCGCGGTGTCGCGGCAAATTGCGTGGGCGTCGGGGACGCATGGGACCTATCTCAGGACGAACGACGGCGGGCAGAGCTGGAGTGTCGCGCAGGTACCGGGCGCGGAAGGGCTCGACTTCCGCGGCGTGGTTGCGTTCTCCGCCGAGGAAGCGTTTCTGATGTCGGCTGGTTCCGGTGGGCAGTCGCGCATCTACCACACGAGCGACGGGGGGCAGCACTGGGCGCTGCAGTATAGCGAGACGAATCCCAAAGGATTCTTCGATTGCATGGCGTTTTGGGATCGAAGCCACGGGATCGTGCTGGGCGATCCGATTGCGGACGAAAGCGGTAAGTTGAAATTTGAATTGCTGATGACCACGGACGGGAAGAGCTGGAGCCGCTTGCCGGCGGCCGAGTTGCCACCGGCGGTGGAAGGCGAAGGGGCGTTTGCGGCGAGCAATTCGTGTATCGCGATTCTGGGCGGGGCAGACCTGAACGTTTGGTTCGCGACCGGAGGGCGGGCGGCGCGAGTGTTCCACTCGGCCGACCGGGGGCGCACTTGGGAAGTGTTTGAGACGCCGCTGGTCCACGGCGCGGAGTCGGAGGGCATCTTCTCGATCGCGTTTCGCGATGCAATGCATGGCGTAATTGCGGGTGGAGATTACAAGCGTCCGGAAGAGGACGGGCCTAACCTGGCTTTTAGCGATGATGGCGGGAAGACGTGGAAGTTGTCGGAGATATATCCGCAGTCGTACTACTCGGCGGTGGCTTATGATCGCAGGAGCAGTGATGGCGGAGGGAAAGGCGGGGAGGGACAGACTCGGCTGTTCATTGCGGGGCCGAAGTTCATTTATGACTTCCGACCGCCGCAGAACCCGACCAGGATCAGTCCGCCGAAGAAGTCCGGGGTGCAGTTTAATGCGGTGAGCGCCTACGCGGGCGGGGGAGCGATTTTTGCGGGGCCGCAGGGGTCGATCGCGATCATCCCGTAGTGGGAGTAGTTGGGAAAGGCGGGACTGAGGGGATGGGTTTTTCCCGCACCCGACGGGGTGCTTGGGACATCCAACTTTGAGGGATGTGTTCGTGGGAACATGTTCTAAAGTGCATTTATCTGCGTAATTCCATTCCTCTGGGAGAGACGATTTGGGGTAAACTCCTGGGATCGTTTTAGCCATATGTTCATCGCCCACCCGAACCTCGCTGACGATGTGAACCATGCGATCATCCAGTCGGAGATCGAGGGGGGAGTGTTTCTGCACGATTTGCCGCCGGAGACGGTGCTGCACATACAGACGCTGCATCACTGTTACACGGCGGTGCTGCTGGGAGGGAGCGAGGCGCTGATCTCGGGGCATCCGGAGTTTTGTCCGCGGCCGGTGCAGGTGGCGATTGCGGGGTCGACGTGGGGCGGGTCGATGCTGAAGCTGCAGTTTGTGGGACGCGGAATGCATCTGGAATTTCATCATCCGGAATATGCCACGCCGATCGTGACGTCTCCGATTCAGGAGATACGGGATTCGAAGCCGATGCAGGCGCTGCCGAGAGTGGCCGACTTGCTGAGCTATTAAGGTAGTGTGCAGTTTGGCTTACGCGTTGGGCCGGTTAAGCGGGAGATCCCTTCGCTCCGCCTGAAGAACGGCTCCGCTCAGGATGACAATCGTCGAGGAATAGTCAAACTGCACCCCCTACCGCTAGTAACGGGCCATTGACTTGCGTAGCCGACCCCTCTAACATTCCCGCCAAGGGCGCAAGTCCTGCATTCACTATGACCATCGAGACGCGCGAAGTCAGTCACGTAACCATCGTCGACATCGACGGACGAATTACTCTGGGCGACGAAACGGGGCAGTTGCGCGACACGGTGCGGCGACTCATCGCCGAGGGCAAGAAAAAGATTGTGCTGAATCTGGCGAAGGTGGACTACATCGACTCGTCGGGCATGGGGGAACTGGTGAGCAGCTTTACCACGGTGCGGAACTCGGGGGGAGAACTCAAGCTGCTCAGCCTGACCAAGAAAGTTCGCGACGTGGTGCAGGTGACCAAGCTGTATACCATCTTCGACATCAAGGACGACGAGTTCACGGCTATAAAATCCTTCGACTACTTCTTCGCTAAGTAAGCTGCCGGGCAGAAAACCCCGTCGAGCTGCGCTCGACTGGACAGCCGAGGGCGGCTGTCCCCACATGAGCATCTCAGCAAATTTATTACCGCATCCCCCGTTCGTTGCTGGCCTTCGGTGACGTTCTCAGAGGGCGGGGTGGTTGCTACCGTGGCATTGCCAGTACTGAATCGATCGTACTGCGCAAGGACGGGAATAATGGCGAAGGCAGCGAAGCTTAAGATTCTATATGGTGAAGGGGATGCGGAGGCGCAGGCGGCTCCGGCGGCGTCATTTGAGCAGGCTGGACACACGGTGGAGAAGGCCGTGGGGCGCAAGGCGGTGGTGGAAGCGCTGACGAAGAAGACATTCGATTTGGTGGTGTTGGGGCCGAGCCTGACCAGGAATGACCGGCACCATTTGCCTTATGCCGTGAAGAAGGCGCAGGCGGAGACGGTGGTGCTGGTGATGCACGCCGATGGAGGACGGCATCCGTATGTGGATGCTTGCACGGATACGGGAGCGAGCATGGAGCATGTGCTGGCGCGGATCGAAGGGATGCAGATTGCTGGGTTGATGAGTGCAGCGGCGGCGGGGCGGTAGTACCCAGTACCTAGTACCTAGTACCCAGTACCTAGTACCTAGTTCTCAGTTTGGATAGCGGCCTTTGCGGGCCGCTTTCTTTTTGGAAGACACTTAGGTCAAGGGCTTTAACACAGGGGGGCACGGGGGTTCACAGGGTAGGGCGAAAAGATTCCTGGCATCATTCGATGAACATGCAGTCGCCGTAGGAATAGAAGCGGTAGTGCTCGGAGACGGCGTGGTTGTAGGCTGCGAGGACGTGCTCGCGTCCACCGAAGGCGCTGACCAGCATGAGCAGGGTGGATTGCGGGAGGTGGAAATTGGTGAGCATGGCGCCCACTGCCTTGAATTCGAAGCTGGGATAGATGAAGAGGTCGGCAGCGGAGGCGCCGGCGAGAATGGTTCCAGCGCCTTGGCGAACCGCGTGTTCTAGCGTGCGGACGGTGGTGGTGCCAACGGCGATGACGCGGCGCGAGGCGAGGAGAGCCTGATTGATGGCGGAGGCTGCGGCGGGAGAAATGGAATAAGGTTCGGAATGAAGTTTGTGATCCTCGACGCGCTCGACGTGGACGGGCTGAAAAGTCCCGAGGCCGACGTGCAGGGTGATCTCGACGGTCTCGACTTCGCGCTGGCGGATGCGGTCAAGGATTTGCGGGGTGAAGTGAAGACCGGCGGTGGGGGCGGCGACTGATCCACGCTGCTGAGCATAGACGGTTTGATAGCGTTCGCGATCGCGGGAAGAATCGGGACGCGCGATGTAGGGCGGGAGTGGGATGTGGCCGATGCGATCGAGGGCGGCGAAGAAGTCTTCGTTCTTATCAGTGGAGGGCTCGAAGCGGATGTGGCGCTCGCCGAATTCGGCGCGGGCGATGACCTGGGCTTGCAATTCGTCGTGTTCGCCGAAATAAAGATGTTCGCCGACGCCAATTTTGCGGCCGGGACGAACCAGGCATTCCCAGTCGTTGGGCTGAGTAGAGAGCTGGCGGGTTAGCAGAACCTCGATGCGACCGTGGAGGAAGTCGCGCGCGGCCGGATTGTGAGGGCTGACAGGCTGGGCGCGCGCGCCCTGGCGGCGGCCGTAGAGACGCGCTGGAAAGACGCGAGTGTTGTTGAAGACGACGAGATCGCCGGGACGCAAGAGGTCGGGGAAGTCATGGAACAGGCGGTCGGAAAAATGGCCGCTGGTTCGTTGCAGGTGCAGCATGCGGGAGGCATCGCGGGCAGCGAGGGGATCCTGGGCGATGAGTTCGTCGGGAAGATGGAAGTGGAAGTCAGAAACCAGCACGGGTTTAGATTATAGGAGGAGTTCGATGGCGGTTTGTGCCAGCGTCGTCCAACGATGCCGGGGGCACGATGAGAGGGGTATCGGGTTCGGTTTCATAGCCGTAGGCAGTGATCTCGGCGGGGAACACCGAGAAACGGATTGAAGGCTTTGGATTGTCTTGAGCGCCGCAGATCGCACCGTGAACTCGCACATTCTAGCCCAACGAACAAGTGGCCGGCCATGTTTACGCGATCAGCCCGTATTTACGCTTCCGTGCCGCGTCGGAATGACAAACATCTGGGAGGCGGGAGCGGGGCAGAGACACTTAGGGTTCGATCTCGAACACCGTTCCTCCTCCAAAGGCGCCGCCGCCGCCGGTTGTACCGTAGAGATTGCCGGTGCTATCGAGGATCAGACCTGCATAGGGCACTTCGCCGTCGGTGCCGGTGCTGCTGAAGATGCATGGCAGGCTCTCGGTCCAAGTGCCCGCGGAGGGCGTCAATTCGAAGACTGTGCCGACGCCGTTTGCGCCGCCGTGAGTGGTCGTGCCGTAGAGATTGCCAGCGTCGAATACCAAGCCGGCGTTGGGACCCCATCCGTCGGTGCCGTTGTTGGCGAAGTTGTGCAGCAGGGTCTCGGTCCAGACGCCGCCCGCTCCGGGCGTCAACTCGAATGCCGTACCGTTGTTATTCGAGCCGCCAAAAAACGTGGTGCCGTAGAGATTGCCGGAGGCGTCGAGGATGACTCCGCCGTCGACGTTGTTGCCGTCGATGCCGTTTACGAGAAAGCTATGCAACACCTTCTCGGTCCAGAGGCCGCCCGCGCCGTGTTTCAACTCGAAGACGGTGCCGATGGAAGCATTGCTGCCCTGGGCAGTACCGCCTTGCAGCGTGGTGCCATAGAGATTGCCGGCAGTGTCGAAGACGAGGCCGGCATAGGGAACAAAGCCGTCGGCGCCATTCTCGTTGAAGTCATGCAGAATCTTCTCCGTCCAGCCCCCGCCCGCGTTGCGCTTCAACTCGAACACGGTTCCGTAGTGGAAGTTAGTGCCGCCCGAGGTGGTGGTGCCATAGAGATTGCCGGCGGCGTCGAGGATCAGGCCGGCGTAGGGAGTGTAGCCGTCAGTGCCAGTGTTGGGATCGAAGCTGTGGAGAATCTTCTCCGCCCAGGTTCCGCCGGCTTGGGGAATCAACTCGTACACCGTTCCGTAGCCAAAAGCGCCGCCTGCGGTCGTCGTACCGTAGAGATTGCCGGCGGTATCGAAGATCACGTTGCTGTAGGGAACTACGCCGTCGGTGCCATTGCCCTGGAAGCGATGGAGCACCTTCTCGGTCCAGCCGCCGCCGGTTCTGGGCATCAACTCGAATACCGTGCCCTCGTTGCCATCGCCGCCGCCTTGAGTGGTGCCGTAGAGATTGCCGGCGGTGTCGAAGATCAGGCTGGAGTAGGGGACCTCCCCGTTGCTGCCGGTGGTGTTGAAGCTGTGCAGCACCCTCTCCGTGGCTGCACTGGCGCTGGGGACGAACACGGTCGCGTAGAAGATCGCCAGAGCCGCGGTCAGTCCGATGGAAAGCATTTTGAGTCGCACGTAGTCCTCCTTGAACAAAAGACGGCTGCAAATCAGATTCCAGGCAACTGCGAAAAGAGTAGATCGCCGGTGGGCCCAAAAAACGCGAGTCGGATTATGCTGGGTGGTTGTTGCCCTGTCAAGCTGCAAATAGCTGCAGGTCGCGGAGCAGGGAGGACGAAGGTGCAACCTTGGCCTAGTCAGCCAGTTCCAATGAGTGTAAAGGCCTGTTTTCAGCAGTTGACGACCTCCGCTTCCGGGTAAAATGTTGGAGCCAGTTTTTCTCAGGTTCCTCAATCATGGCGTTTGCTTCAATAGTCGGGCTACAGAACCAGATTCATGCTGGGTGGAAGTGGTCCATGTCGCTATTGAAGCGAGACTGGACGCTTTCCGACTACCCCATCTCTATGCGTGAGCACGCTATTGATCCGACCTATGTCGGTACACGTTTGAAACAGCACCGATACTCGGCTTCGATAGTGAACTGGTGGGTTATCAGTGGCAGCGGTAATACGAAGGGGGAAGCGCTGGAGGAATTGCAAAAGAGATTTGCTCGACCCCACTCCGAGGCGAACAGGCGCCAACTTGTGCTGAGGCCTGCTGACAACAGGTACCTCCCCTAAGGGGACTCGGCGGGACCAATCAAGGGGGATCGATCTCAATGAGTGCCGTGGGTGTGATGCGGAAACAGACAATCGGATGCTTTGGTGTGGGTCGCCTTGTGTTCAGGAAACGCTATTCCTCATTTTCCGGATGCAGCGGCGTCCGTGATGCTAGCTAGCGTCTGGGCTTTGGTCAGCATGGCGTCAAGGGCGGCACGAGGGAAGAGCTTGCCGTTAAGCACGACCGCTTGAATGGAGCTAGTGTTATGAATGTCGGCGAGCGGGTCTTTGTCGAGTAGAACGAGATCTGCGGTTTTGCCGACTTCAATCGTGCCGCGGCGGTCTTGTTGCCCCATAAATTGAGCCGCATTGCGAGTGGCCGCCTGGAGAGCGGCAAGCGGGGGTAAACCGGCATCGACCAGGAATGCGAGCTCGTCATGGATGCCAAAGCCGGGGAGGCAGTGCGGATTCATGGTGTCAGTGCCGGCGAGGATGGGGACACCCATCCGGTACATGAGAGCCACAATCTTTTTGGATTCGTCGAATTCAGCCTTTGCCAACTGGACCATTGCGGCCCGAGCTGGGGGAGGAAAGTGACTGTAATAGCCGGCGTCCCATTTTGCCCGCACTTCTTTGCTCAGATATTGCAATCGTGGGTCATTCGTATTCAGGGGATCGTCGATCTGGCCTTGAAGCAAGGTAAGCGTGGGAGTTTGCCAGGTTCCATTCTTCACAAACTGCGCAAACAGAGACTGGGCAGTGGCT
>Ga0116121_1001468_pt1 | contig 9897 bp, 10 predicted proteins | sample June2015DPH_13_1_FD_89725 | JGI IMG/M metagenome (GOLD analysis project Ga0116121, IMG submission 89725) | Peatland microbial communities from SPRUCE experiment site at the Marcell Experimental Forest, Minnesota, USA - June2015DPH_13_10 | ecosystem: Environmental > Terrestrial > Soil > Wetlands >...
ACACATTTTCACCTCTTTGGTGATTATTTCTTAGCTTGCTTCTATTGTAACTTAGCTACAGAATTAACGCCAAAGCGGCTTTTTTTGATCTTTTGATGGTGAATCAAGGTTCACTTTCAGTTGAATTGCTCACCAATGCGACATTGATTGATAATAAGAACGTGGATTGGCTCTCCGCATTGGTCAGCGGATTTAATGTCAGTGTGGACGGGTCATCAGCCGATATTCATGACAAGATCCGAGGGAAAGGGTCTTTCGCACGCACGATGGCAATTCTAGACCTACTGGTGGAGAACAATGTGCGTCTGGCTGTACGTATGACCTACTTCGGCCAGGCAGAAGATGAAGTTGAAAAGCTTCTAAGGATGCTTCAATCACGTGGTGTCAAGACACTTAACTTTCGTTATGTAGTTCCGCTCGGCAATGCCTCTGGGACAAGCGTCGACCCCGTACAGCACACCAGGTTAATCCTGCATATTTGGGAATTGGGGAAGGAACTGGGGATGAAAGTAGGCTTCAGCGACCCATTCCCCGAGCTGCTTGTCAGCAACCAGCGACGTAACGAGGTGGAGAGTGATCAAAGGTTATCCACAGGTGTGGCCATAACAGGATGTTCGGTGGCCTTTTCGCTGTTATAGATTAATCCCCAGGGAATCGTGCAGTTCTGCCCGTATTTCCCCGTGATCGTGGACGACGTTAAGGTGACACTTGTTTAACAATTGCCTACCCGGTGTGATGTTTCAATCCACGCCCCAGCAGTAGGATCTACATTAGTGGCCGCTTTTTGGGTGTCCGCTAATACTACTGTGCATTTAAAGCGGCTTGAGGCACTTGAATGGATACCGGCTGATTGTAATTTGAAAAATCCAGATCCCCCTGAAAGCTCCAGTCGACGATATTTGAGGTATTCGGAGTTACCGTAACAAAGCCGCCAAGAAGGCTACCACGAAAATCTACCTTAACTTCAACCTTTATTGGTAAGTAACTATTTTGATTAATCCACAGTTCAACTGACCCACTTTTATAAGTATCCGTTCCAACTAAAGTGTGATCAATCCCTCCCGTATCATAACTTGGACCTCCAGGTTGTTCTTGGGATAGAACAAAATCGACTGATGCTTGAGCCGATGGAATGACCGTTAAAACATAGTAATCAATATTATTTAATTGTGCAATCTCCAGGGAACTATATTTGGTTGTGGATTTCAATAACTCAGCAAGTATCGGAAGTTGGGTCTGTTGATTCCAACTGTCATCAGTAAGTTGAGTTTTGGTCCATCCAATAGTTTGCGGGGTGTTTTCTTCGGAAATTGTCTCGGAATAATCAACTCCGCTCATGAAATACATTTCATCAGAAACATTTATAGCGGGTGAAAGTCCCATTATTATTGCCATATTACTTTCCATCTCTTTATCAGAAATGTCAACAATTTTGGTACCTTTGTATTCTGAAGAGTTAAATTTATCGATAAAATCGGTATCCAGTTGATATGATTTAACTTGTGTAAGTTCAAATACCGTTTTTGCGATAACAATCTCAGAGGTTTTCACGCCTGAACAGCAAGGCAGAGCAAGTAAACAAACTAGAAATCCGGTAGACAAAATTCTTATTTTACCCATATTACTTTCCTTATTTTAACAGGTCACGCAAATATTATATTATTATGCATTCGATGAGGCCGCTGGGTTCGCTTTTGCATATTTTATGAATTATAAAAAAATATTAATGACCTTCTCCTCGACGCAAGCGGACTGTCCGACAATGTTTATAATGCGATTAATATCCCCCACTTAGTGAATATAATAGATGAATATTTGAATATGTTACCCACTTATACCATATATATCGTCATTTTATTCGTATCATTCCCCATTTACAATTTTTGCTCGTAATTGTTAGGCAGGCTGCAAGCATCGGAGTATCAAACCAACGATTAAAGATACGCACCACAAGCGGCATGGTATTAAACCCTAAAAGAGAATAATCGTGTTATTTTTTGAGTCATTAGAAGGATCGTGATAGTGCTCTCACGACCCTTCTAATGCGGTGAACAGATTTTGATAAACCGTTTTGTCCTTTATCCTGGGCAATATAGAGTGAAACTTGCGTTTGACGCGGGTCCAGGGTAAGCTTCGCTATTTATGTCGTATTGTTCGTAAATATAATTGGTGAAGAGACCGAAGCCACTTGAAGAATTGTCTAACCAACATTCTGAAAACTGCGAAGATCCTATAGATGGAGGCGGAGATGTTGTGGGTTCAAACATATAATCAGCACTAACACCCGTATAATCGGGGGTATTAAAATTAACCCATGTATACTGATTCGAAGATTCATCTAATAAGAATGCTTCTGATGTTAGCCCGTTGTATTGAACATTCACGTAAAGGAGATCTCCTGCGTGTACTACAGGCGTTGCTTCATAAATGGGGTCTAATGGATAATCCTCTACCCAGAATGCGTAGTTTGATGAAAGGTGATACGTATTGACAATATGTTGGGGAAGGCAAGAAGCTGCACCTGACTGAACAATAATCCCATCACTCTGCGCGCCCCCTAATCCGACCCAATACGAAACACAATTAGGACTTGAGGTTTGTGTCCATTGCCCATACACTCCATTAAATGTCGGATTTCCCGGGTTGTCGCGACTTAAAACAGCATACCCTGCCAGAGTACTATAATAATTAATCTGTGTCAATCCCAAATAGGTTGTTGATTGATATTGAACCGGTGAAACAAAATTTTGGGCGTGTTGCATTACGATATCCCATTCTTGTAATGCAGTCGAATCTGAAGGTCTTGCAGGGAAACCATATTCTTTTAGTGCTGAGTCACTCGCGGTTACAGGATTAAAGCCAATTGGAGGCCCGGACCTTTGAGGAGGAAATGCGCCTGCATTACTTTGATTTGAATCAGCATTTACTGGAACTGCACTAAAACAAAGAATTAGACATAACGCTATAAAAATGGATGAAATTATTTTAATTCTATTACTCCACATTTTATAATCTCCCTTTTCAAATATTATTTGTTTCTAATATCACTATGTCCCATCTCCCACAAGGTAGGACATTTGTATATCCACCTGCCACACTCCGTATATTTTCAGAAGTCTCATAATAACCTTCCCTGTTTTTCGCTCTATAAGAGACTAGCACAAAACCTCTGATAAACTGGCGATAATTCACCGATATTTTGGCGATATTTTGCTGATAAATCACCGATAATTAGCATGTTTACGCGTGAAAGTAGTTAGGTGAGAGTATTTTCAGAGAATCTTATAGAAAAAGAGGAAAGTCTCGTCGCAGGTGTGCTTCAAAACTGGACAGCGGTTGTATAAAGACACATGTATACAGTCGATGCATCATCTTATTTAGGGAATAATGCCATGTTTTGAAGAAATTAGAAACTGTTACTACTACATAATTCTATGAGATTTCTTTAAAGCGATATCCTGTGCCGCTAATAGCAATAATGTATAAAGGCTTTCCATGGTCAGCCTCTATTTTTGCGCTGCCAGAAGCTGCTGCCTTGCCCGGATAAATTGCTACCGGATCTAAAGGCGCTCCCCGGGCTGGCAGTCTATTAACAATGTGCGTGGCGATGGAGATTTCACTCGTTCTTTTTGGTGTCATGGGAACTGTCGGCGTATCCGGCATGATACCGCTGTGGTCGGCGATCATGTTCATCTTCCCGGCAATCGCCTTGATATTAGCGCGTAAACATGTGCGATGGGGATAAACTATGAGTACCGAATTTATGATCTTCCTTGCCATGTCATGGTTTCTGAGTACGTTAATTTGTCTTGTTCTGGAGGGCGCTTATTTTGGTGCCGCTCAAAACTCAATCATTAACGACCTCAGTATCATGACTACCATCTCCCTTGGACCTTTGGTAGTACCAGTGTTTAACGTCAATTTTGCCCAGGGAATAATGCGGTTCCTGCTGTGGGATTACTCGTTTTATGCCGGCGGTTGGATAATTATTCGGTACTTTTGGGTTTGCACTTTAAGTTCCTGCGCCATGTGGGGAATCATCCAGGCATTTATCTGGCTTTACGGCTAGGCCATCAGTTTCATCACTCAACTGGTTTAAGGAATAGAAAATGATGAATGCATTAAAGAATTTTTTATCACCATTAGGGATTTTTATTGTGGGCATGATAATACTTCTATTTGTTGGTGTTTTTTACCCGGTCTTTCAAACACAAGCAAGTGCTGACATTACTAAAATAGGGCCCTCTCAAATGAGTTCCTTCACAATGCTCAATTGGGCCATGAACAGCTGGCAGTTATTGCTTTTCTGTGGATTTATCCTGCTGGTGGTTATCATCGCTGTTGTTGCCTGGCTTCGGAGGTAAGCACCATGTATGTTATGGCCTTAACCTTATTTAACCGATCACGGAAGTTAGCAGCCCTCGGGTCTGGCGAGCATCCATATATATTTGACTCCATATATTCGATAATTGTTGACGATATGCCCTAAAATGAGTCGCCCGATTGATATTTTTATGCATATGGCATATATACTTTTCTTCTAGTGTTAATGTGCCTCGAAAAATGCCGTTTCCCTCGTATAATTATGAAATTTGGCTTATTTTGAGAAGATTTTTGGCCGAAACGTGCGTAAACATACAATTTTAGACACCACCAGACCACGAAATAATCGCTTGAAAATAATGAAACCCTTTTTAATGTTTCGGCTTTTTTATTATGACCGTGTCGCGGCCGCGGTTTTTTGACATGTTTTGCGCATTTTTGCTGCGTAAACATCGGCCAATTCATAGACCTTTGACCGGTATAAGTCTGCATATTGTTCCAACCATTCAGGGTTCCCGTTCCTTATGTAATTTGTTGTAGGGTTTGAAGGTTTCTAGCCTAGTTTACATACATCTGGTGCAGCACTCAGTAATACCAGGTCGTTTGCTGACCTCTATTTGCATGATGGAAGTAATAGTGTCTTCCGGCAGCAGGCCACAAAAACCGCTGCATCACCGATGCTTTTTTGCCGGCTATCCCCAACAATGCAACTTGGCAATGAACCAACGCCGCTAACATGATATTGTTCCATGACAGTCCTTTCAATTATCAATTGCAGTAATTCGGATTTACCACCATCGTATCCTTGACTGGCATAAACGTTCGCAATTTGCCAGCGGTATGAGGGGAAGCCATCGATAATCGATAGCTGTATCTGATTTAGTTTGGTGAGTATTTTTATGTGAAAGCCGTTTCCCCGTATTGCTGCAGTGTCTCAAACAATTTCTTAATGGAATCGGCTACATTTTGCTGGAGAATATTCGATTCCTTTTTCTTTGACCTTTTTTGAGCCTGATCTACTTTTAAATTGGTTACGTATTAGTCCAATTCTTGCAACGCGCTGAGGTCATGTTTAACATCCAAATAAATCATAAACGTCAAAACAATGTTCCCAGAGGTTTCCAAAAAACTGCGTACTCCTCCATTTTTAAAAGACTTTCATAATTTTTTGTTTTAATTGAGTCAAGAACAGCAGTTAGTAATTGTATCAACAGAATTTCAACATCTTCAAGATGATTCTGTCCAGCTTCATTTATGGGTTTTATCGCGTTCTTCTATTTCTGCATACATAGCTTTCCGGTTTTTCTTGCCTTTCTCCGGTCGATAAACCAGAGCTAAGTCAAGATCCTGTTCTGCTTTTTCCACATGAAATTTTTTTGCTTTTAATCGGAGTCGCATCCGTGCCAATGCTAGATTGAAAGGAACTTTTCTATTTAGATCTTGCATAAAATGTGAATAACCTTGGCAAAGGTCATGTTTTCCCTGCTTATGAGAGGAGCGCCATTTAACAACTATGTCAAGTGCTTCAGTAGGGGGTACACCTAATTCTTCAAGCATAATAACGTCAATGTTGTCTGGAGGTGCTGAACATATCGATGATTTTTGTTCCGGGGAAGGTGGCACCTGTTCCTTATTCGTGCTCTCCGATGGCCCACTATCTTTTGATTGGCTGTTTGGCTCTGGCGCTGCGTCCTTAGGTGGCGGTTCGCGTTTATTTTCTTCTGCAATCGTTGGCCTAGGGTGTGCAGGCTTGTCTGCCGAGGGCTTTTGATCTCCTTCAGTGCCTTCGTCTTTAACTTGGGGGGATTCTGAAACATCATTATCCAGAGGTGTTGTGTGTGCCCTAGATTCTTCTTGTACGGTGTCTGGCACAGATTCCGCCTCCGTCGTTAACGAAGGGCTAATGCCTTCCTCTTTCTCAACAGCCTTAGCAACCTGCTGCATTTTATGTTCATCTGTTGTTTCTTCATTGCGTGACGGAACCGTTGGCGATTCTTTGGACATGGTGGGTGCAATTGTTTTTATTGATTCCGCTTTACCCTTGAGAGGGTTAGATAAATCCGAAAGATAATCCGAATATGGCTGAAATTCGCCTTTATCGTACAGTTTTTTGATTTTATAAACTGTTCCTTTGCCACAAACGGGGGCGATTGGGTTCTTTTTTCTTGTTGCGTACAGCGAACGGTGGGATTTTTTGGCATGCCCAGACAATGTTTCTATCACCTGACGGACTGTTGCTTCGTTGACACGCAAGTGTAATCCAAGCAAAAACTTATTTACATCTTCAGGGTTATTCAACTTGTCCATGGTCAATTTATTTGTCCATATCTCGTACACTATCGCTCGTACATGTTCGAGTGTTTAACTAAAACTATATTCCAATTAAGCATGGAGGGTCAAGAAAAAGTCGCGGAGCTAAGCATCAGAGATAAATTGATTCAAAATTGGAAAAGAAGGCGTTTTCCGCGGATGACATTGATAAAGTCAGTAGATTCCATTTAAACAGAATTCGAGCTTTATTACGAGCTGGAGTCATCCGGTTAATAAAAATTTCAAGAAAATACGTTGTAAGTTCCAACAATACGGCCCTTAATATCGCAACGATCCACGCGCACACACTTGGAACAAGTTTCAAGGGTCAAGCAATATAACGAAGGTGGCAAGGAGGTTAATAATGGCTGATACCGATATCCTAAGTTTCCGAATTTTACCGAAAATCAAGTCCCGGCTAGACTTTGCCAGCGGAGAATTTCAAGGCCACACGCCAGAGCTACTAAGGATGATATTTAAACGAGCAGTAATCGAGCAGGATAACAATAGAGGCTTTCTTGGATGGTTGTTTCGGCATGACAACAACCAACAGCTTACTGCAATCGGTGGTACTAAAGTATGTGCGATTAGACTACCCAAAACTGACCTCATTTCGATAAAGGATGCAGCGGCCCAAAAGGGCGAGAATACTTCTGAGTGGTGTGCTATCGCTATCGAAACATGGTTCCAGTCATCCTTTCAACCGTTCTATCAGAAGTTTGGAGAACAGGATTCGTCATGGCTAACCCGATATACACTGCTTTACCAAGAACAGTTCGAAGAAATATCTGCTGTATATGCACGAAAACGGCCCAAACTGACGGGGGAAACGATCAGCAAGACAGGGTAAATAAAAAGTTAGTGAATTTGTGGAGTATTTATGGGGTTCACAAGATAGCCAAAATATTCACTTATTGATCGATTAAGGTGTTTTTCTCAAATATGCGGAGGTGAACAATGCGAGGGATACCAATAGCCAGGTTTGGAGGCAAATTCAATTCAAGTAAAGCCAAAGTGTTCATGTTATTGATACCAGAGACCCACAAAGGTCATTGGCTACGTCCAAGACAGGTTCACGATACCTTGGGAATACCTTTAGGCAGCCTGTTAGTCTTAATGGCCAAATGGTCGGGGCCAGACTGGAGAAAGTTACAGAGACGGAAGAAAGATGGCTATTTTGAGTACCAATCCACCTTCAAAGGAGAAAAATGGTTCTTCGATTGGCAACCGTTCATGCCCATAAGCAGATACAAGGAAGAAATCCGACAATGGCAGGAGAGAAAAAGGCCCACAAAGAAAGAATAGGTTAACGAGAATACTTGGCGTTTGTGAAATATTAGGGTTGGCAAACATCTTGAAATAGTGGTTCTAAGAATAATCATGGAAAAATTGGCAGCAATACTGACTGATATGTTAAAATCAGCTCTAGCTTGGGAACAGGAACATGGGGTTCAGCAGTGTTGCGCCAAAATCGAACCGGTTAAACCTATGATAAATGTTAATGGCACCTATACACTCAATGGATGTGATAATGCAGAAAAAGAGGGTACAAATGAGCACAAGAACGATATTCCGAAAAACGAATCGAGTTAAAACTTTCGATGACCTTCGCGGGCTAAGAGCAGAATGCTATGTTCGAGATTCAACCGAAGATCAAAAAAATGGCTTCGGCCCGACAATACAACATCACAATGAAGAACAATTTGCCCGGAACTGGGGAATAATTCTTGGTAATCGGTGGTACACGGAGTTTGTTAGTGGTCGGTCCGTTAGTAAACGCCTGGAGTTTCAAAAGGTTTTGGAAGATGCTCGCTTAGATCTTTTTGACATTCTGTTGGTTGATCACACTTCTCGCTTTGGTCGTAATCAAGCTGAATGCATTCGATACAAAGAAGAATTGCAGCAATTGGGTAAGACAGTAATTTTTGTTACTCAGGGGATTATCTCTGGAAGTGATAAGGATTTCCTGAGCGAAAGAATTAACGAAACCTTGGACGAGCAATATAGCAGAAACCTCTCGCGATATGTATCCGAGGGACTAGAGCGAAAGGTGGAACAGGGATTGCATGTGGGACCCGTGCCACTGGGCTATAAAAGTCAGTTGACTTCAGGACAGCCTGAACATAAGATTCAGGATCCCATTACTATGCCTGCCCTTCTCACGGCCCTGCGAAACTACGCCACCGGTAATTCATCTTTCAGGGACGTTGCGGATGATCTCAATGCCAACGGATTTAGAACTCAAACTGGTAGGGCATTCACTGGCTATAATATACGTGATATCCTCTCAAATCGTTTTTACGAAGGGAAAGTAATTTATCACCAGGGATTGCCAGATGAGAAGGTATTTGCAGGAATCCATGAGGTTCCCACAGAGGTCAGAGAATTATGGCAAGCTTGTCAAAGCATTAGACAGTTTAGAGCGATTACCAAAATGGGGCACCCGCGAAAAGAAAAACATGACTATCCGTTCTCGAAGGTATTAAAATGTCAGTCATGTGGAAACTCATACCATGGTGAGGCAGTATATTATCGAGGGAAGACGTGTCTTAGGTTGATACACGAACGAAGAACTTCTAGAAGAATGTGCACTACTTGGCCACGATCACGTTCCGTAGAATCTCTCAATCAAGAATTTAAAGAGCGTGTATTAAATTATATCAGGCTGGAAGATGGCTGGAAATCTTTGATGGTAGCAGCTCTCCATAGTGAATCCGAAGTAAAAGTTAATGAAAAACAAATAGAAATTCTGAAAAACGCAAAAGAAAACCTTCGCAAGGAACATCTCTGGGGGCATATTCCAGATGATGAATACCGAAAGCAATGGGCTGACTTAGACGGCCAACTTCAAGCGGCCAAGCCGGTTGCGCGTCTGAATGCTTTTCCTGATATGCAAAGGGCAGCAGAGTTACTCAATAATTTACCGGCTTTGTGGTCTCACGAAGGGGTGACCGCTAAGCAGCGTGAGTCTTTGGTGCAAGAAGTCTTCGAGAATATTATCATTGACGGGAAAGCTTTAGTCGCCGTAAAACCCAAGGCTACATATCAACCTTTATTTGCGGCTATGTCTGTTCAAAAGTCATTTGGTTATTCTGGTATGGACTCTCCCCCGTCTCCACCAGAAACACGGGCGAGCCTTGGATAGGCTCGTTAATGATACGAATATCCGATCCTTCTTTGGTGACAGCGACCTGAAAAATAGGTTTGAAAGGCGGCTTGGGCCGGATGGCTACTATTGACCTGGTCTTCTTGGCGTCAATGTAG
>Ga0116121_1001472_pt1 | contig 9886 bp, 10 predicted proteins | sample June2015DPH_13_1_FD_89725 | JGI IMG/M metagenome (GOLD analysis project Ga0116121, IMG submission 89725) | Peatland microbial communities from SPRUCE experiment site at the Marcell Experimental Forest, Minnesota, USA - June2015DPH_13_10 | ecosystem: Environmental > Terrestrial > Soil > Wetlands >...
CGCTACTGAATGCCTTGAGCTTGCGTGATAAAGCCCTCAGCCATGCGTCCGAGACCGGAGATCACAAGCAATGCAACGCCAGTGACGCCCCATCCCATGTAGCCGCGGCCACTCTTGAAATGCCAACCTGCGATGCCAAGGCACGCAATCGCGATCACCGGGGCAATCACGTTGCAGCCCCAGTTCACGATGTTGAGGACCGTGCCTTCGACAGTGGTCGCCTGCTGGCCTTGTACTGCTTTGCCGAACTGTGGTGAGGTGCCGAGGTTCTGCGCGACCGCCGCGAAGGGCGCGACGAGATTGCCGGCGAGAATGACCCAAAGCGTGAAGAGCAGAGAGATGCGTCTCCAGTTGATCGCGCCGGGATGCTGAAAGGTTGATAGAGATGCTGCGGGCACTGTCGAGCCCCGCCAGAAGGCCAATGCGGTTTTCATGACTCACTCTCCTGGACGCGGCTGCTCGGGGCATCCGTGTCAGAAGAGAAGTTGAGGCCGAATCGGGATTCGGTCAAATAGCCTGCATATATAGATAGGCGTCCGTGATGCCCATCTATATGGAGGTGGCGAGGGAAATCGCGGCCACAGCATGAGCGTGCCTTGGTGACACCTCCCTGTCGAGGAGCATCTGCACCTCAAGCCGATACTCGTACAGCAGGCGTCTCGTCAGTCGCAAATGCTGCCAAATCCTTGTGATGGCTAAACATAGCCTCGCAGAGTGAAGATTTCTCTGTCACAGAATCGCTGAGAGCGCCGTGCGGAAACATGTCAAACGCACAATGACATATCGGGATCGATTATTGGTCAAACGCACAGTGACATATCGGGAACGGTTTTTGGTCAAACGCACAATGACATAACGGGACCGATTATTGGTCAAACGTCTTCCAGAAAAGCCATGCGGCCTAGGCCACGAATGGAATCAGAATCGTATCCACGCGCGGCGACTCGCAGCGGTCACGGCATAAGACTGGGCTGGCCCGCAACCAGCCACAAAAATGCCCCGGTTCTGACGCCGGGGCATTGAATGCGGATAGCGTGAGCCTATTGGCCAGCCAGTCTATGCAATCCAGTCTGGCTCTCTTCGTGCTTGGTAAAGACAATGTAGATCTTCGTGTCGGCGGGGACCGAGACGATAATTCTGCTGGTCGCATTCAGGCTCATCAAATCCGAATCGCCCGCGTTGCCCACATTCTCCGCCACTCTTTGGCGCAGAAGGTCGCCCTCAGAAAACGCCGCGCCGGAGTTGTTGCCAACCAGCATCGCGGCCAGTGAACCAACGCCCGACGCGGCCTTGATCAAGAAGTTCTTGCCGGTGTTCTTCCCGTACACGGTTCCCTTGATGGGCCCAAGGTCAAGCCCCGCGCCGATGGCCTCGATCTTCTCTCGTTGCCCATCCAGCAACTCAATCTCATCGAACTTCACACCGACAAATCCCGACCTGTCCGCTTGCTGCAACTGCCCGTAGACGCGCGCGCCAGCTGGCACAACGATGCGGTCGCCGATCGCATAGGTGTACTCGACCACGGCCACAACCGGAGCCAGCACCGCGCTCGAAATCTGAGTCTCCAACTTCGCCTCAATCCGCGCGCCAGGCGTCATCTCCAGCACCGGCCCCGTATCCACCGATGCGTGAGTCACAGTGCTCGTAGGCTGCGACTGCGCAGGCGCACGCACAAACACCAGTGATGCCTCCTTCAAAGCATTCTGTATTTGCTGCACCTGAACGGGCGATGCGTGGCCGGTGTCGCTATACGGTTGCGGTTCCTCCCACTTCTGCTGCGTGTCGGAGAACGATGGGATGGCACCCAATGTATTCGCACCTGCCGCGCTCCCTGCACGTGGCTTTGCAGGCATTGTAGCGCCCACGTTATCCCCGGTGCCCTGCGTCGGAGTGCTGGTGCGTTTGATGTCGCCCGGATGCACCTGCCCAGAAGTATTTTCCTGAGCGTTGGTCTGAACGGTCTCCATCAAGGGCGTGACGCTCCCCTTGGACTGGTTCGGTGTTTGCTGTAGCGCCGGATTGCTTGGCAGCTTCTCGACCGTTTTCTTCGTTGGTGGCGAGTGATGGACCAGACTCGTCAAGGCAAGGAAGAGCACAGCAGCCAGCAAGCCGCCGCCAAGCATAATCAGCTTGCTCTTCTCAATGCCAGCTTTTCCGTCGCTGCCTTCTCTTGTCGCATGCCCCTTGGGTTGTTGCGCATTCGTGCGGTCTTCAACCAGTGCAGGCTCCGTCGTAGGCGGAGGCTGCCAACGTGGTGCTTCCGCTGTATCCGCGCTGTTTACCTGAGAAATCCTCGATCTATTGTTCTCGTCACTGTTCATAGCATCTCCTTTATCTGGGCCGGGTCCTACCGTGCTCCGCCGGCGATGGGTGGCGTAAAAGGCAGACGGATAAGTATCGGCTGGTCCACCTGGTCGGCCTGCGCAATCTGGAGAAAAAGCTTTTCCGTCGATTGCTTGAAGTTCGGACGATCGAAGACAACGACTCCATCCGCGCGCGCGCCAGCTTCAATTCTTGTCGTGCTCAGTCTGTACTCGCGTATCTGAAGCTGGTCGGCGGTCAGACTCTTGCCTTCCTTTCTTTTCTTCTTCTTCACCGCGCGTCCGCTGATCTGAATTTGCGGCGGTACAACCTCCACTGGCTGATCGGAGGCATTGAGAATCGAGAACGAAATGACCGTTTGATTGCTCCATTGGCGTATGTCGCCAAGAGAAGTTTCAATCTGCTTGCCTTCCCATTTCGTCCATCCTGGCGCATTGACGCGCATCTGCAACTCATACTCTTCGTCTATAGCAGAGAGCGATTTCGCTGCCGCGGGAATCCGTGATTGATTAGAGAGCGACGCGATTCCTGTGGGTTCGACTCGCGCGCGCTCCACGCCTGCACTGCCAGTGATCAGGAAACTCCTGGATGTGCGGTACTCAATCAAGAAGTCAACCGGCAACGCAGATCCGCTCGCGCCACTCCCGTCGCTGATCAACTCCAGCGTCACATGCAGGCCGGATTTCGTCGCGATCAATAGGTTCGATTCAGCGGCCTCTTTCGTGATGGGCTTCACGTACACATACTCCGGCTCGCCCTCGTTGTGCTCCGCCTTGAAGTTGCCAGGACTGCCGAGGATCACCGACGTGATCTCCTCTGGCAAATGGATCGTCGACTCGAACTCTGGCCGTAGGTGCAGCGTCGTCACCTCCGACGGGTTGATGGTGATCGTCGCCACTCGCGGCTTGACGGCGTTGTCGACAGCGAATAGATGCAGTGGAAGCAGCACTGCGATAGGGAAAAACCAGCGAAATCTCATTTCCAGTTACCTCCTGTGCAATGAATTTGCAGCGAGCTTGCGCGCCACATAATGACGCCGAACCGCTTCGACGTAAGCAATAACATTCGGGTTGTTGTAGTCGAGTTGCCGCTTGCCGACCCATCGATCACCGGCGTAATAGGCAGCGGTCACAAGCCTCAGATCACCGTGGAACTCCCACATCAGCGTGGTCACATAGCGCGTTCCCGCCGCAATGTTCTGCTCCGGGTCGAAGGGTTCGTCTGCGCCAAAACGCCGCGCAGTCGCTGGCATCAATTGCATCAAGCCGAGAGCGCCCTTGCTGGAGACGGCGTGTGGATTCCAGCGCGACTCGACATCAATGAATGCAGCAACCAACTCCGCAGGCACACCGTAGTGGCTGGCGTAGTGCCGCACACAACTCTCCTCAAGAGCAGTGTTCGCCTGCGCCCAGCCTGCGATTGGAGCAAAGATAAGAAGCGCAAGAAACCATTTCATAACGTCGCACCTCCTGAGATTTCGAGATCCTGCGCAAACCGCGACCCGTCGACAAGCAGGCTTTGGAACCCCTCGCGCAGCAGCAGATGGCGACGATCTTTTTCGGTCTTGGCCAGGAAGGGAAGCAGCACATCGCGCTGCTCTTCCGTCACATGATCGCTGCCCATCAACCGCAGCGCATTGGCGAAGTCGATCATCTCTGAGACTGAAGGCGGCTTTTCCAGCGAATAATTTCTGAACGAGCGTGCAATGCCGGCAATCTCGCGATGAAACTCCACGCCAGCTCCTGGTGTACGGCTGGCAATGATTTCCGCTTCACGCTCCGGCGTCGGATGCTCGACTCGCACATACAAACTGCGCCGCCGGATCGGATCGCCAAGCCGTCGCTCCTCATTGCTGGTGAGCACCACAAACGGAATGCTCTTGGCCTCAACCGTCCCAAACTCAGGGATCGATAGCTGCCACGCCGAAAGAATCTCCAACAGCAGAGCCTCGAACCCCTCATCCACCTTGTCGAGTTCGTCGATCAGCAACACGCAAGGCTTCTCGCATTCGAGTGCACGCATCAGTGGACCCGGACGAAAGAAATCGCGCCCCTTTAGGTTGGCCTGCAACTCGCGCCAGCTCCCGCTCTCTCCGTTCCCCTTCGAAAACTCCATGTAAAGCCGCTGGAGGCTCTCATCGAAGCGCCCGATAGCCTTGTCCTCAGTGACCCCGCGGTAGCATTGCAACCGCTCGATGTGCGTCCCGGCCGCCTGTGCAACCGAGACCGCAAGTTGCGTTTTGCCGCTCCCCGCAGGCCCTTCGAGCAGCAGCGGCTTTTGCAACTTCGCGGCCAGATAGACGACCTGTACCATCACCGGATCGATGAAGTACCCGGTTGCCTTGAGCCGTTCCATCAGTTCGTCGAACGATTCAAACATCGCGTTGTTCCTTTCAAACGGTATCGATCTGGAACTCGATCGAGGAGCGATTCGTGCCCGTATTCAGCGGGGTATTGCCGAAAAACAGTAACGACCTAGCACCACATCAGGCACCATTCCAGCAGAAATGCGAGAATGACGCGGTTCGCGATTTCGGTCAAACGCGCTGATTTGAGGCTTGCCGAAATAGTGCAGCGGAGTTTGTGTGAACAAGTCGAGCGGCAGATCTCATGTCTGAAGGCTGCAGATCAAACTTTCAGGCAATTCCTTGCATACGCCTGTGAACACGCTGAGCAATTCGTTCGGGAATTCTTAAGGAGGTGTAGCCCCTCTTGATTCTGGTTTCTTGGCGAGCGATCTTAATCACGCCAGGCTCTTTCGTGAAAAGACGCCTTATCGTGTTTTCACTGAAGAACCAGAGTTTGGAAAGTTCAGCCACGGTATAGTGCCTCTCCAGTGCGGACACACCAGCAGATCCCTCGTGGAAACCATGGTTGTTCGAATTGTTTTGCAGTTCATGTGGGAGTTCCATTTGGCACCTCTCAAAAATTTGATTTGCGCAGATGGGAGGGATGGGCATCGGTCGAATATACGGATTCAACTGTGAACATCCAGAATCGCTTAAGTCACAAGTAGCCCAGCTCAGACACTCGGTCAAATCAGCTAATTTCACGAGGTATTTGAGAACAACAGAGAGAGGCTCGATCCGGAACGTACAAAGGAATCCCGGGAGCCTGGGATGACCATTCAGCATGGAGGACGAGGTGGAAAGAGCAGAAATGGACTGCGTCCCGTTCATGGCCCAGGCGACGAAGTTGACTCTTTGACCGATATTCCCGGCCCGATCGCAGAATCACTTCGGCACCAATTCAGCGAGGAGATCGATGCATTGTTCCGCAGAGCGAATGTGAGTCCCGCGCTTATCTATGCGTTTTCAAAAACAGGGCTGGTCGCGACCGAGGAGGATCGAGGTTACGAGGACTGTCCAAGAGACCTGGCTCACATTCTCAACGACCGGTTGCCCGAAATCTTTTTCCAGACGCTCGATCCGAACTGGAAACTGGTTCATGCGCGGGTTCAGAGTTAGAGGTCGAAGTACGCCGGTCCCCGCCTGCAGTAGTCCGTTCTTCATCGACTTTCGGTCGGTCTGCCGATCGTGTGAGCTGCCAGCCAGATTTCGCTTGATTCAAACTGGCCGTATTCGGTGGGCTGTTCTCCGGACCCGGATGCGGGGTCTGTCCAACCCGCCATGCATTGCGGACGCTCTCTTGTAGTTGGACTTGTCTCGCCTTCACAAAAGGAGAATAACTTTTCTCGGTGATCTTCACCGAAGCATGTCCAAGAAGAAGTGAGACCTGATCGATGGGAACGCCAGCAAGCAGCATCTCCACCGCGAAGGTGTCCCGAAACATATGGGGATGGCATCGCTTGATAGAGCCGTCGGGCAAGGTGAGGTTGACCAGTTTGAAGAGGCGGCGGTAGCTGCGCTGCCAGTCGGCAACCACGCTCTTCGGCTGCCCATTGCCACTCCAGAAAAAGTAGCGTGGATTCGGCTTCGGACCGGGAGGGATATTTTGGAGAGCCTCAATCACGTGCGGGGGGAGCGGCACATAGACCGGTGTTCCGGTCTTGGCCTGGTAGAGCATCAGGCTATCGCCGTGCAGCCTATCACGCTCCAGAGTGACTGCGTCGCGGATGCGGAGACCACTCCAGCGCATAAGTAGCGTCATGGTGCGGAGCCGACTCCGGATGGCTTGAACGTCGATCACGCCACCCCGTGGATCCCCATAGATGTACGTCGCGTCAAGAATTCTCTGGAACTCGTCGCGAGGGAAGTAGTCGGTCGGAACCTGAACGACTTTGATTTTGCCCAGTCCCATGCTCGGATTCTGAGCGATGTAGCCGCGGCGGACACAGGCCCAGAAGAAGCCGATCAGGCGGCTTTGCTTCTTCTGCTTGGCCAGACGGCCGTCCGCCCACGTGCTGCGGAAGGAGAGCAGGACATCAAGGTCGATCTGGTCCAGATAGTCCAGCCCTTGGACCTTGCTCCAGGCGAGAAGCTGCTTGCGGAAGATCGTATCGAGTTTTGAAAGCGTGGAGGATTCGAGTTCCCGGCTGCGGGCATCGGCCAGATATGCTTCAACGGCCGCTTCGACCGTCACTCTCGGCTTCTCTGGCTTGGCTGCGCTGATCTCCTCTGGCCGCAACGCGACCGGCAGTGCCGGCGGGGCTTCCGGGGCGGGGACGCTTACGGACGGCATCGCTGAGTCCGGTCCCGGCCCGAAGGGTGGCAGGCCTTTCACCAGGGCGTCTTCCAGCTTGAGGCGGTACTCTTCGGCCTCATTCCACTGACGCGTCCCTGCGCTCTTGCGGAAGTACTCGCGGTTGACCTGTCCGCCGATCCATTTCGGGCAGTTGCATCGGCGGAACGCTCGGTCAGCGGCGTACTTGCAGTCACTGGAGTGGCGGGAAAAAACGGAAAGCAGCATAGGGCCTCCCACTTCAGCTGAATTGTGCTGGGATCGCTGAAGTGGGTCAAACACCAGGGCGGCAACGTACAAATCACGTACAAAAAACCGCTCTGATTTTGCCACTCTAAGCTAACGCATTCATAGGAAAGGACTTGGTTATGGTGGAGGCGGCGGGAGTCGAACCCGCGTCCGAAATCGCTGTCAGCCAGGAGTGTTCATGCTTTGTCCGGTTCCTTTGGGTTCGCTTCCGGCACTCAGAGCGGACAAGATGCGCCGAAAACTAGTCCGATGATCTCGCGCAAGCAACACGGACCGAGCCGCTCACGCCAGCCTACTGTATGACGTCCGCTCACAGCCCATAGGCAAAGCCGTGGAAGACGGCAACTTATTTAATTAAGCTGCAAGTGGCAGACTGTAGTCGGCAACTTTAGTTTTGCAGGCGATTACGGGTGCCCACACCCCGGCATGACTCCTTTGCCGCAATCGATCCCGTCGAAACCGTGACGCCCCCAATGCAGGGAAGTACCGGGCCAACTGGCTCGTGCTGCAATCTCTATTCTACGCCAGTTCCAGTTTTGCCGCCCGCTTACTGCTTCTCCAGATCGATGCTCTCGTACTCGTGCCGCGCGATGGCCGCGCGAATCTGCGCGGGAGTTTTGCCCAGCTTGGTCTGCTGGTAGGCGAAGAATCCTTCTTTGGCGCAGGTGTCGCACTCGGTCGAGTGCGCGGTCTCATAGCAACTGCGCAGGCTGGTATGGCCCAGCGAACGGTCGCAGCGGCAGTTGCAGGGAAGCTGGTAGATCACGCTGCTGATCTTGATCGCCTGCTGATAGGCGTGTACCTGCCACGGATAGCGAAAGTGTTCGCCGGTCAGTTGCGCGCCGGAGAGAATCGGCGGCAGGGCGCTCACCTTGAGCGGCGTGGAGGGATGATAGGCGGGAACATCGTCGGCGGGGTTTGACCACTGCGCAAAGCTGGCGGCTGTCAAAGCACATACTGCCAACGCGAGAACCCAACGCCGCTGCATCCACTTGTTCGTCATAAGACCCTCCTTGCGCCTATTCTAGACCGAAGCGCGCTCGAATCAAAAATCGCAGCCGTGAAATGAAGCAGACGAGCTAATTGCGCACCATTTTTGCACAAAAAAAGACGGCACGAACGGTCTTGCTGTTCGTGCCGGGAGGCCAGTGACGCAAACTACTTCCAGTACGAAGGATGCCTCCTCCATCACTGGAATATATACAGCATAGCATAGGTTCAGAAGATGTCAAATACTAAATTCGAAATTATTATAGGCTGTAGGCAAACAATTCTTTGAATCTGCTCAGTGTCCTATTTCGAGACACTTTCTGGAAACTAACGGAACGACCGGCAAGCATAAAAAATGCTAATAACGTAATAAGCTATTTAATATCTTATATATCCGTAAAATTGTGAACATTTTATCCGCAAAATTTCAGCGGGTACAAGTCTGGGATATTGCTGCCGCTTAGGCGTGATTCTGACATTGGCAAGCTCTCGAACGGCTCTGAAGTCAGCCAGATATGTTTACCAGAAGGATTCTACCCAAAATCCAGATTTCAGGATATACACGACTTTTCCACAGGTAAAGAGGCCGGACTACTGCCGTATGTGCAGTCAGACCAGCCTATTTACGTTTGTCGCAAGCTCGAAATCCTTTGCGGTCAGGCCCCCGGCATCATGCGTCACCAGCCCCAGCCGCACCTTGTTGTAGCGAATATCGATATCCGGATGGTGGCCTGCCGCTTCAGCCCGCTCGCCCACCAGGTTGACGAAGGCCAGCGCGGCAATGAAATCCTTAAAAGCAAAAGTACGCGTCAACTCTCCCTTTTCGATCCGCCACTCAGGCAGAGCGCCGAGATGAGTAGCAACTTCTTGTTCGGACAATGTGCGCATCGGATCTGCTCCTTCCAAAGAATCATTTGTTTTTCGCCGTCAACCAATAAATATTGGATGCACCACTAATGCTTTTGCTGCATCGCGCGCCGGACCGCGGCCCAGCCTTCCTTGATGATCTGGCGAGCACGGCTCACCGCCAGCGAATCCGCGGGCACGTCTCTGGTGATGCAGGATCCGGCGCCGACATAAGCTCCGTCGCCTACTGTCACCGGCGCCACCAGTGTGGAATCGCTGCCGATAAAGGCATCCTTGCCGATGATCGTCTTGTGCTTGTTCACCCCGTCGTAGTTGCAGGTGATGGTCCCCGCGCCAATGTTGCTTCTCTCGCCCACTTCCACATCGCCCAGGTAAGTAAGGTGGTTGGCCTTCGCTCCTTTGCCCAGCCTGGCCTTCTTGGTCTCAACAAAGTTGCCCACATGCGCATCCTCGCCAATCTCGCTGCCCGGACGCAGGTGCGCGAAGGGGCCAATCTTGGCTCCATCCGCGACGGTGCTTTCAGTCAGCACGCAACTCTGGCGAACCAGCACATCGCGGCCCAAAGTGCAGTTTTCAATCACCGTGTACGACCGGATCCGGCAACCGGCGCCGATTTTGGTGCGTCCCAGCAACTGCACAAACGGCTCAATCACCGCATCAGCCGCAATCTCCACCTCGGCGTCAATCACGCAGGTCTCGGGCCGCTGGATCGTCGCCCCCGGCCATTTAGAATTCGATTCCACTTTGGCGCTCCCTTTTGAATGGTCTGGATCAGATTCAAGTATCCCACCCTTGGCGAAAAAAACAAGTTCACACCA
>Ga0116121_1001473_pt1 | contig 9882 bp, 9 predicted proteins | sample June2015DPH_13_1_FD_89725 | JGI IMG/M metagenome (GOLD analysis project Ga0116121, IMG submission 89725) | Peatland microbial communities from SPRUCE experiment site at the Marcell Experimental Forest, Minnesota, USA - June2015DPH_13_10 | ecosystem: Environmental > Terrestrial > Soil > Wetlands >...
CGTGTCTTTTGGGCCAACATCCGTGTCGCCCGGCACGCTCTTCCAGCAAAAAACAATTGGAAAACCTTGTCAACAACTCCGTGAACAACCCCAGAACCGCCTGCCGGAGCGATCCTTAAAAACTGTTCATCGTGGCCGTATTTCCTGGATCTTCCGGCTTTTTCAGTCCTCTTGTGTTGAGTCATAAGCGAGTTGTCTTGGGTCATAATTGCGTCTTGGGAACCGGTTGCGGGCATAGCAACGCCCCGTTGTCGCGGAATGAGTCTTGAAACGGGCTGTAAGCCCGTTTGCGGGGCCTGTGGCGCCCTTTGGCCCTGTTGCCCGATGCCGGGCGGCGGGGGAATATTCGTCCCCGGCGCGGGGCCGGGACTTGGCAACGATGATTGGGAGCATGGAATTAATGTCTTGGGAACCGGAATACAGTCTTGAGGAAGGACTATTTAAGGGGAAGATTGTATTGATGTCAATAAGAATACCATTGAATTGAGAATGGGATTCATTATGGACATCTGTGAGCCATCCAAGACGAACTACAGATATTTGATGAATTCCATCACCGAACCAAAGACCATTACCACCCCCGGAAGCACAACCAGGACAAACACCAACCCAAAACTCAAATTTGGTAATAGACATCTCCCCTAAGCACAGCTTAGGGCGGGAACAACGGGCGAAATCCTGAACAAATTTCGTGTTCAAGGCCGGGTCAGCGGAGGTTTTTGGGTGTGTCGCAAGTCGCCTTCAAAAAGGCCTCGATTTGCTGCCGGGGAATGAGGACTTTCCGCAGGGCTTTGCAGGGGCCAAAATAGCCCCGCCGGATGAGTCTTCTGACTGATTTTGTGCAGCAATTGAGGGCGGCGGCGGCCTGATTGATGTCGTAAGCCAGGGGCTCTGGCAGCGTTTGTTTTGCTTCATTTTCATTCATACTTTTCTCGCTTTCGTTTCTGTCGCTTTTTCGTGCGACTGCGGAAATTTTTGCAGGTATGAGCCAGAGGACGTTAGGGAGGTAATTTCGGAAGTTTCCGAACCTTCCGAACTGTTTTCCGAAAAGTTGAGGAAATGCCAATAAATGGTGAGTTTTCGAGGGGCGGATTGGCCAGTTTTCACCCCCGAATGTTTTGAAGCCGCCGTCAAAAAAGAAGCAGCTCAATTCCGAAAAAACCGGCGACAATGCCGGGGGCGACCCGTTGCCCGAAAAGCCCCAGTCCGAAGCCCGCAGGCTCGGGCGCAAGGTCAGGCTGGAATTTGTCAACGAGGATGTGCCGGTATTAAACCGGATTTCATTCAAATTCGGGCAGGATGTTGACCCGGTTATTCTGGATAAACTGAAGCCTGAAATTACCTTTTCCTGGTCGGAAGTCTTTAAGGCGCTATCCCTGATTCTTTTGGACTACGTTGCGTGGACCAAAGCCGGAGGAGAACCGGACGAGTTTCGACTCAAAGGAAACTTCAAAGACAGCGCAGCGGCGACGCTTGGCAACGCGATCTACAAGGACGGCCCCATTCAGGAACTTTTCTCGGTTGTTCGTCAATCGGGGAAAAGCGACGAACTCGCGAAACAGATTTTCCGGGGGCAAAATGTTCATGGCAGGGACCCCGACCACAAGGACCGCCTCATCACCATCAGCCAGCATTTGCTTCCGCCGGATTGCATCGAAATTGTTTGGGATGCTCGCGGCACAGAGCCTCTTCAAAAACTTGAGGATGTCCGCCAGTTGACGGAACGCATTTGCAGGACGGCGGGAATAAAATACGAGATGAGTGTTCCGGCCCGGCAGGAAACTTCCAAAGGAACACCCGAACCTGTCGAACAGACCCAACAGCCGCCCATCACGAAGCCCGGTCCCGCTCCAAAAACGGCGACGGAGCTTTTATCGCAGGAGGTGAAGGAAGAACCACCAAAGCCGCCGCCGCCGAAGGCGGAATCCAAGCCGCCAGCCGAACCCCTTCCATCCCTGGAACAGGAACAGGGCAAACTGTCGGGTTTGTTCGCCAAGGTGATCGGGGACGCGCTTAAAAAACTGCGCGGACCCGCCAGCAGAAAATCTCCCGCCAAGAAGCCTCCACCCGCGCCTCAGGCTCCGCCCGAGAACGAAGCCCCAACTCCCGAAGCCAGGCCAAAGTTTCCAGAGACGGATTTTGCGGCTGGCGAGTTTGCGTATGAACTCAAAAATCAGCCCGCGCCGGAAGAGGAAATTTCACCCCCCGAACCGCCAACGCCGCCGATTGACCCGCGGCTTTTCGCGGTATCGGAAACAGGCGGGTATTGGCCGGACGAGGCTCCCCTGATTGAACTGCCGGTCGAGGAAACCGTCCACACTTGGACCTTGAAAAATGCCTTTGAAGGAATGTTGATCCTTGGCAGGACCGGCAGCGGCAAAACCAGCGGAAGCGGATTCACATTTGCCGAGGCATTTTTGCGCGCCGGTTTTGGCGGGCTGGTTCTCACGGTCAAAAAGAACGAGGCCGAGCATTGGAGGGGTTTGTGTGCCCATTGCGGACGTGAGAATGATTTGGTTGTCGTGCGGAGGGGAGGGGATTGGAAGCTCAATGTGCTGGCTTACGAGGCCCAGCATCCGGGCCAGGGCAGTGGCCTGTCGGAAAACCTCACCGTGTTCTGCCGGAACCTGCTTCGTATTTCCACCCGCAGCCAGGGACCGCAATACCGTGAACAGATTTGGGAACAAGCCGGTTCCCAGCTTCTAAACGCGACCTTTGACCTTTTCCTTCTTGCCGGCGGCGGCATTACTTTTGACCGGCTGGCCAACTTTGTTTCCGCAGCGCCGACCGAGAAATTCCCGGCGGATGAAACCGCCTGGCTCAAAATTCCCGTCTTTGGCGACGTGTTCGCAAAGGCGAAGAATGCGGTCTCATCGCCGGAGGACAAACGCATTTTTGCCAAGGCGAAGGATTACTGGTTCAAGGTTTATCCGGGTTATGCCTCAAGAACGCGGACTTCAATCACCTTGGGGATATTTGCGATGTTTGACGCGTTCCGGGGCAGGGATATTCCGGCGCTCATTTCATCAGAAACCAACATCACGCCGGAGAGCATCATGTCGGGAAAAATCGTTGTGCTCGACCTGCCCTTGAAGGAACTACAGCACACCGGCCTGATGGTGCAGAGCGCATGGAAATACCTTTTCCAGACCGCGCTTGAACGCCAGCATGGCGCAAATGACCCCAGGAGGCGGCCGGTGTTCTTGTGGGAGGACGAGGCGCAGTATTTCTTTTCCGACCACGATCACCATTTTCAGGACACCGCACGAAGCTCCCGCATCTCCCGTGTCATCCTCACGCAAAATCTCAACAGTTTTTACAAGGAGTTCGGCAGGGAGGGGGAAACGATAACCAACAGTGTCTTTGGCAACCTGAATACCAAGGTTTTCCACAACAATTCCGACCCCCAGACCAATGAGTGGGCGTCCAAACATTTCGGACAGGAAATCCATACGAGATATTCGATTTCAAATGCCCCGACACCCCAGCCCGGCGATTTTTTCGGAATGATCGCGCAAAGCCTGAACCCGCCCAATACAACCAGCGTCAGCGCCGGGGAGCATTGGGAACCCGTTGTCCGCCCCGAGCAATTCAACGTTTTGCGAACGGGCGGGCCTGAGAATGATTTTATGGTGGACGCCTATATCACATGGATGGGCCTGTCCGCCGAACGGCAACGACACTTCACCCAAATCACATTCCAACAGAATCCAAACCTATGAGCGACGAAGGATCAACCGGTTCCAGACCTACGGACTATGAAAAATTAACCGACAAGCTCGGAGGCAAGCTGCTCGACTTCAATTTGAAGATGATGGGGCTTGGCGCCACGCTTCTTGTCAAACCGCTCGCTCTCGCCACCGACGTTTTTTTCCGAAAGGATTTCGGGGAGCGTTATTTGACCAACAACTCCGCTGCGGTTGCGGCCATACTTTGGACGATGGCCGCGCTTTACGGGTCCTATTTGGTTTGGCCAGGCAACAATCCGGTATTGGAGGTGATTGATATGGCCGGCTTTCACAAGCTCTCATGGTGGTTCCATGGACACGATTTCACCAAAACTCTTGGCTGGATTATCGCAATCCCCTACATGTGCATGGCCGGGCGAAATGTCATCCAAGCGAGAAGACGGTCAGCTTCCGGCCAGATTTGGTACTCCATGAGCCGGGGAGCCAGCGTCTTTGGCGTCGAAAGCCAGCCCCGCGACCTTCTGCTTGCATTCGGGGCCGTGGTAATTCTTGGATTGTTTGCCCCTTCACTTGCCCTGCTTTTCTTCATCTCCCGTCTGGTGAGTTACCAATTGGAGGCCAGCCAGCAAGCAGCCCTTTACAATCGCTACCTCGATGCCATGGACGCAAAAATCCAAGCCGAGTATTTGCAACGAGCCTTGGACAAGGGCGAACCCCCCGGCTTCACCGATGGCCTGTATTGCCCCCTGCCGAAAGACTTCAAAGGTGAATACCGCCAGCGGGTTGCCCGTGTTGTGGCGGGCGGGCCATTTGACGCAGGAGTTATGACGCCGGACAAACCACAAGCCCGCCAGCAATCCGCGACCGCCCAAAGCAGCCGCCCGCAACCGGCGGCGATGCCTGGCCAACAGGCTGACCTGAAAGCCGCATTCCAAGATGCCACGGGCACGGCGAAAGAGACCCTCTCCACCATTTTACGGTCAAAACGCATCATCCGTTTTGCCGTCATCGGGCTGATTCTTGTGGCCCTTGTTGCTGTCGGCATCCCTGTTTTCCGGTTGATTCAATCCCGAACCAAGCAATCCCCCGTTGCTCCCGTGGCAGCGCAGCCACCCGGCGCAAATTCCGCCGCCCCGGCCCAACCTTCTTCTAAAGTCCAGAATCAATCCCAGCCGCTTGTTGCGCCTGCCGCCCAACCCGACAACTCCGCCGCCCTCGCGCAGGCAGCTTTGGAGGCGCAGCGCCGTCAGGACGAGGAAAAGGCGAAAGCACAAGCGGCCTTGGAAGCGCAGAAGCGCCAGCAGGAGCAGCAGAAACAGGCGGCTTTGGAAGCTGAAAAACAGCAGGCAAGACAAAAGGTTTTTGACGACATTAGGAACTCGCTGGCTGCCGAATCAGCGCAAGTCTCAAAATTCAAAGCGGAGTGCGAAGCCAGGTTGAACAGCAACACCAACAAGATTGCCAACCTGGCCCGGACTCCAAAAAAGAAGTTGACCGAGCTTAATGACACCGCGCTGCAAAACTTCCCAAAGGCTCTTCAGGAACAGGAAACCATGCTCAGCCATTTTCAGGACTTGTTGAAGCCGCTTGCCGACAATCCCGAATCAGACCCGCATCAAATCAATGACCAGATAAAAACGTATATTGCGTCAGTTGAGGACACCCGCCAGAAAATCACCACTACTTTGGCCAATCTGGACACCGACATTTCAAACGCCCCCAAGAAGACACTGATCCCATTCCTCAATTTTAATGCGAATTAGCAGGAGGCAGCGTCCAGCTTTCAACACGCGGGGGAAGGGGGCGAGCCCTTCTGTCAATTGTAGTTTCCTCCTAACCTCCTCCTAACCCGTGAAAAAAATTGAGGCCAATGCGGTCTTGATGCGTCCAGCAACAAATCCTCGTAAATGCCTTTCCTGCTGGAACTTGGCCATATTTGGCCAACTTGGGGAAAACGGGTCTAAATAACCTAATCTTCTTGCGAACGAGACGCTCTGCCAACTGAGCTACGACCCCATCCAGTTTATCTGAAGCGTTAACGGCACCTACTATGGAATAAAAAAAGTTTCAGACAAGAAAAAATCGCATTCTCCAGGCACGACCACCGCAAACTGGCCGGGCGCTGGTTGAAGGATTGGATTCAGGACCTCGAAAGAATCGACGTTCCGGCCTCAAGAACCACTTTGGCGCGCCTTTTGGATGTATCCTTGACCGGCAACGCGGGTATGGACTTGCGCGGATACCTTGTAGTTGCTGTAACTGCCATGGCTTTCATTCATCCATGCGCGCCACCTTGTATGGAGCGGACTCGTCACCCGCCGGTGTTGTTTTACACCCAGCCGGAACCACGACTACAATGAACACGAGTATGAGGATTGAAACAATCATTTTTCCACCGCCGGAGACCGGCGCGAAAAAGGCTGTTTGGCGAACTTTCCCGGCATCGGGATTCTCAAGCAAAAGCCGGAGGGGATTTTCAACGCCATACTTCATGCTTGTGCCTGAGCCGCCGCCATGGTATTGCTTAAACCATGAAGAAGTGTTCACACAGGCTTTGCGCTCAGCCGAACCACCTTTATGCTTCTCCACCCGGCGCAAGGCGACAATTTGCATACAGCACTATATGACGCCTCCCATGCCAGACAATGAAGTGGCGCGGCTTGAGGCGTTGCGTCAGTATCGTCTCCTGGATACCACGCCGGAGCAGGCTTTTGACAACATCGTGAGGCTGGCATCATTCATCTGTGGCACGCCCATATCTTTAATCTCGCTGGTGGAAGAAGGACGCCAATGGTTCAAAGCGAAAGTTGGGCTGGAAAGTTCGGAGACGCATCGCGATCATGCATTCTGCGCCTACACCATTCTTCAAAGCAGCTTGATGGTGGTCGAGGACGCCTTGCTTGACGAACGGTTTGCCGAAAACCCTCTCGTCACTTCCGAGCCGCATATCCGTTTCTACGCGGGCGTGCCGTTGATTACGCCGGGCGGTCATGCGTTGGGTGCGTTGTGCGTCATTGATCGCCAGCCGCGCAAGTTGAGCAGCGAGCAGAAGTCCGCTCTAAACGCGTTGGCGAGCCTGGTCATTGATGAGATGGAGTTGCGGCGCGTTTCGTCCGGGCTGGCTGAGGCACACACCAAGATTCAGACATGAACGCACAATGTCGAGTGATCAATGGCCCGCTGCTGCTGACTCAGGCAACGCCACTCAGGACCACTTATCCATGATCAAAACCGGCATTCTCAATCCTCAGATCAACTCGCTGCTCAGCCGCGCGCGCCACACCAACACGCTCGTCATCGCGGACCGCGGCTTTCCCTTCTGGCCGATGATCGAGACGGTGGACATCTCGCTCGTGGATGATGTGCCCTCCGTTTTGGAGGTGCTGCGGGCGATCCGTCCGAATTTCCAGATCGGCAGGGTTTGGATGGCGCAGGAATTCTTGAAACAGAACAGTGCCAAGACCCGCTCCGCCTTTGCCGCGGCGTTGGGCGGGATTGAGGTGATCCATGAATCGCACACCGAGTTCAAGAAGCGCGTGCCGGACGCCATCGGCCTGATCCGCACTGGCGACACGACACAATACGCGAACATCATTTTGGAAAGCGCCTGAAAACTCCGAATGAAATGATCGCCTCCGATAATGAATTCCCGGGCGCGCAAAGGCCGGCCTTTACGCTGATTGAACTGCTGGTGGTGATCGCCATCATCGCCATCCTGGCGGCGATGATCCTGCCCGCGCTGGCCAAGGCCAAGCAGAATGCCCAGAGAACCTACTGCAGCAACAACGAAAGGCAGATTGGTTTGGGTTTCGAAATGTATCAGGACGACAACAGGGGCTATGTTTTGCCGTTCTCGAACTGGGTGAACAACGCGTGGGTCCCTTACCAGGCGGGAGGTTATTATCCAATTCCCACTGGGGCCGGCACAGTGTTACCTCTGGCGGTGGCATTAAGCAATGCCCAGGAAGCCGTGACGAAGTCTCTGGTTTATCCGTACGTCAAGAATGTGGCTTCCTTCCATTGCCCTGGCGATACCCGTATTGGGAGGCCCCCGGGCAGCGGCTTTGCCTACGATACTTATTCTAAAACACAGAACTATGGCGGCGAATTTTATGACAATTGGTGGGGACAGGGAGCCACTATCAACAAGGCTTCTGACGTATCCGCGCCGTCCATGACATTCAGTCTCGTTGAAGACACTGATTGGCGTGGTTACAATGATGGCACTTGGGTGGTTAATTATAATAACACGACCACTCCCGGCAAGTTCACCTGGGAGGATCCTGTCGGCATGTACCATGTCAATGTGAATAACTGGCTGTTTGTTGATGGCCATGTTGAGGGCCATAGATGGCAGGACAAGGCCGCCATCGCTGCCGGCTTGCAGGCCGCACAGGGCATCCAGACTGAAGGGTTTCCCGCTTCCACCACTGGCCCTGATTACCAATATGTCTGGCTCCGCTTTCGGTTTCCCGGTTGGAAGCAGTAGAACATTTTAGCTGACGACGCTTACGCCGCGGCAACGAGGTTCGAACCATATCTCTGAATGCTGGATCGAATTGAAATGATGCGAGCCTACGGCAAACTCTCCAGTGTCTCCAGGAGTCAGGTTGCCGGCAAAGATCCGACAGTCCGCGCGCATGCCGGGTGATCAATGGCCGGCTGCTGCTGACTCAGGCAATGCAGCGTGCCAAAGCCCAGCACCAAATCCACCGCGTGTATTCCCACCACCTCCCGCTCCCGGAACAACTCGCTCAGGATGCCCAGGGCCATTCGGTCCTGCGGGTCGTTGAACGTGGGCACGATGACCGCCGCGTTGCTGATGTAAAAATTGGCGTAGCTGGCCGGCAAACGATAGCCGTCGTAAAAAATCGGCGCGGGCATGGGCAACGCGACTACTTGGATTTTTGAGCCGTCTTCCAAGCGCAGGCCCTCCAGGCGTTCCCGGTTCCCGGCCAGCGGCTTGTAATTGATGTCCTTGGGATTGCTCTCCTGCGCCAGCACCACGGTGGCTGGGTTGACAAACCGGCAGATGTCATCGACATGGCCGTGGGTATCGTCGCCCACCACCCCGCCCCCCAGCCAGAGCACATTCGTGACGCCGAGATAGCGCTGGAGCGCCAAATCAATTTCCTTCCGGCCCAGACCGGGATTGCGCGCCTGGGTTTTCTGATCCAGCAGGCACTCCTCGGTCGTCAGGAGAGTGCCCCGGCCATTGACATCAATGGCGCCGCCTTCGATGACAAAATCCCGGCCTTGGTGCTCGGCGTTGAACAGACGTTTGCCCAGGCGCCTGGCCGCAATTTCAGGCGCCTTGCGGTCTTGCCGCCAATCCGGGTATTTGGCCCAGGCATTGAAATGAAAATGAACAAACGCGGTTTCCGGATTCTTTCCGCCGCGCCGCACACAGATCGGCCCGCTGTCGCGGGTCCAGCCGCGGTTGGTCGGGTGGATGATGAATTCGACGCGGGAGACATCGGCGTGGGCCAGGGTCAGGATGCGGCGGGCCGCGGTTTCGCCGGTCTTGGAATTCACGAACAGCCGGACGATTTCGCCCGGGCCGATTTTGCGGACCATTTCGCCGTAAACCCAGCGAATGGCGCCCAGTTTGCGGGGCCAGTCAGTGGGATTGTGCGGCCAAGCCAGCCAGGTGGCTTCATGCCGCTCCCATTCGGCGGGCATGGCGAATCCGAGGGACGCCGGAGTGCCTGAAGTCGTGGAATTTTTCCCAGTCATCACGGAGCAGGTTAAAGTATTCTGTCAAACTGTCGATGAAAACCCCGGGTTGCATCGACTGACGGAGCACGCGCCGCCAAACCAGCTTTTGGACGCAAGTTTAACCATCTTTTCTTTTTGCTCGCGCCATTACAAAGATGGCAACTATTTTGCTCGACTAATTCCAAGTATGTGCCACTATACGCCGGTCAGCAGAATAATTATCGAGAAAATAAAACACTAAAATTTGTGTAGCTTCGGCTACGGGCTATCCCGAAAACCGCGAAATTTTCCCAGCCCTTTCAGATACCAGCGAAGTTGCGCCCAAGTGGGCGCGGCTTGGCGCGCTTTCTGAAAAGGCGCTTCGCGGTGCCTCGGGACGGGGCGTGTTAAGTCCGCGCCTTTTTGTTCGTATCTGGGTTCAGGGAAGGAATTATGAGATTATCAAGCGATCTGCGGGGGGAAATTCACCGAAATC
>Ga0116121_1001477_pt1 | contig 9857 bp, 10 predicted proteins | sample June2015DPH_13_1_FD_89725 | JGI IMG/M metagenome (GOLD analysis project Ga0116121, IMG submission 89725) | Peatland microbial communities from SPRUCE experiment site at the Marcell Experimental Forest, Minnesota, USA - June2015DPH_13_10 | ecosystem: Environmental > Terrestrial > Soil > Wetlands >...
CCCGGATGACCAATCAATGCTCAAATGACCAATGACAAAAATGTGACACCGGGCATCGCACCGCTTTTGGCGAGATTCGTCATTGGGACTTCGTCATTCGTGCTTTGTCATTGGACTGACGACCACGCGATAAAACCGCTGCGGATCAACCGCCCCGGTATTGGTGAAAGTCGTGGCGGAATTGGTCGCGGCAAACGGCTGACCCAGGTTGATCCAGTTGGTTTGCAAAAGATTGGTCACGTATTGAACCTGATAAGCCACGCCAACCGTGGTATTCAATGAGAACTGTACCGTCGTATCCGCTTTTGTCAGCGTTCGCAACGCAGGCGCGGCAACGGGCACAACGCTGATGTCATCCAGGCCAAAATACCAGGGGTCGTTGCGAAAACCGAACTGCAGGACGGTGTTTGCCGCGGAGGCTGTGACAATGAATTGCAGGTTTGTCCAACTCAGCACCGGAAGGTTGGTTTGATTGAAAAGGGTGGTTCCGTTCCAGGAAACATTGAATTGGTTGGTGGGTCCGCCCGGTGTGACATTCTCGAGCCAAAAGGACAGCAAATAAGACTGTCCAACAAGGGTGGACAATGTTTGTGAAAGATAGCCAGGCGAGTCGGCAGGGCCAAGCTCGGCGCCATGTTTGCCGGAGTGAACGAAAGAACTGTTGGTGGTAACCGACGTGTAAGCGGTATTCCCGGACTGGGTCCAACTGGAGAAGCTTCCTGTTTCAAAGCCGCCGTTTTGAACCACTTGCGAACTGGTCGTCAAGGTGAACTGCCGGCTTGCCACATAGCCGGTGCTGGTGTTCGTGAACCAAATGGTGGCGGTGTAGGCGCCGGCGGCCAGACTGTTCGCGGCGGCATTCAAACTGACAGTAACGGTTGCCGCGGACGCTCCGGGCGGGAGGGTCCCGCCGGCAGGCGAGGCATTGAGCCAAAGGGAGGTGTTGGAGAGCGACCAGATGAGGGCCGAGGTACCGAAATTCTTCAGTGAAAAAACTTCGGAATTGACGCTGAACGGTCCGCCGATCAGGCCAACTGAACTGAAACCGGTTGCCGGCAAAACCACTAGAGGATCAGACGACGGAGCCAGGGCATTGATCAGGCTGGCTCCGTTTGGAGTTCCCCAACCGCTGCACAGGTCGTACCCGGTCGTGGCGTAGAACTCATTCGGACTGGTGCTGCTGGTGTTATTGCCCGTCGTGATGTCATGCAACAGGGAGGCGTATTGGCTTCCCTTGCCGATGGCATAGATGGCCGGGTTGACGAAGCCAATGGAGGTCAGGCCATAACTGGCCGCCTGCTGATTGACCAGCGCGACGAAAGCCGCCCATAACGGCGTGGCGCAACTGGTGCCGCCAAATGTGCCCGAACTGCCGTCGCCATAAACAACATAAACATTGTCCCCCGTCAGCGCGACGTCGGGAATGTTGCGCATGGTGGTTGATCCGCCGTTGGCCGACATGCTGATGCCCTGCTGCCAGGCGGGGATCGCATAGTAGCTGCTGATCCCTCCGCTGCTGCCGGTCCCGCCACCCCAATTCCACACCGTTTCCGAAACCCATGACCCGCCCGGACCGCTGGTTGTCAATGTAGTCCCTCCGACACTCGTGATATACGGACTGTCCGAGGGCGCATCGGAGTCCGAAGGATTGTCAATCGCCCCGGTGGAATAGGCGTCGCTGTCGCCCGATGCCTGAAAAAAGGACTGCCCTTGCAAAGCCATTTGTTGGAAGATTTGATCGGTCGTGGCGCTGGGGCCGCCGCTCCACGTCCAGCTACAAGCCAGTTGTTTGGCCTGATTGTCCGTGGTCATGCGATTCAAGACATCATTTGGGGTGCCGTACGGCCCCGCCTCATAGACCATCACATTGGACAAACCCGGCGCCATCGAAACAGCCATTTCAATGTCAAGCGACACTTCGGGGTTGCCGCTGTCTGCGCCGGTCGTGGGAGTGCCGTTATAACCGTCAAGTAAAATCGTCTGCAACGGAACCGCCGCCAAACCGGCCTGGCGCTCGTAACTGGCGATGTCATTGGCATAAAAGCCGTCAAATTCCACCAACCCGACCGCCTGCCCCGCGCCATTGAGTGAAACGCCTGGAACATAAGCCGCCCGAAAATCGCCGCCCATGTAAGCGCCGCCCGACCCCGAACCGGCATTGCGATGGGCGTTGGCCAGGCGATTCAGCGGCGGGCTGCCCCGAATCAGCGGATGCGGCAGGCGGTAATTGCTCAGACCGCTGATGTCCAAAATCGGAATATCACCCCGCACAGAAGGCTCAACGTCCGGCGCGTAAAAATCGCCGTCCCCCGCCGGGCGATGATACGTTCGCAGATGCACGCCAAATGCCCCCCACACATCCGATGCCGCACCCGACACATCGAGCAACATCCGATTGGGATGGGTCCCGGTGACCGTCAGATGATTAGAGCGCGCAAAAGCGATGACCGCCTCGTATTGCTCCGCCGTGGGGCCGAATTGCGCCGCGAACTCGTCCGGCGTAAGAAAGTGGTGATAGAGGGGGCTGGCTGGATCGGAGACATCCCGCGCCAAGCTGTCCAGCGTTTGGGCATCACGCAACGGCAGTCCGATGGCCAAGTTCAACTGCGTTTCCGCCGGCAAATCACCCGCCGGTTGCAGGCGTTTGACAATCTCCGGCACATGGCCCGGAGCCAGTTGCCGCTCCGCCCCGGACAATGGCATGGCAATCCCCAGAATGGAGATAAACTTCAACCACTGCAAACGACGACCTAAAGTCATTGACTGCGATTTCTTATCGGCACGAATACACAGGCATTGTAGCATAAACCATACCCATATATGGGTCAAGAACTGCCTTGTCTTTCTTCGGAAAATGTTGAATAGTTCAGGCAGCTAACGGTCGTGGGGCTGCTCGCAACCGTTGCCGTCCCGCAGGATGAAATCATTTCTTAAACGTTCGGTGATAACGGGGGTGGCCGTCATTCTGGCGGCCAACATTGTTCCGGGAATTACTTACACTCCCGAGGGCCTGATTCTGGCCACGATCCTGCTGGTTATTCTGAATGCGATTGTCCGTCCCATCATGGTTCTTCTTTCGTTGCCGCTGCTCATCTTCACTCTCGGCCTGTTCATTCTCGTCATCAACGCCGTTCTGCTCTACTGGGTTGGCCATCTTTTGCAACCCAACTTCACGGTGGATTCTTTTGTCGCGGCGTTTTGGGGTTCGCTCGTCATCAGCCTCGTTTCCCTGGTGCTTAATTCCCTCACCAACAGCGGGGATTCCCGTTTCCAGTTCCGCCAAGGCAAGCCGCCGCCCCCCCGTCCCCCCAAAGATGACGGAGGCCCCGTCATCGATGTCTAATTCCCCGGATTCACGATAATCAATTCGGCTTGGTGCGGCCCATGATGAACCAAGACTGCCGATCTGTCGGACAGCAAGGCCAGCAATTGTTGGTCATCAATTTCCTGATAAAGCCCCGATGACCCCGATGTTCGAACTTCCGTAAAGGCCGAAGAGACGAATTCTTCGATGGAACCCAATTGGGTGGTGACGATTTGCCGTGGTTGAACCGGTTGCGAATTCACGACCATCGAATCCGGCTGTCGCATTTGAGCCGGCAGAGTGGCAGGCTCGCGCATTTTCCAAAACGAAAGCAGGAAAATCCCGGCCACAGCCGTTGCGCCCAACGTCGCATTGAAACGCCGCGTCCGCTTGCGACGCCGCGCACTGCGCAGGGTTTTGTCCATCAGTGCGGCGCGAAATTCCGGCGGCGCGGCGTCTTCGAGCACATCGTCCAGCAGTTGTTCAGTCGTTTGTTTCATGTTGCAATCGCCCAAGCAGGGCGGCTTTTAATTTTCGGCGGATGCGCAACAGGTGCGATTCCATTGCCTTCTCGGTCATGTTCCATTCAGCGGCAAGCCCGCGCACGGGTTCGCCGTTCAAATACTTTCGTTCGAGCAGCGCGCGCTCGTCGTCGGGCAAACCGGCCAACCCGTCCTGCAACAATTCCGCAAGGCGCTCGCCGGGATCATCGCCTGGCACATCCGCAACGGCGGGCCGTTGTTCGAAAAAACGGGCGAGCAGATTTTGATAGCGGTTTCGTTTCCGCAGTTCGTCCGCCACGCAATTGCGCGCAAGCATGGCCAGCCAGTTCCAGAAAGCGGCTTCGGAATCGAAACGCCGCACATGACGGGCCACGCGCACGAAGGCCAGTTGCAGCGCCTCGCGGGCGATTTCCTCCTGCCCGCCCGCGACGACGAACAGGTAACGAAGGAGCCGGTTAAAATACAGGCGGTCAAACTCGTGGAAAGCCGCTTCCTCGCCGCGCGACATCCGGGCGGTCAAGGTTGGCACGTCCGGCGGCTGGTTTTGTTCCGACGCCATTGTCGCAATAATTTCGATTGGCGAATTCACAAATGCCGGAGGGATGATTTCCCCGGCAAAACTGCTTTCAACAAGAGTTATCCCACAAAAAACTCATTGTGTTTTGGACTTTTCCGAATCCCGGCTGTTCGACGTTTTTTCCTTCGGACTTCCTCTGGACAACTGGCCGAGAGCCTCATCGATCATTTGTAATTTATCTGCTTCCCCCACGGCGATCAACAGTTTGGTGTCCTTGTGATACTTCATTTCAGGTCCCTGGGCTATTCCGAGCATGTCCCAGGCGGTTTTAATGGCAGTCGTAATATCTTCCACTTTGTAGCCGGCATCGAGATAAGGTGACAATTGGTAAAACCGGCAGACAGCATGTGAGGGCGCGTCTGGCAGCTTATCCCGATAAAAGTACCAGATTGAATTTTCATTCGGCGTGCCTTCTGTTCGGAAACCGTAGGTCAAAGTCATGACGGACCAATTTCCACCACCAGGAAATCCAAAACCACCACCACCAGTATTGTAACGACGAGTGTCCTTTGAGGCTAATGTTACCGCTTCAAACAATTGCGCCACGGTCACATTTTTCACTGAAACTGCCGGTATTCTCAAACCTTCGCAATCATCAGGAATTATGACGTTCAATGGTTTGCCCGTTGCCCTTTGAATCGCTTCGACCAAAGCCCGTGGGATGCCGCCACGAAAATCCAAATCAAATCGCGGCAGCGAGTTGTTTTCCTTGATCACCGGGACGATTTTCGCGTTGGAATCCTGGGCCGGCGCCGGATGGAGCGTTAAGAGGAATATTCCCAGAAACAGTAAAAGATGTTTTTTCATAATTTTAACTTCAATAATTTTTGACTTCATTCAGATATACGCCTGCCGCCGCCCAATCCTGCAAAAAATCCATTGAAAAGGCGAGCCTGCGGTTCCTCTGCATTAATTGGGGGCATATTTTCTTGTTTTTGGCTGTTGACTTCGGACGGGCGTTTGGTAGGTTCTCCGCTCCCTGTGAGGGGTTTTTGATGAAAACGTATCTGCCAAAGAAGAATTTAGACCAACGCAAATGGCATGTTGTCGATGCCAATGGCGCCATCCTCGGCCGCCTGGCTGTTCAAATCGCCAATATTTTGCGCGGGAAGGATAAACCGATTTATACCGCCCACCTCGACGCGGGCGATTTTGTCGTGGTGATCAATGCGGAGAAAGTCCGGCTCACGGGGAAAAAAGAGACGGACAAGGAGTTCATGAGCTATTCCGGCTGGAAAGGCGGCGAAAAATACGCTTCGGTCGCCCTTGTTCGCGCCCGCCATCCTGAGAAATTAATCATGCACGCCGTGCGCGGCATGGTGCCGAAAAACCGATTGGGCCGGGTCCTGATGACCAAGTTGAAAGTCTATAAAGGCAGCCAGCATCCTCATGCCGCCCAGCAGCCCGCGGCATTGACGCCCGCCAAATAATCCGTTAATCTCAAACCCGCTTTTATCATGGCAGACACCAAAGAGTTCCTCGGCACCGGACGCCGCAAAACCGCCGTGGCGCGCGTTCGCCTGGCGGTTGGGTCCGGGAAAATAGTCATCAACGGACGGCCGTTCGAAAATTATTTCGGCACGGACACCCTCCGCACCCTGGCCACGCAGGCCCTGGCCGTGACGGAATCGGCGGCTAAATACGATGTCCGCATCAATGTCGGAGGCGGCGGCCCGGCGGGACAGGCCGGAGCCATCCGGCACGGCATCGCCAGGGCCTTGTTGAAGGTCGATGCGGCGCTGCGCCCGGCGCTCAAGTCTGCCGGTTACCTGACGCGCGACCCGCGCATGAGGGAACGCGAGAAGTACGGCCAGCCCGGCGCCCGCAAGCGCTTCCAGTACAGCAAACGTTGAGCCGGGGGGAACAGTGAAATTTTCACTGTTTTTACTATTATTGACAGTGCCAGCGCGCGCTCCGCGCCGGCCCGACCGCAGATTGCATTGCAATTGCTAAGGTGACTCCTCTGATCAAAGCAGCCATCGTCGGCGCAACCGGTTATTCCGGGGAAGAACTGGCGCGCCTGCTCCTGGGACATCCCCGGGTGGAATTGGCGGCGGTGACCTCGCGCCAATACGCCGGGCAAACCCTGGCCCAAATTTTTCCCAGGCACGCCAGCGACCCGCGCGCGCGGAGTTTGCGTTTTAGCGAACCGAAGGCGGAGGCGCTGGCCAAGGCGGCGCAAGTGGTGTTTCTGGCTTTGCCCCACGGCGTGGCGGCGGAATTTGCCGGGCCGCTCCTGGACCTGGGTTGCAAGGTGATTGATTTGAGCGCGGATTTCCGCCTGAAGAATCCGGCCGTTTACCGGGAGTTTTACGGGCGCGAGCACCCCGCGCCGGCATTGCTGGAAAAGTCCGTCTATGGTTTGCCGGAATGGCACCGGGCCGAAATCAAGCGCGCCGCGCTCATTGCCTCCCCCGGGTGCTATCCGACAAGTATTTTGCTGCCGGTTCTGCCGTTGCTCAAAGCGGGGCTGGTCAAGAGCAGCGGGATGATCGCCGATTCGTTGAGCGGGGTGAGCGGGGCGGGACGAAAGGCCGAGGTGGAATTTCTGTTCGCCGAATGCAACGAGAGCATGCGGCCTTACGGGATACCCAAACACCGGCACTTGTCGGAAATCGAGGAACAATTGAGCCTCGCGGCGGGCCGGGCGGTGGTGCTGCAATTTTCCCCGCATTTGATTCCGGTCAATCGCGGCCTGCTGACCACGCTTTATCTGGCGCCCGTGAAACACTTTGCCAATGAGAATGAGATGGCGGCTTTTCAGAACCAGATCGCGCAGTGTTACCAAAAAGCCTACGGCGACGAACCGTTTGTCCGGCTCCTGGAGGGCGAGGCGTTGCCCGATACCAAGAACGTGACGGGAACGAACAGAATCGAAATCGCCTGGCGCCTGGATGCGCGAACCGGCCGGCTGATTCTGATGAGCGCGATTGACAACATCACCAAGGGGGCCAGCGGACAGGCCGTCCAGAGCATGAACATCCTCTGTGGCTTTCCTGAAACGGACGGTTTGATCTGAGCGGGCCGCGCCGCAGTCATCCCGCCTCAACCTCCATGGATATTGCCGCCAACCTGAAAAACGTCCGGCAACGAGTGGCCGCCGCCTGCGCCCGCGCGGGACGCGATCCTTCCTCGGTGACGCTTGTCACCGTGAGCAAAGGACACCCGGCGGACGTGGTGCGCGCCGCGGCGGATTTGGGTGTGTCCCTTTTTGGCGAGAGCCGGGTGCAGGAGGCAAAGATCAAAATCAGCCAATGCCCGGGCCGGTTGCAGTGGCATCTGATCGGCCATTTGCAATCGAACAAATGCCGCGATGCCGTGCATTTCTTTGCCATGATCCAGAGCGTGGACAGCCTTTCCCTGGCGCGCGAGATCAATAAATGGGCGGAAAAATCGGCGAAAACGATGCCCGTGCTCCTGGAGATCAATGTGGCGGGGGAATCGAGCAAGTTCGGCTATTCCCCGGAAAACGCGCTGTTGGAATTAAAGGAAATCAACGCCCTGCCGAAAATTGAAGTGCATGGCCTGATGACGGTTGCGCCGTGGACGCAAGAGGTGGAAAAGGTGCGGCCGGTGTTCTGGCGGTTGGGCGAATTGAAAAGGCAGTGCGAAGAAATACTGGGCGCTCCCCTGCCCCATTTGAGCATGGGAATGAGCGGCGATTTTGAGGTGGCTGTGGAAGAGGGAGCGACTATGATACGGCTCGGCAGCGCCGTTTTGGGGCCGCGAAAGCCGGTCCCGATCAGGACGAGTGACGAATAATATGGACTTGACCGTCGAAACATTTGAAGGGGAAATTTTGGAGGCGCTTAAAACCTACGACAGATTTATCGTTTGCATCGACAAGCCGCCGCAGGATTGCAAAGGGACGCTGGTGTCCCTGATGGACAAAGCCATTAAGGCCTACGTCAGCCGCGGACCGTATCTGCGCCACGGCATAGCGCTGGACAAGCAGGTGACGATCATCCTCAGCCAGACCGAGCAGGAACGGCCCCTGTGCGGCATCTATTTCAATCTCCATTCCCCCTACAAAAAGAAAGTTCCAGCCAAGGCAAAAAAGGACTAGCGCGGATGTTCCACCTGGGCGAAGTTGGAAATTATGTGCTCAGTAAAACTTATGCTTTTCATAAGGCGGCGCGGCTTTGTGCTGCTGCTGGTTTTGGCGGCGACGTTGTCAACCGGTTGGGCCGCCAATTTTTACAAGGGAGTCGCGACGAATAATTTGCCGTGGCCCGGCGGCATCGTGCCCTACGTTTTTACAACGAACGTGTCTGCCGCGGAACAAGTCGTTTATCTCGAAGGCATGAAAGAATGGGGGCTGTCGGCCAACATCCAGTTTGTCCCCTGGACCACGCAAACCAACCATGTGATACTTGACCTTGATTACTTGCAGGGCACCAACTCCTATTATGCCAGCGTGCCGCCCGTGATGACCATCGACAACCTGTCGCGCGCCCAAATCTGCCACGAAACCGGTCACCTGTTGGGCTTTCAACACGAGCATGTCCGAACCGACCGTAATTCTTTCATCATCGTCAACTTCACGAATATTGACACCGGCCAGACGACCAACAGCAGCGGCGAAGGGTCCGGCGGCGTTCTCAGCCTTTATCAAATTGACACCAATTCGACCACCAATGGGCCTTACGACTTCGAGTCCGTCATGCACTATGGACGGACGCTGTTCTCCACTAATCCCGCGACAGCGGATGTAATAGATCCGCAGCCTGCCTACGTTTATGAGTTTTACAATCGCATCGGAAACTTTGCCCTGAGCGTGGGAGACCGGGCCGGGACCGCCTACCTTTACGGTCCGCCAGTCACCCCTCTGACCAATATCGTCAGCACCACCGCCGACGGCGGGCCGGGCAGCCTTAGGGCCGCCATGTACTATGCGAATGATCATCCCGGCGCGACGGTTCGTTTCAACATCCCGACGAACGACCCCGGCCTGAGCAATGGGGTCTATACGATTTACCCCAGCGGCCAGTTGCCTCCATTGGTTGCCGACGGAACCGTCATTGACGCCACCACTCAGCCTGGATATGAGGGCAGGCCGATCGTGTCCTTGGACGGCTCACATCTCATTCCTCAAATCGAGTTTGCCATCGGCGGAATTTATATCTATGCCGGCAATTGCGTCCTGCGCGGGCTGGCCATTGATAATTTTACCAATTCCGCAATCAACCTGCTTTACAACTACGCGGCCAGCAACCGTGTGGAAGGCTGCTACATCGGGCTTGCCGCCAACGGCACGACGGCCGCGCCCAATGACTACGAAGGCATAAATATCGGCGCGGGCGCCCGGGCCAATGTGATCGGCGGCACCAATACCAGCCAGCGCAATGTCATCAGCGGCAACGCCGGGTATGGCATCACGATCACCGGCACCAACAGCGAGACGGTCAACAACCTGGCGAGCGTGACGGTCCCGGTCGGCGGCAGCGGCATCATCGTCTGCACGGTCACCGGC
>Ga0116121_1001480_pt1 | contig 9839 bp, 8 predicted proteins | sample June2015DPH_13_1_FD_89725 | JGI IMG/M metagenome (GOLD analysis project Ga0116121, IMG submission 89725) | Peatland microbial communities from SPRUCE experiment site at the Marcell Experimental Forest, Minnesota, USA - June2015DPH_13_10 | ecosystem: Environmental > Terrestrial > Soil > Wetlands >...
GAGACGCATCGGCTACCCTCGTAGCCATGATTCACATGCGCCGCAATCTCGTCTTGCGCAATCTCACCTTCGCCCTCCTTCTTTCTCTTTGCGCGCCTCTCCCCGCCCGCGCCCAACAGATGCCGCCGCCCGCACCGATTCCTGATCTTCCCCCGCAGCGCCCGTACGACTCCATCACCATGCAGGACCCGGCCACCTTCCCTGAAGTCAAAATGGACTTCCCCATCGCCGCCGGTCCCTTTGAGCCCACATGGGACTCCATCGCCAAAAATTATCCCGGAGGCCCCGCCTGGCTCCGCGAGGCAAAATTCGGCATCTGGGTCCACTTCGGTCCGCAGGCCGCCGGCCAAAGCGGCGACTGGTACGCGCGCAGACTCTATCAGCCCGGCTCCCCGGCCTACGACAACCACATCCGTGACTTCGGCCATCCCTCCGAATCCGGCTATAAGGACGTGCTCCACACCTGGAACCCCACCAAACTCAACCCCGCCAAACTCGTCAAAATCTACCACGACGCCGGCGCGCGGTTTCTCATTGTTCAGGGAGTGCATCACGACAACTTCGACAACTGGAACTCCGCCTATCAGCCCTGGAACTCCGTCAACATCGGCCCCCATCGCGACCTCATCGGCGAGTGGTCCAAAGCCGCCCGCTCCTCCGGCATGCGCTACGGTGTCGCCTTCCATCACGAGTACACCTGGTGGTGGTATCAACCCGCCTTTGGCTCGGATACCACCGGCACCAAAGCCGGTGTGCCCTATGACGCCGCAACCGTCACCCTCGCCGACGGCAAGGGAAAATGGTGGGAGGGCTACGATCCGCGCCTGCTCTATGGCGTCAACTTGCGTGCATACCGCGACGTGGCCAACGCTAAATTCCGCCCCGAGCAGGGCATCTTCCAGGAGCATCTCGACTACGCCCACTGGTACGCAACGCGCTGGGCCCTGCGCATCATGGACGTCATCAATAAGTACGATCCCGACTTCATCTACACCGATGGCGACTCGACCCAGCCTTTCAGCGGCTACAAATCCGGCACCGGCTACAAGTCGGACGCCATGCAGCGCGTCATCGCCGATTACTACAATCACACGCTCTCGACGCGCGGCCAGGTAGACACCTTCAGCATCGTCAAGTTCCATGCAGGCACAAACGGCATCGTCAATACCGTCGAAAGCCGCATTCCCAAAGCCATCAACACCAACGGCCCCTGGATCGGCGAGCATGCGCTGGGTGACTGGTTTTACCGCCCCGGCTTCGTCTACAGCGCCCGCTCGCTCATCCTCTATATGTTGGAGATTGTCTCCCGCGACGGCAGCTACGCCGTCAACATCCCGCTCCGCCCTGATGGCTCGCTCGACCCCGCATGTCTGCAAACCCTCCGCCAGGTCGGCGCATGGATGAAGATCAACGGCGAAGGCATCTACGGCAGCAAAGCGTGGGTCAAACTCGGCGAAGGCATCACCGAGGCGGACGGCAATCTCCGTACTCTGCCCGGTGGCGCGCTCCGCCAGGCGCAATCTGACTTCCAATACGGCCCAAAAGACTTTCGCTTCACCGTCGGCAAAGACGGCTCACTCTACGCCTTCGCGCTCGCTGTGCCCAAGCCCGGTTCTCAAGTCACCATCGTCTCGCTCGGCACAAACGCCGGCTTGCTCTCCGCGCCCATCCGTTCAGTCACTCTGCTGGGCAGCCGCAAAAAACTCGTCTGGTACCAGCGTCCTGAGGGCCTGGTCATCACCTGTCCCAGCCACATGCCATCCGAAATTGCAGTTGCCTTCAAAATTCAATAACGATGTCGAGGTTTCGCTGAAATGTAACTGCGGCGATTTGCAAAACATCAAACGAACCGGGAGGCACCCATGGCAAACACCTTCGGCACAGACATTCTCATTCAATCGCCCGACCCCAAAAAGGCGGCTGCCTTTTACGTCGAGCATCTCGGCTTTGAGATTACCGGCGAAGAACCTCAGATGATCAGCCTTCATGGCCGGCACATCAATCTCTTCATCGAGCGCGGCCCGGCGCTCGGCCCTGTTCTTGAAGTCACCGTTGACAGCGTAGAAGGAGCCCGCGCCCATCTCCTAAAGAATGGCTGCGAGGTCATCAAGGATGAACCGGATTTCCCGCGATGCTACATCAAGGACCCCTACGGCCTGATCTACAACCTGACAAGCTAGGGTCTCTGCGTCTATCCCGGATACGCTCCCGTAATGTAGCCCTGCAGCGCCTCAATGGTCTTCTCCTGACCGGAGATGACGCATTTCACCAGGTCGCCAATGGAGATTACTCCCACCACCTTCTCACCCTGCAACACTGGCAGATGGCGGAAATGCCGCTCGGTCATCAATGTCATGCATTCGTCCACGGTCTGTTCCGGGCGCACAAAGACCACCGGGCTCGACATGATCTGCTGCACCTTGGTTTCTTTGGCGAGGTGGTCCTTCAGGTCTCCCTTGCGCGCGTAGTCGCGTTCCGACAGGATGCCAACAAGACGATTGTTTGACAACACCAGCAATGCGCCGACGTTGTGATCCGACATCATCTTGATCGCTTCGTAGACTGACTGCTCGGGCGCAATCGACAGGACTCTGTTTTCATCTTTGCTCTTCAGCACCAATCCAATCGGGTCGGTAATCTTCATCAAAACCTCCTGGCCCCTGGCCGCCGTGTATCCCTATCGCTACGTAGTCAATATAGCCCATCCGCAATACGACAGAACAGTGCGGAAATGAATGTGCGTTCTTCCGGCTGGAAACGGTGACAAAAACGGGGCTTGGCGTGACTTCCCCCCAACCGGCCTTCCAGGACAACCGTGGACCGAATAGGACGAGTCTGCCTGTTTACATCAACGGCCAAGAACCTCTCCTCTATCAAGGAACGGTTGTGTGTCTCCGCCCTCATCTATCAGGACTTCGCGTCGCGTCCTCCGCTATAATCCTTGGTTCTTGCTTCCGGACTCGCCGTCTGCCGCTCTCCGATTTCCATCTTGTCCATGAGCAAATTCAACCGGTGCGACAGTGACTGTATCTCCGCCTCGGCGCGTCGGTTCACCTGGAAATCCAGCTCGCTCCGCAGGCGGTCCTTCACGTCCTGACGGTTCTGGCTCATCATGATCACCGGAGCCTGAATCGCGGCCAGCATCGACAGAAACAGGTTTAGCAGAATAAACGGATACGGGTCCCACGCCCGATTCCGCAGCGCCATGTTCATCCACGAATACACCGTGAGCACAATCCCAAACAATATGATGAACGACCACGAGCCCCCAAAGCGTGCCACTGAGTCCGCGAGGCGTTCACCAAAGGTCGATTCCTCTTCGATTACCTCGTTGGGGTTGCGGCTCGCCCGGCTCCGCACCAGATTCTGCGCGGCGTGGAACTGACGCGCCTGCATGGTCAACATGTCCATGCCTGCCATCGGCATGTGCATCACCAGCTCGGCAATGTCGTCGCGCCCTACCTCCAGGCAAACCGTCTCTCCCATCGCCACCGCCGTCGTCTGGTGCTCGGTCTGCTGCAGCATTGACGCAAAGCCGAAGAAATCCCCGTGCGCTGGCTCGTCAACCACAACTTCCTTGTGGTCCTCATCCGTCGTGGTCACTCGCGCCGTGCCCGACATTACCACATAGCCGTGATTCGCGGGGTCGCCTACCTTGAAGATGCCTTCGCGCGGCGCAAATCGTTTGATCTCTACTCTCGCCGCCAGAACCTGTGCTTCATCGTCGTCCAGAAGTTCAAAAAGAGGAACGTGTCGTAACTCGTCGGGATTGCATGGCATGGCTTGCCTCCTTCATGGCCCGGATTGGGCTCGATGTGTTCTGTTGTGAGCGACCATATCAGATAATAAGCAGTGAATGCTGAAATTGCCCAGGAATCCGTGTAGGTCATGCCCCCGGGGGTCGTGACCTATAATTCCACCAAAGAACGCATATGCCACCCGGCCGGAGAACCCTCAAATGTCCATGAAAACCCTTCGCTTCCTTCCCCTGTTGCTGTTGGTCGCCTCGCTCTCGCTGCACGCCGCCAGCAAGCCCAAGCCTGCCCCGCCCTCGCCAGCCTCTGTTGACCCTTACACTGAGGTGCAGCCCGCCACCGAAACGCTCGATCTGGCCATGTACCAGCGGATTCGCGACGAAGGCCTGAACCACTCGCACGTGATGGAGTTTGCCACCGCGCTGATGGACGGCATTGGGCCGCGCCTGACGGGCTCGCCAAATCTGGCCAAAGCCAACGCGTGGACCCGCGATACGCTGACCAAAATCGGCCTGGAGAACGCGCGTCTGGAAGATTGGGGCGAGTTCGGCTTGGGCTGGCAGCAATTGAACACCTGGGCGCGCATGGTCACGCCAGACACCGCAGTGCTGATTGTGCAGGCCACACCCTGGTCGCCCTCCACCCCCGGCCCGGTCACCGGCGACGTGGTCTTCGTCAACATCCAAACCGAAAAAGACATGGACCAGTACAAGGGCAGACTCGGCGGCAAGGTGGTTTTGCTGGGCGCCATGCGTGAGGTTCCGCCGGTAGACAAGCCGCTCTTTGAGCGTTACACCAATACGGATCTCGACTCCATCGCCGAGTTTCCCGTCAACGCCGGCGTGAGCGGGCCTCCTCCGCAGATGCAGGCAATGATGCGGGAACGCCAGGAGCGCTCACGCCTGCTCGAAAAGATTGGCCAATTCCTGGCCGATGAAAAGGTGGCCGCGGTCATTATGCCCAGCCGCGACGGCAAAAACGGCGGCGGCTCCGGCGGCACTCTATTCGACGACACCGGCGCAACGCTGGGTCGCTCGCCCTACCTGCCAGACAAGCGAACAAAGATTCCCGTGGTGGTGGCGGCCATCGAGAGCTATGGACGCCTCTACCGGCTCACCCAGGCGCACGCTCCAGTCAGCGTGGAGATCGACGTGGAAACCAAATTCACCGGCGAGCACGAGCACGGCTACGACACGATAGCCGAGATTCCCGGCACCGACCCCAAACTCAAAGACCAGGTCGTCATGGTGGGCGGCCACCTCGATAGCTGGACGGCCGGCACCGGCGCCACTGACAACGGCGCGGGAACCATCGTGGCCATGGAGGCCGTGCGCATTCTCAAGGCGCTGGACGTGAAGCCGCGCCGCACCATTCGCATCGCCCTGTGGACCGGCGAAGAAGAAGGCATCTACGGCTCCAAAGGTTACTGCACCATCCATTTCGGCTCGGCCAAGCTCTCCACCGCGCCCGACCAGTTGCTCTTGCCGGAGTTCATGCGCCGCGCTGCCGGGCCGCTTGAAGTCAAGCCGGAGCAGAAGCTCATCTCCGCCTACTTCAACGTCGACAACGGCACCGGAAAAATTCGCGGCATCTACACACAGGGCAACGCGGCCATCGCGCCCATCTTCGCCCAATGGATCGCTCCACTCAAGGACCTTGGCGTCACCGTCGTCACCAACCGCAACACCGGCGGAACCGATCACCTGAGCTTTGACGCGATAGGCATTCCCGGCTTCCAGTTTGTCCAGGAGATGCTGGACTACGAATCGCGCACCCACCACTCCAACGAGGATGTCTACGAACGGCTGCAACCGGCTGACCTGAAGCAGATCGCCACCGTCGAAGCCATCTTCCTTTACAACGCGGCCCAGCGCGACCAGATGCTGCCGCGCAAGCCTCTGCCGCAGCCCGATCAGGAAGAAAAGAAGCGCGCCCCCCTCGAGGGCATCTTCCCCGGAGCGGTTCCGCCTCTAGATACGCAGAAACCAGCGGACACGCAGAAAAAATAGTGCGTGTTTCAAATACCGGCTTTGTATCAGAGCACGATTTCACCGGCTGCAAGAATTCAAAACGGAGGGAGGCGGGGGTTTTTAACCCCCGCATAAAGCCAATCAAATCGCCGTGGGCTTTAGCCCCGGAGACTTTTTGCTGGGAAACAGTCCTTTTCGCAGCCGGGTCAGCAACTTGTGCCTTCGGAGTCCAGGGTCTCCAGCTCCGCCTCATTCACCTCCACGGCCACGCTTCGCTGGATGAGATCCATCGTGAGCACGACGCGCAGGCTGTTTTTCCTCCGCACCACTACGCCCTCCATGCCGGCCAGGGCGCCGGAGCGAATGCGCGCCCGCTGCCCCACCGTCAGCAATGGGTGCGGCTCGGCGCGGCGCAGCGGAAGACCGGCGCGCATTGCATTGATCTCGGCCTCGGGCAAAGAAGCCGGCTGGTGTCCCGTGCCGCCCACAAAGTTCAGAACCCCCGGCACCTTCAGCACCCGCACGCGCTCGCTCTGGCTGATGTGGACAAAAAGATAGCCGGGGAACAAGGGCAGATCCAGCGTGACATCCAAGCGGTTTTTCCACTTGCGCTGCGTTTGATAAAGGGGCAGATAATGCTCAATTTCCTTCACGACCAGGTTCTGACTCACACGCTTCTCATGGCGAGACAAGGTGTAGACGGCAAACCACTGTTGCGCCTGTTGATGATCCGGCGTGCAACTTGTCTCCGCTCCAACTGCGTGTTGAGCGATCTTCTGTTGTGCAACCTTTGACAACCTTTTTCTTCTCCACCTGCAGTCGTAAGTTGAAAAGAGCCTGCGAACCCTACTCCACGGTAACTGACTTGGCCAGGTTTCTTGGCTGGTCCACGTCGCAGCCGCGCCGCACGGCAATGTAATAGGCCAGCAACTGCAGCGGCACAATCTCCACCAGCGGCGAAAGCAGCTCGCTCACCGGAGGAATCGGTATCACCTGCTCCACTAGCCCGCCGATCGTCTTGTCGCCTTCCGTGGCAATGGCAATCACGCGCCCGGCGCGCGCGGTCACCTCTTGAATATTCGACAGCGTCTTCTCATACCGGAGCTTGGAAGCGGGATCGGCCTCGTCTCTCGTCGCCAGCACCACCACCGGCAGCGTCTCATCAATCAGCGCATTCGGTCCGTGTTTCATCTCGCCCGCCGGATAGCCCTCGGCGTGGATGTACGAAATCTCCTTCAGCTTCAGCGCGCCCTCCAGGGCGATGGGGAAGTGAATGCCGCGTCCCAGATAAAGAAAATCGCGCGCCGTTGAAAAATCCCTGGCCAGTTGCTCGCACTGCGCGGAGCAGGAGCGCAGCACTTCATCAATTTTTCCGGGAATGCGGCTCAGTTCCTCAATCAGCGCCACCGACTGTGCCAGATCGAGTTGGCCCCGCAGTTGCCCCAGCTTCAGCGCCAGCAAAAACAAAGCCGTAAGCTGCGCGGTAAATGCTTTCGTCGAGGCCACGCCTATCTCCGGCCCCGCATGTGTGTAAATGGCGCCGTGAGCCTCGCGCGCCACCATCGCGTCCACCACATTGCAAATGGCCACAGTCTTCGAGCCCAGCGCCTTCATCTCGCGCTGCGCGGCCAGCGTGTCGGCCGTCTCGCCGGACTGCGTAATCAGCAACCCCAGCGCCTTGGCGTAGGGAATTGGATTGCGATAGCGATACTCGCTGGCGTAGTCCACATCCACCGGCAGCCGTGCCAGCCGCTCAATCATGTATTTGCCCGTCAGCGCCGCGTGCCAGCTTGTCCCGCAGGCGGCGATGTTGATGCTGCCTGCCTCGGCCAGCTCTTCGTCGCTCAACTTCATTTCACCCAGGAAGACCTTGCCCGAGTCCAGCGAAACGCGGCCCAGCGTAGTGTCGCGAACCGCCTGCGGCTGCTCCCAAATCTCCTTGAGCATGAAGTGTTTGTAGCCGCCCTTTTCCGCCTGAATCGGATCCCACTGAATGCGCGTAATCTCGCGCTTGATCGGATTGCCGTCAAAATCGGTCAGCTCCACGCCGGCCAGCGTCAGGATTGCCATGTCGCCATCAGCCAGAAAATATATGTTGCGAGTGTGCTGCAAAATGCCGGGCACGTCGGAGGCCACAAACGATTCGCCTTCGCCCACGCCAATCACCACCGGCGGGCCAAAGCGCGCCACCACAATCTTGTCCGGCTCCCCCGCCGAAAGCACCCCGAGCGCAAAGGCCCCCGTAAGCCGCTTTACGGCGAGCCGCACTGCCACTTCCAGCGAAATCGGCTTGCCGGCTTTTTCGGCTTCCTTCTGCACTTGTTCAATCAGGTGGGCGATAATCTCCGTGTCCGTCTCGGTGACAAACTTGTGCCCCTGGATGGTGAGTTCGCGCTTCAGCTCAAGGTAATTCTCCACAATCCCGTTGTGTACCACCACGATGCGCCCCGTGCAATCCCTGTGCGGGTGCGCATTCTCTTCCGTGGGCCGCCCATGCGTAGCCCAGCGAGTGTGGCCGATCCCGTATGTTCCCTCCAGCGGATGCTCGCGCAAAACTTCTTCCAGATTGGCCAGCTTCCCTGAAGCGCGCCGCACCTCAAGCGTCTTGCTGGTGGGTGAGCCCACGGCGATCCCCGCCGAGTCGTAACCGCGGTATTCCAGCCGCCGCAGCCCTTCAATAATCACCGGAACAACCTTCTTGGGACCTACATATCCGACAATTCCGCACATGCAACAATTCTAAGCGAGACTGGCTGAAATAGATTCCAAATCGCCGCCGCTTGACACAATCTGAATCCAGCCTTGAAACTGCCTTCAGGCTGCCGCGCGCGGCACGCAAACTGCTTCCGGGCGCGTTCCGGAGAGAACGGAGACATGGCCGGTGAGCGAAGCGAAGGCGGGACGGCTGAATCTTCGGCTGAATTCGACCATGGAGAGCGTCGCTGCGGTGGAGGCTGCGGCGACCAAGCTGGCCTCCGATGCCGGACTCGACGAGGACGAACGCTTTCACGTGGCCATGGCGGCGCGCGAGGCCGCGGTCAACGCCGTTCTGCACGGCAACGAATACGACCCCGCCAAGCAAATCGCCGCCAGCTTTGAGAACACCGGCGCGGCGCTGGTGATTACCATTGCCGACCAGGGCAAAGGGCTGGACTCGGCCACGCTGCCCGACCCGCTGGCCCCGGAAAATCTCTTGCGCGGCGCGGGGCGCGGCATCTTCCTCATCCGGGCCTTCATGGATGAGGTACACTTCAGGCAACTGCATCCCGGAACCGAGTTGACGCTGATCAAGCATCTGGCGGCGGCTGGCGGAAAAGGATAAAGTAACTAAACAGGGAGCGTGAGCGGCGGATGGAGGTCAATCTTTTCTTGGCCGCAACGCACAGCATACCGGGGGCACAATCCGGAACTGGCAAAGTTTTATCACCGTAATACCAACAAGGAGGAAAGACCGTGGCATTGAAAATTGCTTCCCGCGAAGTGGACGGCGTCGCCGTTTTGGATCTTAGTGGGCGAATCACCCTGGGCGAGGGCAGCGTGCAATTGCGCGAGGCTGTTCGCGGCCTGATCGGCAAGGGAAAGAAGCACATCCTGCTGAACATGGGGGATGTAGACTACATCGACAGCTCGGGGCTGGGCGAGCTGGTGAGCGCCTTTACCACCGCCAAAAATCAGCAAGCCGAAGTCAAGCTGCTGAACCTGACCAGAAAGGTTCAGGGTTTGCTGCAGTTGACCAAGCTTTACACGGTTTTCGACATCTACGACGACGAGGCCCACGCCATCACCGCTTTCAGATAGGCGAAACCTGGGCAGCAGCCCAGTTGAAACCGATAAAAAAGGCCATTCCGCGGCGCGGTATGGCCTTTTTTCGTTTACGTGCCGGTCTTGCCAGGTTCAGACCAGCATGGAAGCGGGTTCTGGAATGTGGATCATCGGCATGACTGCCGCTGCCAGCTGCTGTGCGTGGGAATGAGCGCCGCAGGTAAGCCGGTGGACAAAGTGGTAGGGCGGCCAGGGACCGGAGAGCTGCATTTGGTACTCCCGCATTGAGGCGCAGGTGGTGGAGAATTTGTTCAGGTATCGTTCCACGCACTTGCGGTCGATCAAGTGGGCA
>Ga0116121_1001484_pt1 | contig 9832 bp, 7 predicted proteins | sample June2015DPH_13_1_FD_89725 | JGI IMG/M metagenome (GOLD analysis project Ga0116121, IMG submission 89725) | Peatland microbial communities from SPRUCE experiment site at the Marcell Experimental Forest, Minnesota, USA - June2015DPH_13_10 | ecosystem: Environmental > Terrestrial > Soil > Wetlands >...
CGGCATCGAGTTCAATGATGCGGAGACGGCGGTCGTCCGCTTTTACCCCAACGGCATCTGCGACGAAATGAGGATGATACTGTTCGACGGGCGAGACCGGCTCGGGATTGAGCTGGAGATAACGACCGGCCTGGCGAGCGTGGTGAATGACCCTCTCCGGGAGTGGGCCCGGCGATGAACTGCTTCCCCAACAGCGACCAGCCCCCCGCAACCCGTGCCGACACGCAACACGCAACAGGCACCGCGCTCCCCGGTGCACCGCATTCCCATACCGCTTTCTCTCTATTGGAAGTCATGATCGCCTGCGCGATCTTCTTCATGGCGGTGTTCGCGATCCTGGCGATGGTCTCCAGCGTGCTGCGCAATGCGCGCAGCCTGCGCCGCATCCCATTGGATGCCGGCATGGTAGCGGCGCAGATTGCCAATACCAACAAGCTTTACGAAGGCAGTCAATCCGGCGACTTCGGCAATATGTACCAAGATTACTCCTGGGAGGCGGATACCTACGAGCCGCCTGGTGGCACCAATGGCCTCTTTCAGGTGGACATTATCGTGCGCTGCCGGGGAATACAGAAGCCGGTGGATGCGATGAGCATTTGGTTATATCGGCCGGAATCGCCGCCGACCAGATGATGAAATCCCCGTTCCTATCCCTTCCTCCGCCCCCGTTTCGGCGTCATCCGCCCGCCTCCGCCAGGCTGCGGACTTCCCGCGCCTTCACGCTGGTGGAGATCATGATTGCCATCGGGATTTTCTCCATGGTTCTGGCGGCTATCTATTCGAGCTGGACGGCGATTTTGCGCGCGTCCAAGACAGGCCTGGAGGCGGCGGCCTCGGCGCAGCGGGCGCGCATCACCATTCGCGTGTTGGAAGATTCGCTCGGCTCGGCCCAGTCCTTCCAGCAGAACCTGCCCTACTACGCCTTTGTCGCCGAAAACGGCAGCGAGGCCATGTTAAGTTTCGTCGCCCGGCTGTCCAAGTCATTCCCCCGCAGCGGCAAATTTGGCGATTTGGATGTGCGGCGCGTCACCTTTTCCATCGAGGGGGGGGCGGATGGCGGCAACCAACTGGTACTGCGGCAGAATCCGCTGGTCATGGAGATGGACGTTGATGAGAAGGACCATCCCATTGTACTGGCGAAGAACGTGAAGGGCTTCGAGATGCAATTCTGGGCCGAGGACAAAAACCCGCCCGACTGGGTGGACGAGTGGAAGGAGCAGAAGACCAATCAACTGCCCCGGCTGGTGATGATCACGTTGAAGCTGGCGGACAATCCCCATTCCACACAGGTTACCGAGGAGATCACCCGCATCATCAACCTGCCGGCCAAGACCGTCCTGCCGATCTGGCAGGTGCCTCGCGGTATGGGTGGTCCCGGCAGCCCAGGCGGTCCCGGCACCCCGCCAATCACTCCTCCGGGAGCGCCGGGCGGCATGCCACCAGTCGGACCACCATGAAGCTTTCTCCGCGTCCATTCCATTGCCCCGCTGCGTCGCTCACGCCCTGCGCCTCGCGCCCCTCTCAGCGGGGCATCGCCATGGTCATCGTGATGATCTCGATTCTGGTCCTGAGCACCCTGGCGGCGGGTTTTGCCTATTCCATGAAGGTGGAGACCAGGCTGGCCCGCAACGCGAACAGCGAAGCGGAGTTGGAATGGCTGGGACGCTCGGGGGTCGAGTACGCCCGCTGGATACTGGCCATGCAGTTGCAAATCCCCAACGAGCCCTACGATGGGCTCGATCAAGTCTGGGCGGGCGGCGCGGGTGGCATCGGCACCTCGAACAGTCCGTTGGCGGAAGTCCAGAAGGAGGTTCAGTTGCTGGACGGCAGCTTCACCTGGAAAATCACCGACCTCGAAAGCAGGTTCAACATCAACTCGCCGGAACCGGTGATGCAACAGATCCTGCCGCAGGCCCTCACGCTGATGGGCGTGGACCCGGGGCAGGCCACTCCCATCGTCAACTCCATCCTCGATTGGATTGATGTGGATGACCAGACTCGCGTCGAAGGCGCGGAGACCGAGTACTACCAGACTTTGAACCCTCCCTATACCGCCAAGAATGGCCCGATTGACGACATCTCCGAGTTGCTCCTCATCAAAGGCATCACCCCAGAAATCTACTATGGCGCATCCGCGACGGATTATCAGCCGAATTACTTTAGCCAGCAACGCAGCCGCTTCGGCCAGGCCGCCGCCCCGCCCACCATCACCGTCGGCTTGACCAACCTCTTCACCCCCCTTTCGGATGGCAAGGTCAACATCAACACCGCGTCGGCGGAAGTCCTTGAAATGATCCCGGGCATGGATCCCCTGACCGCCGAGGCCATCGTCGGCGGGCGTTCGGGCCAGGATGACGGCAGCGGCCTGACGGGGCCTTATCGCTCGGTGAGTCAAGTCAGCCGCAATCCCAACGTCCCCCTCCCCATGGTGACGCGGCTCCAGCAATTCTGCGATGTCCGCAGCCGCACCTTCCAGGTGCAGGTGGACGCGGAGGTCGGTGGCTACAAGCGCACCTTTTACGCCGTCCTCGGGCGCAATAGCCCGCGAGACGTGCAGATTCTCACGTTTTATTGGAAGTAGCCGGCGCTCCCGGACGCGAGGGGACTTATCTGCCGCGGCGCAGCTCGGCGAAGCGCGCCGAGGCCGCTTCCCAGGCGGCGTGTTTGCCGGGCCGGCAGGTGGCGACCTCACTGGACTTGCGGATGACCTCGCGCATCTCCGCGAGCGACGAAAGCTCGCCGCTGGCGCGCACCTGGACAAGCAGGTTGCCCATCGCGGTCGCCTCCACCGGTCCGGCCAAGACCGGGCGCTGGCAGGCATCGGCAGTGAACTGGTTCAGGATGCCGCTCTTGGAGCCGCCCCCGACGATGTGAATGACTTCGATGCGGTTGCCGGTCAGTTCCTCCAGCCAACCGAGCACTTCGTGATACTTGAGCGCAAGGCTCTCGTAGGCGCAACGGACCAGTTCGCCTTCTGTCTTCGGCACGGGCTGCCGGGTTTCGCGGCAGAAATCCTGGATCGCCTTGGGCATGTCGGGCGGGTTGAGGAAGCGGGCGTCGTCGGGGTTGACGATGGACCGGAGGGCGGGGGCCCGGGCGGCCATCCGCGCGAGCTGCCCGTAATCGTGTTGGCCGCCCCGCGCGTCGAATGCGCGCTTGCATTGCTGGACGAGCCACAGGCCCATGATGTTCTTGAGGAGGCGATAGGTGCCGTCCAACCCGCCTTCGTTCGTCAGGTTTAGCTCTTGGGTGCGGGCGGAGAGCGAGGCTTGGGTGACCTCGGCGCCCATCAGCGACCAGGTGCCGGAACTGATGTAAGCCCAGTTGGCCTTGCCGGTAATGGCGGCAGGCACGCCCGCCACGGCGGAGGCGGTGTCGTGCGAAGGGGGCGCGACAACTTTTACGCCGGGGAGGGAATTGCGCAGCCTGCCCAATATCGTGCCGGGCGGAACGATCTTGGGCAGAAAATGAGTGGGCAGGCCGAGTTTCCTGAGCAGCGGCAACGACCAGTTACGCCGCAGCGGATGCACGAATTGGGAAGTCGAGGCGATTGTGAATTCGGCGCATTTGGCCCCGCACATCGCCCAATGCAAAAAGTCCGGCATGAAAAGGAGGCAATCCGCCGCCTCGAGGATTGCGGGTGAATGGGCCTTCCACGCGAGCAACTGATAGAGCGAGTTCAATTGCATGAACTGAAGCCCCGACTGGGCGAAGATTTCCGCGCGTGGCACTTTCTTGAACGCCTTTTCCATCAGGCCGTTGGTGCGGGCGTCGCGATAATGATACGGCTGGCCGAGCATTTCGTCGTTCTTGTTCAGCAGCACAAAATCCACGCCCCAAGTGTCCGCGCCGACGGAGACAATCGCGTTGCCGAACTTTTTTCCGGCGAGCGCGAGGCCGTTCTGGACTTCCGCCCAGAGACGCAAGACATCCCAGCGCAAGGCGCCGGCCAGCGGCACAGGGCCATTGGGAAAGCGGTGAATTTCCTGGAGCCGGATTTTTCTGCCGTTCCAGAGGCCCGCCATGACCCGGCCACTTTCCGCGCCCAAATCAACCGCAAGATATACTTTTTCGGCCATAAGATTTTCTCAATGTTTTCTCAATGCCGGCCCTTCAAATAAGTGCCGTATCCGATGATAATGGTGGACAGGATCAGCATTGCGATGCCCGCGGCGATCAGGCCATGCGCCTTCTTGCTCGAACCTTTCCATTCGTGCAAAATCCAACCCCACATGGTGCTAAAGATGATGATGCTCGCCATGTGCAACGTCCACGAGGCGAAGCCGTACTTGCCCATCTGCGTCTCGCCCATGGTGTAGAAGAAGAATTGAAAATACCAGGTTGTGCCCGCTAGCGCGGAAAAGAGGTAGTTGCCGGGCAAGGGGACTTTGAGATCCGCCGTCGCGGTCGCAGCGCCCGAAGCCGTCAAGCCGGCGTGTTCCGGCCGAACCTCCACAGCGAGATATTGATAGCCCGTATGGTTCTTGATGTTGAGCAGCACGCACCAGATGAAGTTGGTGGTGAATCCGCCCAGCAGCACCACGACCAATTTCGGCAAACCGGTCCACAGTGTGGGGGTTCCCGCCGCCGCCGAGGTTTCACCAATCGGTCTTCCTGCCGTGAGCGCAAACGAAAAGCAGGCGCTCATTATGCCGGAGAACGTGGCGACGAGAAGGCCCTTGATGAAATTGAATTCCGTGATGACTTTTTTCTTTTCCGCCTCGGACATTTGACGTTCCTTGGTCAGGCCCGCGCAGGCCGCGACGGCGATGCCCAGCAAACATACAAAAACGCCGCCCAGCGTGATTTGACCGGGCGTGGTGGAGGCGATCTGCATGATGTTTTCGGCCACTGGGATTTTTGGAAAAAATATTTTGAAGACAGGCGGCAACAGCGTGCCAAGCGCCGCGCAATAACCCAGCGCCACTCCCATGCCCAGCGACATGCCCAGGTAACGCATGGTCAGGCCGAAGGTCAGACCGCCAAAGCCCCACATCGCGCCAAAAAAATACGTCCACCAAAGCGTGCTCGGGGATTGCCGGCTGATCACACCAAAAACGTCGTTGCTCAAAAGGGAGGCCAGCACCCACGGACAGATAATCCACGAGAAAAAACCGCCGACCAGCCAGTAGGTTTCCCAGGACCACTTCTTGACGCCTCTATAGGGAACGTAAAAACTTCCGGAGGCCAGGCCGCCGAGCCAGTGGAAAAAGACACCGAGGAATGGATTCATGACTGGAGGAATTGCTTTTGGGGTTAAGGGTCATGTCCGATGACTCAGGACATTTTTTTCGTAGCGCTTGATTTCCTCCAGCCACGCCGTCCCAACAGGCGCGTTTTGCTTCAAACAGTAATAATCCCACACCGCGCCGAACGGCAGTGTTTTGGCTTCCTCCATCAAGGCCAGCCGCGCAGTGTAATCGCCCTCGCGTTCCAGCTTCTTGTATCGGGCGTGCGGCTCGAGCATGGCGAAGCACAGGGCGCGCAGCATGTTGCGCGCGCCGATGACCCACGCCGCGACGCGGTTGATGCTGGCGTCGAAGTAATCCAAACCGATGTGCGTGCGACCGAGATAATCACCCCGCACCAGTTCCTGCGCGATGGCCTGCAAGTCGTCGTTGAGAATGACGACATGGTCGCTGTCCCAGCGCACCCCGCGGCTGACGTGCAGCAGAATCTCCGGCACAAAGCACAGCACGGAGGAAATCTTGTCCGACATGTTTTCCGTCGGGTGATAATGGCCGGCGTCGAGGCAGACAAGCTTTTGGTTTTTGACAGCGTAGCCGAGGTAAAACTCGTGCATGCCAACGGTGTAACTCTCTGCGCCGATGCCGAAGAGCTTGCCTTCGACTGCGTCGAGATTGTGTTTGGGGTTCAGCGGCTTCTTAAACACTTCATCCAGCGCCGAGGCGAGCCGCATGCGCGGATCACGCCGGTCGGCGGGGGTATCCTTCATGCCGTCGGGAATCCAGATGTTTGTCACGCAGGTTTTGCCGAGCGCCTTGCCCATCGCCGCGCCGATTTCGCGCGAGCGGATGCAATGCTCGATCCAGAAGTTGCGGATGTTTTTGTCCGCATGCGACAGCGTGAAACCACTGGCCGCCTTGGGATGCGAGAAGCAGGTGGGGTTGAAATCCAAGCCGATACCGATGGACTTGGCCCAGTCAATCCAGCTTTTGAAATGTTCAGGCTGGATTTCGGTGCGGTCCACTTTCTTGCCGCCGAAGTCGCCGTAAAAGGCGTGCAAATTGAAGCGGTGTTTGCCGGGGATGAGCGACAGCGCCTTCTCGGCGTCGGCCCGGAGTTCCTGCGGGCTGCGGGCCTTGCCGGGATAATTGCCGGTGGCGACGAGACCGCCGCCGAGCGTCCCGCCGAAATTTTCAAAGCCGCCCACGTCATCGCCCTGCCAGCAATGGAGCGAAACCGGCACTTTGGCCAGGGCGTGGCGGATTTTGTCAGTGTCCACAGCGAGCGCAACGTAATGTTCCTTGGCCAGCTGATAGGAGTGTTCGAGATTACGATCCGTCCGTTTCATGCTTGTTTGCAACTTTTGTCCCAAATATTTCGACACAGGGAGGGAATGTTGGACAAATTTCGAGATTTTCCCCTTAACAATGTTGCCAATTTTTAGCATTATATTGCCACAAATTTAAAAGGACTCACAGAGGATTTTTAAAATTCAGTGATATGCTGACACTCAAATTAAAGGACTGGTTGCCAAACGCGTTTCCGCTATCGGTGGTGCGCCGGGAGCCACAACTAGCTTTTCCGCCGCATAAGCACGAATTTTCCGAGGTGGTAATCGTCACCGGCGGCAGTGGTTTGCACGTCACCGGCCACGAATCCTGGCAGCTTTCCGCCGGGGATGTCTTTGTCATCAGTGGCGGCCGGATGCATGAGTATCGGGATCTTCGTGATTTAAGGCTGATCAATATCCTGTTCGATCCGGAAAAGCTGAACCTTCAACTGGGAGATTTATCCTCCGTTCCAGGTTATCATGCCCTGTTTGCGCTGGAACCCGTGTGGCAAAGGCGGCATCGCTTTAACAGCCGGTTACGCTTATCGCTGGGTGAACTGACGACCGTTCAAGGCATGGTGGATGAATTGGAAAGAGAATTGGCAAAGCGTCTCCCCGGGTTTCGCTTTCAGTCCATGGCTCTGTTCATGCAAATTGTCGGCCATTTATCGCGTTGTTACTCGCAAACCAAGCGTGCAGACTCACGGGCTTTGCTGCGCTGCGCCAAAGCAATCGCGCATTTGGAATCTCATTTTGCTGAACCGCTGAATCTGGATCAACTGGCCGATATTGCCCACATGTCCAAACGCAGTTTCATTCGATTGTTTCAGGCTGCGACCGGGAGCCCGCCAATTGCCAGATTAATCCAGCTTAGATTGAGTTATGCGGCCAAGCTGCTACGCCAAACTGACGAGACCATCACGGAGATTGCCTATAAAGTTGGGTTCAACGACGGCAACTACTTTGCGCGACAGTTCCGCAAAGTGATCGGTCTATCCCCGCGCACATACCGAAGGCATTCGCACTCTGAAGTGAAAAATAGTTGATTCACGCCAAAAACCCCTTATTATCAAGGGAAAGAAACGCAAATTGCTGCAACTTCTTAAGCCGGAACGAGTCCGGTTGTGAGCGCAGGCCGGGAAGGGTCAGCAGATATGGTTCAAGTCCGGCAACTGGCTTTCTCTTCTTCGCGTGGAACTGCATTCATTCTAAAACCGCCGCCCGCTTCTTTGGGGTTGAGGTCTGGGCGCGGCGGCCAGTTTAAAATCCACCTGTTTTTTGAAGCCGTCCACTTTGAAAACCTGCACCGTGACCTTGTCGCCCAGCTTGATGACGCGGCGGGTGCGGCGGCCTATGAGATGGTTGCGCGACTCTTCGAACACGTAAAAATCATCCTCGACCGATGAAAGATGCACCAGGCCGCTCATGCCCAGGGCGGAGACGTCAACAAAAAAGCCGAAGTTGCGCACGTCGATGACCAGCGCCGGATACTTCTGCGCCTGGCCCGACTTCAGTTGCGCCTTGAGAAAGGCGAACATTTTAATGTCCTTGCTGTCCCGTTCCGCGTCGGCTGAATTGCGTTCCGTGGTTGAAATGTGCGCGGCGGCTTCCTTGAGCGCCGGCAGGGAAGTCTGGCCGTCATCAAACAAGGCGCGATGGACCAGCAAATCGGCGTAGCGGCGAATGGGCGAGGTGAAGTGGGTGTATTTGGCCTTGCTCAGGCCGTAGTGCCCAAGCGGTTCGACCGCGTAACGGGCGCGCATCAAGGATTTGAGAAAACCGATTTTCAGCGCAGGGCCGATGGGAAGGGTGTTGAGGCGCTGCAAAAGTTTCTGCACCTCGGGCCGTTGCGCGAGGTTTCCGCAGGGAATGTCATGGCTCAAAACGTCCTGGCGGTATTCCTGCAGGCGCAGGTCTGCGGGCGGTTCATGCACGCGATAGACCGCGGGGCGGCGCAGGGCCATGAGGCGCGCGGCCACGGCTTCGTTGGCCAGCAGCATGCATTCCTCGATCAATTGGTGCGAAACGTCGTTCTCGATTTTCTCGATCAACAGCACGCGGCCATGCGCGTCAAGCCGAATTTTTGATTCCGGAAAATCCAGGTCGAGCGAGCCGGCCCGGATGCGGGCGGCGCGGATTTTTTGGGCGAGCGCATGGGCCTGTTGCGCCATTTGTGGCACCGGATCGTCCGAAGGCCCGCCTTGCAGGACGGCCAGAACTTCCTTGTAAGTGAAACGGCGCCGCGAACGGATGACGGCCGGATAAAACCTGGCGTTGAGCACGCGGCCTTCGTTGGAAAGAAGAAACTCAACGCATTTGGTCAGGCGATCGACGCCGGGTTTGAGCGAGCACAATTCGTTGCTCAATGCTTCCGGCAGCATGGGGATGACCCGGTCCACCAAATAGGTTGAGTTGCCCCGTTTGCGCGCTTCCTCGTCCAGCACGCCGCCGGGGCGGACATAATGCGAGACGTCGGCGATATGCACCCAGAGTTTCCATTGGTCTTTGCCGTGTTTTTGAAGACAGATTGCGTCGTCGAAATCCTTGGCGTCGTCGGGGTCGATGGTGACGACACAGTGCGCGCGGCAATCGGCGCGGCCGTGGCATTCACCGGCGGCCGGTTCGCCGCGCGGATGAAGTTTGGCAATCCTGTCGGCTTCCTGGAGGGCTTTCTTTGGAAAATGGAGCGGCAGATTGTAGCAGCGCAAGATGGAGAGCATATCGACGCCCTCTTCATCGGGCGGGCCGAGCACTTCGATGATCTCTCCTTCCGGGTTGGTATGGCGGGATTCCCAGGCGCGCAATTCGACCACGACTTTGTCGCCAATGCCGGCCGGCCGGCCGGTGTCGCGCGCCGGGGGCACATAAATATCATGGGGAATGCGGGGGTCGTCCGGGATGACGAACAGGAACTGTTTGCTGCGTTGCAGCGTTCCGACGATTTGCGCGCGCTGGCGTTTCAGGATGCGAACCACCGAACCGGTGATTTCATTGCCTTCAGCCGGACCGCGCCGCCGGGAGATGTCGCGCCGCACCAGGACGCGGTCGCCATGCAGGGCGGTGGAAGTCTCACTCTCGGGGACAACAATTTCCTGCAGGCCGGCGGCATCCGGTTCGAGGAATCCCCGGCCCTGGCGGTTCATGCGGATGACGCCGGGGACGAGGTCGGCTTCGCGGGCCAGAATGTAGCGGTTGCCTTTGTTGCGAATGATCTGGCCGTTCTGCTCCAGGGCGCGCAGCGCCTTTTGCAGGGCCTGTTGCTGGTCGGGGCGGCAGCCCAGGCGCTGGAGCAACTGGGGAACGTTGGCAGGCGCA